>WNGA01001672.1_pt1 | contig 33760 bp, 28 predicted proteins | sample 5400061 | NCBI WGS metagenome assembly WNGA01 (sample SAMN13153366, study PRJNA577476) | soil metagenome | isolation source: 100 cm soil or saprolite under grassland replicate 2 | place: USA:California | collected 2016-06-15 | reverse complement strand
CCCAATGCGCCCGACCCTGTCTGCGCCATAGGCTTCGCCGAGGCGAGGGCGGGCGCGCTCCCCTACCACTCCTTTTCCTTTCGCGTATTCAGCGTTTTCCGCGGTTTGAACTGCCGATTTGAGTTAGTAGATCTCCATTCTCCGGCGTGAACGGGTTTGGTTTTGGCGCGCGCATCTCCCACCGGAGCGCGGGCGGTCCCCGCCCGCAGCACGTCGCTCGGTCGAGGTGGTCTGGAGCATTCCTGAGCTTTTCCACCAGCTATGCTGCTGCGGACCGGGACGGTCCGCGGTCCGGCGGTGGCGGTTTCAAGATGCGCCCGGTTTTGGCGCGCGCGGTGTTCATGGATTGCACGCGGCACCGGCTGAGCGCATGATCGCTGTCCATGCGCCTCCCCCTATTCTGGTTGTTGCCCTTTCTCGCTTGCGCTGGCGCGCTGAGCGCGTCCGCGCAAACGCAAACCGCGCAGGTCAGCGTCTCGTTCACCAATCGCCTCGGGCCGCTGGATATCCACAAGATGGCGCTCGGCCAGGGCGGGTTGTCCGAGGAACCGATGTGGGACAGTCGTGTCGCCGAAATTCGCGCGCTCAAACCCAGCGTCATTCGCCTGTTCGTCCAGGAGTATTTCGATCTCTTGCCCGAACAAGGCCGTTATCACTTCGACACACTGGATCGCTCGGTGGCCACGATCCTGGCGACGGGCGCAAAGCCGCTCATGTGCATTTGCTTCAAGCCGCGCGCGCTCTTTCCCGAGATCAACCACGACATCGTCGAGCCGAACGACTACGCCGAATGGGAGAAGCTGATTTTCAATCTGGTGCGTCATTACCGGGAACGCGGAGCGGGGATTCGTTACTGGGAAGTCGCCAACGAACCGGACATCGGCGAGAGCGGCGGTTGTCCGTACCGGTTCAAGCCGGAGAGTTACGCGCGCTATTACCAGCACACCGCGGCCGCCATTCTCCGGGCCGATCCGGAGGCGCGCGTCGGCGGGCCGGCGCTGGCCGGCGTGAAGTCGCCGATTCTGCCGGCGCTGCTGAATTTCTGCGACACGAACAAGGAGCCGCTGCACTTCATCTCGTGGCACATCTACAGCAGCAGTCCGCGCGCGGTGCGCGACACGATCGATTACGCGAAGGGTTTGCTGGCGGAACATCCGTCGCTCAAACCCGAGACCTTCCTCGACGAATGGAACATGGAGCTGATGAACCCGCCGCTCGATCCGCGCTTTCAGCCCTGTTACGTCGCGGAAACGGTGTGGCAGATGAAAGACGCGGGGCTGGACTACTCGTGCTACTACCACATTCGCGACTGGCACGTGGACTTCGACCGCTTCGCAAGGTTCATGTCGCGTGACGGAGTGGTATTCATGACACGCTGGTGGAACCGCATGCCGCAGTTCGACGGGTTGTTCGACTACCAGAACACATCGCGTCCGGCTTACTTCGCGTTCAAGCTGCTGTCGCGCCTTGCCGGCGAGCGATTGCAACTCACGTCCGATCATCCCGCCGTGCACGGTTTCGCGGCGCAGGATCCGCAACTGCGCATGTTCGACGTGATGTTTTGGAATTTTTCGACCAATGCAATGACAGTGGACCTCGCCTTCACCGATTTGCCGCGCAACCTGCGCGTGCGTCACCTCACGTTGAATGCCGAGTCCGCCAGCAACGATGAAAACATCCGGCTGCGTCCCGATCCGCCGCAGCAAGTCGGGAAGGGCGAACACAAACTCAAGGCCGAGCTCGAACCCTACGGCGTGCAATTCTGGATGCTGGAATAAGTTGAACCGCGGTTTCAGCTTCAATCGGAAGCGGCACGGGCAAGGTTCATTCAGAAGTGAGCGGTCCGCCGGCTACGCGTCGGAGATTTTTTTCCGCTCGGCACTGTTCGGCTCCCGGAAATCACCGAGCTTGCCCTTCACGATGGAGCCATCCTTCAGCTTCAACGTGATCTCGGGCGGCCACCCGAATTTGGCTTCGAGCACGCTGTCCACCACGCCCATGGCGCCGGAAATTCTGTGGACCATAGTTTCGCCCAGGTACCCTTCGCCGGTTTCCGGTTTTTTGGCTTTGCCCATGGAATCGAGATTACCGGGAACCCGGGCACCCGTTCAATGTCCGAATGCAGATGCCGGTTGAGGTCCAAGGCGCAATCCTGCAGACGGAACAGGAACCCACCGAGAGAACATAAATTGCCATTTGTGCGGGAGCGCGGTCCGCCAGGATGGGTGCCGCACGATACCCTGCTCGCAGGCGAACTTGCTGCGGGTAACAAATCCGCGGTCCGGAGCGCGGCGCAACTGCAACCGACTGGAAGCGAACATCGAACATCAAAGATCGAACAATGAGCGAACAGCCGCCGGAACATGCGCCCAGTTCAACGTTCGAGGTTCAATGTTCCGGCGCAAAAAGTCTCCTGACATAGGGTTGTCAGTGGCAGGTTGTAGATTCGTCCCGCTATGAATGGAAAAGCAAATGCGATTGGAATCGCGCCCGCCATGATCCTGGCGGGGCGAATTCAGGGCGTGGTCGAGCCTGTTGCGTCCGTTGCGCTCGCGCGCGCGGGTCGGTCTGAAAAAATCGTGCCTTTCGCCGAGCCTCGGCTTCGGCTTGTCTTGCGTTCGGCGGACCATCGGGCCGGGGATTTCTGGGAGACGCTGAGCTACGTGGCGTTGTGGCTTTGCGGGTTGATCGGCGTCGGTCTCTGTTTCCTTTGAAACCTCGCATTTCAATGCCCCCTGCGGGCACGAGATCGTGAAAAAATCAGCGCAGAGTGTCCTGAATTGGCCGGACCGTTCGTTGTATGATCGAACGGAACGACCGGCTGATCGGACGATCGGCCATGAAAGAAACATAAATATGAAAATTCTCGTCACTACCCCGACAGGCAACATCGGGCGGAGGGTTCTGGGTGAACTGCTGGCGCCAGAGTTTGCCGTGCGAGTGATCGCACGCGACCCGGGACGGTTACCCGAGGAAATCCGGGAACAAGTGGAGGTCGTTCGCGGCTCGACCAATGATGCGGCGGCGTTGCGTCGGGCGTTGGACGGCGTGGAGGCATTGTTCTGGTGCGTGCCGGGCGAGTCTTTGCAGGAAACAAACCTGCGCGGCCACTACGAACGCTTTGCCCGCGCCGGCTGTCTGGCTATTCGCGAGGCGGGAACTCCCCGGGTCGTGACCATTTCGGCGGGCGGCAAAGGACGCGCGCGCAATGCGGGTCCAATTCCCGGGCTGCACGCGATGGAGGACATCCTCAACCAGTCGGGCGCCGTGATTCGTCATCTGCGCTGCGCTTCTTTTATGGAGGACTTCCTCCGGGAAGCGCAGCCGATTTGCGAGCACCGCATCTTGTCCTATCCGATGCCCGGACACATCGCAATCCCGATGGCGGCGGCGAATGACATTGCTGACGTCGCCCTGAGATGGCTGGTGCGACGAGACTGGAGCGGCATCGAGGGCGTCGCGGTTCACGGGCCGGAAGACCTTTCCTACGGCGAGGCCGCAGCCATTATTGGCCGGGTCCTGGGCCGCCCCGTACGCTATGAACGGGCATCGGCGGAGGACTACATTCAAAAGATGGTGGACAAGGGAGCGAGCAACGACTACGCGCGAAGTCGGGTCGAGATGTTTGCCGAATTGGCCCGGGGAATTACCCGCGCAGAACCGCGAACGCCTGAATCCACGACACCGACAAGACTGTCCGAATGGACCGCGCGCGAGCTGCGGCCCGCCGTGGAAGCGCTCCTCGATGAATCCGTTCCGCATTCCCGGACGGCGGCGTGGAAAGAAATCCCGGTTACGTCGCCGCCGAGGCATCCGTTCGACCCGTCGGCGAGTCCGGCTGGGAGGAATTAAATTCTTACTTCTTCCCGGCATCCTGCAATGGAAAGCCGAAGCGGCGTGAACGCCGCGCAGACTTCACTAGCTGTTTTACCGATGAAAGTTCCGACCGTGCCAGTCAGGATACACGGCGGACGCTACTCAAAATCGTAAACCACCACCTTCGTGCAGATCGGCTTGAATACCTTCTCCACAAACTCCAGGTGCAGAGGATGCGCCTGATAGTGGTCCTGCGCCTGTTTGCCGGTGAACACGACGTTGAGGGCAACCTGATACGACTGGTCCACAACCGGCCGATGGCTGGGCGCCATTTTGCCGACGTGAAAATGAACGATGCCGGGGATCGGCGCCAAATATTTCCTTGCGCCGGCGATCAGTTCATCCGCCGCCCCGGGATTGGCCGGGTCGGTCCAGAAAATCACGACGTGTGAAAACATGGACGGAGCGTAAGACGCGCAACGCGCGACGTAAAAGGAAAATGTGAGAATTACGCTTGTCAGGCGGGCGATTTTCCCGTCTAAAAGCCACGCATGCCCGACTGGATCGCGGTTGTCATTCTGGGGATCATCGAGGGGATTACCGAGTTCATTCCCATTTCCTCCACCGGCCACCTGTTGATTGCCGAAAAATGGCTCATCGCGGCGAAGTGGTTGTCCCGAAGCCCCGGCGACCTGTTCAACGTGGTCATTCAGTGCGGCGCCGTCCTCGCGGTGTTGCCGCTGTTTTCCGTGCGCTGCCAGCAGCTCATTTTCCGCTGGCGCGACGCGGAAACGCGGAGCTACCTGCTCAAGTTGATGGTGGCCTTCGGCCTCACCGGCCTGGTCGGGTTTGGCCTGGAAAAGAAAGGATTCAAACTTCCGGACAACCCGCGGCCGGTTGCGTGGGCGCTGCTGGTCGGCGGCCTGTTGTTTGTCCTGGTCGAACGCTGGCTGCGCGGCAAGCCGCTGCGGGATGAGGTGACGTGGCCGGTTGCGGTCGCTGTCGGTGTCGGCCAATTAGCGGCCATGATTTTCCCGGGCGCGTCGCGGTCCGGTTCGACCATTCTGTTCTCGTTGATACTGGGCTTGAGCCGTCCCATGGCAACGGAATTTTCGTTTTTGGTCGGCATTCCCACGATGCTGGCCGCGGGCGGATGGAAGATTCTCAAAGCGTTGCGCCACGCCAATGACGCTACCATCGCCGCCGGTGCGGTTCCGGAAAACTGGGGGATGGTCATTCTGGGAACCGTGGTGGCCGCTGTCGTTTCCTTCGCGGCGGTGAAATGGTTCTTGCGCTACATCCAAACCCACAGTTTCGAAGGCTTCGGCTGGTATCGGATTGCCCTCGGCGTTCTGATCCTGGTTTTTATCCGGTAGCGGCCCCGCCGGTTCACTCACTGCTGCGGCGGTTTTTCGGCCGGAGGGGGTGGATTCGGCTTGTCCGATTTTTCCTCGGAGAACAGCTCCTTAAGCGTGCGGAAGGGATGGAACGGGAACAGGAACTCCCTGGGGATGTAAAGCGGTTCTTTTTGCGGCTCGCGCAACGTGCCGGTGACTTTGTATTCGAACAGCTTGGTCAACGGCGAAAAGACCAGACTCACGATGGGCCCGATCACCCAGGCGTCGCGCAACAGGCGCGCTTCCACGTGGGCGTCCACGCCGCCTTTGAAATCAATGGTCCCCCGGTAAGCCAGCCGCATGGCCGGCGAACGGATTTCCATGTCGTCGGTGTGAATTACGCTGTTGGTGATGGCAAACGTGGCCGTGCCGCCGCTCACCCGGCTGCTGCCCAGGCCCGGAATTACCGCGTTCAACACCGGCGAAAAAATGCCGAACAACGGCATGTCCCAAAGGAAACCATCGCGGAGTTTGGCATTGCCGAATCCATTCCAGCTTTCCCAATTGCCGGTGTTTGCCCGGGTGATGGTCAGGTCGCCGCTCAGCGTGCCTTCGAGCCGGTTGGTGGGCGACGAAATATCGGCCATGAGCTGGCGCAGACCGGCGTCGGTCACCTGGGCGTGCAGATTGAAGTCTGCCGCGCGCGGAACGGTGCAGTCGAAATAGAGGTTGGCGGCGAGCTTTCCGCGATAAAAGTCGGCCTGCAAATTGGTGACGGTGACCGTTTCGTCCGCCCAGCGCACCACGGCGCTGACTTGCGGCACGTTGAATTTCCAGTAGGTGAACGGGCCGCCGGCGAGCTCGAAACGCATGTCGGAATGTTTGCCCCGACGCACCTCCGCCCAGCCGTTCACGCGCGCGGTCGGCGGCGTCACAAACGTGTAGGGGCTGAGGGTGTGTTCGGTGCGGGGACCAATGGCGTGCGTGATGAGTTTCGGATCCATCGTGCTGAGGGCGTTGGTCAGATAGACCGTCTGCGTCGCGAGGTCGTAGCCGACGCCGCCCACCGAGACCCGCGGCCCGCCGCCGCCGACCATCACCTCGGTGGCCGCCAGGAAACGGTTGGTAAACGTGACGGCGGCGGAAAATTCGCCGATCGGCACTTCCCTGAAAACAAAGTTTGTCGCGGTCACCCGGCCCGTGGCGCCGAACTTCTCCGGGTCGCGCCATTGTCCCCGGACCTCACCTTCGACGACCAGCGGCTCGTTGAAGTGGAAATAATCAAATGCCGTCGCTTGTTTCTCCAGGAACAACGGCTTCAGCGCCAGCGGATCCAATTGTGCGCGCAGTTTGAAACGATAATCGTGATTTCGAATGTCCGACGCGCAGGCAAATTCGACACGGCCTTCGGGACGGGTCGCGACAAAATCCGGCAGTTGCCAGACAAAATTCGAGAAGCTGAAATGCGAGTGCGCGGAAGAAATCGGCACCCCGCGGAATGCGGACGGACCGGCGTGCAGCTCGCCCTCGAGCCGGAGCGTGGGCAGCACTTCGGCGCGCCAGTCGGGATGCGCGTTGGTCCAGGCGGGCAAAATCACCCGGGCCTCCGCTCTGACCTTCGGCGGTCCGGTCCAACTGTACTGGCTCAGCCAGCGCTCCGTGTCGGGAGTGAGCAGCGACTCGAGCTTGCGAACGTCGAAGTCGAAACCGCTTTGCGCCCGCGTTTCGCGCGTGGCGACCTGGGTTTGGACGGAAGCGTCAAACTGATGGCCGTAGAGGTCGGCGTGGAATTTCTGGATGGCCAGTTCCGGAGCGCGCCATTGTCCCGCCAAATCAATTCTGTCCACCATGACGTTGGTGAGCGTGACGCCGTCGATTTGACTTTCCCAATCAATGTCAAACGGTTCGAGCGCCGCCCACCAGGCCCACGAGGGGTCGGCTCCGGGCAAAGCATTGGTCGCCGCGCGCGTTGCATGGCCGTTGAGCTGAAAACGTCGCGCCTCCCCCCAACGCGAGTGCGGTCTTTCCACCGTCCACTGCCAGTCGGCCTGCCGCGGCAGCAGGTTGTCCGGCGAGTGAACCAACTGCGCGGTGAAACGGTTGGTCTTGAGTTGGAACCATTCCGACTCAAGGAGGCCCGAGTCGAGCGCCAGTTCCGTTTTGAAAACGTCGCGGTCCTCCAGGGTCCGAAGCGAGCTTCCGCTAAAGCGCGCTTCCGGTATCCGGCCCCAGGGCGTATCCACCTCGGACAACTCCCAGTCCAGCTTTGCTTCCGCGGGCATCGGATTGGTGAACGATTGCGCCCAGTGAAGGTAGAGCCGGCTGAGTTTTGCCTGCCCCCAGGGCGTGCGCGCGCCGTCGAGTTGAAGTTTCAACTCCGATGCGCCGAGGTCGTTGCTGCCCGAGGGATGATTGAGTTTCGCGATCAACAGCAATTTGTCCAGCCTGCCCCACGCGGTGTCGGCGCCGCGCGCGGCGAGGCGGAGGTCTGCGGCGAGCCGGCCGGGCTCGCGCGCATCGCCCTGCAAACGCAGGAGGATTTCCGGCGGACGGCTGAATCGCATCTGGCGGGCGATTTTCACCACCTCTCGCAACCGGGTTGTCCACAGACCGGGCGGCTGGTTCGTGGTCCGGGACAACCGCCAATTGCGGACTGCGGACGCGTTGGCCAGCGTGCCGGACAGATCAACCCGGGCGCCGAGGCAACGCGCCTGAAAATGGTCGAGTTGCCATTGGTCATCGGGGAGCAGATGAAGTTCGGTCATGATGTTGTTCACCAGGAACTGTTCGGGCGCTTCGTTGGTGGAGACCAGGGGCACGACCAGCCGGCCATCATGGAGCGTGAGTGATTTGATCTGGAGATGCAGTTTATACAGCGCCGCCCGGTCGAACTTGAGGTCTGCCTCGCCAATCGAAAGGCGCGGCCCGGTCGGTTCATCGGCCGGGCCGAGGCTGACGTTTTCCGCCACCAGGCCGTGATACCAGCGGAGACGCATGCGGGTGAATTGCAGCACCACGCCGCGCGCGCGCAGCTCGGAGACCAGCCGCGCCTTGAGAAATTCCGGCAGGCCGACGCGATTCAGGTAAACCAGGCTCCCCAGAAAAAGCAAAACGAAGAGAAGCAAAGTGATGCGGCACCAGCGGAAGCAGCGTCGAAATCGTTGCCAGAAAACTTGCTTGGGCGGCGGCGGCATATCATGGACTCGCGCCGACCGCGGCGGTCAAATTTCGGAGCACTTCATTGTAAACGTGGAAGATTTCGAAGGGAAAATCGAACACCGTCTGTCCGGCTTCCAGATCCACCCGGGCATACGGCCCTCCCGAGGGGGATTGTTGGTCGCCAAATTCCACGGTCAACGTCTTCGGCCGGTCGCCCGCGTTCACTTCAATTGAAATCCGGTGCGGCGGATCGCCGAAACCGTAGCGGGCGCCGTCGAAATGGCCGCAGGCGTCCCAGGCCTTCGACCGCAACTGGCCGAAACGGTACATCGCCTCCTCGATGGCAAATGGGTTCACCATGCCCTGCGAGCCTTCCGCAATCCCCCATCTGCCGTTGGCGCCGCGCTGGAGTTTGTAGGTTTTGCCTTTGAACTCGATGGTCGCGCCGCTCACCTGGTTCGTGGTGAAACTCCAGATGCGCCGGTCGCGCAATTCGAACGCCGCCTGCGGCAACGACTCGATTTCCTCGATCGGCATGGTATAGACCGAAGTCTCGTCGCTGCGCCGGACGAATATCCTGTCGGCCTGGTTCGTGCCGAATTCGATTCGCGCAATCGGATCGTTCGTGCTCGTCGCGGCGGCGGTTTTCAAAACATATTCGCGCGTCGGGGGCGCCAGGCCGTAGTTGGGCAGGTCCAGAGCGGTCACGACTTCCTTGAACAAATCAACTCGCTGCAGCGAGTTCAGGCGGTCCACGAATCCTCGCACCAGCGCCGGGTCGGCCGGCGCGGAAATGGGTTCGACAATGAGCCACGTCCCGTTGGTCTGCTTCTGCAGCGCGAACGCCTCCGTGGCGCGCGCCTCGATGCGGTCCACGGTTGCCGGCGTGAATTCCACCAGCCGCTTGTCCAGGAAATCCGTGTAGGGGGCCCTCAATTTCTCGAGCAAAGGCCTGGGAACAGTCACGATCATCGGCGGATAATTCGATCGCCGGGCATACACCTGGGCCGGGTTGTTCGTGGGGCTTTTGCCGAACTCAACGGTCAGGAAGTTGTTGGTTCCCTGGCCGAAAGCCAGCACCACTTCGGGCGCCTGCAAGCCGTAGGGTTCGAGATCGACGCCGGGCGCGTCGCTGACAAACTGATCGACATGCGCGTTCTGCAACTGCTGCAGGAGCTGCTGAAGCAGGTTGTTGTCCGCCCGCGCGGAGCGCGGCGTCGTCAGACGCCAGAGCTTGCCAGCCGGGTCACGCTCCACCGCGAATTCACGCGAACCGGAGCGCACCACCGATAACCGATCAAACTTCAACCCGGCGAGATGCAAAAAGACCGGGTCGCGCCACTCCACCGCCGATTTCGGCAGACGATCCAGCAGCGCCGATTCCGTCACCAGGACGCCGGCCGAGCCGACCTGCTGCAGGTAAAGTTTTTCGCCGACCGCCGTTTTGGCGCCAAGTCGAAGCGTGGGGAGCTTCTTCTGCCCCTGCTGCACAATCACCGTCGCCAGCGGTTCCTCCAGTCCGAACTCCGCCAGTCCGCCCGGCTGCGCCTGGAGTTCCTCCGCGGAAATGTAAGTGCTCCGATTGAGCGCATGGAACAGGTTCAGCCAGTTTTCGATGATCGTGGATTGTGCCGGGTAGATCGGCGCCGGCTGCGTCAATCGCCACTGCCCGTTCGTGCGTTCGGCGCGGATCACATTGTTCGAGCGGATGATTTCCACGCTGACGACCTTGCCGGCGTCAAAATCGGGAAACAACTTCATGGCTCGATCCGCCCTTTGTTCGGTATCCAGCGTGTGGCGTTCGAAGAAATAAATATAGCTGAAGACGCTCAGCGCCAGGACGGTCAGATAAAATGTGCCTTTGGAGTTCATGGCGGCCATCCCGGACGTTCCTCAGCGGCGTCGGCGCAGCCACACCAGCAGCCCGAGCAACAGCACGGCTCCGGGCATTCCCGCCAGCAGAACCCAACGCGCCGTTGTCATCTGGGATTGGTTCAGTGAAATCTTATACTCGCGAATCGGCCGCGGCCCGATGGCCAGGAATTGGGAGCGATCGAGCAGCCAGTTCACGGCGAGGTAGGCGAAGTCGCGATTGGCGTCCGTTTCAATCGGGGCATTAGCCAGAAGAAATGAATCGCCCACGACCACCATGCGGGTCGAACCGCGGTCTGCCGCGACGCCGGGAATCGCGCCCTTTTCCACGGCGACGGCCAGCGGGACGACGCCGTTGGTCTCGCGCCCTTCTTTTCCCTGTTCGCTGGTAAAGGCCAGCTCCGCGACTTTGGCCGTGCCCGCCGCTCGCGCCGCGCCCGGCGCCTGACGCACGGCATGAGGCAGAACCATGGCCAGCCGCGAACCCGCCAGCGGCCGGACGATCGGATGCTGGCCGAAGTCGCTGACGTAAAGAACCTGGTTCTGGCCGGCCTTGGCCTGCGCCTTGTCGGTCACCAGTTGGTCGCCCACGGCGACACCCCAGTTGGCCAGGATCCTTTCCAGGCCACTCTTCACGCCGGTAAGGGCCGGGTTAATCAGCAGAATGAACGCACGCCCGCCCCGGTTCAGGTAATCGTCAAGCTTTTCCAGTTCCGGCGCGGACAAGCTCTGTCGCGGCCCGGCAACGATCAGCAACTGGCCGTCGGCCGGCACGTCGTTGGTCAGCAGTGAAAGCGGCTCCAGCAAAATGTTCTTGTCCTGCAACACGCGGGCGAATTTGAAATAGCCGGTGGTGTCGTCTTCACTGACCGGATTGTGCTCGCCATGCCCCTGCAAGTAATAAGCTTTGAGCGCCTTCGGGTCGGTGACCCCCACAATGGCCGAAGTGAAAAGCTGTTCGCCCTTGAAGGCGGTGCGTTTGGCTTCCCGTCCCGCCAGGACAGAGGCCAGATCGTAATCCGCCAGCTCCTTTTCATGGACGATCCGGGGCGGCTTGCCCTCGCTGCTGAAGATGACGAAGTTCTCGTCCGTGGCCGAGACGATCTTGTATTGGGTCTTGATCCACGCGGCCCGGCCCGGCGCGTGGAGATAATCCACAAATTCCACATCGAGCTTTGAGCAGGCCAGTTGATACTCGTTGAGCAAACCTTTGACGGGACTGAATAACGCATGGTCGGGATCGAAAAAGACGATCACTTTTACCTGGGTCGGCAGCGTCTCCAGCATCCGGAGCGTCAACGGCGAAAGTCGGTAACGTTCGTCGGCCATCCACTGAAATCGTTTGAAATGGCGGCTGGCCAGGTAATTGGCCATCAATACCAGCGCCAGCAGCGCCGCACACGAAGCCGCCACATCCAGCGCCTTGGCCCACTTTCGTGTGGCGGAAAAACTGGGTTTATGGAGCGAGTCGTTGGCCATGTCACTTCCACCGGCGGCTTTCCACCACCTTCAACGTCAAAAATAAAAAGAACAACATCAGGCTCAGGTAAAAAACCACGTGCCGCGTATCCACAAAACCCCGCACGAAATCCTCCATGTGCTCGCTCAACGAAATGTATGAAAACACCCGGGCCGCCCAGTCGGCCGAGGGCGCCGGCACCAGCCTCCGCAGGCTCAGGATAAACAACCCCAGCCCGATCACAAAACTGATCATCGCCGCCATAATCTGGCTCCGCGTCAGCGCGGACGCAAAGCAGCCCATCGACATGTACAGGCAACCGATCATCACGATGCCGAAAAAGGTGCTCGCCGTCGTCCAGGGATCCAGCAGGGTCGGCTCCCGGGTGAGATACCGCACGACGGCGATGCAACCGAACAAGGGCAGCCAGGTCAGAACATAAAACAGCAGCGTGCCGGTAAATTTGGCCAGCACGACCTGCCAGTCGCTCACCGGCGTCGTCATCAACGTCTCAAATGTCCCCGACCACTTCTCAAACGCGAAGGAACGCATGGTGATCACCGGCGCGGTGAGCAGCAGGATGAGCCAGAAATACCACGTGCTGTAAAACAATTCAGTCATTGGCTCCAGCACGCCCTGCGGATCGTCATTCAGCTTGGCCAGCATGTCGGTGAAACACAACCCCAGCAACAATAACACCGAGGCAATAATCACGTAGCCGGTGAGGGAGACGAAAAAGGCCCCCAGCTCGCGCCGGACCAATGTCAGATAGACCCGCATCAGCGCGCCTCCTCCTCGCGGTCGGGCCGCGTGATATGCACGAAAATGTCCTCCAGCGAATGTTGCGCGCGGCTCAGCTCGCGCAACGACCAGCCGCGCGTCCGCACCTGCTCGAACACCAGCGGCCGCAAATCCAGCCCGGCGCGCGGCGTCAACGCGCAGCGCTGATACTCGCCCTCGCACGGCGCGATGTCGAAGTACTCGATCTCGCCCATCTGCTCCCAACACGCGCGCAACTCGCTCACCGGAGCGGCGATCTCCGCGATCACCTGGCCGCCGTCGCTCATGATGTTCTGCAGATTCCGGGTCGTGTCCGCCGCCAGGATCTTCCCCCGGTGCATGATGAGCACTCGATTGCAGGTCATTTCCACCTCGGACAGGATATGGGTCGAGATCAGCACGGTGTGCTGGCGGGCCAGGTCTTTGATCAATTGGCGCACCGACCGGATCTGATGCGGGTCCAACCCGATCGTCGGTTCGTCCAGAATAATCAATTCCGGTTCGTGCACCAGCGCGTCGGCCAGACCCACGCGCTGACGGTAACCCTTGGACAATTGGCCGATGATCTTGCGGCTCACGTCGGTCAGCCCGCATTGCTGCATCACGACCTCCACCCGTGCGCGGCTGCGGCCAAGGCCCAGCCCTTTCAGACGCGCGCGGAACTTGAGATACTCGCGCACCCGCATGTCCAGGTGCAGCGGATTGTTCTCCGGCATGTAACCGATGCGCCGCCGCACTCCGTCGGCCTGGGTGAATACGTCCAGACCCGCAATCCGCGCCGTGCCGGACGTCGCCGGCATGAAACACGCCAGGATGCGCATGGTCGTGCTTTTGCCCGCGCCGTTCGGCCCAAGAAAACCGACGATCTCGCCGCAGCCGACGGAAAAAGTCAGACCGTCAATCGCCGTGTGACCGGCGTAGCGCTTGGTCAAATGTTCGACTTCAATAATCAGACCGTTCGCCATGGTTCACCAGCCGAGTTTAGTCCTAACCAGAGAAATTGGGCCATGAAAAAGTCAATCAACGAACGCGGACAACGACGCTGCCCCGGTTGATGACCCGGCCGAGCTGGCTGCGCCGATGAATCACCACGTTCAGTTCCGCGCGTTCGCTTTTTTTCTTCGATGCCAGAACCGCGGCCGCGGACACCAGATCGGGCGTGGCCTGTCCGTCGATGCCCGCGATCAAATCACCGGGCCGCAACTCCGCGCGCGCCGCCGGACCGTCCGGGTCAACCCCCGCGATCAGCAATCCCTCACGCGGATTATAACCGGAATGCTCGGCCAGTTCGCGGGTCAATTCCTGGACCGAGATACCCAGCCGGGCATGGACCACATCCGCCAGCGGAACCATTCGGGCCGTCACCGCTTTTCGCTCGCCGTTTCGCCGGACCGTCAGCGTCACTTCCCGGTTCGAGCCGGCGCCGAGCAACTGGGCGCAGTGCAGAAAGTCCCCGGGCGCCTGGCCGTTGATCTGCGCGATCACATCGCCTTTCTGTAATCCGGCCTTTTCTGCCGGGCTGCCCGGCTCGACTGACGTGATCAGCAACGGATAAGGACCGGACTTGATGCGGGCGCCGAACCACATGGATTTGGTCGCTTCGGGCGCGAATATCTCCGAGAGCGCTTCGGTCACCTGTTTGATGGGAACGGCGAAGCCGATGCCGTGGCCTTCACGGTAGATCGCCACGTTCAGTCCGATCAGTTCGCCTTTGAGATTGATCAGCGGACCGCCGCTGCTGCCCGGGTTGATGGCCGCATCGGTCTGCAGCCAGTCCGCGACGTCCAGCGGTTCGCCTTCAATCGCCGGCCGGCGGTTTTTAGAACTCAATATGCCGCGGCTGACCGAACCGCCGAGCCCGAACGGATTGCCCAGGGCGAGCACCGTTTCTCCCAGCAGCAGATCGTCGTCCTTGGCGAACTTCACAGCCTTGAACCTTTCCCCTTCTTTGGTTTTCAGCTTGAGCACCGCGACGTCGATGCGCAGGTTGACGACGATCGTGGGTTCCGCCTCGAACTCCCGGCCATCGGCCAGTTTCACCCACACTTTGCTCGCGCGACGCACGACGTGGAGATTGGTGAGCACGTAGCCGTCTTCATCGATGATGACGCCGGAGCCGAGACTGTATTGGGTGTTGGGTTGGCGCCGCCGATAGTAGGGTCCCCAGAACTCGCGCAGCATTTGTTCGAACGGATCATTGTATTCCACGATCGTCTCCGTCGCGATGTTCACGACGCTCGGCATAACCTGCTCGACCGCCTCCACCGTCGCGTCGCGTCGCGCGTCCGGTTCTGCGCCGTCCAGGGGCATCGCTGCCAACACGCCGCCCAGCAAGGCCGCGAGCGGCATCCGCGACGTTTTATGAAGCCCAAATGAGTTCGCGTTTTTCACCACACCTCTAGTCAACACGACAAACCGTCGTTCGGCTCGTTTAAATTCCTGCCACCCCGTCCGGGGTCGCCCCGGCGTGCGATCCAAAATGCCGGTCAACAATTCCGCGCGGACCGATGCTGCAACCCTCCCCCGGCCCCTCCCGGGAGAGGTCGGGAGTGGAGTCAGGACGCTGACCGTCGGTTCGAATCACACCCCTGGCCTTGTGCGCGCTTGACTTTGCAAAAGCCTCATCCGAAAAGCAATGGCAAGGTGACCGCGATACCGCCCGATCTCTATGCTCGCTGGCGGGCGCACACTTCGGCCGTGCCTGCGTTGCGGGAGGCGGAAGAAGACGCGCCATCCGAACGATTGTTGCAACGGATTTGGGAGCATCAGCGGCTGCGGCGCGATCAATTAAAGACATTCGACGGCCAGACGGTGCGGATTCTTCATCCCGGTTTCTGGAATCACGAGGCGGGTCCCGATTTTCGCGGCGCCGTTCTGCGGTTCCCCGGCGAGCCGCCGCGCACCGGTGATGTCGAAATTGATTTGCATCCCGCCGGCTGGCGCGGACACGGCCACGATCGCAATCCCGCTTATCGAAACGTGGTCCTCCACGTGGTTTGGCACGCGGACTCGCCGGCCGCCTGCTCATTGCCCACGCTGGCATTGAAGTCGCGACTCGACTCGCCCTTGAGCGAACTCCGTTTGTGGTTGACCGAGGAGTCGGACGCGCCCGGTCTGCTCGCCGGCAAGTGCAGCGCGCCGTTGCGCAGTCTGCCTGCCGACATTTTGCGCCAAGTGCTGCATCAGGCGGCGCTCATTCGGTTGCGACGCAAGGCGTCCGAATTCGCCGCCCGCGCCCGGCAGGTCGGCTGGGAACAATCGCTGTGGGAGGGCCTGTTCGCGGCGCTCGGTTACAAGCACAACCTCTGGCCGATGCGCCGCGTGGCCGAACTGCTGCCGCTCCTGCTCGCGCGCGATTTGAAAAAACGCAGCGCGACCTTCGCGCTCCAAGCGCGCCTGCTCGGCGTCAGCGGCCTGCTGCCCACGGAACTGACCCGCGCCCGGGCCAGCACGGACCAGTATCTGCGCCGCGTTTGGGACCACTGGTGGCGCGAGCGGGAGGAGTTCGCCGATGTCATCCTGCCGCGCGGCCTGTGGCGTTTCAACGGCCTGCGCCCGGCCAACCATCCGCAACGCCGGCTCGCCCTCGCCGCCCATTGGCTGGCCGCGGGCAGCCTGCCGGACAAACTCGAGAAATGGTTTACCGCCAGAATTCCCGACCGCAAACTGGAACCGTCGTTGCTGGAAATCCTGCAGGCCGGACGCGACGATTTCTGGTTGTGGCACTGGACGTTTCGTTCGGCTCGAATGACGAAAGCGCAACCGCTGCTCGGCGCGGGGCGCGTCACCGACGTGGCCGTGAACGTGGTGCTTCCCTGGTTCTGGATGCGGGCTGTCGCTGGAAACAGCGACGACTTGCAACGCGCTGCCGAACGTCGTTACTTCGCCTGGCCGAAATCTCAGGACAACGCCGTCCTGCGCCTGGCGCGCCAACGCCTGCTGGGCGGCGCTGATTCCCGCGCGCTCCACACCGCCGCGATGCAGCAGGGCCTGCTGCAGATCGTCCGTGATTTCTGCGAGCACTCGAATGCGCTCTGTGAAAACTGCCGCTTTCCCGAACTGGTGCGCAGTCTGAGCGCGGCAGGCGCCCCGGGCGCGCGCTGAATTGCGTGCCCGAACAGGAGGCGCCGATCGTAGTCCGGGTACAATTTTTGTTATAGGTATAACAGATTTTGTACCAGACCTGGGATTGCGGCCCGGTAAGTCGTCTCGCACGGGTGGACTTCCGCTTACGCCTTTTCGACAAAATTCGACACGCTCTTCACCTCGGTGTCCGGCGCAAGGACGGCGTTCGGCTCAACCCGTGCTGACACCGACTTGCCGCTGGTGATGATGACGACGCCCAAAACGATCACAGCCGCCGCCCAGAGGATGCGCGGCGTCAGCGTTTCACCGCCGAGGGCCCAGCCCAGGAATACGGCGATCACCGGATTGACGTAGGCATAGGTGGAAATGCGGGCCGGCGTGCTTACCTTCAGCAACCAACTGAATGCAGTGAACCCGATCAGCGAGCCGACGATAGTAAGGTAAGCAAAAGCCCACGCCGACCGCGAAGAGATGCCTGACCCGTCGAACCTGGCTCCTTCGCCGGAGATCAACCCGACTCCCAAGAGCACGGCGCCGCCAGTGAGCATCTGCATGGCTCCGGCCATCAGCGAGGAGTCCGGTTTGGGTGTGTATCGGGCATACAACGAACCCGACGCCCAAGCGATGCTCGCGATCATGAGCGCCGCCACGCCCGGAAGTTCGACGGCATTCTGTCGCATGACATCCGGTCCGCCCACCAGCAGGGTCATCCCGGCAAAGCCGACCACTAGGCCGAGCAGGGTGTGAAAGGACGGCCGGGCGCCGCGAGGTCGGAACCAATCCAGCAGGACAAACCACAGGGGCGTGATCGCGATGAGCAAAGCGGTGAGGCCCGAAGCGACCTTTTGCTCGGCCCAATTCACACCGCCGTTGCCAACGCCCAGCAGCAATCCGCCGACAATGGCGGCGTTGCGCCAATGATAACCGGCTGGATTCGGCACGCCCTGGAAACGAAGCCAGGCGTAGAGAACGCCGCCGGCCAGGAGAAAGCGGGCGCCCCCGAGCAAAAACGGCGGGATGGTTTCGACGGCAAAGCGAATGCCCAGATAGGTCGAGCCCCAGATGAGATAGATTGCCGCAAATGCCGCGAGCACCGGGCCAGGCGGCGCAGTCCGATGTTCCCCGGTGTCGGTATTTCCAGGCTGCATATAAATTTCCCAAATCGACGCAAACTTTCAGAATGATGCGACTCTCGTCTTCGTTCCGCGTTGGAACCGGCCGGCAGAAGCGCGGCGGGAAATAAAAAAACCCACCGCCGTTCAGCGGTGGGTTCAAGAAAATGTGACGAAACTAAGCTGTTCCTGACGCCCATCCGCCGTCCCGGTCTTTAATCAGGCCGGACATCGGTCGCAAAATGGCAGTCGGCAAAACCCGCCTACGCGCGTCCGCCGCACTCTTCATTCGAGTCTTTGACGTCATAGTGACGGCCTGAATACTTACCGTCGCCGCGACGGGCTGTCAAAGAATATCGACGCTCGAGGGCTGCTCCGGGTAAACCGGCTTTCCGGCGCCGTGATCGCCGTTTTTGGTTTAATCGCGCTCCGAAGTTTGAAAAACTGAGCTCATGCAAAGCGGGATTTCCCTGGTCGGCCTGCTGGCCTTCACCACAGTCGCGCTCCTGTTGACAACGCCTCCGGCAGGGGCTGCCGCTTACGACCTCCTCATCCGCGGCGGCACCATTTACGACGGGAGCGGAAACGCGCCTGTCGCAGGAGACATCGCGATCGCCGGCGACGCCATCGCGGCCGTCGGCAAATTGAGTGAAGCGCGCGGCAAAGTGGAGATCGACGCCCAAGGCCTCGCTGTCGCGCCCGGTTTCATCAACATGCTGAGCTGGGCGACGGAATCGCTCATCCAGGACGGCCGTTCGCAAAGCGACGTTCGCCAGGGCGTGACGCTCGAAATCATGGGCGAAGGTGAATCGATGGGGCCGTTGAACGACGCGATGAAAAAGGAGATGGTCGAAAGGCAGGGCGACATCAAATACGACGTGCGCTGGACGACGCTGGGCGAATATCTCGATGATCTGGCTCGTCGCGGCATCTCCTGCAATGTGGCGTCCTTCGTCGGCGCGACCACGGTGCGCATTCACGAAATCGGTTACGTCGATCGCCCCCCGAGCCCTGAAGAACTGGAGCGCATGAAACAGCTCGTTCGCCAGGCGATGGAGGAAGGCGCGCTCGGCGTCGGTTCGTCGCTGATCTACGCGCCGGCGTTTTACGCGAAGACGGATGAGTTGATTGCGCTGGCTAAAGTCGCTTCGGAAAAAGGGGGCCTGTATATCTCGCACATTCGCAGCGAAGGGACGCGCTTGCTCGAGGCCGCGGATGAATTGATCGCCATTTCGCGTGAAGCCGGGATACCCGCCGAGTTCTACCATTTGAAGGCCGCCGGCCGGTCGAACTGGAACAAACTCGACGCGTTGATTCGAAAAATCGAATCCGCTCGAGCCGCGGGACTGCGCATCACCGCCGACATGTACACCTACACGGCGGGCCAGACGGGGCTCGACGCGGCGATGCCGCCCTGGGTGCAGGAAGGCGGATACAACGAGTGGGTGAAGCGATTGAAAGACCCTGCCATCCGCGAGCGCGTCAAGCGCGAGATGGACGCGCCCACGGATCAATGGGAAAACTTTTTCATCGCCGCAGGTGCGCCGACTAACATTCTGCTCGTCGGGTTCAGGAACGACCGGCTCAAGCGCCTGACCGGCAAAACGCTCGCGCAAGTCGCGAAGCTGCGCGGAAAATCCCCGGAAGAGACGGCGATGGACCTGGTGATCGAAGACGGCAGCCGCGTCAGCACCGTCTATTTTCTGATGTCGGAGGAGAACGTCCGCAAAGAACTCGCGTTGCCCTGGGTCAGCTTCGGTTCCGACGCCGAATCGCCCGCGCCGGAGGGCGTTTTTCGGAAGTCGAATCCTCATCCGCGCGCCTACGGCAACTTCGCGCGGCTGCTCGGCAAATACGTTCGCGATGAAAAAATCATTCCGCTCGAAGAAGCCATCCGCCGGTTGAGTTCGCTGCCCGCGGAGAATCTGAAGCTCGAGCGTCGCGGCGCGCTCAAGCCCGGTTACTTCGCCGATGTCGTCGTGTTCGATCCCATGTCCATTCAAGATCACGCGACCTATGAAAAGCCGCACCAGTATGCGACCGGCGTGCGTCACGTCCTGGTGAACGGCGTGCCGGTGCTCAGGAACGGGAACCATACCGGCGCCAAACCAGGGCGCGTTGTGCGCGGGCCGGGATGGAGGAAGTAGCATGCGCGACCCGGAATTCCTGACGCTGGCGCCTTAAACTTTTGAACGATGCGCACCCTGCCGGCAACCGTTCTGGTGTTCCTGGGCGGGTTCGCCATCATGGTGTTGGAGATCATCGGGGCGCGTTTCCTCGCCAAAGACTTCGGCACTTCGTTCTATGTCTGGGTCAGCCAGATCGGCGTTATCCTCACGGCGTTGGCGCTGGGTTATTCGGTCGGCGGCGCCCTGGCCGACCGTTTTCAACGGGCCGTCGCTTTGACCTGGTTTCTGCTGCCCGCCGGCATCTTTACGATATTGATCCCGGAGTTTGCCGCGCCGCTCATCAATGCGATCGTTCTGCGTCATCCGGCGGATCGCGACATACCGCTGGTCTGGCAGAAGTTGGACCCGGCCATCGGCAGCGCCGCGATTTTTCTTCTGCCTTGTTTCGTGCTGGCCACCCTTTCGCCCTACATGATTCGTCTGGCAACGCGGAAGCTGGCCCACGTCGGCCGGATCAGCGGACTGATCTACGCCGCCAGCACGGCCGGGAGCATTGCCGGCGTGTTCGTCTCGGGATATGTTCTGGTCGATCACATGAACCTGTCCGACATCTTCCGCGCCACCGGCGGACTAACGATCCTCCTGGGGTTCATGTGCCAGTTTATGGATCGTTGGTGGGACGACGGCAAAACTCAACCGGCCGAACGATGAAAGGCAGGAGTCGAAGCAGAACCCTGGGTTGTGGCCGGAGGATTGTTCCCGCTCTGATGGCGGCGCTGATGGCGACGGGTCCGGCAATTGCCGCCGTCGTTTTCGACACCGTTTCGCCCTACCACCATATCCGGGTCATCGACCAGCAAGGCATGCGCACTTTGAGCTTTGATGGTTCCCTGGAAACGCGGATGTCGCTGCGGGAGCCTTTGCAGGGGCATTTTGAATACATCGATTACTTCCACATGCCGTGGTTGTGGCGCAGTGACATGACCAATGTGCTGATGGTCGGCCTGGGTGGCGGCAGCATCCAACGGTCCTACCGGCATTATTATCCGGACGTGAACGTCGCGACCGTGGAGATCGATCCGACGGTCGTTCAGGTCGCCCGCGATTATTTCCAATTGAAAGAATCGCCGGTGCTGCAGGTGCACGTTTCCGATGGACGCGTTTATCTGCGGCGCACCAGCGCGAAATACGACGCGATCATCATGGATGCCTACGTCAAGAACCGTTACGGTTCCTTTATCCCCTACCATCTCGCGACCCGGGAATTTTTCCAAATCGCCGGCGATCATCTGACGGAAAACGGGGTGCTGGCTTACAACGTGATCGGCAGTCTGCAAGGCATGCGGGCGGACATCGTGGGCGCGGTTTACAAGACGCTGAATTCGGTCTTCCCGCGCGTCTATCTCTTTCCTGCGCGCGAAACCTATAATGTGGTGTTTATCGCCACGAAATCGCCGCAAGCGACAACACCGGCGATGCTTCAGCAGCGCGTGGAAGTCTTGGCGAAAAAGGGCCGCCTCAAGCTGCCGGGCTTTCGGAACTGTCTCCTTTCCTTCCGGGCGGAACCCCCGCCGACCGCCGCCCGTTCGCCGATCCTGACCGATGATTTCGCGCCCATCGACGGTCTGTTGAGCCGGGCGCAGTAAACCCTAACGTTGCATAAAAAAGCGCTGACTGCCCTACCGCGGCTCGCGCGCTGCGGTGGTGGTGCAACGCACATTCAACGCAGCGCGGGAGGGGAAACCAAAAATGGCAATGGCCACCAACAGTGAGAGTTGTTCCACACTTTGCAAAGTGTGGAACTGGCCGGCGCGGGCAATGGTCCGGAGGTCCGCCACCTTCATCTTTATGCAACCAGAGGGTAAACCGGCACGCGCGTTTGGCTGCCGGAACTCGCGTGTGCGCTTCTTGTTACTACCGCCATGTCCGAGGCTCCCCACTCAGCACGAGCGGGGGAAGAGCACGTTTCATCGGACTGGCGGGGATTTCGTGGCAGTTTCCAGATGCGCCCAACTCGTGGCGGTTGAGCAATCCAGCCTTGAGGTGGCGCGGGTAATGCGGCATGATCGGTTACGTCGCGCGCGTGGCGGAACGGCAGACGCGCCGGACTTAGGATCCGGTCCCGCAAGGGGTGGAGGTTCAAGTCCTCTCGCGCGCACCATTTGCGGACACGTTCCTGGAGAGCCCCATTCGTTTCTGCACACGCATTGGGACCATGAATCTGTTCGTCCTCGTGCTCGTCGTCGTCGTCGTCGTCCTCGAAGCCAAGCCATCCAATCGAGGACGAGAAGGAGGACGAGGACGATAAAACTCTTTGAGTGCCCTAGCGGCGGTCTGGTGCGCGTCTAACGCGCGGCTCCAGACGTAGCAGCAGCCATCCTTGCTGGCGTAGAGGGCGGCATCTGGCGCCCGGAACCAATGCGGGAAATCGGCGGCGTATTCCCGCAACGCAAACCTGATCCGCCGGGCAGGATGCCCGGCTCTACGGCAGGCAAGATGCCTGCCGCCACAGATTTGTCACTGGCCACCCTTGTATCGGCTGCCCTCCCGGCCGCCGACGCGTTGCGTCTCGCCCGTTCCCTGTTGAGGCTTCCCATGCTTCAGAAACTGTTGCCTCGCGGCCAGTTCGTTCAACATGGTTTCCACGCTGTCATACTTCGCGAAACCATCCGGCGGCAGGAACAGTTTGTCCGCCGGCGTCTCCAGGTGAATTTGTGAGAAACTCAGGGTGGGCGGCGTTGAGTTCGTTGCCAAATTGATTCGCACCGGAAACCCTTTCAAATCCGCGGCCCGCCAGACGCGGAACGTCACAACAGAACCGTCGCTCGAAGTCACCACCACCTCCTCTTGCTCGCACGAGTGCCCCTCGACCTTCTCCGGCGCGGAATGGACCATTCGGGGTCGGACAACCAGGTTGGTGAAGCGGACATTTGAGATCATCGGCGCGTAGCCTTGCAAAGGCTCATTGAGAACGTAGCCGCTGTTCTCGGCGACGTCCCAAATAAAGCTGGCATCCCCGCCGCCACGAGACTTTCCGGCAGACACATTGGATTCAGGCGCGAAGAGCAGTTTATTTCCCCGGCCCAGGAGTTTGCCGGAAACCGTCTCCACTCGATCGGCGAACACTCTGGTTTCCATGACCACGTGCGCGCCAAAACCGTCCACGTTGGTAAGAAGCACGGAAACGGGACCGCTCAGGAAGGGCGGCGGCTTCGGTGCGACGGCACGGCGTTCGATTCGGGGTGAACTGGCGCAACCCCCGGCCAGCACCGCGGTCACCATAAGGCACAATCCGGACAGCCCCATTCGCGCACCGCGCCTCATTCGCAAATCGCCTGTTCCGCGTTTCATCATACGCCCATTTGAGACAATAGGGACCGAAGTAAAGTCAACCAAAAACGGCGAACCCGGAGGGGGCGCGCATGCTGCCGACGGCTATTTCCCGCCGCTTTGCGAGGTGAAGCGCGTCGGCTGTCATTCGCCCCGAGGCGGAAGCCGAGGGCGGGCGGGGTCGCCCGTTCAGTTCCTGACCAGCCTGCCAAGCTGTCGCCAGATGTCAGCGCACCCCTCCAGGCTGGCGGGACTGCAGCCGCTGATAGAGTTGCAGCGCCGTTCGTCCCGTTTTGGTAAGCCTTGCGCCACCGCGTTCCCGGCCGCCCCGCGTGGTCGCGACGAGGGGTTGGCGAAAGCAGGCGTTCATGGTTTTGATGAGTTTCCACGCCCGCATATAAGACATGCCCATGCGTGCCGCTGCCGTGGCGATGCTGCCGGTCCGGTCAATTTGATCCAGCAACTCGGCCTTGCCCGGCCCCAGGGCAATCTCGCGGCCGCGCAGGTTGCGGAAGCGCGGCAGCAGAACGCGGCCGGATGCGCCGCGCTTTTTTCCGAGGGCATTCATCTTTGCTGATCGGTCTTCGTTCCGAGCGCGTGGCCTCCCTCCGGCGAAACAAACGGCCAACGCCGGATGTGCCAAGACCAGCCCAGGAAAAACACGACGCCCAGCGCGACTGTGCCCAGGCCGTAGAGGATGAATTTGGGGTCGCTGGTGACGAAGATAAAAATCCAGCCTGCCAGCGCGACGAGCGCCGGCAGCGGGTAGAGCCACATCCGATAGGGGCGCGATGCCTGCGGCGCGCGTTTCCGCAGCAACATCAGCGCGACAATCTGGCCGATGAATTGGATGAGAATCCGCGTGGTCAACAACGCATCGATGACGGAAAGGAGCGGGAGAAAACTGCATGCGATGGCAATGATTCCAATGACGACGAGTGAGACGTGCGGAAAGCTGTGCCTGGGGTGCAACCGTCCGAAGACTTTGAAAAAACCTCCGTCCTGCGCCGCCGCGTACGGAATCCGCGAATAGCCAAGCAGCAGCGCGAAGCACGATGCGAACGCCGTCCAAAGGACCATCACGGTGAAGATCGACGCGATGGTCCTGCCATAAATCTTCTCCATGAACAGCGACACCACAAAGTTTGCGTTGCGGTTCCCCTCCGCGGGCACAAATTCGCGCCACGGCACCACGCCGATGATCGACAGGTTCATGCTGAAGTAAATCAGCGCCACGCCGACAATACTGAGCAGGATGGATCGCGGAATGACTTTGCCCGGTTCTTTGACTTCGTCGCCGATGTAACAGATGTCGTAGTAACCGAGATAATCGTAAACGCCGATGCGCGATGCCGCGCCGAGGCCAAACAGGAACCCGGTTGAGAAATGAAAGGCGCCTTTCGGAAAGTCGAACGCGAGCCTGGAATCGAAATGCGTCACTCCGGTGAAAATGACGGCCACAGTCGTGAGGATCGAGCCGACCCACAATGCGACGGTGATTTTACCGATGAAAGTAATGCGCCGATAGAGAAGCGCGATGCACAACAGTCCCAGACCGGCGACGACCAACGATCCTTTCAGTGAAAGGGCATTCTTTGTCGTCATGCCCGGCCAGAGGTAATTCAAATAGTTGGCAAATCCGATGTAGCCCGAGGCGATTTCCAGCGGACCGCTCAGGATGAATTGCCAGATGAACAGAAACGCCATGAACCGGCCGAACGTCTCGCGCCGGAAAGCCTCGCGGAGATAAACATAACTGCCGCCTGAGCCGGGCATGGCCGCGCCCAATTCGCTCCAAACCATGCCGTCGGCCAGGGAGATAACGACGGCGACGATCCAGCCGAGCATGGCCTGGGGTCCGCCGCCGTTCAAGGCGGACATGAGCAACGGGATGGTGATGAAAGGCCCGATGCCGATCATGTTCGACATGTTCAGCGCCGTGGCTTGCAACAGGCCGAAGCGGCGGAGCAGGCGCGGACGTTGATTGTCTGCCGGCCCGGGTTGGTCGTTCATGGGTTCGCGCAACGAGTTAGCCGGTTCGGCGATGGAAAGCAACCTCATTGCCCTTTTAAGACGACCACACCGCCGCGGGCCACCGACAGCTCTGTACAAACTCTGTAGCGGCGGGCATCTTTCCATTTCTATTCGGCACGCAAAACGTCTGCGGCGTTTTGCCTCTCTCTCCTCGCGAGGAACGAGCGGGGAGAGAGTCGGAGTTGCTTGATACTACCACCACGCCGGTGGTGGATCCCCTCGCCCCACGATGGAGGAGTGGGGAGAGGGATAGGGAGAGGGGGGTTCACGGAACCCCGCCAGTCCAAGGAAACGCGGCCCTCTCCCCGCTCGTGCTGAGCGGGGAGAGGGAGTGGGGAGCCTCGGACATGGTGGGAAGAAGATGCGCCCGAGTCGGAGAGAGGGGAATTGATAAAAAGCGCCTCCTCTCCCCGGCCCTTCTCCTTTTCTGAGGAGAGAGAAAAAAAATGCGGTGGTTCACTCAAAGCAAATCGTTTGCCGAACACAACTGGCATCTTCTCTGCCGTAGAGCCGGGCATCCACCCTCCGCAGTGCGACGGAGGATTTGGTCCCGTCGGGAGGATCAGGCTGGGAGCGCGGGAATACGCCGCCGATGTCGCGCGTTGGGTCCGGGCGGGAGTGGATTGTCTGATTCGCTGCGGTGTGCGATGGTCGATGGAAGCCGAAGACCGGATCATGAGTTCGTTTCGAACTTGCGCGTGAAATCATTTTGTCATTCGGGCTTCCGGACGCGGGCTTGCCCCGGGCCGCGCCGGGGGATCATCGCGTCATTGGCGGCGCTATTCGCCGCGGGCCTTCTGATCGCGGCCGAAAGGGACGATGAACGGGCGGCCGAGCGCAAAGCCATGGTGGAGCATCAAATCCGCGCGCGCGGCATCACGAACCGCGCGGTGCTGGACACGATGTTGGGCGTGCCACGGCATAAATTCGTTGACGCGCAGTGGCAGCGGCAGGCGTACGACGATCATCCGCTGCCCATCGGCTACGGTCAGACCATCAGCCAGCCCTACGTGGTCGCGTTGATGACCGAAATGCTGGAACTCAAGCCGGGCGACAAGGTCCTGGAAGTCGGCACCGGGAGCGGGTATCAGGCGGCCGTGCTCGCGCGAATCACGACCAACGTTTTCACCATCGAGATCGTCGAGCCTCTGGCGCTCCAGGCGCAGAAACGATTGAAAGAGTCCGGACTGGAGGAAGGGCGCGTCCGACCCGGCGACGGCTACTATGGAATCGAAGAGCACGCGCCGTTCGACGCGATCATCGTCACCGCCGCGGCGGATCACGTCCCGCCGCCGCTGCTCCAGCAACTCCGCCCGGGCGGTCGCATGGTCCTTCCGATCGGGCCGGTCAACGCCATTCAACGGCTGGTGATCGTGGAAAAGGGGAAGGAAGGCAAAGTGAAAACGCGCACGGTTTTGCCCGTGCAGTTTGTGCCGCTGACCGGCGGCGCCCGCGGTCCAGCGGGCAAAGAGTCAACGACCGGCGGCAAAGCCGGAGGCTTGGAACGATGAACGGCCCCCTCACCCGCTCGTCCGTCTTTGCCCAGGCTGCGGCGGACAGGTTGGGTGGCGTCGCGATAGCGTCTTGGGCTGCGGCAGTCCACTGCCGCTTTTGCGCCCTCAGACCCGATCGAAAAGCGCCAGAGGACTGGCGCAGTCCAAAACCTGGCGGCCCTTTGGTCGGTTCATGGAAAAGGAGAAGCTTCCCCGCCTTTCCCCGCAATCCAACGCAGTCCTCCGCCGGAGCCCGAGGATAATTATGAACGCCCGGCGCTGCGCAGTCGGGCTGTTCTGCGTCTCGGGCGCGCTGCTCGGCTACGAACTGCTCCTGATGCGTCTCCTGTCACTGTCGCTCTGGGGACACTTCGCCGGATTCGTCATTTCGATTGCGATGCTGGGATTGGCGGCGTCGGGCCTCTACCTTCACTTTCACCGCGAACGCATTGCCGCCAGCGCCGACCGATTGTTCGCGATCAGCGCGGGATTGTTCGCGCTCACCGCGCCCGCGGCATTCGGCCTGGCTCAATGCGTTCCCTTCACACCCTTCCTTTTGGCGTGGACCCCGCGGGAATACCTGCACCTGGCGTTGCGGGTCGCGCTCTTTTTCATTCCGTTCTTCGTCGGTGGCGTCGCCATGGGGATTCCGTTCGTCGCGCGCGTGCTGCCGCCGGCGAAACTGTATTGCTGGACGATGCTCGGATCGTCGGCGCCGATCCCTTTGCTGATTCTCGGGATGGGCATGGTGCATCCCCAAAAGTTGCTCGTGCCGGTGGCGCTGCTCGCCCTCCCGGCGGTGCTCCTGTCGGGTCAACGAGGGTTTGCCAAAGCGGCCTGGACGCTTGCCGCCGCCGCCGGCGCTGCCACGGTTGGGGCGTTGCCGTTTCGCTTTTCCGAATACAAAGACCTTCCCCGAACGCTCACGCTGCCCGAGGCGCGAATCATAGAGGAACGTTACGGTCCGAACGGCATGGCACAGACCGTCCGTTCCCGGTTTACACGGTACCTTCCCGGACTCTCGTTGAACTTCGCCGGTGAGCTGCCTCGTTCGGAGTTGGTGTTCGTCGATGGCTCGGCCATGGAAGTCGTGTTTGATTTGAAGGCCTCGCGGCGGCAACCGGAGTTTCTGCGCATGTCGCCGGAAGCGTTCTCCTATGAACTCCGGGAACGGCCGCGGGTGCTCTCCCTCTACGGCGGGCCGGTCGAAATCCTGCGCGGCATTATCCTGGGCGCGGAATCCCTCGTGGCGGTGGACGATCTGGCGATCCGCGCGGACGCCCTCGACCGCGTCTGGCGCCGATTCGGCGAATCGCCGTTTCAATACGCCAACGTTCGCCGCATCGACGATGACGCGCGGCATTACCTGTCGGCCACCCGGGACACCTTCGACGTGATGGTCCTTTCGCTGCTCGGCAGTCACGGCTCGTCAACGGCCGGAGCAGCCTCGTTGGACGCTTCCTGCCTGTTCACCCTGGAAGGCATTTCGCTGGCGCTCGACCATCTCGCGCCCGGAGGCCACGCCGCGTTCAGCGCCTGGGTGGAAAATCCGCCACGCACCGGTGTTCGGCTCGCGGCGCTGATCGTCGAAGCCCTGCACCGGCGCGGCATTACCCATCCGGCGTCACATATTCTTGGCCTGCGCAGTTGGTCCACTCTGACGCTTTTCGTCGGTCGCGAGTCCTTCGATGGAAACGCCGTGGCCCGGCTCAAGGAGTTCGCGGCGAAGAAATCGTTCGACCTGGTTTGGTGTCCCGGCCTGAGCGCCGAGGAGGCGAATCAGTGGAACCGGACTGCCGACGAACCCTACTTTCGGGCGCTGCACGCATTTCTGGAAGGCGACCCTCAGGCATTCCGGCAAACGTGGCCGTTCCGGCTCGACTCACCCACCTACGACCGACCGTTCTTCAACCACCATTTCCGCTGGAAGGCCGTGCCGGATTTTTTGGCGAGGATGGGCATGGACTGGATTCCGTTTATTGAATGGGGTTACCTGCTCCAGGTCGCGTCGCTGCTGGTCGCGACCGGCCTGGGCGTCCTCCTGTTGATCGGCCCGTGCGCGGCGACCCGGGCGCGACCGTCGCTCCGGTCGGCGGTCCTGTTTTTTTCGTTGGGCGTGGCCTACATGGCGGTGGAAATCCGGGCGATCTACCAGGCGCTCCTGCTGCTTTCCTGGCCGACGGCTGCTACGGCGCTGGTGTTGACCGCAATGCTGGCGGCGTCCGGCGCCGGGGCGGCCGTGCTGGCGCGCGGCACGAACGCAACCATCTCCCGTCACGCCGCGATGGGAATGATCGTGGTCATGCTGCTTCTTTCCCTGATGGAATTCCCGCTCCTGTCGTCGCTGACGTTTCCCCACTCGCTGGCATATCGGGTAATCGTGACGGCATGGTGGATTTCCGTGCCGGCATTTTTCCTGGGCTATCCGTTTCCCCACGCGCTGGGACAACTGCAGCGACCCGAGGAAATCCCCTGGGCCCTGGCGTTGAACGGATTCGGGTCGGTGCTCGGCAGCCTGGGCGCAACGCTCGTGGCGGTGGAATTCGGATTGACCGCGCTGGCGCTGTTGGGGGTCGGACTTTATTTGCTCGTTGCAATCCTGTTGAAGGAAGACATGCCGGAAGACAAGGAACGAACGGGATCAGAATCGGGCAAGGGAAGCGCCTGTGTCCGACCTGCGCGGGCGCCGGCAGAAGGCAAGCCGAACCTTGAACCTTGAACCTTGAACCTTGAATCTCGAACCTCGAACTTCGATCCAGGCCGCGTGCCTCCGGCGGCTCTTCGTTCAAAGTTCAATGTTTGACGTTCGCTTCCAGTTGGTTCAGGATCATCTCGACCGTGCGCTCGATGGCGCCGCGATTATCGCGCACCACGCGCAACGCGTTTTGGACCAGGACACCACGGCGTTTTTCATCGGCGAGCAGCTCACCGAGGACTTTTTCCAGCCCGGCAGCGTCGGCCACCTGGACGGCCCCGTCCTGCTTGAGAAACGCTTCGACGATCGCGGCGAAATTCTGCATGTTCGGACCGAAGACGGTCGGCTTGCCCAGCGCGGCCGGTTCGATGGGGTTTTGCCCGCCTTCGCCGCACAGACTTTTGCCCACGAACACCACCGTCGCGTTTTCGTAGAAACAGGGGAGTTCGCCGGTCGTGTTGACCAGCAGACACGAGACTTCACCCGGCTTGAACTGCGTGGCGGCCGTGACCTGGTTGCGGTAAACGAAGGTCACGCCGCGCGCGGTCAATTCGCGTCCGACTTGTCTGCCCCGCTCGAAATGACGGGGCACCAGGACCAGAAACAAATCCGGAAACCGCCGGCGCAACCGGAGGAACTGCTCCGCCAAAACCGCTTCTTCGCCCGCGTGGGTGCTGCCGCCGACCAAAACCCGCGCGCCCTCAGGCACGCCCAATTGTCGCAGCAGTTTTGCCACGTCCAGTGGACGGCGTCCCTCACGTTCCACCGCATCGAATTTCATGCTGCCCACGATATGGATCGCCTCCGGGCGGCAGCCCAACTCGCGAAGCTTTGCGGCGTCGGCTTCATTCTGCGCGCCAACGCCGGTGAACGAGGCGAACAAATCCCGGAACAAAAACCCGAATCGTTTGTAGCGGGGATACGACCGTTCGGACAGGCGGGCATTGACCAGAAACAGGGGAACACCACGATCGCGCGCCCGCCAGAGGAGGTTGGGCCAGATTTCCGCCTCCACCAGGATGACCGCCTGGGGATGAATCAGGCTCAACGCGCGCTGCACACACTTCTTATGATCGATGGGGTAATAAATCTTTTCCACAGGCGCAGGCAGTAGTCGCTGCAACCGTTCCATGCCGGTCGAGGTCGTCGTGGAAACGATCATTTTGCTGTTGGGCAACCGCGGTTCCAGCGCGCGGATGAGCCGGGTGCAGACGTTCGCCTCGCCGACGCTCACGGCGTGCAGCCAGAGCGTTTGGCGGTTGGTGAGCGCCTGTTTGAATTGGGTGTCGTATCGTCCGAAACGCTGGCGGAACCCCCGTCGCCAGTTGCCCCGCCGCCACATCTTCAAAAAGTAGTAGGGCGCGGAGGCGCAGAAAAAAATCGTGAACAAAATGTTGTAAAGGGAGCGCATCGCCTCGTCGCCAACCTGAACTAACCGCGAAAGAACATCCACCAGACCACCAGCAGCATCGGCATCATGCCGAACAGCGTGTATTTGAAGACAAAACCGAGAAAGGTCGGCGTATGGACCTTTTGCTGGTCGGCGATGGCTTTGACCATAAAGTTCGGGCCGTTGCCGATGTAAGTGTTGGCGCCGAAAAAGACGGACCCAACGCTGACCGCCAGAATGTATTTGTTGTAGGCCAGGTTGCCGAGGAGGAAGCAGATTTCGATTTCGTCTTCGCTCACCGTTCTGGCGAGCAGGTCTGCCGCGTGATATTTCTGCAGCGCGGCAAAAGTGTTTCGAATCTGTTCCGCGTGCGGTCCGGCCAGGTTGGCCAGATCGGCGCCGCCGGTTTGGACCAGGTGCTGGACCTGGCTGACAACCTCGGAGTTGATAAACGCGCCAAAGATTGTGTGCAGAAAACTGAGGTAGGTGGGCGCATTGTCCAGCACGCTGGAAAGCGCGCCGCTGCTCCAATAAAAAAAAGCCGGCGTGGGGTCGCCCAGGTGGCTGGCGTTGGCTTTCAACCAGTCCAACGCGGGCATCATCGTGGCGAAAATTCCCGCGAACAGAACAGCCACTTCCTGGATAGGGTGAAAAATGAAGTGGTTCGCCTGGTGGATTGATTTTTGTGTGGTGAAATAGGAACCGGCCGCGGCCGTCACCATCAACGCTTCGCGCAGGAACAGCGGCTGATGGACGAACACGGCGCCGAGGATCACGACGAGAAACAACAGGTTGGGCAAGCCTTCGAACCGCCAGACATCGTGCGGTTTCGCCAGCCGGTCGCGGACTTCCCGCGGCGCCTTTAGATAGTTTCGATAATCAACCGCGTAGAACAGGCTCAACAACACCGCCAACCCCGCGCACCACATGGGCCAGCAATGTTCGGCCACCCACCAGAAGGGAATGCCCTGGAGGTAACCCAGGAACAGTGGCGGATCGCCGATGGGCGTCAGACAGCCGCCGACGTTGGAAACGATGAAGATAAAAAAAACCACGTGGTGCGCGGTGATGCGGTATTTGTTCATCCGCAGCCAGGGTCGGATCAGCAACATCGACGCTCCGGTGGTGCCAAACAGGTTGGCAACCACCGCGCCAATGAAAAGAAAAACCACGTTGGCCAGCGGAGTCGCCTCGCCTTTCACATTGATGTGAATGCCCCCGGAGACAACGAACAGCGAGCCGATCAACACGATGAAGCTCGTGTATTCCAACCCGGTGTGCCAGACTCGACCGTACTCCTTCAGACCAACCAGATAGTAACCGAGAGTCACCGCGCCCAGGACATAGGCCACCTTCGGATAATGTTTTTGCCACCAGTCGGCAAAAAACAACGGGGCCAGGGCGATGGTCGCCAGCAGGATTCCAAACGGCAAAATCATCCAGGGAGTCGGATGAACGGCAGGTTCCATGTCCAAAAGCTACCGACGGGCGCAAAACAGGGTCAACGAGAAACCGTCCCTCGAGTCCCTCGAGGGAAACACCAAATCCCAAACACCAAGCTCCAGAGAAATTCCAAGCTCCAAATCCAAAAGGACGCCGCGATACCGCCATGTTGGAGCTTGGAATTTGGAGCTTCTTTGGTGTTTGGAGCTTGGTGTTTGCTTTTAGTCTTCCGCCAGCAGGTTGCGGCTGCGCCGGCGAATGCGCGCCTGCCGCAGAGTTTGATGCCGCGCGGCCTGCGCCTTTTCCTCCAGCAGCGTCGGGAACACCAGCAAGGCGTAAGGGGTCAGCCACGCCAGCGCTGCGGCTTCATTCGCCGCGCGCCGCAACAGCGCAGTGAGATCCGGACTCGTATTTTCCCCCAGCAACTGCCGGAGCAGCCGTTGTTTGAGTTGTTCGAGTTCGGCTTCCTGCGCGACCCGAAATGAAACATCGGGCGCCTTGAACCGCGTTCCGGGCGCGAATCGCCCCGGTTTGGTTTTAATTGTCTTCATGTTTTTCTTTCAGGCCGCCTTCGGACGGCATCCGGCGAATAAAAAAAACCCGCGATTGACCGGCAATCGCGGGTTTTTTGAAATTCTTTTAACGACGCTTTAGAATTTTCCTCCCACGTTGCCCTGGGTCCAAGAGACACGATGCCAAACGGACATGAGTCCAATGGCGCGCCGACCGCACAGGCTGTCTCGAATTATGCACGTGGTGTTCATGCTCTTTGCCCGCGCAGGAGACACCATTTGATTCAGAATGTCAATGACTTTCGGCGAGCAACGGGGCAATGGGGGCAATGGGGAGGGTGAGTTCAAGAATGGTAGCCACCGACGTAAGGAGGCGGATTTTGGAACGAAAACACTTCCGCCTCGTAACCTCGGCGGCTACGGCTCTTGCGACGATTCTTGAACTCACCCTGGGGCAATGGGTGATGAGCGATCGCACCCCGATACCCCGCTGCCCCATCTCCCCGTTGCGCATTCCCGTTCCTGGTTGCTTCCGGGGCCTGAATGCGATTGGGTTGGCTCCATGAAGATGAGCTCCCGGCAATTTGACTTGAAACTGGCCCATCGCTGGGCGATCGCCCGCAGCCTCCAGCCCGGGGGCAGCGGCGGCGCCGACGTTCACAAGGTGGTCTTCGTGGAACTGACGGACGCGGAAGGCACCCGGGGAATTGGCGAGGCCGCGCCTTCATCGCGCTACGAGGAAAACGCCGATTCCACACTCGCGTTTCTGGAGCACGTCGATCCGGTCAAGCTCTCTTTCACGGACGTGCCCGGCAGCATGCGATATCTCGAGACGATCGCCCCGAAAAATTTTGCGCCCAAGGGAGCGGTCAACATCGCCTTGCTCGACGGCGCGGCGCGCAAGGCGGGCCAGCCCATTTACGATTTCCTGAGACTGGGCTTTGCCGAAAAGAAGCACGTTACTTCCTTCAGCATCGGCATCGACAATTCCGACGTCATCCGCCAGAAAGTCATCGAGGCGGCGCAATATCCGGTGCTCAAACTCAAGGTCGGCGGCCCGGACGACAAACAGAATCTCCGGGCGTTGCGCGACGCCGCGCCGCGAAAATCCGT
>WNGA01004104.1_pt1 | contig 33779 bp, 34 predicted proteins | sample 5400061 | NCBI WGS metagenome assembly WNGA01 (sample SAMN13153366, study PRJNA577476) | soil metagenome | isolation source: 100 cm soil or saprolite under grassland replicate 2 | place: USA:California | collected 2016-06-15 | reverse complement strand
CGCTGATCGAGCGGCTGCTGGCCGAGAAGGATCAGCCGGGGTACGTGCTGTTCAGCCCGGGGCCGGTGATGACCTCGGCGCGGGTGAAGGCGGCGCTGGTCCATCACGACGTCTGCCACCGCGACGGCGACTACGCCGACGTGGTCGAGCGCCTGCAGCAGAAGTTGCGACCGGTGTTCGGCGCGTCGCCGCGTCACGAGATGCTGCTCATCACCGGTTCGGGAACGGCGGCGATGGAGATGTCGATTTCGTCGGTGGTGCCGCCGGGCAAGAAGCTGCTCGTGATCTCGAACGGCGCGTTCGGTGAGCGGCTGGACGAGATCGCGGCGCTGCACGGCATCCCGACCGTGCGGCTGCGTTATCCCTGGGGCACGCTGCCGCAGGCGCGGGACGTCGCGCGCGCGCTCGAGGCCGACCCCGAGATCGCCGCGGCAGCGATGATCCAGCACGAGACATCGGTGGGGCTGCTGAACCCCGTCGGCGACGTCGGCCGGCTTTGTCGCCCACGAGGCGTGACCTTGATCGTGGACGCGGTGTCGGCGCTCGGTGGCGAGGACGTGGACGTCGTTCGCGACGGGGTCGACATCTGCTATTCGTCGGCGAACAAGTGCCTGCACTCGGTGTCGGGCGTGTCGTTCCTGTGCGTCGCGCCCGAGGTGTGGGAGCGCCTGGCGGCCATCCCGCCGCGGGTCTACTACCTCGATCTCGCCCGCCACCGGCGTTACCTGGCGGAGCTTCGCCAGACGCCGTTCACGCCCGCGGTGTCGTCGTTCTACGCGCTCGAAACCGCGCTCGACGAGCTGGCCGAGCAGGGCGGCGTCGCGGGCCGGCGTGCGCTCTACCGCAAGCGCTGCCTGCGCATCAGGCGCGTGCTCGCGGACCTCGGCTTCGAGTCGTTCACCAACCTCGGGCGCGAGTCGCACACGATCTCGACGCTGAGGCTGCCCGCGGGCGTGTCGGTCGAGGCGTTCTACGACGGCATGAAGGCGCGCGGGTTCATCGTCTACCGCGCCAAGGGTCAGCTCGCCGAGCGACACATCCAGATCGCGAACATGGGCGAGCTGTCCGACGCGACCATCGACGCGTTCCTGACCGCCGCCGCCGACGTCGTGAGCGGGGCGCGCGCCGAGGCCGCGGCGACCGCCACCGCGCGCCCCAAGCTCAAGTCGGTGTAGCGGTGCGGGCCGCCCTGTTCAGCCGCCACGGCGGGCCCGAGGTGCTGGAGATCGGCGAGCTGCTGGTGCCGACGCCAGGGCCCGGTGAGGCGCAGATCAAGGTGAGCGCGGTCGGGCTCAACCACGTCGACCTCTGGCTGCGGCGTGGACTGCCGTCGCTGCACGTGGCGTTCCCCCACGTCTCAGGCGGCGACGTGTGCGGTGTGGTGTCGGCCCTCGGCCCCGGTACGGCGGCGATGCCGGGTGCGGGAAACGGCGATCGCGTGCTGCTCAACCCGGGCCTTTCGTGCGGCCGCTGCGTGCCCTGCCTCGACGGGCGCGACAACCTCTGTCCCGAGTTTCGCATGCTGGGCGAGCACGTGCACGGGGGTCTCGCCGAGTACGTGGTGGTGCCGGTTCAGAACCTCGTTCCCGCGCCGCTCGACCGGGTGGCGCTCGACGACGCGGCGCTCGCGTCGATCCCGATCGCGTTCATGACCGCGTGGCAGATGTTGGTGGATCGCGCCCGCATCCGGCGTGGCGACACCGTGCTCGTCCACGCCGCTGGCTCGGGCGTGGGTGTGGCGGCGATCCAGATCGCGAAGCTGCACGGGGCCCGCGTCATCGCGAGCGCGTCCAGCGACGACAAGCTCGCCAAGGCGCGCGGGCTGGGCGCGGACGAGACCGTGAACCGCACCAGCGTCGACGTGGTGGCCGAGGTCAAGCGCCTCACCGGCCGGCGCGGCGCCGACATCGTGGTCGATCACGTCGGCGAGGCGACCTTCGGGCAATCCGTGGTCGCGGCCGCCAAGGGGGGGCGCATCGTCGTCTGTGGCGCGACCGCGGGCCACGAGCCCAAGTTGAACCTCAGGCACGTGTTCTGGCGCCAGCTGAGCGTGCTCGGCTCGACCCTCGCCAGCAAAGCCCGGCTGCACGAGATCCTCGACCGTTTCGCCGCCCGCGAGCTCCGACCGGTCGTCGACACGGTCCTCCCGCTCGAAGCCATCGCGGATGCCCACCGGCGCCTGGAGGCCAGAGACGTCTTCGGCAAGCTGGTTGTCACAATATAACTACTTGAAAATACACGAAACCTACATGTAACTCTGGCTTGACAGGTCGCGAGGTGAGCCATAATCTAACGTACACGTAAGGGTTATGGTTCATGCAAGTCTCCGCAGATAACCTCGCGCTCCTCAAGGTGGGCGAGCTGGCCAAGAAGACGGGCAAGACCGTCCGCGCCGTTCATCTCTACGAAGAGCTCGGGTTGCTCTCCCCCGCGGTGCGGTCGAAGGGCGGTTTCCGCCTCTACCACGGCAAGGCGGTTAAGCGCGTCGCGTGGATCCAGAAGCTTCAGGAGATGGGCTTCTCGCTGACCGAGATCAAGGCGTTCTTGCGCGATTGGGAGGAGTCGGACGCGGCGCCCAAGGCGATGGCGCGCGTGCGCGAGATCTTCTCCGACAAGCTGCGCGAGACCAAGGAGACGGTGGCGCGGCTCGAGCGCCTGGTCGGCGATCTGACCGAGACCTTGGCGTACATGGACAGCTGCCGTTCGTGCGAGCCGACGCACGCGCAGTCGGAGTGCGGAACCTGCGGCATTCACGGCCACGAGGGTCACGCGCCGCTGCTGCTCGAAGGGATTTCGCGATGACGCTCAAGCTCCCGATCTACATGGATAACCACGCCACCACGTCGGTCGACCCGCGCGTGGTGGAGGCGATGCTCCCCTACTTCACCGAGGTGTTCGGCAACGCGGCCAGTCGGTCGCACAGCTTCGGCTGGACGGCGGAGAAGGCGGTCGAGGCGGCACGCGATCAAGTCGGCGCGCTGATCGGCGCGTCGGGCAAGGAGATCGTCTGGACGTCGGGGGCGACCGAGTCGGACAACCTCGCGATCAAGGGCGCGGCCGAGTTCAACCGCGAACGCGGCAACCACATCGTGACGTCGCAGATCGAGCACAAGGCGGTGCTCGACACCTGCAAGCGGCTCGAGAAGGACGGCTTCGACGTTACCTACCTGCCGGTCGAGAGCGACGGCCGGGTGAGCGCGGCGGCGGTCAAGGCGGCGATGACTGACAAGACCATCGTCGTGTCGATCATGCTCGCCAACAACGAGATAGGGGTCATCAACCCGGTCAACGAGATCGGCGCGGTGGTGAAGGAGCGGGGCGCGATCTTCCACATCGACGCGGTCCAGGGCGTGGGCAAGATTCCGTTCGACGTGAACGCGGCGCGCGCCGACCTGCTGTCGCTGTCGGCGCACAAGATGTACGGCCCCAAGGGCATCGGCGCTCTCTACGTGCGGCGCAAGCCGCGGGTGCGCATCACCGCGCAGATCGACGGCGGCGGTCACGAGCGCGGGATGAGGTCGGGGACGTTGAACGTGCCGGCGATCGTCGGGTTCGGCAAGGCGGCGGAGATTTGCCGCACCGAGATGGCGAGCGAAGCGGAGCGTCTGCGCAAGCTGCGCGATCGACTGCTCACAGGCATCCAGGCCGAGGTCGAGGACACGGTCGTCAATGGGTCGCTCGAGCACCGGCTGCCGGGCAACCTCAACATCAGCTTTGCGTACGTCGAGGGCGAGGCGATGTTGATGGGTCTCAAGGACGTCGCGGTGTCGTCGGGGTCGGCGTGCACGTCGGCGTCGCTCGAGCCGTCTTACGTGTTGCGGGCGCTGGGTGTGGCGGAGGAGATGGCGCACACGTCGATTCGCTTCGGCCTCGGGCGGTTCACGACCGAGGAGGAAGTCGACTACGTGATCAAGCTCGTGGTCGAGAAGGTCAAGAAGCTGAGGTCGCTGTCGCCGCTTTACGAGATGGCGAAAGAAGGCATCGACCTAAAGAGCATCGTGTGGGCTGCCCATTGATTTTATTCGGGACCCTGACAGGGTCCCGCTCCCCCGAAAGCGAGAAGACACATGGCGTATAGCGAAAAAGTCATCGAGCACTACGAGAACCCGCGCAACGTCGGGAGCTTCGACAAGAACGACCCGAGCGTGGGCACCGGCCTGGTGGGCGCGCCCGCGTGCGGCGACGTGATGAAGCTGCAGCTCAGGATCAGCGACGACGGCATCATCGAGGACGCCAAGTTCAAGACCTTCGGCTGCGGCTCGGCGATCGCGTCGTCGTCGCTGGCGACCGAGTGGGTCAAGGGCATGACCCTCGATCAGGCGATGGGGATCAAGAACACCCAGATCGTCGAGGAGCTGAACCTCCCGCCGGTGAAGATCCACTGCTCGGTGCTGGCCGAGGACGCGATCAAGAGCGCGATCGCCGACTACAAGGCCAAGCGAAACCAGAAGGCGGCCACCTAGGACGCCAACGGGATAGATAGAGAAGCAGATGATTGGCGTGACGGAAAAGGCGGTCGCCGAAATCAAGAAGGCGGCCGGGCAGCGCGCGCAGACACCGACGGGGCTGCGCGTGGGCATCCGCGGCGGTGGTTGCACGGGGTTCTCGTATCTGTTCGAGTGGTCGGACAGCGAACCGCGCGCCGAGGACAAGGTGCTTTCGTTCGAGGACGGCCAGGTGCGGGTGTTCATCGACCCTAAGAGCTACATCTACCTCGACGGCTCGACGCTCGAGTACGCGACGTCGATGATGGGCCGGGGCTTCAAGTTCACGAACCCAAACGTCAAGGGCACGTGCGGCTGCGGCGAAAGCGTGCAGTTCTAGCCTGGTTTCTGGGCTGCGTGGAGGTTGGGTCGTGATCTGTTGGTCGTGTCAGAAGCAACCAGGTGCGGGACCGTTTTGCGGGGTCTGCAAGGCGCTGCAACCGCCCAACGACGGCGCGGACTACTTCGCGGTGCTCGGGTTGCCGGCGAAGTACGATGTGGATCTCGGGGCGGCGGAGGCGGCATTCAAGCAGCTGTCCCGGCAGGTTCACCCGGATAGGTTCGCGACCGGGGATCCGCGGGCGCGGCGCGCGTCGCTGGCCCGCACGGTCCAGCTCAACGAAGCGTGGCGGACGATCAAAGACCCGCTTCGGCGCGCGGAGTACATGTTGGGCAAGGCCGGTGTCGACGCCGGGTCCGAGAGCGCGAAGACGGCCGAAGACACGGACGTCGACGCGACGGTCGAGGTGGCGCCGCCGCCCGCGTTCCTGATGGAGATCCTCGAGCTGCACGACGAGCTGATCGCGGCGCGGCGCGGAGGCGACGACGTCAAGGTCGCGTTCATGACCGCCGACATGCGCGAACGGCTGGGCGCCTGCATGCACACGATCGCTGCCGGGCTCGCGGGAGGGTCGCGCGAGCAGCTCGGCGAGGCAGGGAGGGCGCTGGTGGCGCTGCGCTACTACCGCCGGTTCCTCGACGAGGCCGAGCAACGTGAGGCGTCGGGGCTGGGGAGGCTGTAGCCATGGCGGAGGCGCTGTGCCAGATCGCGGAGCCCGGGCAGTCGCGCAGCAAACACGCGTGTCGGACGCGAGCAGTCGGCATCGACCTCGGGACCACCAACTCGCTGGTCGCGATCGTCGACGGCGGCAAGCCGGTGTGTCTCACCGACGAGCTCGGCGACGCCATCATCCCATCGGTGGTTCACTACGCGGCGGACGGTCGTGTGGTGGTGGGCGCGGCGGCGCGCGACGTGCTGGCGCCGGCATTTCCGAGCGACACCATCGCGTCGGTGAAGCGATTCATGGGTCGCGGCCCGCGCGACGCCGAAGCGACGCGGCGGCTGACCCCATACCGGTTCGCGCCCGCGGCGTCCGAACAGGAGATCGTGCGGTTCGCGGTCGCGGGCGGGCGCGCAGTGACGCCGGTCGAGATTTCCGCGAAGATCCTGGAGGCGCTGCGCGCCCGTGCCGAGGCCGCCCTCGAAGGACCGGTGACCGGCGCGGTCATCACCGTGCCGGCCTACTTCGACGAGGGCCAGCGGCAAGCGACGCGCGACGCGGGTCGGCTCGCCGGGCTAGAGGTGCTTCGGCTCTTGAACGAGCCGACGGCGGCGGCGCTCGCGTATGGGCTCGACAAGCAGGCCGAGGGGACGTTCGCGGTGTTCGACCTCGGCGGCGGGACATTCGACATCTCGATCCTCAAGCTCGAGGACGGCGTGTTCGAGGTCAAGGCCACCGGTGGAGACTCGGCCCTGGGCGGCGACGACTTCGACCACGCGATCGCCGACGCGCTGATTGCGCGGCTCGGGCTCGGGACGCTGGACGCGCGCGGGGTGCGGCGCGTGCTCGACGCCGCGCGCGCTCTCAAAGAGCGGCTGACGGACGCGCCCGAGGCCGAGGTCGAGGTCGAGATCGCGGAGGGCCGCATGGTGGCTGCGCGCCTCGCGCGCGAGAAAATGGAGGCGCTGGTGACGCCGGTGCTCGAGCGCTGCGTTCAGCCGGTGCGCCGCGCGCTCGCCGATGCGGGACTCGAGCCCGCGGGCCTGTCGGGTGTGATCTTGGTCGGCGGCGCGACGCGCATGCCGCTCGTGCGCCAGTTCGTCGAGGCGCAGTTCGGACGGCCGCCGCTCGCCGACATCGATCCCGACCAGGTGGTCGCGATGGGCGCGGCACTGCAGGCCGACATGCTCGCGGGCGGCGCCGGGCGCGACGACGTGTTGTTGCTGGACGTGGTGCCGCTGTCGCTCGGGCTCGAGACCATGGGCGGTGTGGTCGAGAAGCTCATCCACCGCAACACCACCGTGCCCTGCGGCGCGACGCAGACGTTCACGACCTTCGCGGACAATCAGACCGGCTTCGAGCTCAAGGTCGTGCAGGGCGAGCGCGAGCTGGTGGACGAGTGCCGCAAGCTGGCCGAGTTCAAGCTGACCGGGATTCCGCCCATGCCGGCGGGGATGGCGCGACTGGCGGTGACGTTCACGGTCGACGCCGACGGCATCCTGCGGGTGAGCGCGCGCGAGGAGACCACCGGCAAACAAGCCCGCGTCGAGGTCAAGCCGAGCTACGGCCTGACCGACGAGGAGGTCGAGCGCATGCTGCTCGACTCGTACGCGCACGCCGACGCCGATGTAAGAGCCCGCCTGCTCGCCGAGCAGCGGGTGGAGGCGGATCGGATCGCGGCCGCGGTGCGCGTGGCGCTGGCCGCTTCGCCCGAGCTGGCGACGGAGGCGGATCGAACCGCCATCGACGCGGCGATGGTGGCGCTGGCGGCAACACGCGAGGGGACCGACCACCTCGCGATTCGCAGCGCGGTCGAGAACCTCGACCATGCGTCGAAGGACTTCGCGGCGCGGCGCATGAACCAGGCGTTCGAGGCCGGGCTGCGCGGCAAAAGTGTGACCGACGTGGAAGCGGAAGCGGACAAGACCGCGCCCCGCACCGAGCTCGCCGCGCGCGCCCGCGACCACGCGGGACATTCGCGGTAGAGCCATGCCCAAGGTCAGATTCGAACCGGAGGGAATCGAGATCGAGGTGCCGGTCGGCACCAGCATCCTCGAGGCGTCGAACCTGGCGCACGCGCAAGTTGGCTCGGCCTGCGGCGGCGTGTGCGCGTGCTCGACCTGTCACGTGATCATCAAGCAGGGCCTCGACGACCTCGCGCCCGCGTCCGAGCGCGAGGAGGACATTCTCGACAAAGCGTTCGACGTCAAGCCGAGCTCGCGGCTCGGCTGCCAGGCGAAGGTGCTGCGCGATACCTTGATCGTGCTCGAGACCAGCCGCGAGAGCCGGCAAGCGTTTTTGGACGAGCACCCCGACATCCGCGCCGCGCTCAAGAAGGCGGCGTCGTCGGGTGGGGGGCGCTAGGCGCGCGCCAAGCGCCTTCTCCCGAAGCCTCCCTCCGTTACGTGCGGCTTGAACGCAGCCTCCAGTTCAACCGCAACCGCCGCACGTGGCTTTTTCCGGCGCGTGGGCTGCCGTCTCGAAAGTGAAATGCAGCCCACGCGCCGGAAAAAGCTCTCAAGCGGCACTGGGGCGCACGGGAGGCACGGGCGTGGGCGCCGCGCGAAGCGGACGCGAGGCGAGGCGACGTAAGGCGACGCGAGACGAGGCGAGGCGACGCGACGCGAGACGAGGCGAGGCGACGCGAGAAGAGGCGAGGCGACGCAAAGGCGAGGCGAGGCGACGCAAGGCGAGGCGGGGCGTGGCGAGGCGAGGCGACGCAGCACGAGGCGACGCACGGCGCCGCGAGGCGCGGGGCTAGACCTCGTCGCGCGACAGCAGGCGGTAGCCCCCCGGGGCGAGGTCGGGTGGTAGCTGGAGCTTGCCGAAGCGGACCCGGCAGAGGGCGAGGACGTGGCTGCCGAGGGCGGCGAAGATGCGGCGGACTTCGTGGTAGGCGCCGCCGGTGATGGTGATCGTCGCAAACGCCGAGGCATCGGCCGGAATCGCCAACGCGCTATGCGCGTCGGCGGGGTCGAGCGGCGCGAGCGATTCGATGTGGGGGCGTTGGCCGTCGTCGAGGACGAGGTCGCGGGGCGGCGGCTGAAATGGACACGCGAGCGCCGCCTGGTAGCTGCGCGGCACCGCGCGCTTGGGGTGGGTGAGCCGCTGCAGCCAGGAACCGTCGGTGGTCCAGAGCAACAGGCCGGAGGTGTCGAGGTCGAGGCGGCCGACCGGGCGCAGCTCGGCGTGGAGCGGCGCCTCGCGCAGCAGTGCGTACGCGGTGGGGTGGCGCGCGTCGCGCAGCGCGGTCACGCAACCGGTCGGCTTGTTCATCATCACGTCGACGACGTCGTGGAGCGGCAGGGAGGCGTCGTCGAGCACGACCGTGAGCGGCAGCTCGGCAACGTCTGTGCGCGGGTCCTCGAAGACGGTGCCTGCGGTCGAGCGCACGCGGCCGGCGGCCAGCGCCGCGCGCGCCGCGGTCCGCGACCAGCCGAGATTGCGCGCGAGTAGGACGTCGAGGCGGGGCATCAGGGGCCGCGCAGAATCTCGACGCCCTTGACGATCTCGCGCGCGGGCGGCTCGGGCGCGCGGCTGGCGGCGCGGGTGCGACTGGCGACCGGGGGCGGAATGTCGCCCAGCATCTCGCGCAGCCAGCGCAGTAAACGCGCGTGATAGCCGCCGCCCCAGCCACGGTTGATATGGCGGATGACGCCGTCACGATCGACGAGGAAGACGGTCGGGAAGCTATGCGCGCCCCAGCGCCGCATGATGGCGCCGCGGGGATCGATCGCGACCTTGGTTCCGCCCGGGAGCGTGGTCGGCGACAGGAATTCGCGGACCACCTCGGGTGATTCCCCGCCGTCGATCAGCACATAGCGAACCCGTGGCCCAAGCGTCTGGCTGATGGCGACGAGATCGCGCAGCGAGCGGTGACAGGGACGGCACCAGGTGGCGAAGAAGTCGACCACCACGATCTCGCCGCTGGCGTCGCCGGCGACCGTCGCGCCGTCCGCATTTGCGAGCTCGAGCGGTGGGGCCCGATCGCCGATTTCGGGTGGCGGCGGCCCGTCCTGGCCCGCAACGTCGCCCTGCAGCGCGAGCAACGCCAGCCAGATGGTGGCCCACATGGCCCGATGCTAACGGAAGCGAATCGCGCAAGGGGTGCGGTTTGTGTGATCATTCCTGGGCGCGGCGGGAACAGTTCGGGGATGAGTTCCGAGCCCTACGCCCAAGCGATCCTGACCTCTAGAATCGTCCGTCGCCCGGCGCGAACCCGCCGTTCGCTCACCGCGTCGGTGCTGGCGGCCGCGCTCGGGCTGATCGCGGGCGCTTGTTCTTCGGGACCGGGTGCGGGCACGCCGGGCGCTGGCGGGACTACGGGGACCGGCGGCACCAACGCCGGTACCGCGGGGAGCGCGGCGACCGCGGGCACGGGGGGCACACAGTCGACGGGCGGTACCGGACAAGCGGGAACGAGCGCCGGGAGCGCAGGCTCGCTCGGCACCGCCGGTACGACCGGGGGCAACGCGGGCACCACCGGCAACCCGGGGTCGGGGGGTGGCGGGACGTCAGGCAGCGCCGGCGCGGCGGGCGCCGCGGCTGGGCGGGGCGGCGGCGGCGCGGGGACGACCGGCGCAGGCGGTACTGCGAGCGGCGGACGCGGCGGTGGCGCCGGGACGATCGCGGCCGCGGGCCGCGGCGGCAGCGCTGGCGGCGCGGCGGGCGGGGGCGGCACCGGCAATGCCCCTGATGGGGGAGCATCCGATCCCGTGACGCCGACGCAGACCGGAGGTCGATATCGATTCGCGTTCGGGGACGTCGTGTTCGAGATCGACGCCATGGTCGGGGGCCGGGTCGGCGTGCTTTCGCTCGGGGGGACCAACCTGATCATGACGGCGGCCACCGATCCGACCACGTGGGGCTCGGTGTTCTGGTCGAGCCCGCGCAGCGACTGGCCGCCGCCGAAGTGGCCGCCGCCGACCGCGATGGACAGCGCGGCCTACACGGGCAGCATCTCGGGGTCGCACGTGATCGTGACCGGCATGAACGACGCCACGATCGGTGTCGGCATGACCAAGGACTACTCGGCCGACGCCGCGACCGGGTTCATGACCAACACGTACACGATCCGCGCGAGCAAGGCGCTCAAGGCGGCGCCCTGGGAGGTCAGCCGCGTCCCCCGCGGCGGCATCGTGTTCTTCCCGGTGGGAACGTCGCTCGCGGACGGTCCGCTTACGGTCACGCGGTCGGGCGGGATCGCGTGGTTCGACGACGCCCCCAAGACCGCGACCAGCCCCGAGGGCGACAAGTGCTTCGGCGACGGCGCCGGCGGCTGGACCGCGTACGTGCTGAACGGAAATCTGTTCCTGAAGAAGTACACCGACCAGCCCGCGAGCGCGCAGGCGCCCATGGAGGGTGAAGTCGACATCTATCCCGGCAACGGCTTCCTCGAGTACGAGATCCAGGGCCCGTACACGTCGATCGCGGCGTCGGGCACCCTCGTGTGGACCACGCGCTGGCGCGCGGTGAAGGTGCCGAGCGGCATCAGCGTCGCGGTCGGGAGCACGGCTCTGGTCGACTTCGCGAAGCAGCAGCTCGGGCTTTAGTTTTGCTCGGAATCCCTGGGAGGGTTCCGCACCTCCCGCGGCGAACTCCGACGAGCAGAGCTCGTCTCCGCTCAACGCGCACCGCCCGCCACCCGCTGCGCTACACTGCGCCGCGATGGCAACGACTCTCCTCAAGCACAACACCTACTTCGACGGGCACGTCCAGAGCGTCGGCTACGAGCGCAACGGACGCCGCGCGACCGTCGGCGTGATCGCGCCCGGCGAATACCACTTCGGCACCGACGCCCCGGAACGCATGACCGTCATCAGCGGCGAGCTCGCGGTCAAACGCGCGGGCAGCGATGCGTGGGTCATTTACCCCGCCGGTACGGCGTTCGAGATCGCCGCCAAGAGCGGCTTCGACGTCCGCGCGACCGATCCCAGCGCCTACCGGTGTGAATTTCTGTGATCCCGGGGCCCGCGCGGTCAGCGACCGACCTCCACGTGGTGCTGGTCGAGCCGGAGATTCACTGGAATACGGGGAACGCGGGGCGGACGTGCCTGGCCGTCGGCGCCCAGTTGCACCTGGTCGAGCCGCTCGGGTTCTCGCTCGACGATAAGGAGGTGCGGCGCGCCGGGCTCGACTACTGGCCGCGCGTGAACCCGCGCGTGTGGCCCGACTTCGCCACGTTCGAGAGCGTGCTGCCGACATTGGGCGCGCCGCTGTTCTTCACCGCGCGCGGCAAGCGCCGCTTCCAAGAGATCGCCTACCCACGCCCGACGGTGCTCGTCTTCGGCCGCGAGAGCGTCGGCCTCGCGCCCGAGATCCTGCAACACTACGACTCGTCCACGGTCGCGATCCCGATGCGCGACGCCGACCTCCGCTCACTCAACCTCTCGACCTCGGTCGCGCTCGCCGCCTACGAGTTTCGCCGCCACTGGGGCTGGCGAAAGTAGTTCGTTCGGCTCCGCGTAACTAAGCCGCGGCGTCGAGGGACTGGTTCTCGCTCGGGCGGCGGACGTCGGTCGCTAGGCCGAAGCGCTCCAGCAGCAGGATCAAAGTCCAGCCGAGGTCGGGCTGGCGGAGACCCCAACCGAGCCGCGCCGAGCCCGGCCGGTCGTGGTGATTCTGGTGCCAGTTCTCACCCTGGAAAAAGTGCATCAGCGCCAGCCAGCGCACGTTGCGAGCGGTCGCCTCGCCGGGCGCCGCGTCCTTGCGCATGTGGCACACGCTGTTGACGAAGCACTGCGCGTGGAGCGCGAACATCAGCCGAATCGGCCCCATCCAGAAGAACGCGGACACTCCGAACGGCAGCCCGATGAGCAACGCCACCGCCAAAAGTCCCATTTGAGCTCGTTCCCAGAATCGGTACGCGGGGACGTTGAGGTCCTTACAGTACTTGCGCACCGGCGCGGGCCCCGCCTGCCACAACCAGCGCAGGTGCGACCACCAGAAGCCGCCGACGCGGGGGCTCGAGATGTCCTCCGGCGTGTCGGACTTGGCGTGGTGAAGCCGGTGATTCGCCGCCCACGACAGCGGCGATCCGGAGCCGTTGAACATCGCAAAGAAGATCAGAAGGTTGCGCGCCACCGGGTGGAGCTTGACCGACTTGTGCGCCAGCGCGCGGTGGAACGCGACGGTCGTGCCGATGCCGCCGAGGAAATGCAGCGCCGCCGCAGCCAGCACCACCGGCCAGCCCGGGAACGGGAGGAACGGCGTCAACAGCAGCCCCGCGATCCCGGTCACGTGGATGAGCACCATCCAGAACAACGTCGGACCGTCGCCGGGGGCGGGCCGCCACCAGGGCTGCTTCCACGGCGAGGTCTTTGCCATGTCTGCGGCGTCGAACGCCTGGAGAACCTTGGGTACGCTCACGTTGGTTGTCCCGTCGGTTGTTGGAGCTCGGCGACGCGCAGACCCGCGTCGCGCAGCAACGACAAGTCGGCCTCCACGTCGGGGTTGCCCGTTGTCAGCAGCTTCTCGCCATAGAAGATCGAGTTGGCGCCGGCGAGGAAACACAACATCTGCGCCTCGCGCGACAGCGACAGCCGCCCGGCCGACAGCCGCACGCGCGCCTTCGGCATCAGGATGCGCGCGGTGGCGATCATGCGGACGAGCTCGAGCGCGTCGACCGGCGGGCGGTCCGCGAGCGGCGTCCCCTCGGTCGCGACCAGTGCGTTGATCGGCACGCTCTCGGGCTGGGGGTCGAGGTTCGCGAGCGTCGCCAGCATTTCGCAACGATCGTCCAGCGACTCGCCCATGCCGATGATGCCGCCCGAGCACACGGTGATGCCGGCCTTTCGCACATTTTCCAAGGTGCGAAGCCGATCGTCGTAGGTCCGTGTCGAGATGATCGACTTGTAGAACGTCCGCGAGCTGTCGAGGTTGTGGTTGTACGCCGACAGCCCCGCGTCGGCGAGCCGCTGCGCCTGCGCTTCGGTAACCATACCGAGCGTGCAGCACGCCTCCATACCGAGCGCGCGTACGCCACGAACCATCCCGAGCACGTCGTCGAAAGCGGGGCCGTCCTTGACCTCACGCCAGGCAGCGCCCATGCAGAAGCGGGTCGCCCCCGCGGCGCGCGCCTTGCCGGCGGCTTCCAGCACCTCGGCGCGCGTCATCGTGCGCTGGGGCTCGAGGCCGGTCTCGTAGTGCGACGACTGCGGGCAATACGCGCAATCTTCTGGGCAGCCGCCCGTCTTCACCGACAGCAGCGAGCACAGCTGCACATCGTTCGCGAGGTGATGCTCGCGGTGCACCAGCTGGGCTCGCAGGATGAGGTCCGGTATCGACGCGTCGTGGATGGCCCGGACGTGGGCGAGCGTATGCAGCGGGCGCGACAAGGGGACTCCTTCTAACACAATAAGAAACTACTCGCCCCGCGGTCATGGTTGTGTCACCCCGCGGTCATGGTTGTGTCCGGGACCCTGAAAGGGTCGCGATTCCCGCGACTTAGTTCACGCGACGCAGGACGATGAGCACGCGGACCGTGAGCCAGCGCGCGGGCTCGCGGTCTTTGGGCGAGACCGCTGTCAGCTTGCTCGCGCCGTCTGGCTTGGACGGTGAGCCCGGGTACCAGAGTCCATCGGGGTTCTGGCGGCCGCGCACGTACGCCTCGGCGGTGCGCACCCCCGAGTTCTCCTTGCCGAGCCCCACCGCTGTCACGCCGTCGAGCGCGTCGAGCACATCGGTGTAAAAGCGCGGCTCGCCGATCTGCTCCCAGTAGCTGGCTGCCTTGCGGTCAGGGTAACGATCGGGCTGCAGGAACCTCGTCGCGAGCAGCTCCGCGGCGCGGCGCGCCTCGCGCGAGGTTCGGCGCGACGGCGACGCCGCGAACGCGCGCAGCGCCATTCCGGTCACGAGGTGGCTCGACGGGCGCGCGGCGGAGTCGGTGCGCACGCCGCGCCACGCCCAACCGCCGTCGGCCTGACGGTTCGCGAGCAGATACTTGAACCCGCGCTCGACGCGCGGATCGAGGTCGAAGCCGATGCGCGCCAGCGCGGCCAGCGCCCAACCGTGGAAGTGAACCGCGACGTGACGGTTTCGCGCCGCCGGCGTTTCTCCGAGCGCGAGCTCCGCGAAGCCACCGTCCGACGTTTGGCTCTCGAGCAACACGTCCGCGGCCGACGCCACCGCCGGGTGCTCGCGGTCGAGGCCGAGGTCGGCCATGCGCTCGAGCGCGCGCAGCGTCGCGACCGCGCGTGCGAACCGCGGTGGCCCTAAGGTTTTTTCCGGGGGCTTGGCGACAAATGCCCCGGTCTTGTCCTGCTTTCGCAGGAACGCCTTCACCTCGGGGTAGGCGAGCACCTCGGCGCCACGCGGCGCTTCATCGTCGTCGATGAGGTCGCGGCGCACGCGGGCTACCAGGCCCGCGCTACCCTCCCGTAGCAAAATGGGAACCGGATCACGCGCGAGACGTGCCCGCCAGCCCGACGGAAAACGCGGCTGCGCGGCAGGCGGCTGCGCGGGCGTCAGGCGGTTCATCCTGGGAAGGGTATCCCAAAATCCGAGGGCGCGAAGCTCGCGCGCCAAAGTTTCGGTATGATTTTATCACTCCGAGACCGTGCGGCTCGCGGGGTGTCAGAAGGTCGGCATTGCAACCGTGAGGCTTCCAAGTAAAACTCTACAGCCAGTCGGGCCCCCCCGAAGCGCGCATGAGCTCAACCGAACGACCTTCGAAGCGGCACGCGTTTTTGGCGCTTTTGCGCGAGGGTTGGACGTCGCTCCACCTCGACGCGCGCCGGCCCGGCGTCATCGTTCCTGCGAACCTCAAGCCCGAGGCGCACCTGGTGCTTCAATACGGTCACGATCTCCCGATCCCGATTCCCGACCTCGAGGTCGATGACTACGGCGTGCGCGCGACGCTGTCGTTTTCGCGCACCGCGCACCTGACCGTGGTGCCGTGGTCGGCGGTGTACGTCGTCGCGTGCGACGACGGGCGCGGCGTGCTCTACACCGAAGATGTGCCCAACGACGTCGCCGTGATTTCCGCGACCGCCAAGGGACAGACCGACGCGGCCGCGTCAGAGTCCGAGCCGGAGGTCGGGGTCGAAGACGTGATGCTTCCAGTTCCGCGGGCGTCCCGGCTGCGATCGATCCCAGCGGATGCCGCCCCCGGCGATGCCGCAATGACCGCCGAGGCCGCCGAGATGTCCGTGGGCGGCCCCATCGCCGCCCCCCGCCGCCGCCGTCGCCCGCAGCTCCGGCTCGTGAAGTAGGGGCTACTCCTTCACGACGGAGTCGCCGAGGAACTTGGCGAGCGCATCGTGCTGGGCGCGCGCGTCCTCGTAGCCGATGCGCGCGACCTCGGCGGCGTATAGCCCGTCGAACAGGATGTACGAGAGCAAGTCCGCCTCGTTGGCGCCGCGCGCGGTGGCGAGCCGGCGCAGGAGCTGGATGCCGGCGCCGCCACCCGAACCCTTGAACCGTCCGGTGCGCGCGACGTGGCCCGCGATCTCGCCGAGGTCCATGCTGGGTCGGATCACGAACTCGCCGACGACGCGGTAGGGTGCGCCGCGCATCTTGGTGACGACCTCGTCGAAGCGTCGCGCGTAGTCCTCCTGACCGGCGGCCCGGACCGCCTCGATGACCGCGTTGAACCGGCGCAGGCGGTCGAGGTCGTAGTCGATGTGGTCGAGCAGGAACGCGTTCAACACCTTGCCCACCAGGAACGCCGCGCCCGGGAACGGCATCGATTCTTCGGGCACGCCCGAGTCGGGCTCGGGTTTGTGGCGAAGTCCAATGACCAGGACCTTGTCGGCGCCGAGACGCAGCGCCGGCGACAGCGGCGTGTTGGCGCGCAACCCGCCGTCGCAGAAGAAGCGCTCGCCGACCGCGACCGCGGGGAACAGGATCGGCAACGCCGCCGACGCGAGCGCGTGCTCGGCGCCCATGGTGACAGCCTGGGCGCGAACGAACGGGTCGTTGCTCCACTTCGGGCACTTCTCGGGAGCGTTCTGGATGAACACCACCGACTTGCCCGAGCCGATGTCGGTGGCGGTGATCGCGAGCGCTTCGAGGTGGCCGGCGCGGATGTTGGCGCCGATGTGCGGCCACGGGATGAGACGCCGGACCACGCGCTCGAGCTGCCTGGTCTGCACGATGCCGCCGAGGCGCCGTTGCCCCTCGACCTCCTCGATGTGGCCGCTGCCGAGCAGGGTGGCGGGCGCGCGCATGAACTCCTTGACCCCGAAGCTGACCATCTCCTCGAGCACGAAGCTCTCCCAGCGATCGACCAGAATCCGCCCCTGCTTGTCGGCAATGTCGGAGGTGGCGGCGAAGAAACAGGCGTGGATCGCCCCCACCGACGTGCCGCAGATGATGTCGAACTGGACCTGACCACCGAGGTCACCGGCCAGATCCTCGCGGATGTAGCGCATGACGCCCGCTTCGTACGCACCTCGGGCGCCGCCGCCGGACAGCACCAGGGCCACCCGGGGTCGATCGCCGCGAGTACGGGGTCGCGTCGGCGCGCTCATCCGATCCAATCAAGGTATCACGGCTACGGACTCAAGGTACGGGCCCGAGGTGCTGATATCCTGATCACATGGCCGTACCTGTCGTTCGTGTACCCGTCGACACGCCGATCACACTCTCTCCCGGTGGTGGGTTCCTGCTCGAGCCCACCGGCTCAACCACGGTGTTCACGCCCGAGATGCTGTCGGACGAGCAGCGGTTGATGAAGCAGACCGCTGACGACTTCATGGCGCGCGAGGTGATGCCGCGGGTGGCGGACATCGAGGCGAAGAAGCCGGGCGTGATGCGGGGGCTGATGCAGAAGGCGGGCGCGGTTGGCCTGCTCGGCCACGACGTCCCCGAGGCGTACGGCGGCCTCGGCGGCGACAAGAACAGCTCGAGCCTCATCACCGAGGCGGTGAGCACACAGGGCTCGTTCGCGGTCAGCTTCGGCGCCCATGTCGGCATCGGCACGATGCCGATCGTGCTGTTCGGGACCGAGGCGCAGCGGCAAAAGTACCTGCCCAAGCTCGCGTCGGGCGAGATGGTGGCCGCTTACGCGCTGACCGAGCCGGGGTCGGGGTCGGACGCGCTGGCAGCGAAGACCAAGGCGGTGAAGTCCGCCGACGGTAAGAGCTGGAAGCTGACTGGGTCGAAGCTCTACATCACCAACGCCGGGTTCGCGGACGTGTTCACCGTGTTCGCCAAGGTCGACGGCGAGCAGTTCACCGCGTTCTTGGTCGATCGCGGCGCGCCCGGCCTGACCGTCGGGCCCGAGGAGCACAAGCTCGGCATCCGGGGCAGCTCGACCTGCCCGCTGTTTCTCGAGGACTGCACCATCCCGGCGGATGCGGTGCTGGGGACGATCGGCCAGGGCCACAAGATCGCGTTCAACATCCTCAACATCGGGCGCTGGAAGTTGGGCGTGGGCGCGGTGGGGGGCGCCAAGTATTGTCTCGGCATCGGCGTGAAGTTCGCGCGCGAGCGCAAGCAGTTCGGCAAGCCGATCGCCGAGTTCGACCTGATTCGCAAGAAGTTGGGCGACATCGCGACCCAAACCTTCGTCGCCGAGTCGATGGCGTTCCGGACCGCGGGCCTGCTCGACGCGCGTTCCAAGGCGATCGATCCCAACGACCCCCAGGCCCAGAAGAAACAGATTGATGCGATCGAGGAGCACGCCATCGAGGCGTCGATCATCAAGGTGTTCGGATCGGAGATGCTGCACGCGACCGCGGACGAGACGCTGCAGATCTTCGGCGGCGCCGGCTACATCGAAGACTACCCGATCGAGCGGGTCAGCCGCGACGCGCGCATCAACCGCATCTTCGAAGGGACAAACGAGATCAACCGGCTGCTGGTGCCGGGGACCATGCTCAAGCGCGCGATGACCGGGCGCCTCGGCCTGATGGCCATGGTGGGTCAGGTGCAACAGGAGTTGGCCGACCCGATCAAGATCGACCGCCGCGTGCCGGAGGGCCCGCTCGGTCGCGAGATCAAGAAGTGCGACTACGCCAAGCGCGCCACCGTGTACGGCGCGTCGCTGGGCGTGCAGAAGTACATGCAGAAGATCTCGGACAAGCAGGAGCTGCTCGGCGTGCTCGCCGACTGCATGATTCTCACCTACGGGATGGACTCGGCGGTCTCGCGTACGCTGCAGCTCGTCGCCAGTCAGGGCGAAGACAAGAGCGCGATCCCGATCGCGATGACCCAGCTGTTCGTCGCCAAAGCTCACGAGCAGGTTTTCGATCTGCTGCGGGAGATGATCATGTGGATGTCGCAGGACGAGCAGTTCGGCCGCGAGATCCGGGACGTGAACAGCTACTACAACCTGGATCGCGTCAACACGTTCTCGCTGCGCCGGCGCATCGCCAAACACGTGATCGAGGCCGGGGGCTACGCGCTGTAGGCGCTGGCGCGTGCAGCGCAGACCGGCTTTGCCGGTCGGAGCTCATCGCGGGAGGTTCGGAACCCTTCGAGGGTTCCGAGTACTACGGAATTCGCTTCCAGCTGGGCTTGAACGCAGCCGAGTAGCCGGGCGGGCCATCGGATAGCACGTAGTCGACGCGGCGGTTGCGTGCCTCGTCGGTGTTGTCGGCGGTGCTCACCTTGAGCGACGTCTCGCCGAAGCCCTCGAACGCGATCGGCTGGCGGACGCCACGCTTGCGGAACCACGCCGCGATCGAGCGCGCGCGATCGTGTGACAGCTTGAGGTTCGAGCTCGCGCTCCCGACCGTGTCGGTGTGGCCCGCGATGTAGAGCGTGATGCCGTGGTGCATGTTGCCGTTGGTCTTGTCCTTGGCCAGGATCTCCTCGAGCTTGGCGTAGGCGGCCTCGAGCCTGGGGACGTCGGCGGCCTGGATGTCGGCCGAGCCGGTCTGGAAGTTGACGTCCTCGTGAGGGATGGGGACGGACCACGGGGTCAGCTTGAAGTCGTAGGTCGCCTGCCCGGTCGCGTCGGTGGCGTGTCCCTCGATGCGGCCCACGGGCTCGTCGTTCGACGGCTTCCAGGTGACGACCAGCAGCGACCCGGCGGGACGGCCGGTGAAGTCGTGCTCCTCTTCGGCGAGCAGCGCGTCCGACTCCGAGTAAACCTGAACCTTCACCTTGCCGGCGGGGAGCGAGAGCTTCATCTCCATCCGGTGCTGCTTGAGGTCGACCTTCGACCGATCGATCTGCGCCGCCAGCGCCGGAACGCGGAATGCCTTCTTCGCCGCCAGCGCCGGGCCGGCAAGGCCGCCGAGCAGGAGCGAGAGGGCCGTCAACACCCAGTGACGCTGACCGAGCGCGAGCACGGGTGCATCGTAGCACCGGTCAGACTTCGTGGCCGGCGTCACCGCGGCGCGGGGACCGGCGTGCTACGGTGGAGATCGTGACCCTCAGCTGGTTGCGACGGTTCGCGCCCGCGCTCGCGATCGCGGTGGTGGGATGGGCGGGCTGTGCCAGCGCGCCGCGGCCGATGATCGATCCCGGGTACGCGGCGCGGTCGTTCACGCCGACGCGGATCACGGTGTTGCCGCCCGACGTGTTCGTGGTCGTCGACCAGGTCGGCGACAACGATCCCGTGCAGTCGGATCTGATGGGCCGGCAGGTGACGCTGCAGACCGGCCAGGTGATCGAGCAGGCGTTGCGATCGCGCGGTTACGACGTCGACTTCTCGGTCGGCTGGGACGGGGTCAACGGCCCCGACGGTGCGCCGGTGCTGACGCGCGACAACCTCGGGCAGCTGGCCAACGGCATCGTCGCGTTCGCCAACAGCGGCGAGGGTGGCGGTCAGGGCGTGATGTCGATGCCGCGTTACGTGGAGCCCGACCTCGCGGCGCGCGTGGGCTGGGCGACGCAGTCCGAGGCGCTGCTGTACGTGAACGTCAAGGGCGCGATCACCACGTCGGGGAAGCGCGCGGCCAGCGTCGTGGCCGCGGTGTTCATCGTAGTCATCGTGCTCGCGATCGTGGCGGCGGTGGTGGCGTCGTCCAAGGGCGGCGGCGGTAACAGCAGCGGCGGCTCCGGGAGCGGCGGCGGCTGGCGCGGCGGCGGCGGGGGCGCACCGGCCACGCGCGCGGCGCCGTCGTCGGGCAGCTGGCGCGGGGCCCCCTCGGGCGGCGGCGGCCGACGCGTGGCACCGATGGGACGCGTGCCGCCGCTCGGCGCGCGGCCGGCGCCGGTGGGCGGTGCGCCCGTATATCGCGGCGGGGGCGGCATCGGCATCGGCATCGGCGTGATCGTCCCGCTCGACGAGCCGGTGTACACGCACGACGGCAGCGTCGGCTACGACGATCCCTGGTTCGCAGGCGACGAGCTCTACGTGTCGATGACGCTGGTGTCGACGTACGACGGCCGCGTGCTCTGGCACGCGCGCGACAACCTCGACCTCGACGCCGACGACCCGCGCGACATCGAGCGCATGGTCCACGCCTACCTCGATACGCTGCCACCTCGCGCCGCGCCTTCGAACGCCGCCGCGCGCTGACCGCCAGGGTAATCGACAATCCGCGTGGCATAATGACCCTCACCGGTCATGCGCAGATTCGGTCTGGTCGGCACGTTATGGCTCGTCGTCACCGGGTGTGACGGAGGGGGGGTCGGGGGTAGCGGCGCCGCGGGGACGACGGGAAGCGCCGGAACGACCGGCGCGGCGGGGACGACGGGAAGCGCCGGGACGACCGGTGCCGCGGGGACGACCGGTGCCGGGGGGACGACCGGTGCCGCGGGGACGGCCGGTGCCGCGGGGACGACCGGTGCCGGGGGGACGACCGGTGCCGCGGGGACGACCGGCGCACGCACGAACCCGCTGTCACAGACCCTGATCGACGCGTTCGTGGCGGCGCACAACGCTGCCCGGAGTGGTCCGCTCAACCCGACGCCGTCTCCCGCGCTGCCGCCCGTCACCTGGGACGCAGTGCTCGCGGACTCGGCCTACAACTACACGACCAGGTGCATGGGGTCGGGCGGGCTGCTCGACCACAACCCGAACCGGTCAGCGGACTACCAGGCGCTCGGCGGCAAGGACAACTACGTCGGCGAGAACATCTACGGGACCAGCGCCAGCACGGTCCAACCCTCGGAGGTAAGTGTGGCGCGCCAGCGTGCGCATCGGCTGCGCGATCTACGACTGTCCCTCGCTGCGCTTCCACAACACGGTGCTGTGTGACTATGCCCCGGGCGGAAACATCACCAACCAAAAGCCCTACTAGCGAGAGCGGCCCGCCGACCGCGCGCTTTTGGCACGTGGGCGACGACGGCCGGATTCTCTGCACGCTATGTCCGCGTTTCTGCCGTATGGCGGATGGCCAGGCGGGGTTTTGTTTCATCCGCCAGAACCGTGGCGGGCGTCTGGTCCAGCTCGGGTACGGGCGCTCGACCGGGTTCGCGATCGACCCGATCGAGAAGAAGCCGCTCAACCATTTCTATCCCGGCACGCCGGTGCTCAGCTTCGGTACCGCGGGATGCAACCTCGGCTGCAAGTTCTGCCAGAACTGGGACATCTCGAAGGCCAAGCTCGACGAGGAGCACCTGCGCGCCAACACCGCTGACGACGTCGTGGCGCTGGCGCTCGCGCACGGCGCGCCGTCGATCGCGTACACCTATAACGACCCCGTGATTTGGGCGGAGTACGTCATCGACATCGCGCGCGCCGCGCGCGGCCGCGGTGTCCGCAACGTGCTGGTCACCGCGGGCTACGTCACCGACGAGGCGCGCCCCGAGCTGTATGCGGACGCCGACGCCGCCAACGTCGACCTCAAGGCGTTCTCGGAGGACTTCTACCGCAAGACCACCGCGTCTCACCTCGAGCCGGTGCTCGAGACGCTCAAGTGGATACGGCACAAGAGCACGACCTGGCTCGAGGTGACCACCCTGCTCATCCCAGGTCACAACGACGGCGACGACGAGCTCCGGCGCCTCGCCGACTGGTTCTTCGCCAATCTCGGGCCCGACGTGCCGCTGCACTTCACCGCGTTCCATCCCGACTTCAAGCTGACCGACGTGCCCCCGACGCCACCGGAGACCCTGCGGCGCGCGCGCGCGATAGCGCTCGCCGCCGGGTTACGCTACGTGTACGTGGGAAACGTGCACGACGCCGAAGGACAGACGACGACTTGCGCACGCTGTGCGCGCCCGCTCATCGCTCGCGACTGGTATGCGATCACGCACTACGCGGTGAAGGACGGCGCGTGCGCGCACTGCGGCCACCCCCTGCCCGGCCGGTTCGGCACCGAGCCGGTCGCGCTCCGCACCGGCTTCCGGCGGCTGCGCGTGGCGATGTCGTAATCTTGGCCTTTCCCGCAGTTGCTGCCGCGCCCGCCGCCCCGGGACGTCATCCGCCCGGCCTGTATCTGCTGTTCGTGGTCGAGATGTGGGAGCGGTTCTCGTTCTACGGCATGAAGGCGCTGCTGGTGCTGTTCGTCGCCGACTCGGCGACCGGCGGTCTCGGTTGGTCGGAGGCGTCGGCGAGCCGTCTGTTCGGATGGTACGGTTTGGGCGCGTACGCGCTGCCGGTGTTGGGCGGCTTCCTCGCCGATCGGCTCACGGGCACGCACCGCGCGATGGTGATCGGTGGCGTGATCATCGCCGCCGGGCACTTCTGCCTCGCGGTCCCGAGCAACGGCGCGTTCTTCACCGGCCTCGTGCTGGTCGTGTTGGGGACCGGGTTCTTCAAGGCCAACGTGTCCACGATGATCGGCCAGCTCTACCGGCAGGGCGATCCGCGGCGCGATGGCGGATTCACGATTTTCTACATGGGCGTCAACGTGGGCGGCCTGCTCGGCCCGCTCGTGTGTGGCTACCTCGCGAAGAGCCCGCGTTTTGGCTGGCACTGGGGCTTCGGCGCCGCCGGCGTCGGCATGGTGCTGGGGCTGGCGGTCTACCTCACGCTCAAGCGGCGCTACCTCGGCGACATCGGCGAGCGGCCCAACCGCGAGCTCGCGGCCGGCGCCGGCGAAGCCGCCGGTCCGCTGACGCGCGAACAGCGCCGGCGCGTGACCGCCCTCCTGGTGATTATCGCGTTCACGATCCCGTTCTGGATGGCGTTCGAACAGACCGGATCGTCGATGAACTTCTTCGCCGATCAGCGGACCGACCGGGTGGTGCTCGGCTACGGCTTTCCGGCCCCGTGGTTCCAGTCGGTGAACTCGGCGGTGCTGCTGCTGGCGGCGCCCGCGTTCGCGGCGCTTTGGACGTGGCTCGGGCGCCGGAATCGCGAGCCGAGCACGCCCGCCAAGATGACGGCGGCGATGGCGCTGATGGCGGCCGGCTTCGCCGTGATGGTGCTGGGCGCCCGGCGCAGCGACGGCGGCCAGCTCGTGAGCCCGATGTGGCTGGTCGTCACGTACACGCTGCACACGTTCGGCGAGCTGTGTCTGTCCCCCATCGGGTTGTCGCTGGTGACCAAGCTGGCGCCGGTCCGGCTCGCGTCGTTGCTGATGGGCGTGTGGTTCTTGGCGACCGGCGTGTCCGAGTTCCTCGCCGGGCAGCTCGCGGCGCTGGTCGGCAAGGTCGCGCACGGCGAGCTGTTTCACCTGCTCGGCGGTCAGGCCGACTTCTTCCTGGTGTTCGTGTTCTCGTCGTTGACCGCGGCGCTGGGCCTGGTCGTGCTGCGTCCCTGGCTGCGCGCCCGCATGCACGGGAGGGACGTGTGAGGTCGCGCCCGCTCGCGGGCATGCTGCTCGTGTCGTCGGCGGTGGCCAGCCGGTCGGGAGCGCACGCGATCGACACCCACCGCGACGATGTCGTCGAACGCCTCCACGGCGTCGACGTGCCGGATCCCTACCGCTGGCTCGAGAACGCCGACGCGCCCGAGGTGGCCCGCTGGACCGAGGCCCAGAACGCGGTCACCCGTAACCGCCTCGATCGGCTGCCGGGGCGGGCCGCGCTCGAGCAGCGCTATTGGCAGCTTTACGAGATCGGCGCGCTCGGGCTCCCGGTGTCGCGCAAACACGGCCCGGCGGGCGAGCGCCGGTACTTTCATACCCGCCGCGACGGCAAGCAGAACCAGGCGGTGCTCTACGTGCAAGACGGGCTCGGAGCCGCCGATCGCCCGCTCGTCGACGTGAACGCCGAGCGCGCCGACGGCACGCGTTCGCTCGACTGGTGGGTGCCGTCCGACGACGGCGCGCTGGTCGCCTACGGCGTTTCGGACGACGGCAGCGAAGAGTCGACGCTGCGGATCCGCGACGTCACGACCGGCAAGGACGCCACCGATGTCATCACCCGCACCCGGCACTGTTCGCTCGTGTGGATGCCCGACGGACGCGGGTTTTATTACACCCGCTACCCGGCGCCCGGCGACGTCCCCGCCGGTGAGGCGACCTACCATCGCGCGGTCTACCTGCACCGACTCGGCGACGACCCCGCTCGCGATCGCAAGCTGTTCGGCAACCGTCCGGACAAGACCGACTGGCCCAACGTCGACCTTTCGCCGAACGGCCGCTGGCTGGGCATCACCGTCGGCCAGGGGTGGTCGAAGACCGAGCTGCATCTATTGGATATGGGAACCCTGGGAGGGTTCCCAAACCCTCCCGCGACGGGCCCCGCCGGGCAAAGCCCGTCGGTACCCACGCGTCTATTGGACATGGGAACGCGATCGACACCGGTTGCGATACCGGTCGCCGTCGGCGAACAGGCCAGATTCCAGATCATCGAGCTCCTCGACGATCGGATGTATGTGCTCACGACCAGCGGCGCGCCGCGCGGCCGCATCTATGTCGTCGATCCCAGGCAGCCCGCGCGTGCCAACTGGCGCGAGATCATTCCCCAGGGTGACGAGATCATCGAGAACGCCGCGTACTTCGAGGGCGGCCTCGCGGTCGCCACGCTGGCCGACGCCGCCGCGCGGCTGCGGCTCTACGCGCCCGATGGCGCCGCGCGCGGCGAGATCGCGCTGCCCGGGTTGGGCACGCTCACCGGGCTCACGACCGCGCGCGACGCGCGCGAGCTGTTCTACGGGTTCACGTCCTTCTTCACCCCGAACGTGATCCACCGCGCAGCCGGCGGCGGCGAGCCGCCGGTGCTGTGGCGCCGGCTGGAGGCGCCGGTGGACGCGTCGCGCTTCGAGGTCGAGCGCGTGATAGTCACCTCGCGCGACGGATCGAAGGCGCCGATGTTCCTAGCCCACCTCAAGGGCGTCGTGCGCGACGGCCGCCGCCCCGCGGTGCTGACCGGTTACGGCGGCTTCGCTCACAGCATTCTGCCCGCGTGGACGCCGGCGGCCATCCCATTCCTCGAACGCGGCGGCACCTGGGCGCTCGCGGTGCTGCGCGGCGGCGGCGAATACGGCGAGGACTGGCACCGCGCCGGCATGCTCGAGCGCAAGCAGAACGCGTTCGACGACTTCGTCGCCGCGGCCGAGTACCTGATCGCGAACAAGATCACCAGCGCCCGGCGCCTCGGCATCACCGGCCGCTCGAACGGCGGGTTGCTGGTCGGCGCGGCGCTCACGCAGCGTCCCGATCTCTATCGCGCGGTGGTATGCGGCGTGCCGCTGCTCGACATGGTTCGCTATCACCGGTTTCGGATCGCGGCGCTGTGGGCGCCCGAGTACGGCTCCTCCGATGATCCGGCGGCGTTTCGCTGGCTGCTCGCCTACTCGCCCTACCACCGCGTGCGTGACGGCGTGAAGTACCCGGCCGTGTACTTCTACACCGCGGCTTCGGACACGCGTGTCGACGCGATGCACGCGCGTAAGATGACGGCGCGGCTGCAGGCGGCGCAGACGGGGAAAGCCGGTAAGAACCGGATCCTGCTCTGGCTCGAGGGCCACGCCGGTCACGGCGCCGGCAAGCCGCTCGCCAAGATCATCGCGCAGATCACCGACGAGTGGTCGTTCATGATGTCCGAGCTGGGGGTAGCAAATCGCGTAGAAACCAAGCGGGCTTTGCCCAGTGGGTTTCATCGTGGGAAGTTTGGAACCCGCTGAGGGTTTCCAAGACAAAGAGAAGCCATGACTAAGAAGACCAAGGTCATCATCCTGTGTGGCGGGCGTTCGGCGGAGCACGAAATCTCGCTCTTGTCGGCGCGCAACGTGCTCGCGGCGCTCGACCGCGCGCGTTTCGATCCGGTCGTGATCGGCATCGATCGCGCGGGCCGATGGCACCGCGAGTCGGAGCGAACGCTCGCCGCCGCGACCGGCGATCCGCGCGCGCTCGCGCTCGATGCCGCCGCGCCGATGGTCGGGATCGAGGAGGGCCTGTCGGCGGCCGGCCCCGGTCAACCGCTCGCCGCGCTCTCGGCCGGCGGCGTGGACGACGTCGTGGTGTTCCCGGTCCTGCACGGCACGTTCGGTGAGGACGGCACCGTGCAGGGGCTGTTCGAGCTCGCCAACACGGCGTACGTGGGCGCGGGCGTGCTCGGCTCGGCGATCGGCATGGACAAAGACGTGACCAAACGTCTGCTGCGCGACGCCGGCATCCCGATCGTCGACTTCGAGATCGTGACCGCCGCCGGATTCGCGCGCGACCCGGCCGGGGCGCTCGCCCCCGCCGCCGCGCTCGGCTACCCGATGTTCGTCAAGCCCGCCAACGCGGGCTCATCGGTCGGGGTCTCGCGGGTCACCCACTCGGACGAGCTCGCCGGCGCGGTCCGCGCCGCGCTCGTCTTCGATCGAAAGGTGCTGCTCGAGCGCGGTGTGTCGGCGCGCGAGATCGAGTGCTCGGTGCTGGGCAACGACGAGCCCGAGGCTTCGATCCCCGCCGAGATCCTCGTCCACCACCCCGACGGCTTCTACTCGTACGACGCCAAGTACGTCGACGCCGCCGGCGCCAGCTTCAAGATCCCCGCCGACCTGCCCCCCTCGGTCACCGCGCGCGTTCAGCAGCTGGCGATCGAGACGTTCCAGGCGCTCGAGCTCGCCGGGATGGCGCGGGTCGACTTCTTTCTCGCCCGCGACTCGGGCGCGCTTTACGTGAACGAGGTGAACACCATCCCCGGATTCACCGCCGCATCGATGTACCCCAAGATGTGGGAGGCCTCGGGCGTGCCGCGCGAGGCCCTGGTCAGCCGCCTCATCGACCTCGCCATCGAGCGCCGCGACGCCCGTCGCGCGCTCGCCACCCTGCCACCTCCCCGACGCTGACTGGTTGAAAGCACCAATTTGGGGCAAGATTTGGTCGATACATGGCTGACGACTCCGCGCCCTCGATCGAAATCGACGCCGAGCCTACCGAAGCGAACGACTCGTCGCCGCCGAACCGGCCGACGTCGCCCCACGCGACCGAGGAATGGCTCGCCGGTTACGAGCAGGGTTGGCAACGTGGTCAGGCCGACGTTCTCGACGCGCTCCGAAGATCGCTGGGCGAGGTCGGGGTCGACGGCGATGTAGCGCGCGCGATCGTCGCTCGGGTGCGGGCCCGCACTGAAAAGTCCGGCGGCCGGTAATCCACCGCACATCGGGTGAGCGTGGGGAAACGCGAGGGGGAGCCTCCACCCCGGGGCTAACGCAGACCCGTCGACTGTCAAGACGGCCGATTGTCGTTTTTCCGTGCATCCCCATGCGCGTCTCGGTCGTACCTTCACCGTGGACATGGGACAAGCAAAGCGAAGCGTGGGGCGCCCCTCGAAGGCGCAACCATTCAGGACATTCGTCGTCGATCTCCTGCTCAAGCAGCCCGGCCTGCGGTCGCTGGAAATCGTCAAACGCGCGCGGCAGGCGGGCTATGACGGCGGCAAGAGCGCGCTCTACTCGCTGATCGCCAGCGTCCGGCCGCGCCGCAGCCGCCCGCTCGGCGATCACGACAAGGTGCCGGGTGAGATCGTGCGCCACGGCTTCGGCCAGGTGGACGTGCGGTTCCGCGACGGCAGCGAGCGCACGCTGGTGTTCTTCGTCTCTCGCCTCGAGTACTCGCACTGGGTAACGGCGTCGATCGTTCCCGATCAGACGGTCGAGACGTGCGTGCGCACGCTGGTCGCGCACTACACGGCGATGGGCGGCGTGCCGCTGCTGGCCGCGTTCGACCGTGCGCGGCCGATCGGCTTGCGCGCCGACGCCGTCGGCCAGGTCGTCGAATGGGATCCCGCGTTCTCGTACGCGGCGCTGCAGCTCGGCCTCGGCGTCGAGGTGCGCGCGCGCCGCGGAGCGGATCGCGGCCCCGGGACCAACCTCGGCAACTGGCTCAAGCTGTCGTTCTTCAAGTCGGGCAACTTCGTCGACGAGGCGGACGCCGCGCGCCAGCTCGGCGATTGGCTGCGCGAGGTGAACGCCAAGCCGCTCACCGAGGTGTCAGGCCGCGCGCCGTCGGTGCTGCTGGCCGAGGAGCGCCAGCGGCTGCGTCCGCTGAAGGTCGACCCGCGCCACCTCGCGCTGCGGTTCCCTGTGCTGGTCGGGCCGCGTGCGGCGGTCGTCCACGAGGGCGTGTCGTACACGATGCCGCCCGAGGCGGTCGGCTTGATCGGTATGCTGCACCTCTTCCCCGATCGCGTCGCGATCATCGCGGGCCGCTACGAGGCGACCCACCCGCGCAACCGCCCGTCGGCGTACATTCCCGTCGAGCCGCCGAGCGCGCCGGCGCCGTCCGGCATCCCTAACTGGACCCCGCCCTCCTCCACCCCGGGCGCCGGCCTCTCCATCGCCCGCACGGGACAGGCTTAGACAGCCGGCTTTCCGCGGCCGATACCGTAGTAGGTAAAGCCGGCGGCGCGGAGCTCGCTGGGGCTCCAGACGTTGCGACCGTCGAACAGCACGGGCTGGCGCATGATGCCCTTGAGGCGTTCGAACGAGGGGCGCCGGAACTCGTTCCACTCGGTGACCAGCACCAGCGCGTCCGCGCCTTTGGCACAGTCGTAGTTCGACTCTTCGTAGCGAACGCGATCGCCGAGCTGTTTGCGGACGACCTCAAGCGCGACCGGGTCGGTGGTGGCGACAGTCGCCCCCGCATCGAGCAATTGGTCGATGAGGACCAGCGCGGGGGCTTCGCGGATGTCGTCGGTGCCGGGCTTGAACGCCAGCCCCCAAACGGCGATGTGCTTGCCCGCGAGCTTGCCGCCGAAGTGCGCGATCACCTTGTCGCCCAGCTTCCGCTTCTGGCGCTCGTTGACGGCAACGACCGCGTTCAGGATCGAGAGGTCATAGTTGTTCTCGCGCCCCGTGCTCACCGCCGCGCGCAGATCCTTGGGGAAGCAGCTGCCGCCGAACCCCGGCCCCGCGTACAGAAACTTGGGCCCGATGCGCCCGTCCGAGCCCATGCCCTTGCGCACGAGCTCGATGTCGGCGCCGATGATCTCGCACAGATTGGCGAGGTCGTTCATGAACGAGATGCGCGTCGCGAGCATCGAGTTGGCCGCGTACTTGGTCAGCTCCGCCGAGCGTCGGTCCATCACCAGCATGCGGTCGGCGGTGCGCGTGAACGGCGCGTACAGCGCGCGCAGCGCCTCGACCGCACGCTTGTCCTCGGTGCCGACCACCACCCGGTCGGGCTTCATGAAGTCCGACAGCGCGTCGCCTTCCTTCAGGAACTCGGGGTTCGAGGCGACCGCGCATTCGTGCTTGGCGTGCTTGCGCATGATCGCTTCGATCTTGTCGCCCGTGCCCACCGGCACCGTCGACTTCGTGACCACCACCGCCCAGCCCGTGAGCGCCTTTGCCACCTGCTCCGCGGCCTTGAAAATGAACGACAGATCCGCGGACCCGTCGGGCCCGGGCGGCGTGCCGACCGCGAGCAGGATGACCTCGGTCCCGGCGACGCCCGCCGCCACGTCGGTGGTGAACGAGAGCCGCCCCTCTGCGGCGTTGTGAATCACAAGCTTGTCGAGGCCCGGCTCGTAGATCGGCATCACCCCGGCCTTGAGACCCTCGATCTTGGCCGCGTCGACGTCGCAGCAGACCACGTCGTTGCCCATGTCCGCGAACCCCGCCCCCGCGACGAGACCGACGTATCCCGTACCGATTACACAGATTTTCATGGTTTTTGACATACCATGATTTCGCCTTTGTTCGCCCCCCAGATACCCAAGCCACCAACGTCATGAACGTCATGTTTCTGGCCGCCGGCCGGTCGACCCGCCTCGGCGAGCTCGGCCTCGCTCTCCCGAAACCGCTGGTTCCGATTTGTGGCTACCCCGCGATCCGGTTCGGCGTTCACGCCGCCGCGCGCGCTGGCGCCCGGCGCGTGGTCGTCAACCTGCATCACCACGGCGAGCTCTTGCGCGGGGTGCTCGGCGACGGCCGCGCGTGGGGGCTCGACGTCGTCTACTCCGAGGAGCCCGAGCTGCTCGGCACCGGCGGCGGCCTCGCCAAGGCGCGTCCCTTGTTCGACTCCGGCCCGGTGCTGGTGATGAACGCGAAGGTGGTCGCCGAGCTGGACCTGCCCGCGATGCTCGCCGCTCACAAATCAACCGCCGCGACCGCGACCATGCTGTTGCGGGACGATCCCGACCCACGCCGCTGGGGCGCGATCGCCAGCGACGCCACCGGACGGATCGTCGCCATCCTCGACGCCCGATCGCCGCGCCCGCCCGAGGGCGCCGTGACCGAGCGAATGTTCACCGGCATCCACGTGCTCTCGCCCGCGCTGCTCGATCGCCTGCGACCCGTCGTGTGCGACGTGATCCGCGACGCCTACATCCCCGCCCTGCTCGCGGGCGAGACCCTCCGCGCTGTCACCCACGCCGGCTACTTCGCCGAGCACTCCACCCCCGGCCGCTACCTCGACGGCAACCTCAAGCTCCTGCTCGAGCCCTGGCTATTGAAGGATCCGCCAGGACCTCTCATCGGCGTCGATCCCGGCACGTCGATCGCCCGAGGCGCCCGGATCGTGACGCCGTGCCGAATCGAGTCGGGCGCGCACGTCGAGGCCGGCGCCGAGGTCGGCCCCGCGGTCGTCGTCGGCACCGGCGCCCGAATCTCACCCGGCGCACGTGTTCGCAACGCCGTCATCTGGCCCGGCGCTACCGCGGTCGGCGACGTCGCCAACGCCATCGTCACCCCGAGCGGCGTCGTCCAGCTCTAGCCGCACACTCGCGCTTCGCGCGAGAGCGGCTAGGCTTCTTCTACGCGGGCGGCCAGGACGGTGATGTTGTCGAGGCCGCCGTTCTGGTTGGCGGTCGCGATCAGCTTCTCGCACACGACGTCGAGGTCGTCGTCCGACAGTAGGATCGACTCGATCTCCTCGTCCTTGACCATGCCCGACAGCCCGTCGGAGCAGAGCAGGTAGACGTCGCCCAGCGCCGGGGCGTCGACGTGTACGTCGACCTGCACGGTGTCTTTCATCCCGAGCGCGCGAACGATGACGTTCTTGTGCGGGAACGCCGCGATCTCGTCGGGCGAAAGGTTCTTCATCTTGATGTAGTCGTTCAGCAGCGAGTGGTCCTCGGTCAGTTGCTTGAACGCGCCGTCGCGGCGCCGGCCACGTGCCCGACGATCAGCGCGCGGTCGAGGAACAGCGTGGACACCACCGTCGTCCCCATCCCGTGACAACGCGGATCCTTCTGCGCCTGTTCGTGGATCTTGAGGTTGGCGAGCTTGATCGCCGTGACCATGCGGTTGACGTCGTAGCGGTTGCCGTGATCCATCTTGAACGGCCACGTGAGTTGCTGGTCGTCCTGGGTGACCTTGAAGAACCCGGAGATCGTGTCGACCGCCATCTTGCTCGCGACCTCGCCCGACGCGTGGCCGCCCATCCCGTCGGCCACGATCGCCAACCGCTCGCTCTCGGGCAGATAGAACGAGTCCTCGTTGTGGGCGCGCTTCATGCCCACGTTCGAGTCGCCGGCGAACCGCACCCTCTTGCCGTTCAGCGGGAACGAGGTGCTCATCGCCGCTCCATGTTATCGCTGCCACCGACCGCGATCAACGCGCCCGCGGGACGAACGAACCGAATCTGCGGTCCGACCGAGATCGAAAGTGGTGCGTCGGTGTGGTAGAGGTCGCCGTCAATCGTGTAGCCCATCCGCGCGCCAGGCTCCGGCACGAGGTCCAGGCTCGAGGCGACCGCGCTGAACGCGCGTCGCGGCGCCACGCCGCGCCCAGCATGGACCGCGGGGAAATCGGGGATGAGCGCCAAAGGTGGAGCGTGGATCGCGAGCACGCCGAATCGTTCCGGGTCATCGTCCGCCCGGTGCACGAGCTTGAATCCGAGGCCGACCTCCCGCACGGTGCCGACCGCCAACCCCACGAACTTGGTGCGTTCCAGCGCGACGCCGTCGACGCGGACCGTCCCTTCGAACCGGCGAAACAACCTTCGCACGAACGGCCCGCCGATCAGCGCCGAGCACAACGCGCGCAGCAAGAGCCACGCCGCGCGCGCCGGGCCATAGCTGCCGGTCCCGTAGTATTCCTCGAGAAAGTTGGACATCAGGCCGTTGCCGAACACGAAACCCAGCTGCCCGCCCACGCGCATGCAGCGGCGCTGGATCACGTCGGGCGGCCGGTGGAGGCGCGCCGACTCGGTGAGCGACGCCATGAACGTCGCCGGCTTCTGGCGGATCCCGAGCGACGACGCGACGACGTTCATGGTCCCGCCGCCGAGAATCGCGAGCGGCGGGATCGGATCACCGTCGAACGCGCGGCCGATCGCGGTCACCGCGCGGTGCAATGTCCCGTCGCCGCCGTGCACGGCGATGACCTCGGGCGGCGCGCGCCGGAAGCCGGCGGCGACCTCGTCCAGCTCCTCGAGCGTCTTCGGCGCGTAGACACGACCCTCGCCGCCCACGATCGCCTGCAGCTCGGACGCGATCCGTGGATCGCGTCGATTCGCCCGCGACCGCGGATTCAACAGGACCGCGAGCATGATTTAGTTCCGGACCCTGACAGGGACCCGCGCCTCCCCCGAAGAGCTCGCACGAGCAAGCCAGTGCTCCCTCACGCGATCTCGTTCGGGACCCTGGGAGGGTCCCGCGCCCCCCCTCACGCCATCACTCGCTTTCGTCACTGTCGCCGGCGGCGTCGCCGGATCCGAGCGCGGCGGTCACCTCGGCGGTCACCTCCGCGATCTTGGCGTACCAGCCCTCGAAGACCTCGGTGATTTGCCGCGCCTGCTTCTCGTTCGAGATGTTGAACGACGACTGCTTGCGATAGGAGCCCTTCGCCTTCTTGAATCGAACGATCGCCATCTTGGGCGGCCGAAACGATCCCTTGGCGCGGTCGAGCTCCTGGAAAAGGAACATGACCGTCGCCCAGCTGCCCTTGGTCAGGACGACGCGGTCGATCTCCTTGCGAACCAGGACGCCCTCGTCTTCATAGTTGTAGGTCAGCTCGTCGAGGGTTTCGGGCATGACGGGTTTCGCTCAGGTGAGGCGCGCGAGCGCCGCGCGGTCGTCGGGCGAGAGCTCGACGAACTCGAGGCCCATTCCCGGGTATCGATCCTTCTGACCGCCACGGGCGACCCGCACCACGCGGCCGTCGGCGCGGATTTTGTACCCGCCA
>WNGA01002187.1_pt1 | contig 33780 bp, 32 predicted proteins | sample 5400061 | NCBI WGS metagenome assembly WNGA01 (sample SAMN13153366, study PRJNA577476) | soil metagenome | isolation source: 100 cm soil or saprolite under grassland replicate 2 | place: USA:California | collected 2016-06-15 | reverse complement strand
ATTGCGACGTGCCTGCCGCCGCGCAGCGGTCGAGCGCCGAGCCGCGACTCGACATAGTCTTCGCCCTGTTCGAGCGTCGCCGCCGCGACGACGAGATGGTCCAGCGCGGCGTTCGGCATCAATCTCCGGGAGCCATTTCGTCGGCGGCAAAATCGAGCTCGACGCGCGCTGCGTTGGGATCGAAAAAGAATACCTGCCACACGCCCGAGCCTGCTTGCTGCCGGCAGATATGCTCGACGTCGTGCGCAGTGAGCTTGGCGAGCGTTGCCGCCAGGCCGCGGGCGGAGAACGCGATGTGATCGATCACGCCGGGTTTGAGGGCGTCGCGGCTGCGCCCGCCGACGATGTGCAATATCGCGCGGCCTTCCGCGTAAAGCCATGCACCGGGGAAATCTAGATCGGGGCGCTCGCCCGGGACGAGACCCAATATGTCGCCGTAGAAACGCACGGTCTTCGCCACGTCATCGGTGAGCACCGTGAAATGGTTCATGCCCTCGATGGTCATTGTTCGGGCCCTTTCACTTGCTTCGCATCCATCAGGTTCCTCCGCGCAACTGCAGCGCAAAAAACGCGGCGAATAGCACGGTCGCGTCAGGCGGATGCGGATCATTGTACGCAAAAGCGCCATCGCCACCACTCCAGGCATGGCCGAGACCGGTCACACGCACCAGGCGCGCGACGACGCGGCCGTCGACGTGGTAATCATCGGTGACCATCGTGCGATCGTCGGCGAGCGATCTGCTGACGCTAGTATCGGCGGCGGGTAGCGCATCGGGGGCGCCCGCGGCAGGCGACAAGCGGCCGTTGAAAACGAGGTACTGATGCACGACCTCGACGGCGTTTCTGGGCGCAACGACGTTGTCGCGGTCGCCGTGGATCACGCACAGCGGGAGTGGGAGCGCGCGCTCCGAAGTCTGCTCGCGCGCCCGCAGCGCGATCGCGTCGATATCCGCATCGGCACCGGTAGTGAGCACTTTCAACGCGGTGACTGCGCTAGCTGCCGCGCCGCAGGCGACCCCCGAATGCACGCCGACGGCCGCGAACAGTTTGGCGAAGTGCAGGCCGAGGATGGTGGCAAGGCAACCACCGGAGGACATGCCGATCACGAACATCCGCCTCGGGTGCGCCCCATAGATGCGGCGTACCGCACGCACCTGTGCGGCGATGATCGCCGCTTCGCCTTTCCCCGCCGCGGTGCGCTGATCGAACCAGTTCCAGCAACCCCAGGAATTCGCGTTGCGCGCCTGGCGCGGCAGGAGGATGAGCCAGTCGCGTTCGTCGGCGAGGGCGGTGATCCGCGTCCCCGCCGCGATTTCTTCCGGCGTCTGCCTGCAGCCGTGAAGGAGCACGAGCAGTGGCCGTCGCCGCCAGCGCGCGTGACCGCGCGGAACGTAGACCAGATAGTCTCGCGACGGCCACACCCAGGGCGCGACGGGAATCCAGCCACGCCACGCGAACTTGCTGCCCGTCTCGAACCGGCCCGGCTCCGGCGGCGCGCGGCGAAAGAGGCGGGTGACGAACTCGCGTGCACGCGACCAGAGCGGTGGCGAATCGAACCGCGGCTGAGGATCAGACATGAGCGTTTACCGTGCAGCCTGGGTTGAGCGTGTAGCCTGGGTTGAGCGCGCAGCGCGAAGCCCGGGCGGCGCTTCGAATCGAGGTGAGTCCCGGGCATCCCCCGGATCAAGTCCGGGGTCAGCCCGGGCTACGCAGCGGGCGCCGGCGCAGGTCAAATCAGAATGACGTCGTACTGCTCCTGCGTGTACAGCGTCTCGACCTGCAGCGAGATCGGCTTGCCGATGAAATCCCCAAGCTGGGCAAGGCTCTGCGATTCCTCGTCGAGAAACAAGTCGATCACCGACTGCGAGGCAAGGATGCGGAATTCGCGGGCATTGAACTGCTTGGCTTCGCGGAGGATCTCGCGCAGGATCTCGTAGCAGACGGTCTGCGCGGTCCTGAGCTCGCCGCGGCCGCCGCAGGTCACGCAGGGCTCGCACAGGATATGCGCCAGGCTTTCGCGCGTGCGCTTGCGCGTCATCTCGACTAATCCAAGCTGCGTGAAGCCGTTGACCGTCAGCCGCGTGCGGTCGCGGTCGAGCGCCTTGTTGAACTCCGCCAGCACCGCGGCGCGATGGTCGGGGTTCTCCATGTCGATGAAGTCGATGATGATGATCCCGCCCAGGTTGCGCAAGCGAAGCTGGCGCGCGATCACTTGCGACGCCTCGAGGTTGGTCTTGAAAATGGTGTCGTCGAAGTTGCGCCCGCCGACGAAGCCGCCGGTGTTGACATCGATCGTCGTCATCGCCTCGGTCTGGTCGATGATGAGGTACCCGCCCGACTTGAGATCGACGCGGCGCGCGAGCGCCTTCTGGATCTCGTCCTCTACACCGTGCAGATCGAACAGCGGCCGTTCGCCGCTGTAATGAGTGATGCGCTCGACGATGGTCTGCGTGTACTGCTGCGCAAAGTCCAGCATCCTCTGGCAGGTCTCGCGCGAATCGACCAGGATGCGCACGGAATCTTCGGTGGCCATGTCGCGCAACACCCGTTGCGCGAGGTTCAGATCCTGATAGATCAGCGAGGGCACCGGAAGCGAGCCCGACTTGGCGGTGAGATCGCTCCAGAGCCTGGTCAGATACTCGATATCATTTTGCAGCTCGCGTTCGGTTGCGGTCTCCGCCATTGTGCGGATGATGAAGCCTCCGGCAAGCCCCTCGGGAAGCAGCTGCTGCAGCCTGCCGCGCAGGCTTTCGCGCTCGGCCTCATCCTCGATGCGCTGCGAGATGCCGATATGCGAGTCCTGCGGCAGATAGACGAGCAGGCGCCCGGCAAGACTGACCTGCGTGGAGAGCCGCGCGCCCTTGGTGCCGATCGGGTCCTTGATCACCTGCACCAGCAACCCCTGGCCCTCGTGCAGGATGCGCTCGATCGGACGGGTTTCGTGACCATGACCGTTCTGCCGGTGTTCCCAGATGTCTGCAATGTGCAAGAATGCTGCGCGCTCGAGCCCGATCTCGACGAAAGCGGATTGCATTCCGGGTAGCACGCGGGCGACACGGCCGACGTAGATGTTGCCGACCAGCCCGCGCGCCGATGAGCGCTCGATGTGCAACTCCTGGACGACCCCTTGCTCGAGCATGGCGACGCGCGTCTCCTGCGGCGTCACATTGATCAGAATTTCATGACTCATCGCGGTCCGAATTGCGCGCCGAAGGCGCGGAAATTGTTCCCCTCGCCCGCGTGAGCGGGAGAGGGGCTAGAGGTGAGGGTAAAGATCACAGTACCGGAAAGCCGATGCGTGCCAGGATCTCGGCCATCTCGAACAAAGGCAGCCCCATCACCCCCGAATAGCTGCCCTCCAGATGCTGAACGAACGCAGCAGCCTTGCCCTGGATGGCATAGCCGCCGGCCTTGTCGAACGGCTCGCCGGTCGCGACGTAACGCTCGATCTCGTCGTGCGCGATTGCGCGAAAGGTCACGTGCGAAGTCGACACGGCCTGCGCAATCTGAGTTTGCCAGCGGATGGCGACCGCCGTGATGACGTCATGAGTGCGCCCGGATAAGGCGCCAAGCATCGCGACGGCGGCCCCTGCGTCGGCCGGCTTGCCCAGCGCTGCGCCGTCGAGCACGACTTCGGTGTCGGCGGCGAGCACGGGCTTCGGCGCGAGGCCGCGCCGTCCCATGCGATGCCAACCGAGCGAGGCCTTAAGGCGGGCAATGCGCTTGACGTATTCCAGCGGTGGCTCGCCTTCGCGCGGCGCTTCGACGATGTCACGGCGCCTGCCTGGCGCTTCGCGCAGAAGTAACTCGTCGAATTCGACGCCAAGCTGGCGCAGGAGCTCCTGCCGGCGCGGGCTCTTCGACGCGAGATATACCGAAGGGCGCTCGGTGAGGACGAAGAGTTCACTCATTCGCGATGGTAGGGGTGGCCGCGCAGCAAGCTTGCCGCACGGTAGATCTGCTCGGCGAGCACGATCCGCGCGAGGCCATGCGGCAATGTTAGCGCGGAAAGCGCTACTATGACATCGGCATTGCGCTTGACCCGATCGGCGAGGCCGTCGGCACTGCCGATCACAAACGCGACCGGCGAGGTATTGTCGCGCCAACCTCGCAATTTTTCGGCAAGCTGCGACGTGGTCCAGGCTTCGCCGCGCTCATCCAATGCGACGACCAAAAATCCCTTGGTCGCTGCGGCGATGCGGTCGGCTTCCGCAGCAAGGACCTTGGCGACCGTCTGCGCGCGGTCGCGCGGCTCGGGCTTGAGCTCGAGCAACTCAAGCGCAAACTCGCGCGGCAAGCGTCGCGCGTAGTCATCAAACGCGGCATTGACCCACGCCGGCATGCGGCGACCGAGCGCGACGATGCGGATTTTCATGAGAGCGATGGTGTAGCCCGGGTTGAGCCCGCAGGGCGAAGCCCGGGACGGCGCGCAGCGTTGCGAGAGTTCCCGGGCATCGCTGCGCTCAGCCCGGGCTACAACACCCCCGTTCGCAGGGGCAGATTCATTCCTCGAGCCAGCTCAGGCGGCCTTGGCGGTCCTGCTGCGCCTGCGGGCGTTGAGCGGCGCCCACAACTCCTCGAGGTTGTAATACGTGCGTGTCGTGGGTTGCATGATGTGCACGACGATATCGCCGCCGTCGACGAGCACCCATTCGCCGGACTGCTCGCCTTCGACGCCGACGATGGTCGCGCCCGCGGCTTTCAACGCTTCGCGTACATGCTGCGACAACGCCTTCGCCTGCCGACTCGATTCGGCGGTGGCGATGATCATGGTGTCGTAGAGGCTGGTCAGCTTGCGGACATCGAGAACCGTGATGTCCCGGGCTTTGATGTCTTCGAGGGCGGCGACGGCGGTTTTCTGGATCTTGGAGCCTTTAACACGATGAGACACGTGATGCGCTGGCACGATTTGGGCTCAAGCGCGCTAAGCAAGCCACGCCGCTTGGTAGGCCCCAAGCAAGTAGCTTGCGACAAAGCGGGTGGGCCCAAATCGCGGCCAGCCCTCCGGGTTGCGGCCCAAACCGCCGCTGGCATTGTTGCCGGGCTTGCGAATAGGCTCCACTATTCGCTGCGCCCTGCGCCGCGCCAGCGGCGGTTTGTGGCCAGCAACGCACACGTGTGTCATCGTGTTAGAGGCTCCCTAAGACGCATCCTGGGGCCGATACAGTTGGTTGCGGTCAATATAGTCTAGAACGGTTCCAGGAAGCAAACTCCGCACCTGTTCGCGGCCCGCTGCGCCATGCGCGAGCGCCGCGCGGATTTCGGTCGCGGCGATCGGCTGCGGCGTCACCGGTACACGCACGATCGAGCCGGCGAGCGTACGCTCGAGGCGCAAGGGATCAGTCGTGAGTCTGCGCTCCCAGTGAACCTGAAGAGACGGCGGCAGCTCCTCGACCGGCGAGGCCGCTCCGGGGCGCTCGACCACGACGAAATGCGCGAGCGTGAACAGGCGCTCCCAGTGCCACCACAGCGTGAGACCGGCGAATGCGTCCGCTCCGATCAATAGCGCCAGCGGTAGCGCGGGTTGCTCCGCGTGCAAGTCTTCGAGCGTCCGGACCGTGTAGCTCGGCCCTGCGCGTCCGATTTCGCGCGCATCCGCAGCGAGGCCGGCGAATTCGGCACAACCCAACGCAGTCATCGCGAATCGATGCTCGGCCGAGGCGACTGGCGTTGTGCGATGGGGCGGAATACCCGCGGGTACCAGGCGCACCTCGGGAAGCGACAAGGCAGCCTTGACGTCGGCCGCAAGGCGCAGATGGCCGTAATGAATCGGGTCGAACGCGCCGCCCAATATCGCGAGCACGCGGATCAACCGGCTCATCGCCTGACCTGCCGCGCGCGGCGCTGTGCTCGCACACCGCTTGCCACGGCGGAATCAGGAGGCACGGCTGCCCGGGCCCGAGAGGAGCGACTCGACGTGGTCGAGGTCAGACTGGATGATGCGCAGGACCTCGTCGTTGATCACGTCGCTCTCGCGCAGCTGCATCAGCTCGTCGCGTTCCGCGCGCAGTGCGGCGAGCCGCAGCCGCCGCTCCGCATCGCGGACCGCGTCGAATTGACGCCGCCGCTCAGCGTTGGCCGAGTCACGCTGAATCCGGCGCTCGTATTCGTCGATCAGCGCGTTCGCGTAGTCGCGTTCGGCAGGTTCGGTGAGTCGCGGCAGCTCCTGCCGGATCGCGGTGGCGGCAGCCTGCGCCGTCGCGAGCCGCGCCGCGCGTTCCTCGCGCTCGGCGATGCCGTCGCCGCGGACTTCGAGCCAGCGGATGACCCAGGGCAGCGTGAATCCATTGACGAGCAGCGTAATCACGATGACGCTCGCCGCGAGCAGGATGATCAGCTCGCGGAATGGAAACGACGTACCGGAAGCGGTTACAAGCGGAATCGACAGTGCGGCCGCGAGCGTCACAGACCCGCGAATGCCCGCCCAGCCGACCAGGAACACCTCGCGTGGGTCACGGGTTCCTTCGCGCTCGCGGATGCTCCGGAAAAGCCAGAGCGGAAGGTAAGCGGCAGGGAAAACCCAGATGATCCGGAGCGCGATCACCACTGCCGCGACGCCGAGCGCGAGCAGCGCCAGTCCGAAAGCGCTCGTATGAGGTATCCCGGCGATCACCGAGTGAAGCTGGACGCCGAGGAGAAGAAACACCAGCCCGTTGAACGCGTAAGTGAGCATCGTCCATACTTCCCACGCGTGCGTTCGGGTCGCCGTATCGACGTGTCGCGCATCGTCGACGCCGGCGTAGAGTCCGGCTCCGACAACAGCGAGAATGCCGCCCAGACCAAGCGCTTCCGCGGCAAGGTACGCGGCGTAAGGCGTCAGCAGCGAGATCACGGTCTGAACCGTCGGATCGCCGATGCAGAAGCGCACCAGATGCGCTCGCAGCTTGCCGATGGCCCATGCGAGAGCGACGCCGAGCACGAATCCGCCGCCCGATAGCACGAAGAACTGCAGAGCTGCTTCGCGCCAGCTGAACACGCCGGTCACCACTGCGGCGGTCGCGAACTTGAACGCCACCAGTCCCGTTGCATCGTTGATCAAGCTCTCGCCGTTGACGATCGTCGCCACGCGTGCGGGTATCCTGAGCCTGCCGGTGACCGCGCTCACGGCGACCGCGTCGGTCGGCGAGACCACCGCACCGAGGGCGAACGCCGCGGCAAGCGGCATCTCGGGCAGCAGCCAATGCAGCAGATAGCCGACGGCGAGCACTGTGAAAAACACGAGACCGAACGCGAGCAGCAACACCGGTCGCAGGACGCCGATCAGGTCGCGCTTCGGGATGACCCAGGCTTCGGCGAAAAGCAGCGGCGGGATGAACAGCAGAAAAAAGACTTCAGGCGGGACGGATAGGGAGGCGAACGCGGGCAGATACGAAAGCGCGACGCCTGCGCCGACCTGAAGGAGCGGCAACGGCACCGGCAGCCATTTGCCGATCGCGCCGACCAGCGCGACGGCGAGCAGCAGCCCGAGCGTAATCTCGATGATTCCCATCGTCCGAGCCCGCTATTGTACGCGCGCCTTTCTTGCGAATGACTTGGGATGCGCGCTTTAGAATCGCGAACCGGGCGCGGCAAGAAACGCCGCCTCCTCCGGCGTCGATTCGCGCCCGAGAACCGCGTTGCGATGGGGAAAGCGCCCGAAGAGGCGGATGATTTCCGCGTGCCGCTCGGCCCAGGCGAGAGGCTCGACGAGGCCGGTCTCATCGTGCAGGCGGCGGAACAGCGATACGGCGCGCTCCTGCGCGCTCGCCGACTCCGCGTGCACGTAGGGCATGTACATGAACCAGCGCTCGACGGGAATGAGATCGCCATCGTCGCTGCGCGCGATCGCTTCCTCTGCTAGCGCGAGCGCCAGCGCGTCGCCGGCGAAGGCACGCGGCGTGTCGCGGAAAGTGTTGCGTGTGAACTGGTCGAGCAGCAGAATGCATGCCAGCGTCCCGCGCGGTGCCGTCCAATCGGCGAACCCGCCGCAGAGCGCCGTCTCGATCGCCGCGCCGAAGCGCTCGCGGATCGCCGCATCGAATGCAGCGTCTTTGCGGAACCACGCTTTCCGCGTGCTGCCGTAGTCCGCCGTGCCCGGGCGTCCGAACCAGAACTCGAGGATTTCTTCCTGCACCTGCGGGATTCTCGTTAGCGCGAAATCGCGAATGACTGATATAGTGCCACGACACCGGTAACGTAACTCATCGCCCCGACTGCCCTGCAATGGCGGCCATGTCGATGCGAACTTCATACCGCGACATCTTCCTGCTCGCCTGCTGCCAGGCGCTGCTGCTGGTCAACAACGCGAGCCTTATCGCGATGAATGGCCTGGTCGGTTATGCCTTGGCCGACGACAAGGCATTCGCGACCGCGGGCGCGACGACCTTCGTGCTCGGATCGGCACTCTCGGCGATGCCGGCCGCGTGGTGGATGGCCAAAATCGGCCGCCGGCGCGGTTTCATGACCGGTTCGATCGTTGCCGTCTTCGGCAGCGCGATTTGTGCGCTCGCGCTTGCGTGGTCGAGCTTTGCGCTGTTCTGCCTCGGCACCGCGACTATCGGCGTGTATACGGCATTCGGATTGCAGTACCGATTTGCCGCCGTCGAAGTCGCCGCTCCGGAATTCAAAGCGAAGGCGATCTCGCTGGTGCTGGCCGGCGGCATTGCGGGCGGTTTTCTCGGACCCGAAGCGAGTCGCTGGGCAAAGGATCTGCTGCCGGTGCCGTTCCTTGGGTCGTTTATCGTGCTGTCGGGAATCGCGCTCATCGCGCTGTGCGTGCAGTCGCGGGTTCGCGTTCCCGCGCCGTCAGTTGCCGGATGGGGCGGTGGCCGGCCGTTATCCGAGATTGCGCGTCAGCCCGTGTTCATCGTCGCCGTGCTGTCCGCGGCACTGGGCTACGGCGTCATGAACCTGCTGATGACGGCGACGCCGCTGGCGATGAGCTTCTGCGGTTATCCGTTCGCGGCCGCGGCATTCGTGATCGAATGGCACGTCGTCGGCATGTACGCGCCGGGCTTCGTCACCGGCAGTCTGATCCAGCGCTTCGGCGCGCTCAGGGTGATCGTTGCCGGCACGCTGCTGATGGCTGCATGCGTGGCTGTCGCGCTCGCGGATAACCAGGTTGGGCATTTCTGGACGGCGCTCTTTCTGCTCGGCGTCGGCTGGAATCTGATGTATACCGGCGGGACGACGCTGCTGACCGAGGTCTATACGACCGCGGAAAGGGCGAAGACGCAGGGGCTGAACGATTTCATCGTATTCGCGGTGATGGGCATCTCGTCGTTTTCGTCCGGCGCGCTGATCGAACTCGCGGGCTGGGAACGCATGAATGCCCTGGCGCTGCCGTTCGTCGCCGCCGTGATGCTCGCCGCGCTATGGCTCTTCGCGCTGCGCCGCGGCGCCCGGCCGCGGCCGAAGGTAACGTGAGGCACTGCGGCGCTAACCCGCGGCAAAAGGAACTTCCGACGATGATGCAACTTGACAGCGATACGCTTCACGCATGGGTCGGGAAAAGCGAGACGCGCGACGACGTCATCGACGCGCGGCCGCTTGTGCTCCTGTCGGCGACGCTCGACCGCGACGACCTGCCGCCGCGCCCCGGAGACGCCGTGCCGCCGCTGTGGCATTGGCTGTATTTCCTGCCGGCGTATCGCCAATCCGAAGTCGGTCCCGACGGACATGCAAAGCGGGGAGGCTTCCTGCCGCCCGTGCCGCTGCCGCGCCGGATGTGGGCCGGCAGCCGCATCGAATGGCATCGGCCGCTCGCCGTCGGCGCCACCGCCATGCGCAATTCGCGCATCGTGTCGGTGACGCCTAAGCGCGGGCAGAGCGGCGAGCTCGTGTTCGTCGTCGTCCGGCACGAGATCTCGGTGGCCGGCGAGCTTGCGTTGACCGAGGAGCACGACATCGTCTATCGCGATCTGGCGCCAGCAGATGCAGAGCGGCGGAAAACGCCTGCGACGCCGCCCGCTGCGTGGACGCGGCGCATTGTCCCCGATGACGTCCTGTTGTTCCGCTACTCGGCGCTTACTTTCAACAGCCACCGCATCCATTACGACCGCCGTTATGTCACCGAAATCGAGGGTTATCCCGGCCTGGTCGTCCATGGGCCGCTGCTCGCGACGCTGCTCGTCGACCTGCTGCGCCGGCATCGGCCTGGTGCGCTGCTCCGTCGTTTCGAATTCCGCGCCATGAAACCTCTGTTCGACGTCGCGCCCTTCGATGTGTGCGGGCGGCCCGAGGATGACGGCCGCGTGTCGCTCTGGGCGCAAGGGCCGGACGCGGTCGCGATGAGCGCGGTGGCAACGCTTGCCTAGCGTGGCCCGGACGAAACGCGCGAGTTCGCGATTGACCATGCGGCCGCTCGACGGCATCGTCGTCGTCTCGCTCGAGCACGCGATTGCGGCGCCGTTCTGCACGCGGCAGCTCGCGGATCTCGGTGCGCGCGTGATCAAGATCGAGCGCCCCGGCGTCGGCGACTTCGCCCGAGCCTACGATGAGCGGGTACGCGGCATGTCGTCGCATTTCGTGTGGGTGAATCGCTCGAAGCAGAGCCTTACGCTCGACCTCAAGCAGGAGCGCGCGCGGGACGTACTCTCCAAGCTGATCGGGCGCGCCGACGTGCTCGTGCAAAATCTCGCGCCGGGGGCGGCCGACCGGCTTGGCCTGTCGGCGGCAACGCTCCGGCCTCGGCACTCGCGGCTCGTCGTATGCGACATCTCCGGCTACGGCGCCGAGGGGCCGTATCGCGACAAGAAGGCCTACGATCTACTGATTCAGAGCGAAGCGGGCTTCCTGTCGGTGACCGGAACGCCCGAGGACCCCGCCAAAGCCGGTTGCTCGATCGCCGATATCGCCGCGGGCATGTATGCGTATACCGGCATCCTCGCCGCGCTGCTGCAGCGGCAACGGACGGGCGAGGGCTCGCGGATCGACGTGTCGATGCTCGAAGCGCTCACCGAGTGGATGAGCTATCCGCTGTATTACGCATTCGAAGGCGCCAGCGCACCGGAACGCTCGGGCGCGGCGCACGCGACGATCTACCCCTATGGTCCCTTCGAGGCCGGCGATGGCAAGACGGTGATGCTCGGCCTGCAGAACGAACGCGAATGGGCGGCGTTCTGCGCGGACGTATTGCGCCAACCTGCGCTAGCCACCGATCCGCGCTTCGCCGCCAACGCGCGCCGCCACGCCAACCGCGTGGCGCTGCGCGCGCTTATTCTCGACGCCTTCCGAACCTTGACCGCGGCCGAGGTTGTTGCCCGCCTCGACGGGGCGCAGATCGCGAATGCGCGCGTCAACACGATGGACGATGTATGGGTGCATCCTCAGCTCGAGGCGCGCAAGCGCTGGACCACGGTCGCGACCCCGGTCGGAGAAGTCCCGGCGCTGCAGCCGCCGGGCACGAGCGACGCGTACGAGTACCGCATGGACGCCGTTCCCGCGCTCGGCGAGCATACCGAGCCGATCCTGCGCGAGCTGGGCTACGCTGAAAGCGACATCGCCGCGCTCAGGCGGGAGCGCGCCGTTTAATAGGGTCAGAGACGACTTTTCTTGGGTGGCGCATCACCCGCGACAAGTCGATCGGAGTCGTCTCTGACCCTAACCGCGTATCTGCCCGGAGCCGATGACGATCCACTTCTGACTGGTGAGTCCCTCGAGACCGACCGGCCCGCGCGCGTGCAGCTTGTTAGTCGAAATGCCGATCTCCGCCCCGAGCCCGAACTCGTAGCCGTCCGCGAACCGCGTCGAGGCGTTCACGAGCACCGAGCTGGAATCGACTTCGCGCAGGAAGCGCAGTGCGTTGGTGTAGTCCTCGGTGACGATCGCGTCGGTATGCTGGGAGCCGTATTTCGCGATATGTTCGATCGCGGCATCGAGCGAAGGCACGATCCGGACGGCGAGTATGGGTGCCAGGTACTCGGTGTACCAGTCGTTCTCGGTGGCGGGTTTCATCGTGGGCACGAGCGTGCGCGCCGCGGCGTCTCCCCTTAGCTCGACACCTTTGGTCGCGTAGATCTTCGCCAAGGGCGGCAATGCGCGCGGCGCGATCTTCTCGTGCACGAGCAGCGTTTCCATGGTGTTGCAGGGACTGTAGCGCTGCGTCTTGGCGTTGTCGGCGATGCGGATCGCCATTTCGACATCGGCGCGTTCGTCGATGAAGACGTGGCATACGCCGTCTAGGTGCTTGATCACGGGCACCGTCGCTTCGGCGGCGACGCGTTGAATCAGCTTCTTCCCGCCCCGTGGGACGAGCACATCGACGTACTTGTCCATCGTGATCAGCAGTCCGACCGCCGTGCGGTCGGTCGTGCCCAGAAGCTGCACCGCATCCTCGGGCAGTCCCGCGGCGAAGAGTCCCTCGTGCACGCACGCGACGATCGCCTGGTTCGAATGCACCGCTTCGGAGCCGCCGCGCAGAATGCAGGCGTTGCCCGATTTGAGGCAAAGGCCGGCCGCATCCGCCGTCACGTTGGGCCGCGACTCGTAGATGATGCCGACGACGCCCAAGGGCACGCGCATCCGGCCGACCTGGATGCCGGTGGGGCGATATTTGAGATCGCTGATTTCGCCGACCGGATCAGGCAACGCGGCGATCTGCCGCAGGCCATCGGCCATCGCCGCGACCGCAGCGGGCTTCAAGGTCAGGCGGTCAACGAATGCCGCATCATTGCCGGTCGCGCGCGCTCCGGTGATGTCCTTGGCGTTGGCGGCGAGAAGCTTCGCCTCGTCGCGGCGGATCGCCGCCGCCATTGCATCGAGCGCGGAGTCCTTGGCGTGGGTCGACGCGCGGGCGAGAGCTCGCGCCGCGGCGCGGGCGCGCTCGCCCACTTCCCGCATGTACACGGAAAGGTCGAGCCCGGGGACGCTCAAGTTGCTCACGCCCCATTGTAACGCTAACGGCGGAAGCTGCTTCAGAACTTGTGCGCGTCCAGAGTCTGCACGCCGTTGTCGGTGCCCACCAGGATCACATCGGCGCCGCGCCGCGCAAACAGACCGTTGGTGACGACGCCGACGATGTTGTTGATCTTCGTCTCCAGCTCGGCGGGATTCAAGATGCGCAGGTCCTCGACGTCGAGAATGACATTGCCGTTATCGGTCGTGAAATGCTCGCGCAGCTGCGGGTGGCCGCCGAGCCGGACGAGCTCATGCGCGACGTAGCTTTTCGCCATTGGAATGACCTCGACGGGCAGCGGGTAGCCGCCCAGCACGCCGACCAGCTTCGACTGATCGACGATGCAAACGAAACTCTTCGCCACCGCCGCGACGATCTTCTCCCGCGTGAGCGCGCCGCCTCCGCCCTTGATCATCGCGCCGTGCGCGGTGGTTTCGTCGGCGCCGTCGACATAGACGGGCAGCTCGTCGACGCTGGTCAGCTCAACGACCGGAATGCCGTAACCCTTGAGCCTGTCGGCGGTATGGATCGAGCTGGCCACAGCGCCCTTGATCCGATTCTTGACCCTGGCCAGCTCATCGATAAAGTAATTGGCGGTCGTGCCTGTGCCGACGCCGAGGTAGGCATCCTCGACGATGAACTTGACTGCCTCGCGCGCGACGAGGCGCTTCTGTTCGTCCTGGGTCATGGCTTCTTCCGTACCGGCGGCAGGTCGGTGCACACGCCCTCGAAGACTTCGGCGGCGAAGCCCACCGATTCGGAGAGCGTTGGATGCGGATGGATGGTCTTGCCGATGTCGACCGCGTCCGCGCCCATCTCGATCGCGAGCGCGATCTCGCTGATCAGGTCACCGGCATGCGTGCCGACTATGCCGCCGCCGACGACGCGGTGCGTCGAAACGTCGAACAGGAGCTTGGTGAATCCCTCGTCGCGGCCGTTGGCGATCGCGCGGCCCGAAGCCGCCCATGGGAAGAGACCTTTCTGGATCTTCACGCCCTTGGCCTTTGCCTCGTCCTCGGTGAGACCCACCCAGGCGATTTCGGGGTCGGTGTACGCGACCGATGGGATCACGCGCGCATCGAAGAATGACTTCTCGCCCGCGGCCGCCTCGGCAGCGACGTGCGCCTCGTGCACCGCCTTGTGCGCGAGCATTGGCTGCCCGATGATGTCGCCGATCGCATGGATGTGCGGCACGTTGGTGCGCAACTGATTGTCGGCTGCGATAAAGCCGCGATCGGTGACGGCGACGCCGGCCTTGTCGGCGCCGATCTTCTTCCCGTTCGGGCTGCGGCCCACCGAAAGCAGGACCAGATCGTAAGGCTGCGGGGCCGGCGGGGCCTGCTCGCCTTCGAAGCTCACGTAGATCGCGTCCTTTTTTGCTTCTGCGCCCACGGTCTTCGTCTTCAGCATCACGCGGTCGAAGCGCGGCTTGTTCATCTTCTCCCAGACCTTCACCAGATCGCGATCGGCGCCGAGCATCAGGCCGTCGAGCATTTCGACGACATCGAGCCGGGCACCGAGCGTCGAGTAGACGGTGCCCATTTCCAGGCCGATGATGCCCCCGCCGACGACCAGCATGCGCTTCGGAACCGACTTGAGCTCCAGCGCGCCGGTCGAATCGACGATGCGCGGATCCTCCGGCATGAACGGTAGCCAAACCGACTGCGAGCCCGCGGCGATGATCGCCTTTTCGAAGCGCACGATTTTTTTGGTACCGGTTTTGGCCTGGCCTGGACCGTCGGTAAGCTCGACCGCCGCATGATGCGCATCGAGGAATGCGCCGATGCCGCGCACGACCTCGACCTTGCGCGCCTTGGCCATGCCAGCCAGCCCACCGGTCAGCTTGCCGACGACCTTGTTTTTCCAGCCCCGCAGTTTGTCCAAGTCGATCTTCGGCGGTCCATAAGTGATGCCGTGCTCGCCGAGCACCGCCGCTTCATCCATCACCGCCGCGATGTGGAGCAGCGCCTTGGACGGAATGCAACCGACGTTCAGACAAACCCCGCCCAAGGTCGGATAACGCTCGACGAGCACCGTCTTCATGCCGAGGTCGGCGCTGCGAAAAGCCGCGCTGTAGCCGCCGGGGCCGGCGCCGATGACGAGCATCTGGCATTCGATATCGGCCTTGCCTGAGTAAGTCGCCGCACCCGTAGCCGGCGCCGCGGCGGGCGCGGGTTTCGGCTCCGCGGGCGCCGTCGCGGCCCCTGTCCCGCTTGCGGGAGAGGGCTGGGATGAGGGCGGCGATGCAGGCTTCGAAGCGGCGGCCGCGGTTTCCGCGGCGGCTTCGAGCGTCAGGATCATGCTCCCCTCGCTTACCTTGTCGCCGACCTTGACCTTGACCTCCTTCACGGTACCCGAGGCCGGCGCAGGCACGTCCATCGTTGCCTTGTCCGATTCGAGGGTGACGAGCGAGTCCTCGGCTTTCACCATGTCGCCCGGCTTGACGAAGACCTCGATGACCGGCACGTCTTTGAAGTCGCCGATGTCGGGAACCTTGACCTCAATTGTGCTCATGGAGACCTTTACTACAGCATCACGCGCCGCATGTCGCCGAGAAGCGCGACGAGGTAACTGTTGAAACGGGCGGCCGCCGCGCCGTCGATGACGCGGTGATCCCAGGACAGCGACAGCGGCAGGATCAGCCTGGGGATGAATTGCTTGCCGTCCCATACCGGTCGCGTGCTCGAGCGGCACACGCCGAGGATCGCGACCTCCGGTGCATTGATGATCGGCGTGAAATACGTGCCACCGATGCCGCCGAGACTGGAGATCGAGAAGCAGCCGCCCTGCATGTCCGCGGGCCCGAGCTTGCCTTCGCGCGCCTTGGCGGAGAGCTCGCCCATCTCTTTGGCGATCGCGAGCACGCCCTTCTGGTCCGCGTTCTTGATCACGGGTACGACGAGACCGTTGGGCGTGTCCGCGGCGAAACCCACATGGAAGTATTTCTTGTAGATCAGGTTCTCGCCGTCGAGCGAGGCGTTGAACTCCGGGAATTTCTTCAACGCCGCCACGCTCGCCTTGATCAGGAACGCGAGCATCGTCACCTTGATGCCCGATTTCTCGTTCTCCTTGTTGAGACGCACGCGGAAGTCCTCGAGATCGGTAATGTCCGCATCCTCGTGGTTCGTGACATGGGGAATCATCACCCAGTTGCGGTGCAGGTTGGCGCCGGAGATCTTCTTGATCCGCGACAGCGGCTTGCTCTCGACGGGGCCGAACTTGGCGAAATCGACCTGCGGCCACGGCAGCAGGCCCAGCGCGGCCCCGCCTGCCGCCGCTGCCGGAGTAGCTGCGGGGGCGCCGCTCAGCGCCTGCTTGACGTAGCTCTGCACGTCCTCCTGGAGGATGCGCTCCTTCGGTCCGCTGCCTTTGATCTTGGAGAGATCGACGCCGAGCATGCGCGCAAAGGCGCGCACCGACGGCGAGGCATGCGCACCGCGAAACGCTTCGGCGTCGACCGGCGCAGCCGCTGGCTTGGCCGGTGGCGCGCGTTCGGCTGCCGCGGGCGCCGCTGGCGATGGCGCGGCAGAAGGCGCTGCGGCAGGAGCTGCGGCAGGAGCCTTTGTCTTCGCGCCTGCCGCGCCTTCCGCAGCGGCTGCATTCGCCGTTTCGAGCGTCAGGATGACGCTGCCCTCGCTGACCTTGTCGCCGACCTTGACCTTGAGTTCCTTGACTGTGCCCGCGGACGGCGCGGGCACATCCATCGTCGCCTTGTCGGATTCGAGCGTTACCAGCGGATCCTCGGGCTTCACCGCGTCGCCGGGCTTGACGAAGACTTCGATGACCGGCACGTCCTTGAAATCGCCGATGTCGGGAACTTTGACGGGAACGATTCCCGCCGGGCCACCGGCGGCCGAAGGGGCAGGCGGTTTGGCAGCCGGCTCTCTCGGCTTGGTTTCTGCAGCAGCAGCCGGAGCCGCGGCGGTGCCGGTCGGACGAGACGCCGCCGGCGCAGCCTTCCCGCCGCCGTCGGCAGCTTCGAGCGTTAGGATCGCGCTACCTTCGCTCACCTTGTCGCCGACCTTGACCTTGAGGTCTTTGACCATTCCCGCGGCGGGCGCGGGTACGTCCATGGTCGCCTTATCCGACTCGAGTGTTACGAGCGAGTCCTCCGCCTTCACCGCGTCGCCGGGTTTGACGAAGACCTCGATGACGGGCACGTCCTTGAAGTCGCCGATGTCGGGAACCTTGACCTCGATTGTGCTCATGGAGACCTCAGAAGCTCATTCGCGAAGACGCAAAGTGGGCAAAGGAAGGCCGAGCTGACTTCTCTGTGGAGCTTTGCGCCTTGCTGACTTTGCAGTGGAAGTTATCCGTCAGACGGTCCACGGCGCCGGCTTCGCCGCGTCGATGCCGTATTTCTTTATCGCCTCAGCGGCTTTCGCGGCCGGAACGCCGCCCTCATCGGAGAGCGTCTTCAGCGCCGCGACCGTAACGTAATAGCGATCGACCTCGAAAAACCGGCGCAACTTTTCGCGGGTATCCGAGCGCCCGAAACCGTCGGTGCCGAGCACGGTGTAGCGGCGCGGGATGAAGGGCCGGATCTGCTCCGCGAAAGCGCGCATGTAATCGGTCGCCGCGATCACGGGGCCCTTCGTATCCATCAGGCAGGTTTCAACGTGCGACAGCTTCGGTTTGGCGGTCGGATTGAGCATGTTCCAGCGCGCGCACGCCTGGCCGTCGCGCGCGAGCTCGGTAAAGCTCGGGCAGCTCCACAGATCCGCGTCGACCCCCCAGTCGCTATCGAGCAGCTCCGCCGCGGCGATCACCTCGCGGAAGATCGTCCCCGAGCCCAAGAGCTGCACGCGCGGCGCTTTGGCCTTCTCGGCCCCGGCCCGGAACCGATACATGCCCTTGATGATGCCCGGCGCGGCGTCGCCCGGCATGCCCGGGTGAACATAGTTTTCGTTCATCACCGACAGGTAGTAATAGATGTCCTCCTGTTCGGCGTACATCCGGCGCAATCCGTCCTGGATGATCACCGCGACCTCGTATCCGAACGTCGGATCGTACGAGACACAGTTCGGAATCGTCGCCGCGATGACGTGCGAATGTCCGTCCTCGTGCTGCAGGCCTTCGCCGTTGAGCGTCGTGCGCCCGGCGGTACCGCCTAGGAGGAACCCGCGCGAGCGCATGTCGCCTGCGGCCCACGCCAGGTCGCCGATGCGCTGGAAGCCGAACATCGAGTAGAAGATGTAGAACGGAATCGTCGGCACGCCGTGCGTCGAATACGACGTTGCGGCCGCGATCCAGTCGCACATCGCGCCGGGCTCGTTGATGCCCTCCTGCAGGATCTGGCCGTCCTTGCTTTCCCTGTAGAACATCAGCTGGTCGGCATCCTGCGGCGTGTAGAGCTGGCCAAGCTGGTTCCAGATGCCGAGCTGGCGGAACATGCCCTCCATGCCGAAGGTTCGCGATTCGTCGGGTACGATCGGCACGACGTACTTGCCGATGTTTTTGTCGCGGATCAACGTTTGCAATATCTGCACGAACGCCATCGTGGTCGAGATTTCCCGGTCCTCGGTGCTCTTGAGGAATCGCTCGAAGGCGGATAGCGGCGGCACGGCGAGCGGCTCGGCCTTACGCCGCCGCGCGGGGAGGAAGCCGCCCAGGTCCATGCGGCGGGCCTTCATATACTCGGCCTCGCGCGAGCCCGCCGGGAAGGTCATGTACGGAACGTCCTCGAACTTGTCGTCGGGCACGGGGATCTGGAACCGATCGCGCATCGCCCGGATCGATTCGGCCGACATCTTCTTCTGCTGGTGGGTGATGTTCTGCGCCTCGCCCGACTCGCCCATGCCGTAGCCCTTGATCGTCTTGGCGAGAACGACCGTGGGCTGGCCCTTGTGATTGACCGCGGCGTGATAGCCCGCGTACACCTTGAACGGATCGAGCCCGCCGCGATTCAAGTGCCAGATATCGTCGTCGGTCCAGTCGGCGACGAGTTCCTTCAACTCGGGGGTATTGAAGAAGTACTCGCGCACATACGCGCCGTCCTTCGACTTGAACGTCTGGTATTCGCCATCGACGCATTCCATCATGCGCCGCACCAGGATGCCTTTCTTGTCGCGGGCGAGCAGCGGGTCCCAGTGCGTGCCCCAGATCACCTTGACCACGTTCCAGCCCGAGCCGCGGAAGTCACTCTCGAGCTCCTGGATGATCTTGCCGTTGCCGCGCACCGGGCCGTCGAGGCGCTGCAGGTTGCAGTTGACGACGAAGATGAGGTTATCGAGCATTTCGCGGCCGGCCATGCCGATCGCGCCCATCGATTCGGGCTCGTCCATCTCGCCGTCGCCGCAGAAGCACCAGACCTTGCGGCCTTCGGTCTGCGCGAGCCCGCGATCCTGCAGGTATTTCATGAACCGCGCCTGGTAGATTGCCATCAGCGGTCCCAGTCCCATCGAGACGGTGGGGAACTGCCAGAAGTCCGGCATCAGCCACGGGTGGGGATACGACGAGATGCCCTTGCCGTCGACCTCCTGGCGGAAGTTGTCCATCTGCTCCGCGGTGAGGCGTCCCAGCATGAACGCGCGCGCGTAGATTCCGGGAGAGGAATGTCCCTGCACGAAGACCATGTCGCCGCCGTGCTCGGCCGACGGGGCATGCCAGAAGTGGTTGTAGCCGACGTCGTAGAGTGTAGCCGCCGACGCGTAGCTCGCGATGTGCCCGCCGACGTTGGTATGCTTGTTCGCGCGCACAACCATCGCCATTGCGTTCCAGCGCGCGTAGTTGCGGATCTTCTCCTCGATCGCGTGGTCTCCCGGCATGTGCGGCTGCCGGTCGACAGGGATCGTGTTGATATAGGCAGTATTCGCAGAGAACGGCACGTACGCGCCGCGCCGGCGCGACTTGTCGATCACCTGCTCGATCAAGAAGTGAGCGCGTTCCGGCCCTTCGTGATCGATGACGCCCTCGATCGCATCCTGCCATTCCCGCGTTTCCTGCGGGTCGACGTCGGACTTCATGTCCATGGGGAGCTCCTCGCGATGGTTTGCGGTGTTACGATGGGCTGCGGCGTGCGGGTGTTTTTGGGACAGATTGTATGCGCCGCAGCCGGCGGCTGCACCATCCGGCGTGGGCTACCTGCGGACGTACGGCGAGGTCATGCTACCACGCAGCGGAAGAGGCTTCTAGGAAAGCCGTGGCCGGCGCGGACACGACGTCCCGGTGCGCATTGCGTCATGCGCCGTCCAGCTTGTCGCCGACGGTCGCTGCACTACCTCCCCACCCGCTGTTCGGCAATGGCGCGCTACGCGCGCGGTGGGGATTCCTGCGTGCGTCGCTCGGTGACGATGGCATCGACGCAGGTGTCGTGCGGCGCGGCAGGGATGCGCTCGACAAGCTGCAGCTCGAACGCGCCGGCAACGCGCGCCACCGCTCTCTCGAGCAGCGGAAGCAGGCGATCGTAATAGCCGCCGCCGTAGCCGACCCGCCGGCCTTCCGCGTCGAAGGCGACCCCCGGCACCAGCACCCAGTCGATCGACGCCAGCGCCACCGGCGGGCAGTCGGCGCGCGGCTCGGGAATGCCGCGATAGCCCGGCGCGATTTCGCTCTCGGCGTCGCACACCGCGTGAATCTCAAGCATGCGGCGTTCCTGATTCACGCGCGGTACCGCAACGGTCTTGCCCTGCGCAAGCGCTGTGGACAGCAGCAGCCTTGTGTCCCATTCGCTCCCGAAAGGCAGTGTCAGCAGCACGACCCGGGCAGCTGTGAAATCGGAGCGTCCGGAGAGCGTCGCTGCGATCGCTGTGCTCGCCGCCGTCCGGAGATGCGCCGGCATCGCGTCGCGAGCGCGCAGGATTCGCTCGCGTACCGAGCGCTTGGCCTCGTGCAAGCCAACATTCGCGACGGGTGGCGGTGAGGCCGTCATGCGGCGATGGTACCGCAATCGGCGCGCACTCCGGCGCGGCCTATAATGGCGCTCCCCGGATCGTCACTCTTCGCGAGACAGATGAAGCATGCCCACCACCACCATCGCGAGCGCCGCGCGCGCCTGATCGCGGAAATGCGCGCGCGCAGCGGCGGCGGCATCGCCGCGATCCCGACTGCGCCCGAAGCGCTTCGCAACGCGGACACGCACTATCCCTATCGGCCGGAGAGTCACTTCTATTACCTCGCCGGTTTTCCCGAGCCGGAAGCAGTTGTGGTTCTGATCGCGGGAGCAGAAGCCGGTGACTCGCGGCAGATACTATTCTGTCGTGACAAAAACCCGGAACGCGAGATCTGGGACGGTTTCCGCTACGGCCCCGATGCCGCGCGCGAGATCTTCGGATTTGACGAAGCGCATCCGATCTCGGAGCTCCCGGTCAGGCTCGCCGACGAGACCTGCGACCGGCCCGCCTTGTACACGCCACTGGGCCTGTACCCGGGCTGGGACCGGACGGTTACCGCGACCCTGAACGAGGTGCGCAACCGCGCGCGCACTGGCGTCGCCGCGCCGGAAGCGGTCGTCGACGTGCGTGCGGCCGTCGCCGCCATGCGCCTGATCAAAGACGCCGAAGAGGTGAACCTGCTGCGCCGGGCCGCCGAAATCTCGAGCGGCGCGCATCGCCGAGCGATGGCGCGCACGCGTCCCGGCTGGTTCGAGTACCAGGTCGAAGCCGAACTCGCGCACGAGTTCCTGCGCCTGGGGGCGCAGGCGGTCGCGTACCCGTCGATCGTCGCCTCAGGGCCGAACGCCTGCGTTCTCCACTACCGCGAGAACGACCGGCAGACGCAAACCACCGATCTGCTGCTGATCGACGCCGGCTGCGAATACCAGGGCTATGCCTCCGACATCACGCGCACGTTCCCAGTCGGGGGCAGGTTCAGCGGCGCGCAGAAGGCGGTCTATGAGCTGGTCCTCGCCGCACAGCTCGCCTGCATCGAAGCGATCCGGCCGGGCAAAGCGTTCCACGATTACCACCAGGTTGCCGAGCGCGTGATCGCGCAGGGGCTGATCGACCTCAAGCTGTGCGAGGGCTCGCTCGACGCCGTTCTCGAGTCGGGCACCTACAAGCAGTTCTACATGCACCGCGCCGGGCATTGGCTCGGCCTCGATGTCCACGACGTCGGCTTGTACCGGGTCGACGGCGAGTCGCGCCTGCTCGAGCCCGGAATGGCGCTTACCGTCGAGCCGGGTTGCTATATCCGACCGGCGGACAGGGTGCCCGAGGAATTCTGGGATATCGGCGTGCGCATCGAGGACGATGTGCTCGTCACTGCGGAGGGCAGCGAAAACCTGACCGCGGCGACGCCGAAGACTGTGAGCGATGTGGAAGCCGCATGTGCGCGCTGACTGCCTCGTTGAAGCGGGCGCCGCTTCGCGTCGCCCCTAGGTTCCTTAACTCGGCGGTCAGCTAGTCGATCGCATGCGCGGTGATGGCGGCGTTACATGCTTCATGATCTCGTTATCGTCGGAGCCGGGCCGGTCGGCGCGACGCTGGCGCTCGCGCTTGCGGACGACGGTCTTGACGCCGTCGCGCTGGACGCTCGCGCGGCAGGCGCGACCGGGCGCGGCAACCGGTCGCTTGCGCTATCGCACGGCGCACGGCTGATTCTCGAGCGCCTCGGAATCTGGAGCGCAGTCGCCGGCACGCGCGATGCGGTCACGCCGATAACCGCCATCGATATTTCGCAGCGCGGTGGCTTCGGGCGTATGCGCCTCGATGCAGTCGAAGAAGGGCTGCCCGCGCTGGGCTACGTCGTCAGTTATCGAGCCCTGCAGGCGGCGCTCGACGCGGCGCTGGGTCGCGCCGGGAACAAAGTAATTTACGGCGCAAAGGTCACCGCCATCCGCACGATGCCGTCCTACGCTGCGGTCGACACGACACAGGCCGACACGGGATTGGAGCTCTCCGCGCGGCTGGTCGCGGTCGCCGACGGCGGTGGCGAACTCGTCGGCGCTCTCAAGCGCCATCATCACGATTACGGCCAGGTGGCGCTGGTTGGCAAGCTCGAGCCGCGCGAGCCGCATGGCGGTGTCGCGTTCGAGCGCTTCACGCCCGAGGGGCCGGTGGCGCTCCTCCCGGAAGGCGAGCGTTACGGTTTCGTGTGGACCACCACACCGGCGCAGGGCGAGACTCTGTTGGCGCTGCCCGATGCGCAATTCCTGGAGGCACTGGAGCAACGATTCGGGTTGCATGCCGCCGCGCGTAACGCGCAGTCCAGCACGCAACCGGCCGGATTCGAGGGCGTCACCGACCGGCGCGCATTTCCGTTGCGGCTCGAATACGTCGACCGCGTGGTCGGGCAGCGCGTGGTGTTGCTCGGCGATGCGGCACAGGCGCTGCACCCCGTCGCCGGTCAGGGATTCAATCTGGGAATGCGCGACGCCTACGAGCTGGCGCAGGAGTTGCTTGCAACGCCGCGCGACGCGATCGGAGCACGCGATCGCCTCGCCGCTTATGCGCGCCGGCGTCGTGTCGACCGCGCCGCGGGCATCGCGTTCACGCACGGCTTGCTCGGAATATTCGGAAGCGACGCGCCACTGCTGCGTTGGCCGCGAGGGTTGGCGCTCACTATGCTCGATGCGCTACCGGTAGCGAAGCGCGCATTGACGCGCGCGATGACTTTCGGCATGCATTGACATTTGTGCAACGAAGTTGGCACGACGCGCGTGTAATTCGCGTTTACTGCTGACCACTCGCACACAAACTCGGTATAATGCGCGAGCCTCTCCGAAGCAATCTCCATCGGACTTCACCCATCGTTTTCCGCTGTGCGCATCGGTTCGCATTCCATCGACAACAATCTAGTCGTCGCGCCGATGGCCGGTGTGACGGATCGGCCTTTCCGGCAACTCTGTAAGCGGCTTGGTGCGGGCTTGGCTATCTCGGAAATGGTCACGTCGAATCCGCTGCTCCGCGGTACCGAAAAATCACAGCGACGGACCGACCACGCCGGCGAAGTCGAGCCGATTGTCGCGCAGATCGCCGGCGCGGAGCCGACGCAAATAGCCGACGCGGCGCGCTACAACGTCGAGCGCGGGGCGCAGATCATCGATATCAACATGGGCTGCCCCGCCAAGAAGGTCTGCAACGTTGCGGCGGGCTCGGCGCTGCTGCAGAACGAAACCCTGGTTGGCGCGATCCTCGACGCGGCGGTTCGCGCCGTCGATGTGCCGGTGATGCTGAAGATTCGCACCGGCTGGAATCGCCAGAACCGCAATGCGGTGCGCATCGCACGGATCGCCGAGCACGCCGGCATCGCGGCGCTGTCTGTCCACGGGCGCACGCGCGAGTGCGGCTTTGTGGGCGCGGTCGAATACGACACCATTCGTGAAGTCAAGCATGCGGTTGGAATCCCGGTGATTGCCAACGGCGACGTCGACTCGCCGGAAAAGGCGCGCGCCGTCCTCGCCCGGACCGGCGCCGACGCTATCATGATTGGTCGCGCCGCGCAGGGCCGGCCGTGGATCTTCCGCGAGGTCCGCCATTTTCTCGATCGCGGCGAATGGCTGCCGCCGCCCGAGGTCGAGGAGATTCGCGGCGTCATTCTCGGCCATCTCGCCGATCACTACGCGTTTTACGGCGAGGCGACGGGAATGCGCGTCGCGCGCAAGCACCTGGGTTGGTACGCGAAGGGCCTGAGCGGAGGCGAGGCGTTTCGCGATGAAGTCAACCGGCTCGATACGCCAGCGGCACAGACCGCGGCGGTGAACCGGTTTTTCGATCGGCTCGCGGCGCGCGCCGACCGGCTCGAATTCACGCCGGCGGCGACGACGACTGCAGCTCCGTGGGTAGAGGAGGCCCTCGCAGCGTGAAGAGAAGCATTCGCCTTAACGGCACCAACGAGATCGGCCGCAGCGTCGAGAAATCTCTCGAAGAGTATTTCCGCAAGCTGGACGGCGAGATGCCCCACGGCATCTACGACATGGTCATCACCAACGTCGAGCGCTCGCTGCTCGCGACGATCATGCACCGCGCCGGAGGAAATCAATCGCAAGCGGCGGACATGCTGGGGCTGAATCGCAACACCTTGCGTTCGAAGCTGTCCAAATACGGAATCCGATAAGTGCCCCGCTGCAAAGCTACTGGGGCCGATCTGCGTCGTTGCTCGCTCGCTCGGGATCCTCATGTGCTACCGCGTACACTCCGGCCCCTCGCCTCCTCGCGCCGCGCTCTCCCTGCGCTCGCGACGGCTCTTGAACGGCTTCTAAAAGTCTTTCACGCGCTTTCGCCACTGGACCGCCGGCAGCTCGCTTTAAGTTGAACGTCACGCCAATTTCCCAGGCGCTGCTGTCAGTCTCGGATAAGACCGGGCTTGTCGATTTCGCGCGCGGGCTGCACGCGCTGGGCGTCCGCCTGCTTTCGACCGGAGGCACGGCGCGCGCGCTCGCCGACGCGGGGCTGCCCGTCACGGAGATCGGGACTTATACCGGTTTCCCGGAGATGCTCGACGGCCGCGTCAAGACCCTACACCCGAAAGTGCACGGCGGCATCCTGGCGCGACGCGACTTGGCAACGCACCGGAAGGCGCTCTCCGAGCATGGCATTCCGACGATCGATCTCATCGTCGTCAATCTCTATCCGTTCCGTGAAACGGTCGCGAAATCCGGCTGCACGCTGGACGACGCGATTGAGAACATCGACATCGGCGGGCCGGCCATGGTCCGCTCCGCGGCGAAGAATTACGCGCACGTGGGGATCGTCGTCGACCCTGTCGATTATCCGCCGCTGCTCGAAGAGCTTCGCGCCAACGGCACGATGTTGTCGCTGGCGACAAGGTTCCGGCTCGCGCAAAAGGGGTTCTCGCATACGGCCGCCTACGACGGCGCGATCAGCAATTACCTGACCGCGCGCGACGCGACGGGCGCCGTCCGGACTTTTCCCGAACGGTGGAACTGGCAAGCCGCCAAGATCGAGGACCTGCGTTACGGCGAGAACCCGCATCAGCTCGCGGCGTTCTACCGCGATGAACCGCGGGTCGCTGGCGCCATCGCAACGCTCAGGCAACTGCAGGGAAAGGAACTCTCGTTCAACAATATTGCCGACGGCGACGCGGCGTGGGAGTGCGTGAGAACCTTTGCCGAGCCTGCTTGCGTGATCGTAAAACATGCGAATCCCTGCGGCGTCGCGATCGCTGCCACGCCGCTCGAGGCCTACCGCAAGGCGTTCGCTACCGACCCTCCCTCGGCGTTCGGCGGCATCATCGCTTTCAACCGCGACGTCGATGCCGCTACCGTCGAAGCCGTAAGCTCCCAGTTTCTAGAGGTGCTGATCGCGCCCGGTTACACGCCGGACGCATTGCCGGTGATCGCGAGGAAGGCCAACGTCCGCGTGCTCGCGGTGCCGTACGCGGCCGAGCAGAACAGCAACGCGTGGGACATGAAACGCGTCGGCGGCGGCATGCTGGTGCAGACGCCCGACACGCACGATGTCGTAGCGCAAGAACTCAAGATCGTCACCCGGAAATCGCCCGGCGCTTCGGAACTTGCCGACCTGATATTCGCCTGGCGCGTCGCGAAGTACGTCAAGTCCAACGCGATCGTCTACTGCGCGGACGGGCGAACACTGGGGATCGGCGCCGGGCAGATGAGCCGCGTCGATTCAACGCGCATCGCGGCGCTCAAGGCGGCGAATGCCGGCCTGTCGCTCGCCGGATCGGTGGTCGCTTCGGACGCGTTCTTCCCCTTCCGCGACGGGCTCGACGTCGTCGCCGACAACGGTGCGGTCGCCGTGATCCAACCCGGCGGCAGCGTGCGCGATAAGGAAGTCATCGCCGCAGCCGACGAGCGCGGGCTGGCGATGGTCTTCACCGGAATCCGCCATTTCAGACATTAGCAGACAAGAGCGAAGGGATTGGTTCTTGAAGCGATTGATCATCGCCGGCCTCATCGCGCTGGGTCTGCCGGGCCCCGCATCTGCGCTCGAATGCGCCGAGTTCTGGTCATGGGCCGACAAAGGCTGCCGCCACATCGTCGACACCTACCAACAAGGTGGGAATTCGCTCCTCGTCTCCGGTTACGAATGGCACATTCCGTACAGCTGGACGGCGGAGGCGCGTGCCCGTGAGAACGAGAACGCGTGGGGCGCCGGCTGGGCGCGCTCGCGCGAGCAGCTCAACGGCGATACCGAGAACGTGTTCTTCCTGGTGTTCGAGGATTCGCACCGGAAGGCTCAACTCAACCTTGGGTATACCTGGACCACCTATTGGCTCAGTCGCGAGGGAGTGCAACCCGGGCTGGGCTTCACGGCCGCCTTTATCCAGCGGCCCGACATCGCAAGCGGCTGGCCGGTCCCGGTCATCCTGCCGCTTTTCACGCTGCGCTACCAAAGGTTCGAGGTGCTTTCCACTTATATCCCGAAGCTCAACGGCGGAGTCAACCACGGCAGCGTTCTCTACGTCTTCGGCAAGATCGACCTGAAGTGACGGCTGCGGCGCGAGCAGCGAGAGGGGGCCTCCGAACCGCCGAGCGCGATTCCATTGTCGAGTGTCGTCCCTTGCGCCCGGCTCGGGTCGCCTCCACTCGCTCACACTCGTGGAGCCTCGCTCCGCCTCGCCGGTCGCCCCGCTCGCGCAGCGATTGGGGGTCGAGCGTCCCGCGCAGTAGCCGCGGACGGCCGACGGGCAACTTAGTCGTGCTCTAATGCGATCCAGGGAGGCCGCGCCATGAACGTGCTCATCATCGGGGCCGGCGGTCGCGAGCACGCGCTTGCCTGGAAGATCGCGCAGTCGCCGCGCGTCGCGAAGGTATTCGTTGCGCCCGGCAATGCCGGCACCGCGCTCGAGCCCGCGCTCGTCAATGTTGCGGTCACTGCGACCGTGGACCTGGTCGCGCTGGCGCAAGCCGAGCAGATCGCATTGACCGTCGTCGGTCCGGAAGCTCCGCTCGCCGCGGGCATCGTCGACGCTTTCCGCGCGGCGGGTCTCAGGATCTTCGGCCCGACGCAGGCGGCGGCGCGGCTCGAGAGCTCCAAGGATTATGCCAAGGCATTCATGGCGCGCCACGTGATTCCGACGGCCGCTTATCGAGCGTTCACCGCGGCGCAAGAAGCGCATGCCTACGTCGCGGAACGCGGTGCGCCGATCGTCGTGAAGGCGGACGGCCTCGCTGCGGGCAAAGGGGTCGTCGTGGCGGCGCGTGTCGATGAGGCGCACGCCGCCATCGATGCGATGCTCGGCTCCAACCGCCTGGGAATCCACCATAATCCGACGAGCGCGCGCATCGTCATCGAGGAGCATCTCGCCGGCGAGGAGGCGAGCTTTATCGTAATGGCCGACGGCCGCAACGTGCTGCCGCTCGCATCGTCGCAGGATCACAAGCGCCTGCTCGACGATGACCGGGGGCCCAACACCGGCGGCATGGGCGCGTACTCGCCCGCGCCGGTCGTGACCCCGGCCGTGCACGCACGCATCATGCGCGAAATCATCCTGCCGACGGTCCAGGGCATGGCGGACGAAGGGACTCCCTACACCGGATTTCTCTATGCCGGCTTGATGATCGATGCCGCGGGCAATCCCCGCACGCTCGAGTTCAACTGCCGGCTCGGCGATCCGGAAGCGCAGCCGATGATGTTGCGGCTGAGGTCGGATCTGGTCGAGCTGCTCTTGCATGCGACGAACGGCGCACTCGATCGCATCGATGCCGAGTGGGATCGCCGAGCAGCGCTGGGCGTCGTGCTCGCGGCGGGCGGATATCCCGACCGCCCGCGCAAGGGCGACCCGATCTCCGGCCTGGACGCAATGCCCGAGAATTGCAAGGTGTTCCACGCAGGGACTGCACTCGCCGACGGCCGTCCCGTTACGGCGGGGGGGCGCGTGCTCTGCGTCACCGCGCTGGGGGAGACCGTCCGCCAGGCGAAGCGCGCCGCATACGCCGCGGTTGCCGGGATCCACTTCGACGGCATGCAATACCGAAAAGACATCGGCAATCGAGCGCTGGCGGTGCGCCGCGGCTAAAATCGCTGCGAGCGGTATCTGCCAGGTTCGCAAACATCGCCGACGGCAGAGGTCACGATGGACAGCTCCGGCGCCCGCGATTACTTCGTCGATCTTCAAGCACGAATCGTAGCCGGCCTCGAGGCGATCGACGGCGCCGGCTTCGGCCGCGACGTGTGGCAGCGGCAGAGCGGCGGCGGAGTCACTTGCGTCATCGAGCAGGGGCAGGTGTTCGAGCGCGGCGGAGTCAATTTCTCACATGTACGAGGCACGCAGCTCCCGGCTTCCGCGACCGGCGCGCGGCCGCAGCTTGCTGGACGAGCATTCGAAGTGATGGGCGTGTCGCTGGTACTGCATCCGCGTAATCCCTACGCGCCGACGGTGCACATGAACGTGCGCCTGTTCGTCGCCCTGTCGCGCGAAGCCGACGCAGTGGCAGCCCCACCTGCGGAGCCTCTCTGGTGGTTCGGCGGCGGGATGGACCTGACGCCCTACTACGGCTTCGAAGAAGACGCGATCCACTTTCACCGCAGCTGCCGCGACGCGCTCTCGCCTTTCGGAGCCGACTTTCACCCCCGCTACAAGCGTTGGTGCGACGAGTATTTCTTTCTTCGCCACCGCGGCGAGCCGCGCGGCATCGGCGGAATCTTTTTCGACGACCTCTGCGAGGGCGGCTTCGAGCATTGCTTCGCGCTGACCCGCAGCGTCGGCGACCATTTTCTGCCGGCGTACGAGCCAATCCTCCGGCGCCGCAAGGACATGCCCTACGGCGAACGCGAGCGCGACTTCCAGGCCTATCGCCGCGGCCGCTACGTGGAGTTCAACTTGGTCTACGATCGCGGCACGCTGTTCGGGCTCCAATCCAACGGTCGCACCGAGGCGATCCTGATGTCGCTGCCGCCGCTCGTGAAGTGGCGCTACGATTGGCGTCCTGCACCAGGCTCCCCCGAAGCGCTTCTGTACACCGACTTCCTCACGGCAAGGGATTGGCTGGAAGCATGAAGACCACAGATCGCTTTTCGCATCCCGCACATCTGGTCGAGACGAAGGTCGACGGCGAAGCGATCTTCGACGGCAAGCTCCTGCACGTGCGCCGGGACACGGTGCGGCTGCCGGACGGCACGCTCGCGACGCGCGAATACATCGTTCATCCCCGGACGGCAGGCTCGTCATCGTGCGTCAATTCCGCTACCCGCTGGCCCGGACGCTCATCGAGTTTCCCGCCGGCAAGCTCGATCCCGGCGAGACGCCGTTTGTCACCGCGCAGCGCGAGTTGCGCGAGGAGGCAGGCTACGTCGCCGCAAGATGGCAGCGGCTCGGCCGCGTCCATTCGGTCGTTTCGTATTCGACCGAGGAGATCGAGTTTCTCGTCGCCGAGGATCTGACCCACGTCGGCGCGAAGCTCGATGACGGCGAATTCCTGGAGGTCGGAACGATGAGCGAGAGCGAGATGCTCGCCGCGGTCGATCGCGACGAGATCACCGACGCGAAGACCATCGCGGCGCTGTTGCTATATGTGCGGCGCCGGTGCGCGCCGTCGGTCGGGCTCGCATGATCGCGCACCGGCTCACGATCAGCGGCCAGGTGCAGGGCGTCGGGTTTCGCTATGCGCTCGCCGACGAAGCACGCGCGCGAAACCTGCGTGGCTGGGTCAGAAACCGCCGCGACGGCAGCGTCGAGGCCGTCGTCGCGGGACCCGAGGCCGATGTCGAGGCGGTGATCGCGTGGGCCCGCCGTGGGCCCCCGGCGGCGCGGGTTTCCAGCGTAGCCGTCGAGCCTGCGGCAACCGACGTCGACGAATTCGAAATCGTCAGTACGGCGTAGGCAGCGCCCGCGGTCTGTAGATGTCCTTCCACGCGGCGTAGCTCGCCGCCGCGAGCAGCGGCAACACGGCGACGAGCCCGATCCAGAACAGCAGCAGTCCGACCAAGGTCAGCACCAGCGACAGCAGGCCGAACAGCAGCAGCGGTGCGATATTGAGCGCAAAGCCGCGCAAGCTCGCTGCGAACGCTTCGACGAATCGCGCCTGCTCGAACAGCGCCGCGAACGGGACGAAGACAAGCGGCAGCGAGGCGAACGTCGCCGCGCTGATCACCGCCACGAGCACACCCGTCGTGAGGCGAACGTCGGTCGGATCGGCGAGCAGGTTGACTCCCGCCAACGCGTAGGCGGTGACCGTTTCCGCGGCGGAAACCAGCAGCGCAGAGACGACGATCGCGGCCAGCGCGCGCGGCGGCGCTCGAAATGCCGCAAAAGCATGGCCGATCGCCAGCGGCCTGCCGCGATCGAGCTCCGCGGCGCCGATCAAAAGCCCGCATTCGATGACCGGGACGATGACTTCGGACGCAGCGCGACCGATGCCGGGGATAAGCTCGAGCGCGATCTTACCCGCCAGCGTGATGAATCCAAGCACGCACCACAGCATGGGTGCCCGCTTGAACATGCGCATCGCGGCTTCGAACCAGGCCAGCGCGCTGGCGGCCGGCACCGCGCGCGGCAATGAGCTCGCGAGCGAAGGCGGCGGCGCGTCCATGGCGCGCTCAGGACAGGCGCCTGTTCCGATTCGACCTCACGCGGATTCACCTAAATATGCCGCGCGCACCTTCGGGTCGGAGAGCAGCTGCTTCGCTTTTCCTTGCAACGTGATCTCGCCGCTTTCCATCACGTAGCCGCGGCTGCTGACCTCGAGGGCGAGCTTGGCGTTCTGCTCGATGAGAAGTATCGTCACTCCCTCTTTGGAGACGGCCATGACCGTCTCGAAGACCTTCTGCACCATGAGTGGAGCGAGTCCCATCGACGGCTCGTCGAGCAGCAGGAGCTTCGGCCGCGACATCAACGCGCGCCCCATCGCCAGCATCTGCTGCTCGCCGCCGGAGAGCGTTCCGGCGGTCTGCTTGCGCCGCTCCTTGAGCCGCGGAAACAGGCCGAAAACTCGCTCGACGTCGTCCTTGATCGCCGCCCGGTCGTCGCGAGCGTAGGCGCCCATCGCGAGGTTCTCCTCGATCGTGAGCGCGCCGAAAACTCCGCGGCCCTCGGGCACCATCGACAAGCCTTTCCTGACGAGTTGGAACGCGGGCTTGCCCGTAATGTCCTCTCCGGCGTAGTGGATCTTTCCGGACTTGATCGGTTGCAGACCGGTGATGCCCTTGAGCGTGGTTGTCTTGCCGGCGCCGTTGGCGCCGATGAGGCAGACCAGCTCGCCCTGGTCCACGCTCAAGTCGATCCCCTTCACCGCGTGGATGCCGCCGTAGGCGACCTGCAGGTCCTTGAGCTCGAGGAGCGCAATTGCGGCCATCACGCTTCCTTCAGATTGAGCGTGACCTCTCCGCCCAGATACGCGGCGATCACCTTCGGATCATTCTGCACCGTCGCCGCCGTCCCTTCGGCGATCTTCTTACCATAGTCGAGGACCAGCACCCGGTCGCACACGCTCATCACCAGCTTCATGTCGTGCTCGATCAGCAGGATGGTGATGCCGTCGCGGCGGATGTCCTCGAGCAGGCGTTTCAGCGCCTGCGTCTCGGTCGCGTTCATGCCGGCAGCCGGCTCGTCGAGCGCGAGGAGCTTTGGCTCGGTCGCGAGCGCGCGAGCGATCTCGAGGCGGCGCTGGTCCCCGTAGGCGAGATGCTTGGCGAGATCGTTGGCGCGCTTGGCGACGCCGACGTATTCGAGCAGCTCGTAGGCGCGCTTTTCGATAGCTGCCTCCTCGGCCAGCGTGCCCTTGTCGCGCAGGATCGCGCCGAAAACGCCGGCCCGGGTCCGCACGTGGCGGCCGATCATGACGTTCTCCAGCGCGGAGAGGTTCTGGAACAGGCGGATGTTCTGGAACGTCCGAGCGATTCCGCGCTCGGCCACCTCGTTGGGCTTGACCCGCGCGAGCGGCTCGCCATCGAAGTTGAACGTGCCGCCGTCCGGCGCATAGATGCCGGTCAGCACGTTGAACAGTGACGTTTTCCCGGCGCCGTTGGGCCCGATCAGGCCGTAAATCTCGCCGTGATTGATCGTGAACGAGACCTCCGCGAGCGCCTGCACGCCGCCGAAGCGTTTCGAGATGTCCTTGGCGATGAGCAGGCTGAGGTGGCTCATTCGGCGACTACCTTGGGAACCTCGAGCTCGCGCTTGCGCACCGCGGAGGGCCACAATCCCGCCGGCCGATACAGCATGATCGCAACCAGCGCGATCCCGAAGACCAGCAGCCGGACTGTTTCCGCATCGAGCAGCACGCGCCCGAACAAGGCGTTCTGCAGCGGTTCCATGGTGGAGCGCAGAACCTCGGGCAGCAGCGTCAGCAGGATCGCGCCGAGGATTACGCCGGGGATATTGCCCATGCCCCCTAGCACGACCATCGACAGCACGATGATCGACTCGAACAAGCCGAAGCTCTCGGGACTCACGAACTGCTGGGTCGCGGAAAAAATCGCCCCGGCGATGCCGCCGAACGAGGCCCCCATCGCGAACGCGAGGAGCTTCACGTTGCGGGTGTTGATGCCCATCGCCTTGGCCGCCACCTCGTCCTCACGGATCGCCTCCCAGGCGCGGCCGAGTCGCGAGTTCTGCAGCCGGATATTGATCACGATGACGCCAATCGTAAGCAGAAGCAGCACGTAGTAGTACTTCTGCGGACCGGAAAACGAGACGCCGAGGATGCTCTCCGCCCGCGCAAAGGAAAAGCCGCCGACGCGGAAAGGGTCGATCAGGTTGACTCCCTGAGGACCGTTGGTCACGTTCACCGGCGCATTCAGATTGTTGAGAAAGATGCGGATGATCTCGCCGAAACCGAGCGTCACGATCGCGAGATAGTCGCCGCGCAGCTTCAGCGTCGGCGCGCCGAGGAGGACGCCGAAGATGCACGCGAGTCCCGCGCCCAGCGGCAGGATCGCCCAGAAGGGCAGATGGGCGTTGAAGTGCGGCGACGCGAGCAGCGCATACATGTACGCACCCACCGCGTAGAACGCGATGTAGCCCAGGTCGAGGAGGCCCGCGAAGCCGACGACGATATTGAGCCCCAGCGCGAGCATGATGTAGATCATCGCGAAGTTGAGGAT
>WNGA01001986.1_pt1:5000-33801 | contig 33801 bp, 27 predicted proteins | sample 5400061 | NCBI WGS metagenome assembly WNGA01 (sample SAMN13153366, study PRJNA577476) | soil metagenome | isolation source: 100 cm soil or saprolite under grassland replicate 2 | place: USA:California | collected 2016-06-15 | reverse complement strand
AAGGCCAGGCCTTGAGTTTCTAGCCGACTCATATAAGTGAGGGTGTAAATTTAGTTTAGGTGACGTATCTTTCTCTCTGATGTTCTCTGTGGTCTCAAAGGATGATCAGTCGGATAGCGACATTAGTAAATAAAAAGAAGAAGTTTAGACGCCGGGTGCATACTTCAGTGCCACTAATTAGCGACTTTTTATTGGCCCTTTACCTACACCATGTAGACCGTAGGATTACACAGAATCCCATTGGCGAGTTTCAGACAGCTAGGTTATTCAAGAAACTTTGAATACCAACTCCAATGCTTGGCTTGCTGAATCAGCATATGGATTACTTCATTGAATTTCTTGGCCCGAGCTCTTGTGATTGGTCCACTTGGCAGGTGGAGTGGATCCTTAGCAGGTTCATGTGTTCCTTGTTTACGTAGCTCTTCTGTTGGATCACGTAGCCCCTCCGTTGGATTACGTTGCTCTGCCCTTGGATTACTTGAGTCATTTCTTGGTTTACTTGGCTGCTCCGCAACATGTTGGTTACTTGATCCTTCGCTTTGTTTACTTGGGAGCCCAATACTTATAGGTTGGGAAAATGACCTTCCAAGGAAAATTTTCCTCCCACTGGACCGAAAAACCCATATATTCCCATGGGAATGGGTGGTGCTGAACAAGCAGGCAGGCCCAACGTTGTTTATCTCTACTGCAATCATGGTTAGGTAAAAAGAATTCCGCTGCTGCGGGTACGTGATTAGTTACAACCAACGGAAAGACTTATTTAAATAATAGGGAATTTCCTCATCCAGTCTACTCCTAGGACTACATCATATGCTCCCAACTCCATGGCCAACAAATCAAACTTCAATCGATATCCTTGCATCTCCCACTGTACACCAGAACACATCCCATACAATCGGCCCGAAGAGCATCAATGAGCAGGCCTACTAAATTGGCATAGAGATACATTAGCCGAGTTTGCTTACAACAACTGCTATCACTCTAGCATCGGAATGGCACCTTTTGAAGCACTCTACGGGAACCTTTGTCGTACCCCGATTTGTTGGGGTTGGCACGTACCGACCGACGGGGCCACAGAAGATGAAGGAGAGTGCCGAGAAGATTCAACTTATTCTAGATTAAAAGCAGCTCAGGACCAGGTACGCCGACCACGATATTTGGAGTTTGCAGTAGGTGATCATGCTTGACTTCGGCTTGAACCTACAAAGGGTGTGATGCGTTTTTGAGTGAAGGATTAGGTATAGCTGACCGATACATCGGACCTTTCTTGGCCCATATACCCCTAGCCCTTACTCCCTTGTTTCGGTGGTTGGTCTCTACCTTTTTATGTCTCTTGGCTAGTTTGTCTTCCTCTTCTTTATATGAGAATAAGTGGGCCAATCTGGCTTTGAACCGGATTGCTAGCCTAAAGCTAACAAAGAATTCCCGCCCCCTTGTAAATCCAATCTCGGAACTAAAGCTGAAAAGGATCGTGCAGTGGATGTGTCGGGTTCGAAACTTGCTCCCCCACGTCCTGAGTTATTGGCAGAAATTCTCGCTTAGCGCCCTGGGGAAGACTTATAGACTGCAGTGGGAGCTCGAAGGAAGCAGAAGCAAAACCTGCTTTCTTTCTGTCCCAACCTCCATGGGTTCCTCCCTGTATGACATAGTCCATTGGATTGGGGCAATGGTACGCACCTATGTTTGGTGTCCCCTCTCTCACTTCCTCGTCAGATCCTGGTCCCAAAGGGCAATACATTGAGTCGGAAAGACGGGCTTTCGTAAATTCCATTCTGTAGCCGAACTAGCCCCTGGATCAGCTCTCATAGTGGGGGAATCAGAGTCAAGTTAGGCGCAAAAGAGGGGGTTGACATCATTCGTCGTGATTGGATCAATCAGACTCCCCCACAGGAAATGCCAAGGGGCGCCCTTTCTCATTATCATCTACCGCCCATTTCTTCATCATCTGCTGCTGCCTTAAGTGCGTAAAGTAGGCTCAGCTTCTTTGGTTTCTAAATATCTTGTGGTAGCCGAAGGTAGTCCAGTCCGCTTGTTAGATTGAATTGAATCTTATATAACCTACGTAGCTAAAGATAAAATCATAATAGTCTAAGTGGACCTCTCAAAGGTATAAATAAGTAGACATTAGTCTTACAGGTTCGGTCTTTTTCTTTTTTTGTTATGATGCCCACATTTCATACTTCTCAATTCTTATTTATTCAAGGGTTCGTATGTACTGAGTGACTCTAGGTCTATTCAGATGCAGCTTCAAGAGAGCTTTATTCGGCCTTTGTATGACCGTCTTCCCTTCCTGTCTATCTCCCTTCGGTCAGGTAGTTCTGCTTCCGATGCCGGAGGAGCAGGGTGGGATAGAAGGGTAGTTTCTGAGTTCGAGATGTCTGAGCTTGGAGGTTCCGCTTCTCTAATGTGATAATAAAGCAACAAGCAACGTCGCTCCCGTGCGCTCATCCCTTGCTTGTTCTTGAGCGCTAGTCATTCATCCCTAGCAGGGTTCTTGGGATATCTTGATTCTCTTTATGATGATGTAAGGGTCGGCAACAATGAATAAGGAATCGATCGGAAGTTCGCGCCAATCGATCTTCTGTAGGAGTAGGAGGTAGCGCGAATCCCCTCTTTCTTCGTTTAGAAGAGTGCTGGACCTCCACAACGTCAAACCATAGAACACAGCTCCTTTCGGTCGAACCCTAGGAAAGACGACTTTACCTTTTTCGTAGATAGTCTGAGTTCGAGCTACTGTAGTCTCCCCCGTTGACCTTCTTTTTTAGATAGAATCCTCAATGAGTGGAAAGGACTCCCAGACTTGCTCCGCAGTACGAGCCCCATACAGAGCCGCGCCCTTGTGATATGATAAGAAGAAAAGGGGCCAGGCCGCCCTCTTTTCTTTTCCGCACCAAGCCTTCTTGTAAAATCGGGTGTATAGCTCAGTTGGTAGAGCATTGGGCTTTTAACCTAATGGTCGCAGGTTCAAGTCCTGCTATACCCAAAAAAAACCACTCTTGTATTCGTAAGGATGCATAGTAGCCTTCAAAGAGCACTCTTTGGCCTTGAGACTCGCCCCTTTCTCATCAACATCTCGACTTCGCTCGTTGTTTGAGGTAAGTATAAAGGAGATCAGACTGGCTCGGTCATTGATAGGCCGGCCTTCTCCTTATTCATTGGATAGGGCGCGGGGGAAAGTCAAGTCAAGCACTAGTTAGTTGGGGTGGGACGCACCAAAGCAGCGTTCGTTGTACTAGCGCCTTATCTTTTTAAGCTAAACAGAGGCTCGAAAGACGGAGTACGTCCGAAGTCGTTGGCTGCCTTTTTGTAGTGCGCAAGTCAGAGTGAACTTCTTCTTCTGTTTTGCGAATCTACTAACGAGAACTGCCGTACAGTCCTATCTTTTCTTATTCTTAAGAAAGATCGTAGATGAACGTTTCGTTACCTAAGTAGTTGAGCAATTCATTCCAAGGTAAACAAAGAGGTATTTCCTTTTCTCGTTCAGTCCTTCTCTCCTTCCATCCCAGTAGGCCTATTCATGCTTTTTTGCTATCCATCTTGATCAAATAGAAGAAGGGGAAATTCAGACTAGGCAAAAGACCTAAAATAGTTAAAAAAAGATAAAACAACTTTCTTATTGTCAAGTAGTAAACCATAGTTCTCATCCTAGGAAACCATATCGATCATCGGTTCAGAGCTCCCAACTACGAAGCTCTTTTCTAGAGCGAGTCAACAATTCGTGGATCCATGGTTTGGATGAAGCTATGTACCCGGGTAGAGATGATTTGTCTCAAAGATGTTCCGCTCATCCAAGAATCTGAAACTTCATCTACATAAACTCATAAATAGCCCTTTCCTTTCTTTTCTTGACTTAAAAAGGTAATCAATCCTTTCTTTTCATCTTTTATCAAGTCTTCCTCTTCCTGATTGAGTCAATCAGGGATAGAAATTCGGATCAACTATGAGGAGTAGGGCAGCAGGGCAAGTGAATGAACTCTGTCCTAGGCATTTCCAATAAGTTCAGTGAAGTGAGGGATCTTCCTTTTTTGAGAGGGAAAATACACTACAAATGATATTCAATAATGGAAGGAATGAGTTGAAGATTTACTGGAATAAAAAAATACGAGACTTTTCTAGTCGTAGGTAGGGCTACCTATCTAGTTTCGTGCTTCGGGCGTACCAGATTCAATAGGCTAGGTTATAGCTGACAGATTTCTTTAAGAACTAGCCGCCTATAAGCCTCGCTAGTAGTATTCCTGCCCAGTGCCGGAGTAGTGACTCACAAGGTAAGTTCTCCTCGATGCATTTCCAACACTCTCTTTTTCTACGTACACTTTTTATTCCTCAGTAGGTAGGGACAACGTTCGAGATCTCATCCGACCGTCTATTTATCACTGATTGGGAGATTGGATTGGAATCCGAGGAGAACTGATTGGATGTCATGGAACGAATGGGGCACTACGTTGGTTACCCACTGCTAGCCTAGCGGAGATTTCTCTATTTGTTGAAAGTGGAAAGGAGTCATATTTGAATCGGAAAGTTGGGCTCGTTCACTCACACCTTTCTTTGATTATCGATGACTTGGCTTCTTGCTCAAGTAAGCACCCGGCATACCAATTCATTATCCTTGGGGCTCGCTCCTTCCTATCTACGTTATTCTTTCTTTGTTACTCTCGTAATGACGTTCCGAAAGAAATCAAGGTTACCAGGTCACAGCTCTGATTCTTCTTCCCTTATAGAACCTTCCCGAAAGAAATCAGTGGAAGTGGGTCCGCCCCTACAACTCATCAAATCTGCCTTCTTTTCTGTTCTGCGCTGTACATATTCTCAAGTTATGAGAAAGAATGGATTTGAATGCAATTTTTCATTCAAAAAATAAACGAATGAAGAATATTTTTACCTATTATATTATCTGATAAGCAATCAAAGCATTTGAACTGCTCAATGAACAATAAAGAAAGAGCTAAGGTAAAAAAGTATATGTGTTACTAATAGTAAACCAATTTCTTTTTGAGTTTGCTTTCAGCTGAACATGATGAACATGTTCTAACTAAAAATGAGGTGAGGCTTGATTAGGTGGCTTTGCAAGAACTAGGGAGGAACACAAGTTATGTACTTTAGGCTAAACATATGAATTTAGAAGATCAACTTTTCCAATTGGACATAAACAAAAGCAACCAATAATATATATATAAACTTCCATAATATTTTTTCTATGGTGAAGTAATTTCATCGATAACCACTAAACGATTAAGTAGCGATGTATGCAAAGCTAGACAACGAACATTTCATAATACACTCGTTCTGCATATCTTTAGGATAAAAGAAAAAACAGCGAATAAAAAAGTTTTCCTAAAAAAAAAAGATCAAGAAATCTATTTTGTATGGTTCTTATTTCGTTGAAAACGTTTCCATGAGACTTTCTTTCATTGAAGAAGTCCATGACTTGTTCTAGGTGATATGAGGTTGAACAGGCTTTAGAAAAAATGCAAAGAAGGGTACATAAGGGTGGAATAAAAAACAAAAAGATGACCCCTTCTTTCTTCCTGAGCATTACCGAAAAATATTCTTTCTTTATACGTTAGGTTGGGTTTCAGATGTATATCATTTATTATATGAAACCAAAAAGAAGAAATGACAAGAAAGTTGTATATAGATGGAGGATAAAATTGCGATGTGGAAAACAAGACAGGGGTTTTGTACAATGACACTGTACAACAATTTGGAAAAGGGATGTAGCGCAGCTTGGTAGCGCGTTTGTTTTGGGTACAAAATGTCACGGGTTCAAATCCTGTCATCCCTACCTATTACTTCTCCTATGGGCAGTAACGAGGGATCAATTGAGATCGATTCAAATTGGACAAAATTCAGAGTTTCATTTTTCTATATGCATGCGGTACAAAAATCATCCTTTTCTTTACTGCTTTATCTCCTGTCGTAAGAAAGCGCTCTTAGTTCAGTTCGGTAGAACGTGGGTCTCCAAAACCCAATGTCGTAGGTTCAAATCCTACAGAGCGTGATTCTGTTCTTGTTATGTCGAATCAAAAAAAAGAACTTAACAAAGTGGAATGTCCGACTACTGTTCTTAACCCAAATCAAAGAAAACAACAGAAATACTCGACCAGGAGAGGAGACCACTGACCAATCTGCGTCCATTTTCCCTTGCCTTTCCTTTACGGGTATGCCAGTTTTAGGGGACCTTATAGTAATAATAGTCTAATAGACCAACTAGAGGAGAGGAATCCTTCATGAATCGCCTTGCCTTGCTTAAAGAGGTTTATGAAAAACCGCCCGTGGAACTCTTGTTTTGTTTTGAGGAAGCAATGAACATTGTCTTTTTCCATTATCAATAAATGAGGAAGGAGGGGTGAGGTCCTCACTTGCGAGTGAGGCAAGGCTTTCTTTTATAATACATCCTACCCGATTTTGGTTGACGATTGCGTTCTATTCCAATTATTCACTAGTTTTTCTTGTCACTGTGGCGAGACCAGATGAGAGAGAGAACTATTTTCCATTTCCAGACAGACCCCGAGCCGAGGTTGGAACAATTCTTTATTTTGTTGTTGGTTCCTTCTTTCTTATTTAGAATAAGTGAGTCTCTTCCATTCGGTTCATTAGCTTTAGGAAAAATAGAAGCAGCGGAAATGCTCGCTTCTAAAAGGCTTAAAGGCTCTGATCAAGGCAATGAACATTTTTCACTTGGAAACTAATAAGAAAGGAATTCAAATCATAGTTCAATACAGACTTTTTATCCTTTAAGAAGGGTGAAACTTTCCTTCCAATACTTGTGCGCTTTACCCATCTCTACTGAACAAACCCACTACACATCGCTGGCAAAACCTACATCGAGTGGCAGGGTATGTGTGTAGGCCTTTTCAAGGACATTCGAAACAACATGTCGATAAATAGCTATAGAAAGTGGGGCTAGATCGAGAGTTCTGACCTTTTCGTGGGTGATCTTTCAAACTCTTGTTTTTCTAGCGAAAGAACGCCCTTCTGAGCGATGATCTCCTACAAGCGAGTATAGTAAGGTTGACTTCAATTGAGACAGAAATGTCACTGGTCAGCTCCTTAGCGTGACAATTAACATCACTTTCTTATTACCTAAGAGATTAGATAAGGGAAGAAGGCAGGCCAAAGCTTATAGATTCGGAGATCGTACTTCTAACGCTTTGTCTGAGTCAGTCCTACGACCCCTTCCGGCTGAGACACGAATCCTAGCCTATCTGAGTCGCAGAATGAAGGGCTCTTCAGAAGGCGCCACCCAAGTCTCCTTTGAGACTTCGGAGTCAGGAATGATTTTTCCAAGGAAGGCGGATTTTCTTCGTTCCGCAGCACGAACAGGGTGTACAGAAGATCGATGTGCCATCTTTCTAACCACGTTCATTTGTTGTATGATCAGTAGGGAAGGGAGCCTTTGATAAAGGGACCCCCAACCAAGAAATCTACTGTCTCAGAGCGACAGTCAAGCTCGTATCGCGGAACTAGAACATTTCTTTGATTGATAGGTCAGATAGGAAGCAGGCAAGCAAACCAAGTTATAGGTTTGGAAGTTAGAACTCGGAAAGGTTGTCCTGTGACTACCTTTGAAGTCTTTGGGTAGGACATCAGGCTAAGGTCTTATGATGAGCCACGCGCATATGAGGTTTACTGCAGCCCTAAAGCTCTGTCCCCTATCCTACCACTAGATCTCCTATGCCGGAACATGAACAGAGAAAGCTGTGAGTGTAGTCTTAGGAACGAACCCGGGGTTGCTCTCGCAAAAAGATTGTACTAAAGAAAGCTAGAAAGCCCAATTCCAAGCAAGCAACCTCTGGTCCACGGGTCGGTGAACGAATGGGTTTTGGGAAATAGAGAACATGGACTCGATTGAACAAAGGTGGCACCGGAATGAATAGCCCACTTGTTTCGGGCAAGAATGAATGGGACTGATCGACTCGAGTTACCGAGCGACCTCCACTCTTCGACTCGAGCTTTCGCTTCTGCTTTTCTCTTTTTTTGATTTATTAGCTTTTTAGGGAAAGAAGAGGGTCTGAAATACAACTATGTCTACGAGTGCCGCGAATGAACCTTCGGTTCTTCCCAAGAACAAGGAGACACGAACTAAATAACTCGTATCAGGCTACGGGAATAGTGAACGGGAAGAAGGAACTAGTGAGGCTTTCGTTGGTCAAACAATATGCCCTCCTCACTTGAGGAGAGTGAAGGTCATGACTTATTGAAGCAGAACGTCAATTGGCCAAGAGAAGGGGAACTCCTTTCGTCGGTAACTATTGAATTGCCTATCTAACAGTGGAGCGAAGCGGAACGTTGAACGGGAAACTCGTGTCGTTGGTTATCCAATTTCCCTCCTTTCTGTTTCGACAAAGAAAACGTTTAGGTATCGGTAATAGGATTCCCACTATGATTTGAAGAAAAAGATAGATTCTATTCTTTAATAATCTAGAAATAATATATAGAATCAGGCTCCGTAATCAAGTGCTCGCTGTGAGAAGAAGATCTACAGGCATGTACCCATTTCTCCCTGCAAAATAAGTTTGAACCCGAGTGAGTATGGACCATACGCTCATCTTTCTTCTCAATCTACACCTCGTTCCGCGAGAGACCTATCCTCGTTTCGAAATAAAGGACCGTAGTGAGGATCGATCCCGGATAAGTGAGTCAGTGTAGGGACAGAGGCTGATGATTCTAAAGGTGATTTCAAACTACAAGATGACTTTATTTGAAAACGGAATCCAAATATCAACAAAAAGATGAATGGAAAGTCTTGTCGATATGAATTGATCTTCAACCCAATGACAATGCTTCGATTTCGATCTTGACTTCTTTCTTGGATGCCTGAAGTTTGTGTTCGCATTTCATCAAAGGAAAAGTGGGCTGTACCTACATGAAGAAAAGAGTTGCTCGTGTAAAAGCAATATCTTCTATTTGACTTATCTAGCCGTGTCTTGTCTTGCACATACTCGGCTCGGTGAATAGTTCATCTTCGATTGGCATGGTCCTTTGGATGTAAGAGATCTCGTTTGCTGGCCGGGCCCTTCCATGAGTTTAGATCTCTATGTATGAATCTCTTATGAAATCCCATACTTTTTCTCATTTCAGAACGATCAGCATACTGTGTGACTTCTGCGTGACAGTTCTTGCATTTCGTTTGTTGCTTTGCATGAACATTTAGATATTGGAAAGCGAACTCCCTTAATTAGGAATTTCATAGATAGAGAAGGACGGGAAAAAAGAGAGAGACTGACTAACTACCCGGATCAATGCTGATTGACGACTGAATAAATAGCCGGAAGCAACAACTGCACGAGAGAGAAAGAGCGAATCCAATTAAGGAAATGCAGTACCTGTTCTGTCGGAGCTAATCATGCAAAGCTAGCGTAGCGCCAGCCGTCGAAGTGAATGAATTCGAAAGAACGAAGAAGTAAGGAAATGAGACGACTCTTTCTTGAACAATTTCATAAGCAGATCTTCCCCTCCACACCAATCACGAGTTTTTTTTTATTCCTCTCGTATATCGTCGTCACGCCCTTAATGATAGGTTTTGAAAAAGATTTTTCATGTCATTCCCATTTAGGTTCGATTCGGATCCCTCTGTTGTTTCCCTTTCCTCCCGAACCTTTTCCTCGAAATGATAAAGAATCTGGTACACTCGAATTGTATTATTTAAGTGCTTATTGCTTGCCAAAAATCCTACTTCTACAATTGGTAGGTCACCGGGTTATTCAAATAAGTCGTGTTTTCTGTGCTTTTCCCATGTTACAACTTCCGTACCAATTCGATCGATCCGGAATGGATCGGTTAAACATTCTATTAGGGAGCCCGGTCTTGACTCTTCTGTGTGGTATTCATTCTCGTTCGGCTCTTGGAGTCACATCCAGCAGTGGTTGGAACAGCTCGCAAAATCCAACCACTTCACCTACTTTATTGCCCCCAACCGTTTCCCGTACCTCTATAGAAACTGAAGGGTTTCATGTTCTTTCATCGATTGGGTATTCCTCTCCTTTTGTATCTCTTTATCCAATTTCGGTCTCGATTAGTTCACAAGATTGAATGGCCAAGTCATGGAAAAGCCGTTATTCGATTGTTTTAAAAGAATGTTGAGCCGGGCCCGGGTATGTAAGTTCAGCGATGTACAAACAAGGATTGATTTGACTTCCGCACCTAGGTTGGGGGGTAGGTGAAGGTGGGGGGTTCTATTTTGGAAGAATAAGGAAGAGGAATAGAATCTCATTCATGTGTTCATGCTAACAGAAGAGCGGATCCAATACACATAAGGCATCGGTTGTTCTTAACTAACAGCGATGGCTATTCATTTAAGTCTTCGGGTAGCATCACTAGATCTTCAACAAGGTGGAAATTCTCGTATTTCGTATGTACATGTTCCTGCGGCTCGGATGAGTATAGTTATTTATAACGCGACAGCTATAAACAGTTCCTTGTTCCCATTAACAAAACATCCCCTTTTTCTTCTTGTTCTTTGTCATAACGCCTATTCCGGGACGAGTACTACTTTTTTTTACAAAAAGAATTTACAAGCAGATGATTTTCCGACCCTGACTACCAATTCCCCGACTACCTCTCTGGCTTATCAATCTAGCAAGCATAGGAAATCCAATTTCGGTAATCTTACCATAAATGGATTCAAAAAGAAAAGGAAGGTTGATTGGAACTGAAAAGAACAAACAGGCAGGCATGCTTTCAATCTGTTGGCTAGAATTTGAGAAATGCACTTGTCAAGAGTACTCTAACAATCGACGTCTCCCATCTTCTCAGGATTAAGCACTTTAGCTATCTATTATGGAAATTGTCCGCTATCCGCACCTTACTCTTACTTTACTATTACGGATTTGGAAGTGGGAAAGCCAACCTGGGCTTTTGAAGATCACTCTTGCCCGTTCCGTTCATAATTGCTTAAAAGGAGAAGTCCAAATAGTGGCTGCGGAAAAGTCAATTCTATCATTTTTCGAAAGTTCGAGAAAGGTCATGCACGAAAAGAATCAAGGAAAGAACTGACTTTGATACGAAAGAAAGACTGAATCTGACTATCCCAATTCAGGAAGACGGAAATTGCCGGTTGGGTTAGTCCAACCAAGAAAGAAATGGGATTCTTTTGGCATTGCTTGGGCCGACTTCAGTATGGCTATCTCTAAAGATCTATCACTGCACACTTGAGAGATCTCTGTCTCCAGCCAATCAAAGCGTCTATAGCAGCTCCGCCGCTTTCTTTTTATGAAGCGGCTTTCTCAATACGAAAGAAAAGGCCTAGCTTGCATACAAGTTTATGCAAATAGCATGACATTGGCTGTTGCTTGCCATATTGGACTGATGCAGCAAACAAAAAGGAAGACTAGTTTCAGCGAAGGCAGGATGTTTTCCAATGTGCCAGTTCCTTCCCAATCGTCACTCCAAAAAGTAGAGTCACCAACACGCCAGTCCCCTACGTAGTGGAGGATAGGCCGTTTCGGAAAGTGACCGATCCCTTTTTTTGCGGTGGAGACAGATTCTCTATGTATTCATAGTCCTGTGTTGCTTCAAGATAGATGGTTGGCTAAGCCATTAGGTTGGATTATTCCCAACTTTCAGCCATCCTTCCTTTTGCTTTGATTAGCTCTTGTCATGCAAGAAGTTGTGAGTGGTTCGAATGGTTCTCGACATGAACCCTAAGGCGTAAGCCCGCTGTTTTGATAGGATAGGATGGTGCTGGAACTGGATTCTTGCAGCGTCAGTAGGCTCAAAGGGAATGGAAAACAGGACTTGTGATTCTCGGCGGCGATCGAGCTGTCGTCAGCGTTATAAAGTTTTTTTTCAAGACAGGACAAGAGACGGTCAACCATAAACTCTCGATATGCTTGAGTTGGTATCACAGGTGGTAGATGTCAGAGCCGGCTAGCAACGGGACATAGAGAGAGAAGGATTTTTGATTTCACTCTTCCTGACAAAAAATAAGAAGGTTCAAGGCCCAAAGACTATTCATATGAGCAGTCAAAGTCTCTTCAATTGCATCATACCTATCAGCAGGAGAACTCTCGTTCTGTGTCCCACATCTCCCTGATGTCCTCGTCCTCGATCCACCAACTCTTCTGTTCCAATAGAGAACTCCTTCTTTTCATCTTTGACCTGTGACATCTTCCGCTTTGGAAGGATAAGAGCAATCGGCCGATCTTCCGAGACGAGACCCAGAGTTAAAGGCATTCGCTAATTATGCCGTGGCTACAGAAAATAGTTATTTTTATCCAAAGGTACCAAGCTCACGCACAGGCGCATAGGCAATCTTCTATATTTATATTGCACGAGCAAGCCACCTAATGTAATGAGAACAATGAATGTGCCTCTGAATTACCTTAAAAAAAGAATTTGCTTAGCACAGAATTTCTAGCTGGGGTGAAAGAAACCCATGGCCAAACCTGAGATTTCCTTCCCAAGACTTATTTTTTCTTTATTTATAGATCGCCCCGTACGTAGCTCCTTGTTGGATTGACTTGTTCTTACTCTCAATCGCTTGAGTCGGTCTAAGAACAAACCACTAAATGGAGCTTGATTCTCCTTAGCCGCAGGTTGATAAAGACGAAAGTCCACACTCGATCTCTTAATAACTGCATTTTTTCTCAAAGTCCGGATGGGGGATGTTTTCTCTAGCATGCCCCAGGGCCGGGGATAGGAGAACTGTTTTTTTTTAAGTACGCCGAGGGCACCGCTTGATACCTCAAAAACTTTGAATAGGAACGAACCGCATTCTACATTCTCGGCCTGCTAACAACAATAGGAGGTCTAATAGATAGCCCTAATCCGCTCTAGAAAACCACTTATTATCAAAGCCTAACCCGATTATAAAAAAGCTTTTTTAGTACGCCCTGCGCCTAGCAGAGACTGGAGATCCTTAGCTATTTACAGCGGGAGATCTTAGTTACTTCTAAATAATGGAATAACTGCTTTCTACTATAACTGCAAATATTATGGAACTTCAAGCCAGAAAAGAATGAATTCCTATCCTTTCAGTCGAGGCGAATTAAAGCTACAATATGACCTGGAAAAAGAGACTAACAGCTGCTGAAGGTGAGATTTTTGGATCGATTCATCAGGTAGGATGAAATGAGAGAAAGGGAAGATGCTGCCTTGACATCTGTTTGTCCGCGGTAAGGGTAATGTGCCCTAAACCATAAGTAGGAGTATGTCCTCTCGGACAACCGACCGGATTCAAGCCCTAGCCCCTCAACTCGGACGGACTTGTGGAAATCCTCGAAAACTAGTATTGCTCAACTCACCTATCTATAACATAGAAATGTTGCATCCAACCCTGGAACGAGAGGTAAAGAATAGGCTACCATACGAGATGAGACGACTTCATTCTTGGCTTTCATCCCTACGCTTAAGAAAGATAAGGGATTGGATTTCATACCTTTTATTTAGAGCTCCGTCGTTCCGACTGGAAAATGTCACCTTCCACCATACGTAAACCAAACCTCTTTGCTTTCTGGCTTTTCCTTCCTAACAAGGAGGCGGGATTTTGAAGTTCCTTTTTGCTCTTTTTCTTTTAAAGCTTTTTCCAAATTCTATTGCAGCAAGATTATTTGCTTTTGCTAGAAAAAAAGCACGCACAAAAAGCACATTTCTTCCTAGTACTTTTTTTTTCACCTTGGGTCTTGCCCATAGGAAAGATACGTAGCTCGGTCAGGGCATATCCTAAAGCCATTGCCTCCAGCCAGTAGTAGTGGTAGGTAAGCATCTTAAGTTAGGGGTGAAATTGCTTTTCTGACAAGGAAAGGGATTGTAGGCAAGCCTGTAGAATTTCCTCTTACCTCTTCTCTTCATTTCTATCACAATAAGATGGACTTTACCCAGGATGAGAATGGATCAGTTATTAGGATGGAAATTTCTTTTACCTATTTCCCTGGGCAATCTATTATTAACAACTTCTTCCCAACTTCTTTCACTATAAATAAGACAATAGAATAAGAGTATTAATATTTTAAACTCAAAGGCTCTCTCAAACAAGAGAAAGAAACATCCCATTTTTAATAGATATATAGAATATGTTTCCTATGGTAACTGGGTTCATGAGTTATGGTCAACAAACAATACGAGCAGCAAGGTACATTGGTCAAAGTTTCATAATTACCTTATCCCACACAAATCGTTTACCTAAAACTATTCACTACCCTTATGAAAAATCAATCACATCAGAGCGTTTCCGGGGGCGAATCCACTTTGAATTTGATAAATGTATTGCTTGTGAAGTATGTGTTCGCGTATGCCCGATAGATCTACCCCTTGTGGATTGGAGATTTGAAAAGGATATTAAAAGGAAACAATTGCTTAATTCTAGTTATAGTATGGATTTCGGAGTTTGTATATTTTGTGGTAACTGTGTTGAGTACTGTCCAAAAAACTGTTTATCAATGACTGAAGAATATGAACTTTCTACTTATGATCGTCATGAATTGAATTAGAATCAAATTGCTTTGAGTCGGTTACCAATCTCCATAATTGGAGATTACACAATTAAAACAATTAGGAATTCGACTAAAAGTAAAATAGACAAAGAAAAATCTTTTAATCCAAGAACGATTACTGATTACTAAGATTTTTTCTTTTTTGCTAGAAAAAATCCAATAGTGATTTACTAACTATAAAGAAAAACGAATAACTACTGATTGTTGCGAATCGCTCCTTGATTTAAACTGAGAATATATTTTCGTGATGTTCTTTCTAACTATACAATTGGAACTCCTATTGAAATAGCTTTTTATGGTTAAATAGCAATTCAAGTAGGATTGGTAAAATTATATATAAATAGCGTAATCCCTTTTTCCTTCCTGAACCTTTTCGTTTTAGTAAGTTCATGAAATATTTCATACTATTGATTTGATTGATTTTTTGAAAAAAAGGATTTACCAGGACCAATACATGAGATTCTTGTGCTATTTTTTGGATCCCTTCTTCTCTTTCCCAAGGCAGCTCGCAAACCTGACTATAAACTAGAATGAGTAGGGAATGGATCCAGCCGAGCCAATTGCAGTTCCGTTCTATGTCGTGCCAGCCGAGGGAATAGGGTAGGTTACGTTTGATGAGTCAAGACTGTTTGCCAAACCAGGTTACAAGGTGTTGAGAGCGAGCATGCATGAAGTAAACCCAAGTGAAACGAGAGAAATCATCAATCCAAATTATGTTCTATCTATTCCATTGCCACCTTTAGAAATCAAAGGTGCAGGTCCCCTCTCAGAGTGTACTAAGTCAAAAGGTGACATAGACCTAGAGTTACTAGAACGAAAACGAAGCTTTACATGCTTTCCCAAAACACAAGCTTCACAAGGAGACAAACTTAGATTAGGAACATGACCTAAAACACCACTCTGAACAAGACTAGTAAGACGTGAACCACATAGGTGGCCCAAGCGTCGATGCCAAGTTTCAAAACTACTAGTGGAGGAAGAGACACTAGTAAGAGCAGTAGCAGAGTGAGCAGGCACATGTAGATAATCCATCAGAAAAACCCCATTACGGCGATGGCCAAGACCAATCAGACGGATCCTGCACAGTGCAAGAAGAGGCATCAAAAGAAATAAGGCAACCATGATCAGTAAGCTGACTAACAGATAGTAAGTTAACTGAGAGTTTAGGAATATGGAAGGATAGAGGGAACAGTAAAGTGGGTTGTAAGTAAGATCTACACTTCTAGCTAGCTTAATTGGTTTTTGTGTGTTCGGCTGAACTCGTCAGTGTAGGATGTGGTGCTCCAAGAGTGACGGAGTGGGAGTCACATTCGCAGGTCTCGACTAAAGGTTCGACGGGTTTACATCCTGATCCGCTATGCTCGTTATGCGGACGACTTCCTTGTAGCTATCAAGAGCCCCATCGCCACTACTTTCACGGTTTGCCGGCGAGCATTGGAAATGTTGAGTCCATTTGGTTATGACATTCTGGCCTTGGTTGGTAAAACATCTCAGGGGATCCGGACCCTCATTAAAGCAAAACCTGAAAATAAAGTCTGGCCTGGGCCGACAAAAGCTCGAGTGATTGCGTTGCCATCACCAACTAAAGAACAGATAATAGAACTTTTTCTTCTTACTAACTCTGTCAAAGAGGCTAAACAATCAATGACCAATAAAAGACCAACGAAACGACGAGTGAGAAGGATAAGGAGGAGTAGTAGGAGGAGCTTTCATTGAAGTAGAGGTTTGATTGAGTGATGACGAGAGATAGAATGAGACAAAGCCTAAAGGGGAGAGCACTTAGACATTTCACTTTGAGTACGGGGAAGTCCGCAGGGAGGAATTCTTCCGGGCGTATTACTGTTTTTCACCGAGGGGGTGGATCGAAGCGATTGCTGCGAAAAATTGACCTTAAACGAAGCACTTCGTCTATTGGCATTGTGGAAAGGATCGAATATGACCCTAATCGTTCTTCTCGGATCGCTCTAGTACGATGGATCGAAGGGGTGCTGCCCGGCCGCCAGAGGAAATTCAAGACGATAGAAGAGTTCGCTCCGCCGCGTAAGATCCACGAATCCACCACGGCCACTATCTTTTGCCTTTTTTCGTTCTCTTCCCTGCCCGGGAAAGTGGATCAAAGAAAGGTAGCTTGCTCCCGAGGCAAGTGCTTGCTTACGCTTTATGTAGTGGTCGGCCAATTAAAGCTCGCTAAGCTTCGCTTCCCCCTTATGAAAAAAAGTAGTCGGCATTCTATAAGCGACTTGTCGAGTTTACAAAGCTTTGCTTCTTGTAGTTGGCTCTCCATGCCTCCCTTCATTTGCTTGCCTCCTTCCATTCCAGCCCAGAATGCCTACTGACGTTAAGCTAACCGCCAGAAGCTCACCCTTCGGGTGTCGCTTCTGGCGCAGGAGGCCAAGCATTCTGCCAGACGTCCCGGGAGCCCCGTTTGCCTTTACTAGAGTCTTGAGTCGTGAGTTTTTCTTTCTTTTTTCATTATAGCTAAGTTTCAAAAGCAAAGGTGAACAGCCCCCTGTCCTTTAGATTTGCATAGTCAAGGGCTTATAAGAAAAGTAAGGAAGGAGGCATGGAGATGGGAAGGCCGACCACTACACTACACGGAGAGATTTCTATACCAAGTCATGAGCGATAGCGAAGCCAAGCCGCCGCCTATAGGCGAAGGGACGAAAGCCCGTTAGACCTGATGGGAAAAAGTATGAAAAAAGTACGTTAAGGTTACGAAGTCACTTAGCCTCGGCTCGGCTAAGGTTATGAAATGACAGAGTAGGTTTTTTTAAGTAATACTAAGGAACTGGAAAAACAGCTCGGAAAAGGAGAAAAGCTAAGGTTACAGACTCACTTATCCGTCTACAAAGGGAAAGGCGTCGGTACGTCAGCTGTGGATATAGACTAGGCTAAGGAACGGAGTCTTAAAGTATTTACCGAGACTACACTAAGGAAGAAGTCAGCGAAAGTGAGCTCGTAACTAAGAAAGCCGGTATCAGAAACGAAACCCTTCAAAAATCAAAAGCAAAGAAGTCAAGGAACGAAGCTGCTTCTCTAATAGCCCCGTTGAATAGGAGGGCGAAGGCTTTTTCGAACTTTTTTATAGAGGGGGGCTTCGACCTTCTTAGGAAGAGCCGTACGAGGCTGCTCACGTACGGTTCGGGAGCCGAGCCACTGCACAGGGGCTTAGGTCAACACTTATATATTAGCCAGTCATCAATTGGAAGCGGGTAATATGGTGATAAATTGCGATTGCTCCAAACCTTCTAAAAGCGGCTTCTTGCGACCTGCCCAGAATGCTCATACATACCTTCGGTTCCAAGAGCTTGTTCGCACAGCGAATAAAGGTCGGGTTGAAGGGGGCAGTCAGCTGGCTGCTTCTTGGCCACGCCCCCCTGCTTATAGATACGAGATATTGGATCTAAATTCAAAAGTTGGAAATAGCATACCATTAGCTGATATACGTATGGGAACATGGGTACATGATATTGAATGTCATCCAGGTCAAGGCGCAAAGCTGGCTCGGGCCGCAGGAACTTATGCTAAAATAATTAAGGAGCCAGCCCCACAATGTCTTGTGCGGCTACCTTCGGGTGTTGAAAAACTCATAGATTCCCGATGCCGAGCTACTATTGGTATAGTTTCCAATCCCAACCATGGTGCACGTAAGCTTAGAAAAGCAGGACAAAGCCGGTGGTTAGGCAGACGCCCCATTGTTCGTGGTGTTGCAATGAATCCAGTGGATCATCCTCATGGAGGAGGTGAGGGGCGCACGAAAGGAGGTAGACCTTCGGTGTCACCTTGGGGGAAGCCCACCAAAGCAGGATTTCGGGCAGTAGTGGGGGTGGGGAAACGCAGAATTTAGTTCATGCCACGACGATCTATATGGAAGGGAAGTTTTGTTGATGCTTTCCTGTTTAGAATAAAGAAGAACAGAGAAAGTCTGATGAGCAGGAAAATTTGGTCACGTAGATCTTCTATTTCGCCGGAATTCGTTGATTGCTCCGTACTCATTTACAATGGAAAAACTCCTGTTCGTTGTAAGATCACTGAAGGAAAGGTTGGTCATAAATTTGGAGAGTTTGCTTTTACACGGAGACGAAGACCCTATAGAACAAATAGAGAAAAGGGCAGAAAGGGGAAAAAGTAAAGTCTAAGCGACATATGGCACGAAAAGGAAATCCAATTTCGGTAATCCGAATCCCATATAGCTCTTTTCTTCATACTCGACCAGCCCTAGGTTGGGGATAATTATTTTTTCTAATCTTGTTGGGAGATGCTTCGCTCCGAGTCCGACTGGGACGGAATGGGGGACCCAGGCCCTTCAATGCCTCCCTCCGGATCCACTAACTCGGAAGAAGAGCTATTCAATTTCTGGCTGACTGTGAGGACACCTCTGCATCCCGGGAGCAGACCGCTCCCCCGGAAGCTGTGGTCAGTCAAGAGCGGCATCCGAATCCCGCTCCAATCCCTCCCTGCGCAGGTTCCCGCTCCAATGCCTGGAGCGGCAGCGGAAGCAGAACAGAACCCTCCTTCTTTTGATTGGGAGGGACGACCTCTCTCTCTTTGAGAGGAAAGTTCTCTACAAAAGGCCCACGCCTGTCACACCCAGATTCTGGACACATTGCGTGATATTACTCTGAAGAATGGAGAGGAGCTCCGTGAAGAAGACTATCGCACCATGCTTGATTTCATGTTGAGCCGACTCCAGTCCGACGTCAATCCCCGGGCGCTGAAGGAGCTCCTGAACAGACTCCAAAACGGTCGGGCACGATCTCAAACTTCTAGGGCGGCAAGGAGATTCCTCGACGAGGACTAGTGAGGCTATAGTACTGACTATGCATAGGACTACAAAGGTGAAAAGACAAGATGTATTCCGACGAAATGCCTTGGATGTGATCGGCAAGAGAAAGATGGTGATATAAGGAAGGAAATCAAACGCGTTGTTTGAGAAGGAAAAAGGGTAACTAGAGAAAAAATCCAAAAAGGCTCTCCCTGGACTCTACGCAGGACTTCTTTCTAAGCCTCACATAATTTGAATTTCTCTGACATTCCATGTTTCCGAAACGGATCCTATAAAATATTTCACTTTTTCTATGATCATCTCTATTTTAGGTATTCGGGGAATCCTCCTTAATAGACGAAATATTCTTATTATGTCAATGCCAATTGAATCAATGTTATTAGCTGTCAATTTGAACTTTTTGGTATTTTCCGTTTCTTTGGATGATATGATGGGTCAATCATTTGCTTCATTAGTTCCAACAGTGGCAGCTGCGGAATCTGCTATTGGATTAGCCATTTTCGTTATAACTTTTCGAGTCCGAGGGACTATTGCTGTCGAATTTATAAATTGCATTCAAGGTTAAACATAACTACAGGAGAGTTACCAAATACAAAGTTCAGTTCTCCTTTCGTTCTCTTCTTTCTTTTCTTTTTATTTTTAGATATTTGAATTGGATTTTCTATGCCTAATTTATCTCCATTATCGAATCTTAAGCAGAACATGTGATGCATGGTGATTGAAGATGCGCATGCCATTAGTTTGTTGTATTGTCTAACACTTTTTTTTAGTAGAAATTTCCATTATGTCCATCCCATAATCTCATGTAAATACTGATGCAAATTGGAACAATTGCTTCAGTTCTTTTCTTGTTTATAAAATTCACTACAGTGATGCCTTTTTTCTTTTTTTTTCATATGTAGTTCTTTACTTGTAAGATTATTATGCAACTTTTGATATCTAAAGGAGTTGTGTATCTCCTGCTCCCTTCTGACAATGATGGCTTTACACAGAATTTTTACAATATCAATGTTCGAAAGGTCATACTGATGGGCCTACCTCCTGTTGGCTGTGCACCTCACTTCCTCTGGGAGTATGGCAGCCAAAATGGGGAATGCATCGAATATATCAACAACGTTGTGATCGAGTTCAACTATGCCCTGAGATACATGTCCAGCGAGTTCATCCGCCAGCACCCGGACTCAATGATCAGTTATTGTGATACTTTCGAGGGGTCTGTGGACATACTAGAGAACCGTGACCGCTATGGTGAGCAAATGCATCATAAGTACTACATTCAGATTGCCTGCTGTCCTTAGGGAAGCACTCACATTATGATCGAATTACAATGTGCAGGTTTTGTGACCACCACTGATGCTTGCTGTGGGCTGGGCAAGTATGGAGGCCTATTCTATTCATGTGTGTTCTTCCACGGATGGCGTGCTGCGACGCATCGAGCCATGTCTGGTGGGATGAATTCCACCCGACAGATGCTGTGAACCGAATCCTGGCAGATAATGTGTGGTCCGGTGAGCACACCAAGATGTGCTATCCAGTGGACTTGCAGGAGATGGTAAAACTGAAGCAGTAGAGCCAACCTGAATCTCCATTGCAGTTACTTGGTCAACTTCTGTGTTTTTTTGACAAAGAACCTATACGAGGCGGCACAGCGAAATGTATATGTGGAGAATTACAAAGTTCTCATACCGATAGACTTGTGGGATTTAGATAGGTCAGGTTACCAGCAAGTACGACATTGTCATGTTTGTTCATACGTAAATGCAACGCAAAGGATCTGTATGGCCAAAGTGGAACAGATGCATAGATACAGAGCATGTTAGGTGACAAAAAGGATTGTTGAATTGTGTACCCGATATGTTTCGTTCCTAAATAGATTCTGACAAAACTTTGTTCTGTTGTGGTTCCTGGCTATTCTGACAAAATTGTTTTGGCAAAATCTGAAATGTTTTCCAAGTTTAACAACTGGACTTCGGTGGCTACATGTTGTTATAAGCTGGTACCACCGATCATCCTTGTTGATGCAAACACTACTTTTACCATATCCTACAGCATTAGTTAATAATCAATCACTTTACATACCAGTTTACAGCCTCAATGACCAAAGGAAAAACAAAGTGAGGAAGGTTTGACACTCCATCATTGTGTACAATCATCCTCTCAAGTGACCACCTGCTTACAACAACCTTATAGTTTGTTTAGATACCGATTTGCACACTGTCCTTCAATGCCGGGGCTCTTCGTTACCAAATACAATACACCTAAGTTCAACCCCAATCCCAGATCTGTATCTGCACCTTGAGGAGGTTGCTGCATGTCTGAGACTTGAGACCTCAGATACTTGTGCTGATGTCTAGCAACCTGAGCTAGCACTGTCCCCATAGTTTGGCCATGCCCATTTATGAGCAATATTAAGAAAGAGCATGGAGTGCATCCAAGGGTGCTACAAGGCTACAACTCTTCATCGCCAACACCAGAGTTCAAAACAAAGCTGGGGAATGCCATGGTTATGTCCCTGAATAGGAAATTAATGTATGAGCACAACACATCGCAGTGGGGGATAAACTATTGTGCAAGTAATTGGAATGTCACCCTGAAAGTATTCAGGCAAGCATGTTTATAAACTGAAAAAAGTAAATATACTTACTTAAATTAAAGTATGGAAGAGTCATGTTCTTCAGCAAAGCTGGGTTTTTACTCGCGAACGCTTTCCATTCATCAGGATTAATCTTCCCGTCACCATTTAAGTCTGCTTGCTGGAATGTCTGTCAAAACTGAAGTTAGCATAAATCCATGTGTCGGCCACCTCATAGTGTGAACGCTTCTTGCGCCACAAGAAGTGATTTCGACATGAAACCTGCGACAACTTTTTGTGAAGGAAATGAACTGAAAGCTGCTAGGCACTTTGGTGTCCCAGCCACAAGTTTTAGATGTGAAGGCATGTAAGTGCAAACAAATGTGGCACACACCGCACTACAGTCTAGACATATGTGGACCAAATAAGCTGAAGGAAATAAACAGAAAGTAACATTTCATCTGGATGCGCTGTACCTGATCCACAATTTGTTCAACAGCGTCATCAGAAAGAAACAGATCTGATTCATTCAGAATAGCTGGTCGGATACTGGATTCTACTATTAAAAAATAAAATATTAGAGGCGAAAGAAAGTACAATCTTAATTACTCGATTATCTCTGTTTCCTCAGCTCTTCCCTACTCGGCTTCCTTGATTGCCTTTAGCTCAGACAGCAGACTCTTTCGCCTATAGCTGACGATTTAGGGGGAAGTTTGATAAGAAAGTTGTTCCGCGTACTATGAGTTTACTAGACTAGCTACTGTAAATTGCTATTCTAGCACATGTGCTTCTAATAACAGTCAATTAGAAAGCACTTTCTATAATGATAATTTGATATGAGAATATCATAGTAGCTCTAATAAGATCTTATCATGCTAGGGCTTCTGCTACTGGTTCAGATGCGGGAAGATGTCTGGCTTAAAAGGGGTACAGGTACTACAGGAAAAATGACTACCTACCTATTTATAGTTATAGTAGTAACCAGAAAGCTGCTTCATAAGCAATTTCATAGATGGAGGAGAGATTTCCCTACATGGAAAAGGGCATAAAAAGGTATTCGATATAGGCTCTAGAATAGGGTCTATGAACAAAGACCATAGTCAATGGCTCGTCCTCATGGTATGATAACAAAAAGGTAAAGACGAGTTGATCTTCCCCGCCTCGTAAGTTGCAAGTGTTATTTGATCAACGATGTAAGTTGGGAAAAGGTGTCCCTTCTCTGTGTTTAAAATGTGCCCAATGTTATAAGAATGTTGTTACGTCCCTCAAGGTTGGATTGTCTGACCCGAGGACCCTGATTGGAATTCGAATCCAGGAATTGGAATTCCCGTTGTGGGTTGTCGATGCGAGTATGGAATGAGTTTGCCCCTTTTCGGTTGGTTCTTGTGTGTACCGCCCCTCAAGGACACCAATGATAAATTGGGGAGACCCAAGCAAAAATCGGTCTTCGGTTTGGGAAGTAGGAATCGGCATCGCCCGAAAGCGCGAAAGAGGGAAGAACAAAGATAGAAAGGTTTATTTTCAATGGCAAGTCCTAGATGATGTAGGCTTTGCTTATCCTGGCCAACCACAAAGTACGCATCTCATGTGCAAAGAGACGATCTCCCGTCATAGACTATAATAAATAGTAAATGGACCGATCACCAGTTTATTTGCTCGTTCATTCACTCGCTGGGTAAGGAGGCAGTGACTTACAAGATGTCAAAGGGAAAGTAGAACTTCATCGGTAAAGGGCTTTAAGCGAGTAGGGGTAGCTGATACTACGGCAGGGATTCGCGAAGAGCAACGCCTTACGATGTTCATGACCAATTGGTCAGCATCTAGCAAGAAAATGGATGCGTGTTAGCGCCGTGGCTTATGACTTTCGAACCCTTTTATGCCTTTGATACCACCCTCGGTAACGCACTAATAGACCCCGCTGTTGACTCACGTTGGATTCAATCGATTGCTTTCCGCATTTCTAGCCACGTTTCAGCCCAATCCTTCTGTTCTTTATGCAGTAGTTGGTTGTTTACGGCCAGCCAGCCTAGAGACTAGGGATAAGATCAAGCAATAGCCGGCATTCAATTCTTCTTTACATCTGCTGCTCCAAGAAAAGAATCAGAAATTGCACCTTTCCACCAAGAGCCAGCCTATAGTAAAATTGGTAAGTTGAGGGCGCTAAGCCTTTTGTTTAAGATGAGTAAGGGCTCCTTTTTTTCACACAACCGGGAATAAGAATAATCCGAAAGTCGCTAGATTAGGAAAGCATAGGATCGAAGTCTTTCACGGCCAGCAGAACTGTCTCTGAAATCTCAGTGGATTTTCTATCTATTAGTGGATTTTCTATCTATTAGTTGACTACGGAGCTTCTTCATCCCGACCTATCTATATGTGAAAAGCACTCCGCCAGAATCCTCGTAGTAGTAAGTCGTGGGTTACAAGCTGTCCCTTCCTCAAACCACCCCGCAATAGATATAGGGTTTACCAACCTCAGGCATGGACATAGACACCAGATCATTTTGATCGAGGACCCATTTTATGAATAAAAAGGATAGAGACCAGACGGAGTCCAATTGGAAGGTCGTGCTTTAGAGAAAGACTTGTGTTCTATAGGAAAAGCTGCCTATGTTCACCCGGCTGCCCTGCCTGTCGCAGAACCGCTGTGAAGCATCCATTCTATTCAATTAGAAATAGCATCTATAACTAGTAGTAGACGGTTGCTTCGAGGTCTCACAGGTCCTGCTTAAGCGAAAATGTAGTTGTGGAAGTAGTCTTGCCCACTTTGCCTTACGCTCATAGAGATCTATAAGTATCCCTCTTGTCTAAGTAGGTAAGTACGCTCGGCCCAGTACTAAACTTTGGCATTAAAGCCTGAGTCCTTTGACCTTCTTTCTTGAATGTTCTGGAAGAAGGCCGAAGTTAGAATTGAATGCCAAGCCCTAAAGAAAGTGAATTCCAATCTACGTGAATCACGAAAGAAGCAAAGCCGTAACTCGCTTCCGCCGGCAAGTAGGCATGAAAAGTAAACAATGGTGACCCCTCTTGCATCTCCTCCTTCAAAACCCTAGCCTCGATCGACATGTTCTTCCTGCACGAGCCATCCTTTGCAGAGTTGCTTCAGCTTCTTTGCTTCCTCCTCTATATTGTTTTTTACTGACCTTGGGTATATAATGTTGTACTCCAGGTGAAACTCTTCTCAAGCAAGCCGAAGAGCTGTCGGCGCGTGAAATGCAGTTGGGTGCCGCTTTGTAAGATTTTGGGGAGATTAGCGCAGATATCGAACAAGCGGAGCTACTGGTGGATAAATATGCGTTTGTGCAAAGCGAAGGGAGTCCTTGGAATGCATTTCCTATAGAAAGCACTCATATCGATGTGACTATGACGAAAGCTTTTCTTTCTCGATGGTTCTTCTGGTTTAGTTAGGGGCCCCGGGGAATAATCGCTTTCACATAAGCCGACTCACGAAAGAAGATGGAGATATGAGGTAGCCACAACCAAAGGATGATCGGGCATTCTCTCTGAGGGGAGACCAGAAAGAAAAGCATCCTTCCGCCCAGGAAAGAAAATACATGTAAAGAAAGATCAAAGAATATAACAGGGAGTTGAATGAGTGCTGGCTTGCGAGAAAGGAAGGGGTACGCCGAAGGCATTTAATTTAGTCCGATAAATCTTAAGGGTGAAGCATTGCATCTTTATAGCATCAAAGAAAGACAACGAAGTGGGATGATTTCCTAATTTCCTATGACAGATTTAATACAATGCTGCTTGGACAACATCAATGCTTTTTGTACTGTCAGCTAGGAAGCACCAAGTCCTACTGGGAATGCTGTTCCTGCTCCCACATTTCAAGCCTTCACTCTTTCCCAACCATCCGACTCAATACCCAAGGACTATCAGATGGCATGGTTAAAGCCCCAATAAGATCAACAGTAAGTAAGGTAGATCAAAAGGAGAGTTTATTTAAGCTTTTCAACATACCAGTAAATGGTGGAGTCTTTGTACAAGTAAGTATTTGAGAGAGGCAGGGTCAGTTTTAATTACAAAAAAGGCATCCCTACCAAATAAAGTATCCACTTCTGTACTGCTGTCAACAAGGCTATAAATTACTTTTCATAAGTAGAGAGAATCGGGTGCTTCCAGTGATTAGTTATCAGAAAGCCCTGTTTTCCCGAGCCTCCTAATAAAGAAAGGTTCGAATCGGCAGTCTGCTTCTGCCTAAGTATTTGTTTTCATTTCTTTGATTGAACATTCCAACCTCACAGGCATCAGTTTCTATAGTGAAGGGTTTAGATAAATAAGGCATTGCCAGTACAGGAGCATTACACATTGCTGTTTTTGAGAGTTACAAAAGCTTTATCAGCTTCCCTTAAACCCATCCTTTTTAAGTAGTGAAGTTAGAGGCTTGCTGATCAACCCATAATTACTGATGAATTTCCTATAATACCTAGTCAAACCTAGGAAACCCCTTAGCTCTCTGATTGTTCTAGGTGTCTTCCAGTTCTTCATCAAAGCTATTTTATTAGGGTCTGTGGCTACTCCATTAGCCCAAATCTTTGTAGTTGGATAAGCGGCATCACTATATCGTCTTGAGATTATCCCATCCTAGGAGAGAATGAAGTTTGTGCGCTAGTTTCAACCATTCTCTTAACGTAGAGCTTATTTGACTCATTCTCAGCTCTTTTGATCTCGTAATGCTTCGGATTTCCTTTTCCTTCTCTAAAGAAGAGAAGACCTAACTCACTATCTCTAGGGTTGCTGTTAATAAGAGACCAGGATATCATGAACGTCTCGCTGAGGCATCCAGATACAACTAACAGTATTCCGTGGAGGATCAAGACCTAAGTTCGTAGTTCCTGTCTCCTTGGCCGCATAGTACTTAAGGATAGTCCATGAAGGGGTTCTAGTTGGCTCCTCTTTTTACCGGTAAAACTTAAATGTATAGGGATCGTTTTGTTCGTTCTTAATCAAAATAGGTCAGGGGTCGGTGGCAAAATAGGTCAGGGGTCGGTGGTATGATCCTATTAAGGAGGTCAGAGAACTCAACCAAGAATTCTCTTTCTTTTTCCACTCTTTCCCCGTCACGCAAGACGCTTTTCTGGCACAAACCTAGTAGTTATTTGTCCTGCTGATCTTGGGTGAACTGATGACACTGATGCTCCAAGACCAAGAGTTTTCACAGCCAAAGCTATTGAAGCTGCTCCCTCCCATGAATCACAGCTTTCTGGACGCACTGCTTGAACACCATGGAGCAAGATAGAGAAAAAACTCCTATCCCAGTTGATCGGGCTGAACCCACCCACCGCCGGGCAGGTGCATCAGCCTCTTCTTTCTAGTTTCCGACAGGGCTACCCGCACTAGCCTCTGACCTCTACTCCAAAAAGGGAAGGTGAGGGGCTTACTTAGAGACGGGTAGATAGACTAGACCAAGAAGAAGAAAAGAAAGCGCAGCTATACTAGGTTCCACCCATACCGACCAATTGTCGCTTTGCTATCTTTTTCGAGTGCAGTGAGTCAAGTTGCTAGTTAACCTTACCGAGGCTGGCTGCTATGATGAACTCAGTTCTGTAGTAGAACGATGTTTAGATAGATGGATCGAAGGTTGCGGGGCATGCCAGCTGTGTCGGTCGTTCCTCTACTTGTGGTTGTCTCGACTGCATTCTTTTTGGTATTCCCAAGCGAATGTGAACTATTGTTCCAATCTGTAGCAGAATCCGAGATAGGCGAAGGAAGGTCAACTCCTTACACTTCAAAAGTAGAAGTAAACTCTTTGCCTTCTTGACTGCCAGCATCAAGACGAGCGGTTACCTCAGAGCAACCCTAGGAGAAGGAATCCCTGTCTGGTTTTGAATGCCCCATTCTTTCTGCGAGTGGTTGGGTGGCCGAATACACTAAATAGGCCTTGTCAAGCTTTCAGCTAGGCTCCATAGCTCTCTTTGTAGCCAAGGAGATCCCTGAAAAAAAGAAGAAGGCGCTCCCCTAAACATTTCTCATAGCTCAAAGGAAGTCGAGCCCCTCCTAGAGCGAATGGACAGACCAAATCAACCAACTCGGTCTTCAAACGTATGCTTACTAAGTGCTGTGAAACCAATGGTGAGGATTGGTCACATAGGTGACCTACAGTTGGGTATATACACAAACAACCTAAAAACGAGAGGAAAGACTCCATGAATCATGGTGTATGGAGCTCTCATTCCCCGGTCACCAGTCTACGATTGGCAGTACCGCATCGATTGGGAGACATAGAAAGCGATCGTTTACACAAATTGATCCACCCACCGCCTGTGCAAGAGCAAGAGCGTCAAGCTTGGCATGAAAGGCAGTGACGTCAGAAACCTATTTTCAAAGGTTACCAGACTTGGGGTTAGCTACACGGAGCATCTCTTTCTTACCCTTCGGGCGGTCACAGGGAAGCTCTCTAATAGATCACTTAAGACAAAGGGAATTAACTACAGCACAGGACTTAAACTTCATAATACTTCCCATTTTCAGGAAGAAGAGCATAATGAACCCGGCAACTCTTTGATCAGACTCGCAAGCGGATACCTTCGTTCGGTCATTTAGCACGAACTTCACTGCCGGTACAGGAATGCTTTCTATTTGGGTAATGAAGACAATGCACGCAGGGATCTTTTTAGCCAAATGATAGACCTCTATAAGGATCAAGTGGCTTCAGGAGCTCTAGTGAATTCCCAGCAAGTTATCCCAGATAAAAGAATCATTAACATTGGCTGGGCCATCTTTCCAAGTTGTCAAACTTCAGTTAGATGCTTACTCTTCGCCCTGTGCCTTTAGAGCTGTTGCCGGTGGTATAGTCAGAGATTGCCGTGGAGATCAAAGGATCTATGTATAACCTTGGTTCAAGGTCTGCCTTATGTGCTGAATTATGGGCAGGGACTGAAACAGCTTTGGGAGCTAGGCTACCAAGAAAAGAAGTGTTTCAACAGCCTTTAATACTTTATTTTGGTTTGATTGCTGCAATGCAAGACAAACAATTGCTTTGGACCTTTCTTCCATTCTTTGTATTTCCTT
>WNGA01007023.1_pt1 | contig 33833 bp, 32 predicted proteins | sample 5400061 | NCBI WGS metagenome assembly WNGA01 (sample SAMN13153366, study PRJNA577476) | soil metagenome | isolation source: 100 cm soil or saprolite under grassland replicate 2 | place: USA:California | collected 2016-06-15 | reverse complement strand
GGGAACACCATGCGAGTTGCCGATGCCATCGTCGATATTCTTAAAACAGAGGGAGTGAAGTTCGTCGCTACGTTGCCGGGCGACGACATTCTGCCGATCTTCGACGCCTTCCATCAGAGCGGCGAGATCCCGCTCATTCTGACACGCCACGAGCAGGCCACAGTGTTCATGGCCGATGGCTACGCGCGCAGCACGGGCAAGCCTGGGGTGGCGATGGTCACAAAAGGCCCAGGCCGCTGTAACGCTTTTACCGCAATCGTCAACGCATTCACCGATTGTGTTCCGCTCGTGGTAATTTTCGGCCACAGTTCTCGCAAGCAGCTTGCCAAAGGCATGCTGCAAGAAGTGCCTTACCTCGATACGTTTCAAACCATGGCGAAATGGACCTTCAGCATTCCCTCGCCCGAGCGCGTGCCGGAAGTTTTTCGCCGCGCGTTTACGCTCTGCCAGTCGGGCCGCCCCGGTCCGGTGATCATCGAAGTGCCGCAGGATATCAGCATGGCGCAGGCGGAGCTGCCGCCGTATCAAAAAATGCGCCGGGTGCGTTTCGGTCCTGATCCCGCTGACGTCGATAGTTTGCTCGAGCTGATGCAGCAATCACAGAAGCCGCTGATCTACGCCGGCCGCGGCGCGGTATGGTCGGGCGCGACGGAGGATCTGGTTCGATTGGCTGAGGCGTACGCGCTCCCCGTCATGGCGACATTGCCGGCCAAAGGCGCCATGCCGGAAGATCATCCGCTCTGCCTGGGTCTCGGCGGTTATCCACGCGCCGTCTATAGCACGGGGCAGGCGAAGAAATTCGCCGAGGAGGCGGACCTAGTTGTCGCCATCGGCTGCAGTTTCCGCCAACATGCGACTTCGAGCTGGCTGCCCAAGCCGGCGCACGCGAAGCTGGTTCAAGTCGACATCGATCCTGCGGAGCTGCACAAGAATTACAATGCGGATTTAGTGATTCTTTCCGACGTAAAGCTCTTTCTGCAGGCACTGCTGCAACGCGGACAACAAACACTGGGCAATTGGCGCAAGGGCATGGCCGGTGCGGTCAGCGAAGAGATTCGCGAGCTCAAACGTGAATGGATGGATTCTTGGAACCCGCGGCTTACGTCCGATGAAGTTCCGATCAATCCCTATCGCGCCTGCTGGGACCTCGCGCACAGGCTCGACCGACGCAACACGATCCTCTTGCATGATGCCGGCGTGACGCGCGCCTATGTTTCGCATCACTATGAAGCGCTGTTCCCGACCGGCTTCATCGGCTTCGGCGGCACCAGCGCGATGGGCTGGTCCGTGCCGGCGGCGATGGGCGCCAAGCTCGCCCATCCCGACAAGACCGTGGTCAATGTGACCGGCGATGGTTCCTTCGGTCTCACGGGGATGGAGATCGAGACCGCCGCGCGCAACGACATCAGAACCCTGACCGTGATTCTCAACAACGAAAGTCTCGGTGCCAGCCGCGAGACGTTGCACGATCGCTTTAAAGGCCACGAGATCGGCGTGTCGTTAAAGGGCGATTACGCGGCGATGGCGCGCGCTCTTGGAGCTTACGGCGAGCAGGTCGTCGAACCGCAGGGACTGTCCGGCGCCGTCGATCGCGCGCTGGCGCATCCCGGCCCGGCGCTGCTCGAAGTCGCGGTCAAGCCGCTCGAGGCAAGGCCGTGGAGATGAAAAGAATGGGGTGATGGAATGTTGAAAAAACGGGGGAGCTGGAATGATGGAGTATTGGAGTGTTGGGTGGGGAGAGCCCAATACTCCAGTACTCCAAAACTCCAAAGAAAGGCTGCAGCCGTTTCGTACAGTCAAAGACAGTTAGACGATGAAGGGAGATATTTTCTATGCTTTACAATCGTGAACGTTTGCTCGCTTTGATGGATAAGCACGATCTCTGTGGTGTCGTCGCTGCGACAGCGGAAAATATATTTTATCTAAGCGGCCACGCGTCGTGGAGCCAGAACGGCTATCGCTACGGCGGCTCGCAGGTTTATGTCGTTTATCCGCGCGACCCTGCCCAATCGCCCGCCTTACTAATTCCCAGCGGCGATGCCGCCTATGCGACGCTGGACGAGGTTTGGCTCAAGGAAGCCTATATTTACGGCCGTCCGCGCAAGCCGATTGTTCCCGACCCGAGCAAGCTCGGTAAGGAGGAGAAACGCACCCTTGAGATCACCGAGAGCGCGCCGAAAGGCGCGACACCCGAAAAGGCTCTCGCGCAACTGATCAAAGACAAGGGCATGGACCGAGGCCGGATCGGCATGGACCATTTCGGTATTCCGCTGACGATTTATCAGAAGATCGGCTCGTATCTGCCGGATGCCAATCTGTTGCCGGCGTCGATGTTTTTCCGTTACGTGCGCATGATTAAAACGCCGGAGGAAATCCAACGGCTTCGTGAATCCGCCGAACTAAACGAACGGGCGATAAACACTATGCTGCGGGTGGCGAAACCGGGAGTCAAAGAGAGCGAGCTTGCCGGAATTTATAAAGGTGAGATAGCCCGGGCCGGCGGGCAGGTTTACTGGATGCATATGAACATCAGCCGCGGTGGAAATTCCCCCGTGATCAAAGAAAACGTTTTGCAAAAAGGGGATATCTTCCGCATCGACATGGGCTGCGCCATCAACGGCTATAACGCCGACGTTTGCAAATCCGGCTGTGTCGGAGCGGAACCCACCGACGAGCATCGCAAGCGCTACAATGCGGTGCAGGCGGGCGTGCTCTCGTCCATCGAGAAACTGAGGCCCGGTGTTTTGTCTCAGGATCTTTTTGAAACTATGGTCGCCGGCGTGCGCGCGGCCGGAATCCCGGACTATTCGAATTTTTTCGCCGGCCACACGATCGGTGTGGAGGCGCGGGAATTTCCTTTTATTCTGGGACCCGCCGAAGAAGTCGACGATCCATTCCTGCCGAACACGACGAATGTTCCCATGGAACCCGGCATGACCGTTAACCTGGAGGCATCCAGTCAAGTGATGGGCTGGGGATCCGTGCAGGTCGAGTACACCCTCGCCGTCACCGAGAATGGGCATGAGCATCTAATCAAGCCGGATCAGAAATTGTTCACGCTGCCGTTGCAGTGAGCGCGGTCGAGGATTGATTCTCTTGTGAGGAGAATGACCTATGAGTACGCGAGGCGTCAGGTCGTACATTTGGGACAGTGTCGAGAGCTTGGCGCCGCAAGAGATGGAAAGACTTCAGCTGGAGCGTCTGCGCGCCGGCATCGATCGGGCGTCGAAGACGGTTCCTTTTTACCGCAACAAACTGGGTGAAGCAGGCGTTACTGCCGACAGCATTCGCTCTCTTGAGGATCTGGATCGGCTGCCACTCACCACAAAGCAGGATCTGCGTGACAATTATCCATTCGGTCTGCTGGCCGTGCCGATGAAAGAAGTCATCCGCGTGCATGCTTCCAGTGGAACCACAGGCAAGCCGACAGTCGTGGCCTACACGCGCAACGATATCCAGCTGTGGTCTGATTTGATGGCTCGCACGTGCGCAGCGGCGGGCGTAACTGACGACGATGTGGTTCACAACGCTTATGGTTATGGTCTATTCACCGGTGGACTGGGTTTTCACTACGGAGCCGAACGGCTTGGCGCTACGGTAATTCCGGTCTCGGGGGGCAATACTAAGCGCCAATTAATGATCATGAGCGATTTTGGCAGCACGGCCCTATGCTGCACCCCGTCCTACTCTTTGCTGATCGCCGAAGTCGCTGAGGAAGATGGAGTCGACATAAGGTCGCTCCCGTTGAAGGTAGGAATGTTCGGCGCCGAGCCGTGGTCGGAGCGCATGCGCGAGGAGATCGAGTCGCGTTTGAACATTGTCGCGCTCAACGTCTACGGCCTATCGGAGGTGATCGGGCCCGGTGTTGCTATCGAGTGCACCGAAAAGCAGGGCATGCACATCTTCGAGGATCACTTCATTCCCGAGATCATCGACCCCAACACCGGCCAACGCCTGCCGGACGGCGAAATGGGAGAGCTTGTCTTCACCTGCGTGACGAAAGAGGCATTGCCGTTGATACGCTATCGGACCCGTGACCGCACGCGCCTGATGCGCGGCAAATGCGCCTGTGGCCGTACCACGGTCCGAATGGAAAGAGTCATCGGGCGAACCGACGATATGATTATCGTCCGCGGGGTGAATGTCTTTCCTTCGCAGATCGAGACGGTGCTGTTACAGGCAGGCGGAGTCGAGCCGCACTATCAGATCGTCGTCGACCGGAGCGCAGCCTACCTGGACGAACTGGACGTATTGGTGGAGACGCCAGCCGAGATTTATGGCAATCAAGACCGTCTGGTTCAGCTTGAAAAGCGTTTGAGCTACAACGTGCAGAGCGCGCTCGGGATCACCTGCAAAGTGAAACTCGTTGGCCCACGGGAAATTGCCCGGAGCGAAGGCAAGGCGGTGCGCGTGGTCGACAAGCGAACGATATAGCCCGACCGTTTCCCCAACCCCCGACAGGCGTGTGAATGAGTCCATGTTTGTGAAAAGAGGTGAGCCATGAAATTCGATACGATGGTTTTCGAGAAGGAAGATAGATTCGGCCGTCTCATCCTGAATCGGCCGGAGCTGCTCAACGCGATGAACTACCAAGGCTCGCTCGATCTGAACCGAGCTGCCGAACTCATCCGTGACGACCCGGATGTCCGGGTTGTGCTCATTCGAGGTGCCGGTCGCGCTTTCTGCACCGGCATAGACCTGAAGCAACTCGCGGCGGGAGAAACCCCGCACCAATATTATGAGAACTGGGACCGGGCACTGAGAATCCTCGAGCAGTCGGAGAAGATTCTAATTTGCGCCATGCACGGCTACGCTCTAGGCGGAGGATTGCAGTTGGCCTTGGCCTGCGACATTCGCGTCGCGACTGAGGAGTGCCAGCTGGGATTGCCCGCGATAAAAGAAGGCATCGTACCCGGACTGGGCACTTTCCGGTTGCCCCGCTACGTCGGGCTCGGCCGGGCAAAGTGGCTGACATTGTCCGGCGAGAATATCGATGGCCGGCGCGCCTATGAAATCGGGCTTATCGACCACCTCGTCATGGCCGATAAGTTTGACGAGAATGTCCACACTCTGGTCGAGAAATATTCGCGCGTTTGCTCCGAGGGTTCGCGACAGGCCAAAATGCTTCTCAATATGTCCTTCGATATGCCGCATGGCCAGTTCTTTGAAGAGTACCTTCGCCGCCAGCGAGTCGCTCTTGCGTCGGCAGACCACCAAGAAGCAATGACGGCTTACCGCCAACGGCGCGATCCTGCTTTTTCAGCTTGACTCGACCGCCACTGCCAGCGAGCCGAGCGCCGGCAGATCCATTTTCAACGACGGCATAGTTGCCCAGGAACGGCGCGACGAATTTTATTATTTAGGCGAGATCAACAAGGCTTCCTCTGTGATGGTGGTCGAGCAGGGGATTGTGCCTAAGACGCTCGGCAAGACCATTGCCGATTCGGTGTCTCAAGTCATCGCCGACGGGGACAGACCGGGAGCGAAACGGTTGGGTGATTACCTCGAGCTCGAGAAATTGCTCATCGCAGCAGGCGGGCCTGATGTAACGCGGATGCATTCCGGCCGGAGCCGTCAGGATATCGGCGCGACGAGAAATCGGCTGTTCCAACGCGCGCAATTGCTAGCGACCCTCGCGAGCCTCAACAATGCGCGCGCGACGCTCCTCGATTTTGGCGCGAAATATCCCGATGCGATTGTTCCCGCCTATACCGTCGGAGTTCAGGCCCAGCCGATTTCCTTCGGCCACTATGTTCTCGCCTATGTGGAAGCGCTGGAGCGGAATGCTGAGAGGCTACGTCGAGCTTATGCCAACGTAAACAGATCACCGCTCGGCGCGGCGGCGCTCGGCACGTCGAGTTTTCCGGTCAACCGCGCGCGGCTCGCCGAGTTGCTCGGTTTTGACGGCATCGTCGAAAACTCCCTCGACGCAAATCAAATTTCACCTATCGACACGGGCGTTGAACTGATCAGCGTGGCAAGTGCGGCGGCGCTGACCGTGGGAACTTTTATTTCCGATCTCGAAGCGCAATACCGCATGACCACTCCTTGGCTCACGCTCGAAGAAGGCGAGCTGACCGGTACCAGCAGCATCATGCCCCAGAAGCGCAATCCTAACGCGCTGCATAACGTGCGCGTGGTAGCGAGCGAGGTCTTGGGAGTTAGCACGACTTATCTTTTCAAAGCGCACAACGTGCCGCACGGCCTGAGCGATTACAAAGGCAGCGATCCACAGAATGCGCTCGGGCGCACGGCGCAGATGCTAAACAATCTAACCGCCGTGGTGAAGCAGCTCAACTTCAACGCGAAGCGCGCTCTTGATGAAGTGAATGCGGACTATTCGACGACCACTGAGCTGGCGGACATTTTGCAGCGCGATGCCAACGTGCCGTTTCGCGTCGGCCACCATTTCGCCTCCGAACTGGTGAATTACGGCCGGGGCAACGGCCTCAGGCCGATCGACATTCCCTATGATCAGGCGAAACGAATCTATACGGAAGCGGCCAAGCAGTTCAAAATGGATAACGCGCAATTGCCGCTTGGCGAAGCGCAATTCCGAAAGTCGTTGACCGCGGAAAATATGGTTCAGTCGGCTCGCGTCATTGGCGGACCGCAGCCGGCCGAAGTTGCGCGCATGCTCGCCGTTCAGAGAGCGAGCTTGAAAGCCGACCGCGAATGGTTGGATACGACGCGGCGAAAGTTGGATGATGCGTCCAAGAGACTCGACGCGGCGTTTACGCAATTAAAATCGGCAAGCTCATTCTGATTGTTCTGTCTTGTGACGATGACCGGCGGTGATAAGCTGTTTTTTATGAAAACCGACGAACAACAAATCCGCGACCTGTTTACCGAGTGGCACCAGGCGGCCGGCGCGGGCGATGTCTGTGTTTTTATTGCCCGGGCAGCCGCCGATGCGCGGTAGGGAAACTTTCACCGCGGCGTTTCGCGCCGGCCTCGATCGCATGCGCATCCAATCAACCGGGAAAATCGAAGAGCTGCGGATCGCCGGAGACATGGCGTACTTGTGGAGTTATCTTGAAGTGAACATGACGCCGATTCAGGGAGGATCGCCGATGCGCCGTTCAGGATACACGTTGACGCTTCTACGCAAGGAGCCTGACGGTCGCTGGGTGCTATTTCGTGACGCCAACCTGCTCACTCCCGAAGGTTCAAAGAGTTAGAACCCGGCGCAGCAAAGCCGCAACCAAATTCGAAACAGACATTGCACCACGAAGTTCATGAAGAGCACGAAGTGCTTTACACGGTTCAAAGTTCCGGGTTCAAGGTGCGCGCCTCGCGCATCCTGAGCTTCGAAGGATCCATCACAAAGCTAAGAAAGATCCTTCACTCTGTTCAGGACAGGCTTTAAACATCGAACCCTTCTCATGAAGCGTTTCGCCAAGCTTCTCACTGCGGCTCTGCTTAGCGCGGTAGTCAGCGCGAACGTTATTGCCTTCATGCAGGCCCGAGCCATGACGAACTTCACTGGAGGTGGCGAGCGCAGCGCGGCGCCTGAACAGCTGAGTTTACTTGACGGGCTCGCCGTTATTCTTTCCGGCGTCAACATACCGCGACCGCAGAATCGGCGCACACCCGCTGATTTCGGTCTCTCGTTCGAGACACACCGCTTTCCGAGCAGCAATGGGTCGACCCTTGATGCCTGGTATGTGCCGGGCAAAGATGGGGGAGTGATCGTCGCGCTCTTTCATGGTTACGCGGCGAGTAAGTCGACGCTATTGGCGGCGGCCCGCGTCTTTCATGAAATTGGGGTTGGAACACTGCTGGTTGATTTCTACGGGTCCGGAGAGTCTTCCGGCAACGATACCACTCTGGGAGTCGAGGAGGCGCGGGACGTAGAGGCGACTATTAATTTCGCGAGGCGTGCGTGGCCCAATCGAAAGATTGTCCTGTATGGCGCGTCGATGGGCGGCGCGGCGATCCTTCGTGCCATCGCCGCCGAAGGCGCAAAACCCGATGCCGTTATCCTCGAATCAACGTTCGACACGCTTCTGAATACCGCCAAGAACCGTTTTCAAGCGACCGGCTTACCGAGCACGCCGTTCGCTGAGCTTCTGCTATTTTGGGGCAGTTTGCAGCGGCGGTTTAACTTCTTTTCGCACAATCCCGTCGTGTACGCGCATGCCGTGACTTGTCCGGCGCTTGTGCTTCATGGCGAGAAGGACGCACGTGTCTCGATCGAACAGGCTCGCGGTATCGCGCAGGCTATCGGGGACAAAGCTCGATTCATTGCCTATCCGGATGTGCCGCACATGCCGATCGTCGATGCTCGGCCTTCAGAGTGGAGGCGCGATATGCGGGTATTTTTGGAGCAACTGCGGTAGACAAATCACGATAGCTGCGCAATGACTGCCATCCCGATCTTGATGATTCCTCAACCGAGGTGACGCCAAGCTGCGGCACAAAATGATTTTTTGGTCGGCGCAGAAATAGCTTTATGGTCGTTTGAGATTGGCGAGCAAAGAAAGGGGCTTTAATATCAGCTGGCCGTGCGATAGATAAAAGGTAAGCTCTTTTGCTTCCCTTGACGGTTAAGTCGATGCGCCGCGGCGGATAAACCGGATAGGCCGCACATGAAACGGGTAACACTTTACAGCTCCAACCGTTCGTCGATCACCGAGCGGGCAACCCCGACCGACCATCCGAACCCACTCACAAGTCCCGATCAGGCGCGCGCGAACTCTTCCGCTCACGTCGCGAGTCAACAACTCCGCTCACGGTGGCGAAACCTCTGGGTACGCTATGAACGCCCTCTATGGGTCGGAGCCGCCGGGCTGCTCGCGCTGCTCGTGGTGTTTACGCACGCGTTAATCACGCCTTCGAGTCGCGAGATTACCCAGGAGGATATCAGTGCCGCGGTGCTTCACACACTCGAGACTCATACTCTTCCGTCACCCGCGGCGAAGGCGTACGAGGTCATTCGACCGTCGATTGTTCGCGTGCGTCGGTTGGAACCGGACAAAGACGGGGGCGAGGACAAAGAAAGAGGCGTTGGCACCGGAGTGGTCATCGTCGACAAAGGCATCATCCTGACAAATCTTCACGTCGTGCTCGGCGCCAAGCGCGTGCAGGTGGTTTTCGCCGACGGGCTCGAATCTGACGCGACGATCACCGGCACGCGGCCGGAGCACGATCTGGCTGTGCTTCAGGCGGATACAATTCCCGACGATCTGGTCGCGGCCACGATGCGATCCACCGCGGATCTCGCATTGGGCGACCAAGTCGTTGCCGTCGGCTTTCCGTTCGGCATCGGTCCTTCGGCGACGGCGGGAGTCGTGTCCGGTTTGCGGCGCGAATTCCGCTCCCCCGAAGGCAAACAACTGCTGACGAATCTCATCCAGTTCGACGCCGCGGTCAATCCCGGCAGCTCCGGCGGGCCGCTGGTGACTGCGCAGGGCGAGGTCGTTGGCATTGTCACCGCCATTCTGAACCCGACAGATCAGCGCTTCTTCGTCGGCATCGGCTTCGCGGTTCCCATCGAAAATGCCGCGGCCGCCGTGGGAGTGCCGCCGTTCTGACGGGGATAATTTACCGTTCAAGGTTCCATGTTCAAGGTTCAACGTTGTAATTCCTTCCGGACCTTGAACCTTGAACTTTGAACATTGAACTTTAGTGTTGTAGACACACATGGACAACCGCGAAACAAATCACAGTGAAATTGCTTCACTCATGGAGCGCATCCTTTACGAGGTGAAGAAGGTCATCGTCGGCCAGGATCATTTTCTGGAGCGCGTGCTGGTGGCCGTCCTGGCGCAGGGACACCTGCTCGTCGAGGGCGTACCGGGGCTCGCAAAAACCCTTACTGTCAAGACGCTCGCCAGAACCATCCGCGGCTCGTTCAAAAGAATTCAATTCACGCCAGATCTCGTCCCGGCGGATCTGGTGGGAACGCGCATCTACAACCAGAAGACCGGCGAATTCGCCACCTCGTTGGGACCCGTCTTCACCAATCTTTTACTTGCCGATGAGATCAACCGGGCTCCGGCGAAAGTGCAAAGCGCGTTGCTCGAGGTGATGCAAGAGCGCCAGGTCACGATCGCCGGAGAGAGCCACTGCGTTCCCGAGCCGTTTCTGGTGATGGCCACGCAAAACCCGATTGAGACGGAGGGGACGTACCCGCTGCCCGAGGCACAGGTGGACCGGTTCATGATGAAGGTGCTCGTCGGCTACCCAACCGAGGAAGAGGAATTCGTCATCGTCGATAGGGTGACCGGCGTTCCCAACGATCTCGTCCCCATGGCCACAACCGAGCAACTGAGCGCGCTGCAGCGCGAGTGCCGGAACGTATATGTCGATCCTTCACTCAAGCAATACGCGGTGCGGCTTGCCTCCGCGACGCGGGAACCGGCGCGCTACGGTGTCGACGACGTCGCCAAATACGTGTCATTCGGCGCGAGCCCTCGCGCGTCGATCAATGCCATCGAGGGCGCTCGTGCGCTCGCATTCTTGCGCGGTCGCACTTATGTCTTGCCCGAGGACGTGACGGATCTAGTGCCCGATGTATTTCGCCACCGGCTCGTGCTCACCTATGAGGCGCTTGCCGAGGGGATGACGCCGGATCAGCTGATCCGGCGGATCATGCGGCACATACAGGCTCCCGACAAGCCGCTGGAGACCCATGTCAAAGTCGCCGCAGGCTCTTGAAAATGGTGTGGTGGAGTACTGGAGTAATGGAGTCTTGGGTATTAAACGCATCACTCCAGGTCTCGGAATCGCATATGGCCAATAGCTGATGGCATATAGATGAAACCAGGAGCCATAGGCCATAAGCCATGCCATACGCTTTAAGCCAGCCTGCTAGCGCGGAGAACATCCTCCGCCGCTTGGAGTGGACCGTGATTCGTCGCCTGGACGGGCTGCTTCATGGCGATTACCAGACTTTGTTTCGCGGTTTCGGCCTGGATCTCGCCGATCTGCGCGAGTATCAATATCACGACGATGTTCGTTACATCGATTGGAACGTCACCGCCCGTCTCATGACGCCCTACGTCAGGGTGTACAATGAAGATCGAGAAGTGACGGCGTGGTTCCTGCTGGATCTCAGCCCGTCCGTGGATTTTGGCTCGAACGTGAAGAAGCGCTCCGTCTCGACCGAGCTCGTTACTGTGCTGGCGCGTCTCTTGACCCGCCACGGCAATCGCGTCGGCGCCCTGTTCTATGGCGACAGGGTCGATACGGTGATTCCGGCGCGGAGCGGCCGGCGCCACGCGCTCCACGTCCTACACAGAATGCTTTCCCGGCCCGAGCCTAGCCGCTCGTCCGCCACCAACCTGCGCGATCTCCTGCAGACCGCTTTTCGTGTCATGCAAAGACGATCTCTGGTTTTCGTCGTCTCCGATTTCATCAGTACGCCGGGCTGGGCGGAGCCGCTCGCTCATCTTGCGCAGCGCCATGAGATCGTCGCGGTTCGGCTCTACGATCCATTGGAGATGGAACTGCCGGATCTCGGACTTATCATGATGCGAGACGCCGAGACCGGCGAGCAGTTATTCGTCGACACTCACGATCGCAGTTTCAGGAAACGCTTCGCGGCTTTGGCCGAGCGCCGCGAGCAGGAGCTTCGATCGGCCTTCAACCACGCCGGTGTGGACGCGCTGGAGTTGTCCACCAGCGATGATCTTGTCGATGCAATTCTGCGGTTCGCCGACCTGCGCAAGCGGCGCAGTCAATTGGCGGCGGGCGGCACCCTGCCGCAGCACTTAAGAGGAAGTTATGACCTTTCTATGGCCTGAGATGCTCTGGCTGCTCCTGATCGTGCCGCTGCTCGTTGCCGGATATTTTTATCTGTTGCGTCGCAAGCAAGAGTCGGCGCTCAGATACGCGAGCTTGAGCATGGTGAAAGAAGCGATCGGCGCGCAGAGATTTCGTCGTCACATTCCGCCGCTGCTTTTCCTGCTTGCGCTGATCGCGATGCTCGTCGCCGTCGCCCGACCCGCCGCCGTTGTTACGTTGCCGTCCCAGCACCAAACCATCATCCTCGCCATGGACGTCTCCGGCAGCATGCGCGCCGTCGACGTCCAGCCCAATCGAATTTCCGCGGCCCAGGCCGCCGCCAAGGCCTTTGTCGCCGAGCAGCCCTCGAATGTACGGATCGGAGTGGTGTCCTTCGCCGCAACCGCGTCGGTGGTGCAAACTCCCACGCACAATCGCGACGACATCATTGCGGCGATCGATCGGTTCCAGCTGCAACGCGGCACCGCCATCGGCAGCGGCATCATCGTCTCCCTGGCGACGATTTTCCCCGACGCAGGCATCGATGTGAGCTCGTTGATTTACGGGCGTTACGCCTCGCGTGGCGTGCCGCTCGATCAAGCCGGCAAACCGGAAAAACCGCCGTTCAAACCGGTTCCGCCCGGTTCCTACACATCCGCCGCCATCATTTTGCTCACCGACGGCCAGAGGACCACGGGGCCCGACTCTATGGAGGCGGCGCGCATGGCGGCTGACCGCGGCGTTCGTGTCTTCACCGTGGGAATCGGCACGACAAAAGGGGAAACCATCGGCTATGAAGGCTGGTCCATGCGTGTGCGCCTTGATGAGGACACACTCAAGGCGATCGCCGACGTAACCCGCGGCCAGTATTTTTACGCCGGCACCTCGACGGATTTGAAGAAAGTCTACGAGTCGCTCAACACCCGGTTCTTACTTGAGAAGAAAGACATGGAAATCAGCGCCCTATTTGCCGCAGCGGCGGCGCTCACGGGGCTGGTTTCGGCGTTGCTGTCACTCCTGTGGTTCAACCGGATCCTATAGCTGCGCACAAGCCCCAAACACTTTTTATCGATTCGAGCTTGATCGAACCGCTGAATATGGCGGTTTCATCGATCGGGAATTCAATTGACGGTTCGCCGTGCTCCTGGGATCGCTGCCCCAAGGGATGTCGGCCTCCTGCACGCGCTGGAAGATCGCATCGAATTCGTCCTCGCCGACGTGAAACGCATAGTGATGCGGCTCGAAGGATTCGGCGGTATCAAAGTCCAGTGTCAGCTCCTCGTTGACGTGCACCGGTGCGAAATGACCCATCGGCCCATCGTAACGGAGACCAAAAATCCGCGCGAAGAAACGCGCCGCAGCGTCCTTATCCTTTGCCGGTACAATCGTGTGATTTAGCGTTATCGACATAGTCCCTCCTTCAACCGTTTGACTGATTAGGAACGATTAGGATCGCGATTGCTTTGGCAAAATCTTAGCTCTTATCCTTTAGCTTGGGAAGGACGCTCGGTGTCGAGTGTGGGTCGAGGGTATCGCGCAGCCATGGCCAAGCGAATTGAAGCTCATCAGCGATGGATTCAGAGTTCGCGAATGCAATCGAATCGGCGAGACGAATAATTGTGCCTCAGCAAAGAGAGCTTTTTACATATCGCAGCACAAGATCCGCCTCCGGATTGTCACCCTTTCGATTGACACGGCGCTTGTTAACACGTAGAGTAAATTTAGTGAATTTCCTACTTCAGTATCGGGCCTTCTGAAAGAGGATGACACAATCGTTGAAGGCCTCTAATCCGTCTCTCTCCTTGCGGACTACACTAGCGGACAATCCGACCAGAGCGTGGTTTCAGTAATTGACTAGCCCATGTTCTGCCCATTGGCAGTCTAATTCTCAGGGTCAAAGACAGCAATTCTCTCATAGGAGGAGAACATGGGTAATAAGTTATATGTTGGCGGTCTGCCTTATTCCGTAACCGACGGGCGACTGCAGGAAATTTTCTCCGCGCACGGTGCCGTCGAATCGGCCAAGGTGATCTCGGACAAGTTTACGGGACAGTCCCGGGGCTTCGGCTTCGTGGAGATGAGTTCCGGGAGCGAGGCCCAAAAGGCCATCGAGTCGCTGAACGGCACACAACTCGACGGGCGCACGCTGACCGTCAATGAAGCCAAGCCGATGGCGCGCCGTGATAACGACGGTGGCGGCGGCCGCGATGGCGGACGCAATCGCTGGTAGTCTTTCCATTTCCTAGCTAGTCACCTGGGGCAACAGGTCGGGTTGCCCCATCGTTCTTGCACAAAACGCGTCGGCTAATGCCGATTCGGCGGGAGTAGAGGTTTACTTCCGCGATTCCGTCGGTTCCCTTTCAGGCACGCGGGAACCGAGATGTTCTTACTGTAAGTTTTTCACGGCCCCGAGGACATTCGCTAACCTTGGAGGTTTTTATTGGGCCACAAACAAGGGAGGTTTCATGATCGAACGTGAAGCGGTTAAACAGAGCGCAGAGCTCTTAAGAGGTATTATCCGCAGCATCGACAAAAAGCTTGAGTACAACTTCATAGACCCCACTCAAGAAGGAAGGTTCTCTCTCCGGCTGTCAACTCGCGGCCGGCAAGGAGTTGTTTCCCTACGGACCGACGACTTGCGCTTGGCCATGCTCGATAACGTGCGCAAGAATGTGGTCCGGCAAAAGATCAAGAGTACGCGCGACCATTTGTTATCCAACTATGTCGTAGACGTCATGGGAAGAAGAGCTACGAAGATGCTGAAAAAGGCTGGCGGCGGCAAAGACGAAGCCAGGCCGTCCTTTTTTAGACGTCCACAGGGAAGAAGATAACCGGCGAGCAACTCAAGAGCCCATCTCGAAGACAAGATTTCATAGCCAGTCTTTTCCGCAGGTTCTTACACTGTTTTCAAGCGTCAGGTTTGAACGATCACACGGCGGCTGGCGATAGCGCGTGCAGGTGCTCACAGCCCCCGTTTGCTTAACAACTAAGTCGGGAATCTGTCAATGATTCTGCGACCGACGGCACTTTTAGTAAATTCCGCGGCGCAGCAGGCAAGGACTATTCATATCATACTTGAGCAGGTAGCACGCTTTTGCTAATTGAAGATTCACCGTGCGACCTGCTGTCTTGGAACAATCCAAAATCTAAGCTCGAGAGAGGCGGGGTAAATTTGATAGCCTTTGCTTGGGAGCCGAGTATGACCATGACATTTCGGATGAAATCGCTATGGTTTTGCATCCTGGTTTTTTTCAGCCTGAGTACAAGTGTTGTTGCGGGAGAACCGGAAGGGGAAAGACTGCACGTCGGCTATAGCATCTACTCGGGGATGACGGCGCCCCTTTGGGCGACCAAAGAGGCGGGCCTGTTCGAAAAAAATGGTCTCAATGTGCAGTTGGTCTATCTGAGAGGTGGCACGGAGGCTGCGCAAGCCTTGTCACCGGCGACATTCCATTTGCCATGATGGGAGGAGGCGCGGTGATCTCGTCGAACCTCGCCGGCTCGGGAAGCGTCATTCTCGCGGGGATAGAGAACGCGATCCTTTTCAAGCTCGTGACATCAAGAGAGATCGATTCCCCCGAGAAGTTGCGCGGCAAAAAACTCGGCGTTGCATCGCTGGGCGGCTCGACCTATCTGGCCACCGTCCGCGCCGTGCAGCATTTCGGCATAAGACCGAGTGACGTGACCATCGTCGCGATTGGTAGCGGTCCGATGAGGTTGACTGCAATGCAATCGGGAGCGATCCAAGGCGCGGTTTTCCTCCCCCCAGAAACTCTCATTGCAAAAAAACTAGGACTCAAATTTCTTCTCGATTTAGGATCGTTGGGTGTTGAATTTCAGAATGCGGTAATCGCTGCAGGAAGAACCGTCGTAGAAAAAAGGCCGGAGACGGCCAGAAGATTCGTCAAGGCGTTGGTCGAGGGAATACACGCGTATAAGACGGATAGAGACTTTGGACTAAGGTTGCTACGGAAATATCTCAAGACAAACGATCAAGAAATCATCGAAGAGACGTATGATTTTTACGGCGACAAAGTTTCTGCTAAGCCCTATCCAACCGTAAAGGGTATGCAGGCTGTATTGAGCGACCTTGCGGTTAGAAATCCTAAGGCCAAAGACGCCCAACTCTCTCAACTCGTAAACTTGAGTTTCCTCAAACAACTCGACGAGAGCGGCTACATCGATCGGCTATATAAAACCCCGCGATAGGACGTTACACTTTATTTGGCGGCATCAGGCAAATTTTTCGAGCCTCGCCCTTACGTCCTATCGTCAGAAAGAAAGGGTAAAGTTCTCATGAGATGTTCCGGCAGCGCAGCCCTCAGCTGCGCCTTTCTTTTTTGCGTTTGGCTGACTTCCGTCCAAGCGGCCGAATCCAAACCGGCGTGGGAAAAGTCGTGGGAGCAGACTGTCGCAGCAGGCAAAAAGGAAGGGCAGGTCACGATCTACCACACCCGAGGCCCCTTCGATAATGTCTTCGCCGATTTCACCAAGCGTTATCCCGGGATCAAGCTAGTATCGGTCGTAGGACGCGGCGGCGACCTGATCTCGAGGATCATGGGCGAGCGGAGGGCGGAAAAATATCTCACCGATATCTACCTGGGCTCATCGGGCACTCCCATGGATGTTCTCTACCCGGCGAAATTTCTGGAACCGGTCGAGTCCATTTTGATTTTGCCCGAGGTCAGAGACCCCTCGAACTGGTTTCGCAAACAACATCACTTCGCCGATCCCGAGGGCAAATACGTCTTTGTTTTTGAAGGGGTGGTGCGTTCGGATATGGCGTACAACAACACGCTTGTGGATCCGAAAGAGTTTGGTTCCTATTGGGATCTGCTCAAGCCCAAGTGGAAAGGAAAGATCGCCGCGATGGATCCGAAGCTGCCGGGCTTCCCCTCGGGACTCCTTCAGTTTGCATTTTATCACCCGGATCTCGGCGCCAATTTTCTAAGACAGCTCTTTGGTGACATGGATATCACGCTGTCGCGTGAAGGCCGCCAGCTTGTGGACTGGCTATCCGTGGGGAAATTCGCCATCGCCATTGCACCGTCTGCCAGCGAAGTTCAAGCGAGCATGAAGCAAGGCTTGCCGTTGAACCGGTTCGAGCCGCGCGCGTTCAAGGAGGGGATCTACATGCGCGCAACCCAGGGATCGCTCAGCATCTTGAACCGTCTTCCCCATCCCAACGCGACAAAAGTATTTGTCAACTGGCTTCTTTCCCGCGAAGGACAGATGCATTATCAGAAGCATTTTTTGCGAATAGACCCGGTCTTCAGTTTGCGGGAGGATGTCCCTCCAGATCCGATCGTTGAGCCTTACAGGCCCAAGCCGCGCGACAAATTCATGGCCATTTATCGTCCGGAATTCAGAGATCTCGAAGGGGCATACAAGGTGATCGACGATGCCCTGAAGCGATAGCCGCGTAAAAAACATGCAGCAGAATGGAACTTCAATTCTGCGATTTGCGATTGCCAGCCTTGCAAGATCGCCGCTAGAGAGGCTTAGCAGCCGAATGTCATTTTGTCGCGCTTAACGGCTTCATCTGCAAACACCGCGCGTTAGTGTGAGAGATCAGAGCTCGATCCAGAAGAACGTTTTCGATGCAACGGCGCGAGACCTCGAGCTCCGAGCTCTGAACAGCTTGAACGATTCATCGGACTTCAACCGTTTGAACGTTCTGAACGGCTTGAACTACTTGAACCCGTCGAGCGATTTATTTGGGTCCGCGGTTGCAAGCGCAATCGCGTTGGCGAGAACTGTTAGCGAGTGCCGGCATGACCGTCAGCGTATAATTTGAGCCTCCCTTCCGGGTGACTTCCTTGAACAGTTTGTGCCCTCCTTCCAATGCTTCCTTGTATTGTGCGAGCGTCCCGCCTTTTTCGGGATACCAGCGCTTGAACCCATAATCAGGCTTTCTGCTGCTTGCTTCCGACACCTTTGAGCATATAGTTTCCGCAGGAAGGGGAGGCAATATACCCTTCCTGGCACAGTCGATTCACTTAGGTTCGCTTCGTCGTTGCTATCCATCCGTTCAACAGGAAAGGAGTTACACCATGGTAACCTTCAGTACGAAGAAGCTAATGGTCACGGTGCTTGCAGCTCTTAACCTGCTGCTTGTCTCAAGCCTCACCGTAGAAGTCTTGCAAGCGGCCGAGGTAAAGCAAGCGGCGCCGAAGCGTCACAAGCTTCCCGCCACTTTGGAAACAACACAGTGGGGATGGCTTGATCCTAACGAATCTCCCAAGCTCACGGTGGATTCAGGGGATATCGTCTCAATTGAGACTATGATGCATTCCCATAACAAGATCCAACCTGGCACCACGATGGATGAGATCATCGCCCTGAGGAAGGCCAATCCCGGCGGCGGGCCTCACTCTGTAACGGGTCCCATCTATGTCACTGGTGCCGAGCCCGGAGATGTGATGGAGATCCGCATCCTAAGAATTACTCCTAAACCATTCGGAGTTAACTTTAACCTGCCGGGCAAGGAATTCCCCACCATCGGCGCCCTGGCTTCCGAATTTCCCGAAGGTTTCGTCAAGTACTTCACCTTTGATTTGAAGAACCGTCAAACCGAGTTTAAACCCGGGATCACGATCGATCTAAAGCCCTTCCCCGGTACCCTGGCGGTCGGGATCGATCCCAACGATCCGGCGCCGCGTAAAGGTGGGGCAAAAGATCCCATGGCGCCGGTGTCAACTCTTCGACCATGGAAGAACGGCTCCAACATGGATCTGAACGAACTCCAGGAAGGAAGCACGATCTACATTCCGGTCTTTCTCAAGGGCGGACTCGTATGGACCGGAGACTCGCATTGCCGGCAGGGAAACGGTGAGGTCAACCTCACAGCTATAGAGTGTTCGTATCGAGAGATTGCGCTCCAGTTGATCGTCCGCAAAGACATGAAACTCGAGTGGCCGCGCGCCGAGACCAAAACTCATTGGATCCTGATGGGGTTTGATGAGGACCTGAACAAAGCGATGGTTAACGCGGTGCGCGAGACGGTGGACTTTCTGGCAAATCAAAAAATGGTTCCCTTGGATCGATACGAAGCGTACTCGATCACTTCCATGGCGGCCGACTGCCGGGTGACCCAGGTGGTCGATGTCCGCAAGGGAGTCCACTGCATGGTGCCAAAGTCTATTTTTACCAAAAAGAAGTAGCGGGTGTTTTGCTCGCTTGTATTTTTCTTGCTGTGGACCGCCGCCGCTTGGGGTGCCGAGGCGCTTCCCGTAGTCACTACCTCTACGGACCTCAAGTCCCTGGTTGAAGTTGTGGGCGGGGAAAAGGTTCGGGTAGAGAGCCTAGCTCCTCCCCTCCAGGATCCACACGCTTGGAGGTGAAGCCGGGCCAACTAGCCAAGCTCAAAGCGGCAGCCCTGCTCGTAAGAATCGGCTTGGACCACGAGCCGTGGCTTGGCCGCGCGCTTCGCACGGTGGGCGACTCGCGCTTCACCCATGAGAGTCCGCACTATCTCGATACCTCTAGGGGAATTCAACTGCTTCAGATCGAGACTCCGCGAGTGAGAGCGGAGAAGGGGGCTCACCTTCACGGTTTCGGCAATACCCACTACTGGCTTGACCCGAAAAATGGCCGGCCGATCACTGCAGCTATCCTGACAGCGTTGCTCCGCCTAGCTCCTGCGGACCGTCCCTACTTTGAGGCCAACAGAAAACGATTCCTCGATCAATTGGACGGCCGGCTAAAAGGCTGGTTACAGACCATGGCTCCGTACAAAGGAACGCGAGTGGTGGCGGTTCATGAGACCTGGCCCTATTTCGCCCAACGCTTCGGTCTGATGATTGTCGCTGTCGTCGAGCCGAATCCCGGAGTTCCACCGTCACCGTCCTATCTTGATAGCCTGATTCAGAAGATGCGAGATTCAGGGATCAGGTTACTGATCGCCGACCCTTACTCGAACGCCTCTGCGGTAAGGCAGGTGGCAACGCAAAGCGGCGCCACCGCTGTTACACTGATTCCCTCGGTGAGCGGAGACCCAGGGGCCTCGGATTATCTCAGCCTCTTCGACCTCAACACCAAGCGGCTTTCACAGGCCGCAGCGGCCGCGCAATAAGAGAGAGCGGGGTATTGGAGAGTAGATAGTTCAACCGGTTCAAACCGTTCAAGACGTTCAACCCGATTCAGAACGGATCCCTGCTCTGTAATCATTGACGGATTGAACTGCTGGAACGGTTGGAACAATAATTTTTCCATTACTCCATCACGCCAGTACTCCAGCCTCAGATGAGACGCTTGTGATTGAATTTCTCTGGGTGCCATTCTTGGCCTGCTTGGTTCTTACAGGTATCCACGTCTATCTAGGCCTCCATGTCCTGGCCCGCGGCATCATCTTTGTTGACTTGGCCTTGGCACAGCTAGCGGCTTTGGGAATCACGGTCGCGCTACTGGCCGGCCACTCGATCCAAAGCGCGGCCGCCTACTGGTACGCCCTGGCGTTCACCTTCGGTGGAAGTTTCCTCTTCGCTGTAAGTCGAACCCATCGAGCCGCGATTCCTCAAGAAGCGATCATCGGAATCGTCTATGCGGTGTCGGCAGCTGCGGCTGTCCTGGTGGTGGATCGGGCGCCACAAGGGAGCGAGCATATCAAACAGCTTCTGGTGGGGAGCATCCTTACCGTAACGCTGAAGGAGGTTGGGACCCTGGCGCTTCTGTATGGAATTGTGGGCGCAGTCCACTGGGCGGTCCGCCGACCGCTGCTGGAGATTTCTTTCGATCCTCCGGCCGCCCTTGGCAAACGGCGTTGGGTAGGTTGGTGGGACTTCCTCTTCTATACTTCCTTCGGCCTTGTCGTTACCAGCTCGGTGCAAATCGCGGGGGTGCTGCTGGTTTTCTCTTACTTGATTGTCCCGGCGGCTATCGCTGCCCTTCTCGGTCGATCCGTAAGCACAAAATTGGCTGTCGGCTGGGGATTGGGTTTCGTTGTCAGCATTCTCGGTCTTGTTGCCTCTGCTATATGGGATCTTCCCACGGGGGCTACCGTGGTGACAACCTTCGGTGTCTTCATGGCGGCCGTCGCTGCCTGGCTCGGTCTCCAAAACCTCGTTCGAGGGACTAGAGCCAAAGGGCTGATCGCCCTTAACGGCGTCGGCATTGCTACCTTGGCCGCGATGGGGCTGGCCGGACTGTTCCTTGTCATCTTTCCTCAGATGGATCACCACTGGCTTAACTGGCTCGAAAAAGCGGCACCCTCGATCCAGCTCGCTTTTCTTACTACCGATGAGCGCGAAACCTACTGGGACAGCCAAGAGGCGGTTCAGCGAGGGCTCAGCGAGATCCAGAGCCTCCGCGCGATGCAGCAGGAGATTCAGTGGGGAACACGAAATATGTCCGAAGAGAAACAGGAACGCCTTAGACAATACCTTGCGAGCCGGAGCGAAATCACTGCAGGCGACCAGATCGTGCTCAACCATCTTCGCAGCCAAGCGAGAGAACGCCAACGCTTTTGGTTGGGCATCCCGCTCTTAGGAATCGGGGTCTTCGGTGTTACCGCGCTGGTCCGACTTCGGAGCAAAACGAATAGCCGGGAAAGAGACCCTCTTAGCGAGAGCCGCGAGTGAGCAAGCTGACACCAGATCGAGTTCGAAATCCCAGGCTCTTTCCAACAAACAACAATAGACTTTTTCCTCTTCTCAAAGAACTCGAGAGCGGCTACATCGATCGGCTATATAAGACTTCCCGTTAGGGCGTGCGATTGGCTCAACTGAAGTTCTCGGCAAGATCCACCTGATATACGGTGCAGATCATGCGCCGCTACGCGAGGATGGAGGCCGCACGCTCGGTCCGCTAGCGGCCGACCTGGGCCTTCAGTGCCTGGAGCTCCGCCTCAGTGCGCGGCGTCAAGACTCCGACCTTGCGAGCGCGCTCATAGGGAACGATGACCCGGAGCGGCTGACCTTCGCGTTCGAGCAGCGAGATGTGGCGCGACTCGGTGCCGCGCGTCGGCAGATCGAACAGCGTCCACTGATTCGCGCTCGGATCGTATTTGGCGACCTTGTCCGTGCTCCACAGGTTGGTCCACACGTTGTGCGCTTTGTCCACGCCGATCTGATAGGGCTGATGCGCCTCGGGATTCGGCAGCGGCACGAGGGTCGTTTCCTTGGTGTGGATGTTGATCTTGGCGAGCGTGCCGCCGAACGAGTTGCCGACATAGACGTAATCGCCGTTCTTGTCGGCGCCCATTCGCCGCGGCGCCTGCGCCCATGCGAACGGCGTGTTGAAATCCGGCGGCTGGAAGGTCTCATACATCTTGCGCTGTTCGGCGCTGAGATTCTCCATGACCGCCTTTTCCGGCGCGAGCTTGAACTCGCCGCTCTTGCCGGTCGTGATATCGCTGTAGTCGATGAGGTCCTGGGCCATTAACAGCCACCAGGCATTGCCGGTGCGATCGGCTGCCAGTCCGTAGACTGTCGCGGTGCCGTGCTGATTCTTATAGGTCACCGATTTGAACTCGGTGAATTTCTCTTCTTTGATATTGAACCGCAGCGCCCCGTCGGGGGCGGTGACCCAGACGTTGCCGTTCATGTCGGCATCCAGAGTCCCTGCTGTTCCAGACATGGGCTCGGGTGGAAGATAGACAGTGATCTTCTCCGTCTTGGGATCGATCCTGCCGAGACCGCCGCGACTGCGCTGCACGTTCGATCTCGTGTTGAACCAGAGGATGCCGTTTTCATCCCGGGTGATGCCGTGGGTGCCGGCTGCAATGCCTCTTTGATCGTCGAGCTTGAAATTCTTCACCGCGCCGGTCTTGCCATCGATACGGGCGATGGTGGTTTCCATGCTGGTATGTGCGAAGGTGATCCAGATGTTTCCGTCAAAGTCCATCTGCGCATCATGAACGCCGGCGACATGGTTCATGCTGGACTTGGTGCCGAGCGACCAATCGCTGCCATCCATCGATGCGGCGTGCCCACCCTCCATCGGAAAGTCGTATTCCTTGAACACGGCGCGCGCCGCTTCACCGGACGGGCGCGGACGCAGCTTGAACTTCATCGAGCTTTCACCCGGGCCGCGTGCGCGGGCGAGATAGGCCGCCAGTTCTTTCTGGTGAAATTCGATATTGGGCGTCGCCCTGTGATCCGGTCCTTGAAAGACGCCGAGCACGTTGACGTGCTTCATCAGGTCGAGAATCTTGCTCCAGCCTTCCCCGTCGAACCGGTGCTGGAGCGGATAGCTCGCGCTGTGGCAGCCCGTGCAATTTTCCGCACCTGAGTCTTCATCCGGTAGTCTTCCGGGGTGTCACCGGGGAGTGCGGCGAGGAACTCGTCGCCGGGCAATTGCCGGATCCAATCCTCCTGATTTTTCATCGGTTGCAGGACGAAATCCCGGCGCGTCGTCTTCTTCTTCACTTCGACGTTGCCGTTGGCTGCCTGGTAGGTCAGCGCTTGCGCCCAAACCCGATATTTGCCACTCGGCAGCAGCGGAAAATAGTAGTTGCCGGACTCGTCAGTGAAGACGCTCGTGGTGATGGGCGATCCTTCCGCCTTGGCCGACACGGTCACGCCGCCCATCTTTTCGCCCGCGGCCGAGGTGACCGCACCGGTCAGCAGCGCATCGCCATAAGCCGCCATGGGAACCAATATCATTGCGCCCAAAGCGGTGGCGACGGCGATCAGGCAGGCAGCTGCGAAATGACGTGAAGTTTTCATGGCGTTCCCCCAAAAGTGAAATCGATCTTCGGTGACATCCTTATTGAGCCGGGGTCGGGGCTTTTGTCGGTGTTCGGGCGGTCGGAAAATCTTGCGTGCCCGGCGGCAGAGTCTTGATGTAGGCAGCGATGGCGGCGATCTGTTCTGGATTGTAAGTGTACTTGAAGCCGGGCATGCGCGCCGTGCCGTTACTGATGAACGTGCGGAGGAGCTCTTCCTGCCCGCCCAAGTTCAGTCTGGAGAGTTCCGGACCGTACATGCCGGAAATCAGCGTCGGCCGGGTGTGGCAGACGCCACACGATTGCTCGAAGAGCCGCCTGCCTAATTGCTGCTGCGCAGTGAGATGATTCTCAGCGGCAAACAAGCCTTGCGGCACTGCGGCCAGCAAGATCAGGGCGATCCAGGCGTTACGCTTCATCGCGCTACTCCTCAATTCACAAGCATGACAATCCAGCCAGCAGCTTCTTTTTATTCCTTTCAGGCATGGCCACCGAGAATTTCGAAATCGCTCCAACGACCACATACACGGCTACGCCTAAGGGCAAAAGGAAGTGCCAAAAAGAGCGGACCGGCCCGGATCGCCAATTTTGTGCGGAGAGTAAACGCTAAGATAGTCTTATGTCAACCTCACCTATTGCGCCGTGCTAAATCTAACGACGACGTCATCGAAATCTCATCGAAGCGCCCGACCATTCGCCTTGCCCACCTATCGACAAAAGCGTATGTTACCCGGCGCCAACAAGGTTGTTCCACTCAACTTGGCTTTGGGTAGTGGTTCAGTCTGAATATATTGAACCGCTAAAGTGTAGATGACAGATCGAGGTCGCCAATGTCTTTAATCGAACGACCAATGTGGTCATGTAAGAGATGTGAGATTTGAGCGCAAAAAGAGTGGTCCTTGAAAATTAGACTACCGATATAAGCCTCATGTTGAAAATCGATTACCAAAAAACATTTATTGGACATTAAACTATTGGAGTGTACGTACTTCAAAACTCCGACTTCTCCCATAAGAGTCGTGACACTACCGTTTCTTGCGGCGAGCGTCCACACCGGAGGCCAATTGGGTACGCCCCTGTAGCTCATAAGGGGGTGGTCGCGGAGCTTCACAGGAGTCAGTAGACAATTAATAGCGCTGGGCTGTCAAGCGGTGGCTTTTCATTAAGGTAAATATCAACGGCTCGGTTTCTTATCGGAATAAAAAAACCATTTTCCTAATCCATTTTCTCAACAGACTTTTCGAAACTCTGTTTCAACCGAAAGGTCATTTTCGAACGAGGAGGGCCGATGAAGATAGGTCAAATCCAAAGACAAAAGTGGTTGGGCTTAATCTTTGTCTGTGGGTCGCTATTTTTAGCCCTTCCGGCTCACTTAAAAGCCGCCGAGCGAATGTATACGGCGTACTTTTCTCCCGCTCCTGGAGGCTCATCGGTGATCTGGGTGGCCAAGGAGGCGCGGCTATTCGAAAAGTATGGTCTTGATGTGGCGCCGGTGCTGATTCCCAGCAGCGTGAGAACGCTGCAGGCGATTTTGGCAGGAGAGAGCACTATCGCCGAGAGCGCGGGTCCGGCGGTTGTCAGCGCGCGTCTTGCCGGCGGCGATGTTGTGGCAATCGCGGGGAGCGTAAATATTCTGACATACTATTTTGTGACGGTGCCGGGTATCAAACGGCCGGAAGAATTGAAAGGAAAGATCGGCGCAAACCAGAGCCCAGGAACGATTGCCGATTTTGCCCTGCGCGTCAGCCTGAGAAAATTGGGTTTGGATCCGGCGAAGGACGTGAGCTTGCGCTCCATCGGCGTGCTTTATGACCGCATCGCGGCGATGCAGAAAGGCATCGTGCAGTTCACCGTGCTCACCGAAGCGGAAAAGCCAATCGTCGACAAGCTCGGCTTTCCCGTCCTACTCGATCTGATCTCGCTCAAGATTCCTTTTCCGCAGCGTGGCATCTATACGACGGGAAAGACGATCAAAGAACAGCCGGACACAGTGCGGCGGTACATGCGGGCATTTGTCGAGGCGATCCATTATTTCAAAACGCGCAAAGAGGAAACCATGCAAATCATGCGCAAATATTCGCGGGTGGAAGATCGCAACGTGCTCGAGCACACTCAGACTTGGTTCACGCAAAACATGCCGGATTATCCCTATCCGCCGCTCGAAGGCTACCAAGGAGTCGTGCAGGAGATGGCGTCGACTCAACCGAAAGCGGCAGGGCTCAATATCAAAGAGCTAGTGGACGCTCGATTCGTCAAGGAACTGGAAGATGGCGGGTTTGTCACCGGCCTCGCGAAAAAATAAATTGCCGCGCCCGGTTCGCACGCGTTGCCGTTGGCGCTTCGGCGAGCTCGCTCGGCGGCGATCAGCCTAATCAGCGGCGCGGCGGGAAATATTCTCGGGCGTGAGACCCTCGGACCACGGATAGCTGTAAAGGTGTTCCAATTGTTCCAAAAGTTCCAGACGTTCCAATGATTTCGGCGGTTCAAATGGTTCAAACCGTTTAGTACCCGCTACTGAGCGAAAATTTCTCGCATGAGCTTGGAATATTCGACAATGTGTTCGCCGAGCTCAGGGCTTACGGGAATCATCTGGAGTCCTTTGGCTTTCGCCCTCTGTTCCTGCATGATTTCTGCGTGCGCGAGATACCGGCCCAACTCCGCGAGGATTTTCTGTCCCTCGAGCGACAAGACAAAATCGACATAGAGCCGAGCGGCATTCGGGTGGACCGGCTGGGAGGATATCCCAATTCCTATCAGGGAGGCGGGCGCAGGTGGAAAAGCAACCCAATCGATGGGCCCGCCGCGTTTGCGCACCCGATCGACCGAAGGAGCCGGGATGTCGATATCCAAAGACGCCTCTCCGGCGGCCACCAGCTGGGCAATCAAATCGTGACCGATGCGGTTCATGATATTCTGCTTCGCTAGCTCGCGCATATACTTCAGTCCCTTTTCTTTGCCCATGAGCTGCAGAACTCCGGCGAACCAATCCACCTTGGTCGGTTCCATCATCATTTTTCCGTGCCACATGGGTTGAAGAAGATCCTCGTACTTGCGCGGCAGATTTTCCTTGCTTACCAGACGCTGATTGTAGGCGACGACATAGGGATTGGTATAGACCGTGGTCCAGGATCCCTCTTCCTTGAACTCCCTCGGGTAGTTGGCGTTTTCCGTAGGTAGATAATGACCGAGTAATTGGCTCTTCTTGAGCGCGTGCATGGCGAAGCCGAGAGTCTGGATGGCATCGGCAAAGGATTTTTTTGCTCGCGCTTCCACGAGTATCTTGGTGAGAAGTTTTTCGCTGTCGGTTCGGTTTAGCCTGACTTTTACAAACGGATACTTTTGCTCGAAGCGAGAGATCATCGTATTGGCTTCTTCCAGATTCATCGAGGCGTAGAGGATCACCTCACCTTCTTTTTTCGCCCCTTCAATCCATTGGTCCCTGGTCGCGGCTTTGGAAGAGTGCGCAGCAACAAAGACGAAGACTACGGCTAGGAAGAAACACGACGTATGGCCCATCAGGTATTTACTGACCCGCGTGGACATTTAAACCTCCAGGTGGCGCTGAAATCCAAGAAATATCGATTCCGGATGCCAGCGCGGAATGAAAAACCCTATTTACCGGTGGCTGCTTTACGTCGGCCGATGGCGGCTTCGGCTCTCGGGCTGATCGCGCGCTCGACGGCGACGTTCAGTAGCGCCGGCCGTCCGGCGGCGAATGCTCGATCCAATGCCGGCGCGAGATCCTCAGGGCGTTCGACGAACTCGCCGTAACCGCCCAGGCCCTGCACGACTTGGTCATAGCGAGTTTGCAACAAGTCAGTCGCAACCGGTCGACCGTAGAGGCCAAGCTGAATCTGCCGGTCAATGCCCCAAGCCGAATCGTTTCCCAGTATGGCGACGATGGTGAGCTTGTGGCGCACCGCGGTGTCGAATTCCATTGCGTTAAATCCGAACGCGCCGTCGCCGGTAAGCATGATCACACGCGAGTCGGGATAAGCCAGTTTGGCGGCGAGCGCCTGAGGCAGTGATGAGCCCAGCATGCCCAGGCTGGAAACGTAGAACCAGTGCTTGGGCTTGAGCGCCGGCAACAAAGAGCGGCCAAAATGGCAGAAGTCGCCGCCGTCGAAGACGATGCAGTCATCCGGGCGCAGCCTCGATTGAATCGTTTTGTGCACGAACAGGGCGTGCATGGGCGTCTTCGGATGAGCTAGCTTTTCCGTCCACTCGGCCTGGGCGGCACGGGCCGCGCGCAGCTCCTCGATCCAGGGAAGCTCTTTCCAGACGTGATTCGAAGCTTCTTTCGTCAGTTGATCCAACACACTGGTGACATCCCCGACCATGCCGACGGCGACTCCTCGGTTGCGGCCGATCTCCAGAGGCGAAGGATCGATTTGAATGATTTTTGCCTCGGCTGCAACGTGAGGCGGCCGGCAATAGCCAATGACGAAATCTTGCTTGCGTCCTAGGAGGACGACGACGTCGGCGTCGCGAACTTTCGCCGCGGCGCGATTCAGACCTCGCTCGAAAAATCCGAAGGCGTACGGATGATCGTCAGAAATCAAGCCGCGCGCTTGCTCTTCGGTCACGACCGGCAACCGTGTCGTTTCGACGAAGCGCTGCAAAGCATCACCGGAAAGCGTGTAACCGGCGGCGCTGCCGGCGATCACCAAGGGTTTGCGCGCCTCGCGCAGAAGCGCAATCGCGCGGCGAATGAGTTCTAGAGCGGCCAAGACTGATTCTTTAGCGCGATAGGCGTCGGGATTTGTTAGGACGATTTCATCTTCTTCGACGCTTTGTTCCTGAACGTCGATGGGGATCGTCAGGTGGACCGGTCCGCGCCGTCCGCTAAATGCCAGACGCATGGCGCGGGCGATGAATTCCGGAATTCTTCGGGCGTCATGGACCATGAACGAGCCTTTACACATGGGGCCAGCCATGGCGACTTGATCGATTTCCTGCTGGGCGCCGCGCTCTAAGTCATGCGTGTCCGCGCATCCCGCAATGGAAATTACCGGGCCTTCGGTGTGCATGGCATTGGTGAGGCCATCGGCCATGTGTACCGCGGCTTGCTCATGACGCGTATCGATGATGCGGAAGTCCTGATCCGCCATGACGTCGAGGACCGGCAGAATATGATCGCCGGCCAAGCCGAAGATATTTTTCACGCCCTCGAGCTTGAGCGCCTTACAAATAAGATGACTGCCTGTGATTCGCGCCATGGATGGTCTCCTAAGTGCCCGTGCCTCTCGTGCAGCGATATCTGTGCGTGTCTGTAAAGGCACGGCATGCCGTGCCCCTACACTTTGCGTTCTTTGCGCTTAAATTTCCTCGGGCTTAAAATTGTTCCTGCCCTCTATACCACAAGCCCAGGTTTTCGTTCTACGGGACGACCGCCCGAAGTCAGCGCCGCCATGCAGTTGGTCCAGGGGCGGATCAAAAACAAAACCAATACCATTGCGAGCAAAAGCAGGATCAACAAAATCCACAAAACCATCGTATAGCTCTGGGTGTGATCATAAATCGCGCCCGCCATGATAGGACCGGCAAAGCTTCCCCACATATAAAAGAAACTCATCATGCCTCTGATCGTCGCGAAATTGCGCCGGCCAAAAAAATCTCCCACCGTGGCCCAGACGATGGGGAACGAAGCATCCAAAAATGTAAACGTAATGGTGAAAAACAGCAGTTGCCAATAACCCGAGCCCGACAAAAGCGGCGGCAGCGAAAGCGCCGGAAGCAGATGGCATGCGGCCAAAAGTTTCGGCTTGTTCACCCGGTCTGCGATCCAACCGAGCGCGAAATGCGCCAGCAAATTGACAAACGCAAACGCGCCGAGCAGGGTCGCGGCGGCGCCTTCCGACAATCCTTTCCAAACCATAAGCGGAACGAAGTGGACGGTGGCGGTGCTGTAACAGGTCACTCGCGCGGTCATGGAAAGAACGAGCAGCCAGAAAGCCCAAGTTTTCATCGCTTGGCGGCTGGTGACCTCCGCACTCAAGTTTTTGTTCGTGGCCTCATCGACCGATGCGTCTTCGCTCGCATTGGGCGACGCCAAATCACCGTCAGGGAGCAGCCCCATACTTTCCGGCGAGCGCTTCAACTGAAAACTCAAAGGCAGGCACACAAGTAAAAACATGCAGCCCGAAGCAAACGCCGCCCAGCGCCAGCCGATGGAAGCAACGCTGATGGCCAAGAGCGGAGAAATCAGCGCGCCGCCGATAGGGACGGCAGCGCTCACGACGGTCATGGCGCGGGCACGCTGGCGAATAAACCAACTATTCGCGACCACCAACGGCGAGTGAACGAAGCCGGCAACGAATGCGAGGCAAATCACGCCGAGATAGACAATCATGAAGTTCGTATAATTCGGACGCGGGCCGTAGCGATCGATGAGATAGCCGACCAGCGGCGCTTCTATGGCGCCCTGTGCGCGGGACAGCGAAAACGCCAGCGAGGTTGCCGCCCGGGTAAGCCCGAGATCCTGGCTGATGGGAAGAAAGAAAACGGTGAAGCCAAACTGATGCAGCCCCCCACCGACGACGCGAATGAGCGTCACCAAACCGACCATGCGCCAGCCATAAAATATGCGCGGGAAAATATGAGACGAGGCTTTGAGATTCATGGTGCGAGAAAGTTACAGCGCCGACGTTACGCGAAGGAACGGTGTGGCGTCAAGGAACGAAGGGAAGACAGCCGAGACGGGACAATAAACGAACATGCGCGGGGATTTTCGTTGAGAATTTTCGGTTTCTGGTCAAAAAGTCCACACGACGAGCTCAGGCACTTGCCGGCGTAATAATCCGTTTTGTTCTTTGCGTCATACCGGTCCTTCGACGCTCTCAGGATAAACTCCAGCCGGTATCTAGAGTCTTTGAAATTCCTGGATTCCGGGTCGCCCCCGCCTTTCGCCGGGGTTGCCCGGAATGACGATCAAATCATCCAACGAACTTCCCGGCCACCACACTAATTTGTGTGTGCATGTTCATGTTTGACAACAAACTATTAATGCGACCTAATTATGCTCCGAGAGGTGTATCATGGGCCGCGTGAATATTTTCTTAAGTGATCAGTTGCTGGACGAGATCGACCAGGAAGCGAAGGAAGAAGGAACCAATCGGAGCGTCCTTATCCAAATGGTCTTGGAGCAACATATCGAAGCCAAGCGATGGGAGCGCAAGGAGAAGGATAAAAACCGAAAAAAGATGCAGGAGGCTTCTCGTAAGATGGATGCGTTGGCGAAGACGTTGGGGAAATGGGATCCTAAAGCACTTGAAGGGCGACTCGTGATTTCAGCCCATCACGCCGGCTACGCCGGTCTCGAAAACTGTGAGCAAGGTATTTAACTCTGCGAGATGATCAGACTTTTCCGACTGGATTAACTTTTGTTGACTTGTCGGAGCTGATGCCGGTGACGCACCGATTCTCTTTACTTCCTGATGTAGAGAATCACTTAGGTAGGCTCGTGTTATTGGGTCGGGAATCCAAAGGTAAACACCCTTTAAAGCGCGGGTAAATAGGATTCGGTAAGCTTGCTTAACTCGCTCCAGTAGCTCGACAGTGGCCGCTCCATCCATTTTTTTTATCTTTGCTGCGTCTCTAGCTGCCATTACAAGCGACATTACACCACGTTCTTCCACAGCGAAGGGATTAACGCGCCATTTTCCCCCGTCCCAGACGAGATCATTGAGCCACAAGATACCAACATAGTCATAATCAAATCCACGCACGGCGTAAGGGCAGCCCACCTCACAAAGCTCTGATTGTGAGATTTGCCTCTAACTCAAGCTTTCTTTGTCGTTACATTGGACAGGTCTAGACTATTCATCGTTCGCAATGTCGTTTCAGGTCATCTCCAACGCTATTCCCGTCTTCCTCGATATATCGAGCAAGTCATCCACCACCGGTTCGAGCAACGGTATTCCTTCCTGGCTTCGGATCGCTTCCGCTTCTCGCTCGGGATCGCCAGGAATCAGCGGGCCGTGCGTGCCGGGGGCGGGTTTGGTGTTGCGGAACACGTGAATCCAGTCGTCGATTTGTTTTTTGAACTCGTCTTTGTCGATGAAGCCGTCGATCTGCTTGGACGCCGAAGAAATGGCCAGTCCCATTTAGTCACGAGGCGGATGGGCGCAATATAAAGCCGGTTGGTGAGTGTGAGCTTTAAGTCTAATATTGCTATAATTCGATTAGGTTGAGACGGCGCGATCCGATCTTGCGGTTAACAAGGAGTCTCGTGTGAAGACGAAAGAAGAAATCTTGAGGATATTACACCAGGAGAAGCCGGAATTGGCCCGCCTTTACGGGGTGAAGAGACTCGCCCTTTTTGGTTCCTACGCCCGCGAACATCAGAGGGAAGAGAGCGACGTGGATATTCTGGTTGAGGTTGATCCTTCGATCGGCCTTGGCTTTGTTGAGCTCGCGGAGCGTATTGAAGACGCGCTTGGGGTCCGCGCCGAGGTGGTGTCCCGCCGGGCAATTAAACCGCGCTATTGGGAAGAGATCAAAGAGGATTTGGTCGATGTCACGTAGGAGCCCTCCTCTCCTGGTCGAAGATATTTGGGAAGCGGTTGAAAAGATCGAACGCTATGTATCCGGTATGGATCACGATGCGTTTGTGGGAGATGAGAAGACCATTGACTCGGTCGTGCGAAACCTCGAAATCATCGGAGAGGCCGCCAACCGCTTGCCGCAAAATTTCAGGACGCAGTACCCAGAAATCAAGTGGCCTCAAATTATTGGTCTCAGACATCGCATCGTCCACGATTACTTCAATATCGACGTTGAGATCGTCTGGCAGATTATCCACACTGATTTGCCAGTTTTCAAATCCCGGATTTCGCCCGCCCGCGAACCTTGAAAAGAACAATTTAAGGTCTGTCCCACGGAGGATTACATGAAGCTCAAAGTCGTTTTAGAGCCTTCCGAGGAAGGCGGTTTTACCGTTTATGTGCCATCTTTTCCCGGATGCGTATCCGAAGGAGAAAACGAAAGCGAGGCGCTTCAGAACATCCGCAAGGCGATTGAGCTTTATACCAAGCCAGTTGACGACGACCTTGCCGGAGTCGGGAAAGATGTTCGGGAAATCGTTTTCTGAGCGAGCTGCCCAGTCTATCTTTCGACCGGATTGTAAAAAGCGCTCCAACGCGCTGGGTTTGTGGTTGTTAGACAGCGAGGGAGTCACATCCGCTTACAGAAGCGAACGGCTGATTCTACTTCGCTTCAAACGCTATTCCCGTCTTCCTCGATATATCCAGCAGCTCGGGGTCGCCGGGAATCAGTGGGCCGTGGGTGCCGGGGGCGGGTTTGGTATTGCGGAAGACTTGAATCCATTCGTCGATTTGTTTTTTGAACTCGTCTTTGTCGATGAAGCCGTCGATCTGCAGGGCGCCGAAGAAGTGGCCGATGCCTTTGCCGACGCTGCGCGCAGGAATTTCTTGCCGTAACGCAAACGGCGGTGCGAAAGGGCCCCAGTTCGCGCCGCTCAAGACGCAACACAAGATGTCGACCATCGACGCAAGCCCGTAGCCTTTGTGGCCGCCCATTTCTCTTTCCGAGCCGAGGGGCAACTGTGCGCCACCCGCGATCATATCCTGCGGATTGGTCGTGTCGTGACCGTCTTTGTCGATAATCCAGCCTTTGGGAACCGGTTCCGTTTTTCGCAAGGCAATTTCGATCTTGCCGTAGGCAACCGCGCTGGTGGCCATGTCGATCACGATCGGCGGTTCCTTGTCGCCGGGAAAGGCGATTGCGATCGGATTGGTTCCGAGCATTCGTTCCGCGCCCCAGAGCGGCGCGACGAGCTTGGTCGAATTGGTCATCGCCCAACCGATCAGATCGCGCTCCAGCGCTTTCAGCGGATAGTAGCCGGCGATGCCGAAATGATTCGTATTGCACACACTGACCCAACCGGAGCCGTATTTTTCGGCTTTGTCCATGGCGATCTCATTCGCTTTGGGCCCAACCACGAGGCCTAGTCCGTTGTCGCCATCGACGGCCGCAACGCTCGCCTTTTCGCGAATGATTTTGATCTTTGGTTTGGCATTGATTCTGCCCAACTCGAGCATTTCGAAATAGGTATGCAGGCGCGCGACGCCGTGGGAGTCGATGCCGCGCAAGTCGCTTCGGGCCAAGACGTCGGCAGCTTGTTCGGCGTCCGCCTTCGAGACGCCGGAATGCATGAACACCTGAGTGGAAAAATTGCGCAGATAGGCCCCGGGAAAAAGAAACGTATCTTTCTGGTCGGTAGTAACGCCCATTTCGGAACCAGGTAACTACGGGCGGGCGGCCCCTGTCAATCCGTTAATTGTCCCCGTTAGGCAGGAGAAACTGTATTAGCAAGGTTTGCTGGAACGGATTGTAGTTATCGTCGGACACGATGTAGATCATCGTTCCTTTCGAAGTCTGTTGAACTGCGACGCCCTCAAAATTGTCCACCGCGAGC
>WNGA01002045.1_pt1 | contig 33844 bp, 33 predicted proteins | sample 5400061 | NCBI WGS metagenome assembly WNGA01 (sample SAMN13153366, study PRJNA577476) | soil metagenome | isolation source: 100 cm soil or saprolite under grassland replicate 2 | place: USA:California | collected 2016-06-15 | reverse complement strand
AGATCCCCTTCCCGGCCCAGCCGAAGTAGTCCGCCGCGGCCACGTCCGAAAGGAAGTCAAAGCCGAGCTCGTCGCGGAGGTAGAGCGCTGCCTCCACGAGACGCGGTGCGTCGACGACGACCGTCGTCTCGCCGTACGCCTCCTTCGCCTCCACGAGCCCGGGAACGCCTTCGAAGTTCAATCAATTCTCCCGAGCGAAGCGATGGGACTAACCCTCGCCCGGGAAAAATGCGAACGCATTTTTCCCGGCACTAGGAGGCGACCCCGCGGATCTCGTACGCGGGCGGGACGCCGGCCATGACCTTCTCGTGCAGGCGGACGATGCCCTCGATCAGTGCCTCCGGGCGCGGGGGGCAGCCCGGCACGTGCACGTCGACGGCCACGATCTTGTCCACGCCCTGCAGCGTGGTGTAGTTGTTGAACATCCCGCCCGAGCTGGCGCACGCGCCCATCGCGATCACCCACTTCGGCTCGAGCATCTGGTCGTAGATCTGTCGCAGCGGGGCCGCCATCTTGTGCGCGACCCGGCCCGACACGATGAGCAGGTCGGCCTGCCGGGGAGAGGAGCGGAACGCCTCCATGCCGAAGCGTGCAATGTCGTACCGGGCGGAGACGATCGACATCATCTCGATCGCGCAGCATGCGAGTCCGAACGTGTCCGGCCACATCGATTTCGTCTGCGCCCAGGCGACCGCCTTGTCCAACGTCGTGAGGCCAACCGCCTGCTCCATCGCGGCGACCTCCTGCTCGAACACGCCCGGACCCTTCGTCGGCCACAAGAGGCGCTCGGACTGGAGGCCGTAGTCGCGGAGGCGCCCCTTCTCTATTGCCACTCGAGTGCGCCCTTCCGCCAGACGTAGACGTAGGCGACCACGAGGATCGCGATGAAGAAGAGGAACTCGAGGAAGCCGAACCACGCGAGCTGGTGGAGGATCACCGCAAGCGGATAGAGAAAGACGATCTCGATGTCGAAGACGATGAACAGCATCGCCGTGAGGTAGAAGCTGATCGTGAAGCGCTGGGTCTGCGGCGGCCCCAGCGAGACGCCCGACTCGAAGGGGGTCGTCCGCGCGCGCGTTCGTCGCCGCGGACGGGTGGCGAAGGCGAAGGAGAACCACATCATCGACGCGGGAATCACCAGCGCGAAGGCCGCGTAGATCAGGAACGGCAGCCAGTTGTCGAGCACGCGTCCTCCCTCTGAGCGGACGGGAACCTAACAGGTTCGTCCTTCCGCCACGAAGCATGGCGAAAACGGCTCAACCGTGCCTGAGACGAGTGTTACAAACCCACGCGGATCGGGGGATTCGGAAGGGCCGGACACGTTGCTACGATGCGATACAGAATGGCGATTCAGGAGCGTGTGACGCCGCTGATGACCGTGACGGAAGCGGCGGCCGTGAAGATCAGGCAGCTGATGGCCGAGGAAGAGGACGTCAGTGTGCTGCGCGTTGCCATCCAGGGCGGCGGCTGCTCCGGGTTCCAGTACGGGCTCGGCTTCGATCGTGGCCCCGTCGAGGGCGACCACGAGTTCGAGCTGCACGGCGTCCAGGTCGTCGTCGATCCGTTCAGCGCGCCGTACCTCGAAGGGGCCGAGATCGACTACATCGACTCCATCCAGGCGGCCGGCTTCGCCATCAACAATCCGAACGCCACCTCCTCGTGCGGCTGCGGCCATTCCTTCCAGGTCGAAGAAGGCGACGCTGACGCGACCGTCGGCGGCTGCGGCTCAGGCTGCTCTGCGTAGCGAAAGCTGCGCTTTCGCTACGAGATAGGTACGGCGCTTCGCGCGAAACGTGCGCGGGCCGAGCCCGCGCACTCTTTGGCGGTGGGCGGCTGGTGTGGTCTGCGGGCGGTGGCGCTGCGCGTCCCCGCCCGCGTTAGTTCGGCCTGCGGTTAAAGCGGCTTCGCCGGCCTTAACCTCCGGCCCTTTGCGGGGGGGGCGCGACTACGATCGCGACGATGAAGGAAGACGGCCCTCATCCTTTGCGTGTCGCGGTGGTTGGTTCTGGCCCGGCGGGCTTTTATGCCGCCGGGGCGCTGCTCGATGCGGAGATGCCGATCGAGGTCGACATGATCGAGCGGTTGCCCACCCCTTGGGGGCTCGTTCGGCTTGGGGTTGCGCCCGACCACCCGAAGCTGAAGAGCGTCTCGCGCGCATTCGAGCGGATCGCCTTGAAGCCCGGCTTCAGATTCTTCGGCAACGTCGAGGTCGGCCGCGATCTCTCGCACGCCGATCTCGTACGTCTCTACGACGCCGTCGTCTACGCCTTCGGCTCGCAGACCGACCGCCGGCTGGGCATCCCAGGGGAAGATCTACCGGGGTCATGGTCGGCCACTGAATTCGTGGCCTGGTACAACGGCCACCCCGACTACCAGCACCTGTCGTTCGACCTGAACGTCGAGCGTGCCGTGGTAATCGGGAACGGGAACGTCGCGCTCGACGTCGCCCGCATGCTCGCGCTGACCCCGGAAGAGCTCGCGCCGACGGACACGACCGATCCGGCCATGACGGCGATCGGCGAATCGACGATCCCCGAGATCGTCATCGTGGGGCGCCGGGGTCCGGCACAGGCATCGTGGACGACCCAGGAGCTCAAGGAGATGGGTGAGCTCGCCGGTGCCGACGTCGCTGTCGACCCGGCGGAGCTCGAGCTCGATCCCGTCAGCGAGGCCGGCCTCGAGCACGACACGAATAGCCGTCGAAACCTCGACGTTTTGCGCGACTTCGCCGCGCGTGAGCCGAGCGGCAAGCCGGTGACGATTCGGTTTCGCTTTCTTCTCTCCCCTGCCGCACTGCACGGTGACGGGAAGGTCGAGGCGATCGAGCTGGTGTGCAACCGGCTCGAGGAGAGAGACGACCGCCTGGTGGCGATGCCGACGGAGGAGCGCGAGACGATCGCCTGCGGGCTCGTCTTCCGCAGCATCGGCTATCGGGGCGTCGGCCTTCCGGATCTCCCGTTCGACGAGCGGCGCGGGACGCTCCGTAACGATTGCGGGCGCGTTCTCGGCGACGACAGCGATCCCGTCCCGCGTGTCTATTGCGCCGGCTGGATCAAGCGGGGCCCCACGGGGATCATCGGGACCAACAAGAAAGACGCGATGGAGACGGTCGCGCTCCTGCTCGAGGATGTGCACGAGGGACGCGTCGCGCACAAGGAGGAGGCCAGCGCCGAGGCGCCGGAGACGCTGCTCGCGGAGCGAGGCGTTCGCGCGGTCCTCTATGCGGGCTGGACGTCGATCGACGAGCTCGAGCGGGCCGCGGGCGAGAAGCTGGGTCGTCCGCGAGTGAAGCTGCGGACGTGGGACGAGCTGCTCGAGGCAGCGGAGGGCGTCGCGGCCGAAACGGCCTAGCTCCGGCGCGTCTCCCCATTCCCCGAACGGGGGAGGCGCGCCTCCTCCTCGTGGACCACAGTTGTCCAGATGGAGTCGCTCGTCGTCGAGTGCCTCCGCTGCGGTAGTCACAGGCAGGCAAGCTCCACTCCGTTGCGGCAGGCCAATCCCGAGTGTCCGCGCTGCGGGTACGTCGGCTGGGCCCCGGTAAACGCCTTGAGCGAGCGCGAGCGGCGCGCTTTGCGCGACCGGCCGCTCGAGCGGCGCCGGCTCAGGATTGCCTAGCTCGCTCCCAGGTCTCGACCAGTAGCGCCGGCTCCAGGGCATGCGCCGTGTTGCCGTCGCGGCCGGTCATGGTCTCGGCCGCGAGCAGCGCGTTGAGGATCGCCTCCTCGGTCGCTTCGATCACCGCGTCGTAGAACGGGGTGATCTCGGTGTCCGAGAGCATCCGAAGCTGCACTTCCCGCTCGCCCGAGGCGAGCCCCCGGTTGCCCGTGGCGAAGGCGAGGAAGAGGTCGCCGCTCGAATGGGCGCCGGTGCCGCCCATTCGCCCCACGCCGAGGCCAGCGCGCTGGGCGAGACGATCACACTGATGCGGGAGGAGCGGAGCGTCCGTCGCGACGACGCCGATGATCGAACCCGCCTCGTCAGGACGCTGCGGCTCCGGGACGCGGTCGCCGATCAGCTTCCCGACGGGTACGCCGTCGACGCGGAAGCGGCTCCGGCGGCCGTAGTTCGCCTGGACGAGCACGCCGACGGTGTAGCCATCGGCCTCGCGTGACGAGGTGCCGATGCCGCCCTTGAAGCCGTGGCAGATCATGCCGGTGCCTCCGCCGACGCTGCCTTCTTCGACAGCCTCGCCTGATGCTCCCTGTAGGGCCGCACGAACGTGCTCCGCGGTCACGTGCTGGCCGCGGATGTCGTTGAGGAAGCCGTCATAAGTTTCTCCGACGACCGGCAGCGCCCACGCGTCCTCCTCTGCCGAGATCGCGGCGATTGCGTCGCGCACGACGCCGACGCTGAAGGTGTTGGTGAGTCCGATCGGCGTCGTCAGCAAGCCGGACTCGCGCACCCATTCGAGCCCGGTCAGCTCACCGTTCCCGTTCAGTCGGTGGCAGCCGGCGAAGAGCGGCAGCTCCGGAAGGACGAGCACCGTGACGCCCGTGCGCACCCCGTCGCCCTCGATGAGCGTGGTGTGACCGATCCGGACACCGTCGACGTCCGTGATCGCGTTCCGGTCCCCAGGACGGCCCTCGCCGATCGCGATCCCGAGCTCCCGCGCTCTCACCTGTACACCTTACGTCGCTAGGCCTTAAGGTTCCCGCGGACTCCGGGCAGGGGCTCGGAGCTAAGAGGGGAGGAGATGCATGCGAATCTGCTGCAGGACACGCGGATCGAGAACGTGTCTTCGACGGCGGGTTTCGCGTCTCAGCTGCCGGACCAGGCAGCGACGGACGAGGGGCCGCCACCCGCGATCTCGCGAATGCACCGGCAACGGATTCCGACACGCTCTCCGGGCGGCAGTGGGACATGCGCCAGATCCACACCCCAGAGGCACATGCGATCACGGGCGGTAGCCCGGCGGTGCTCGTCGGCGACATCGACACGGGCATCGACTTCGCCCATCCGGATCTCACGCCGAACATCGACGTCGCGAACAGCGCGAACTGCGTCAGTGGCGCCCCCGTCTCGGGGGCCGCGGCCCAGGACGACAACGGCCACGGAACGCACACCGCCGGAACCATCGCGGCGGCGAGCAACGGCATCGGCATCGTCGGCGTGGCGCCGAACGTGCACATCGCAGGGATCAAGGCCGGTAACGGCGACGGGTTCTTCTTCCCGGAAGCCGTCGTCTGCTCATTCATGTGGGCGGCCTCGCACCACGTGGACGTCACGAACAACAGCTACTTCGCCGACCCCTTCCTGTTCAACTGCAAGAACGACCCGACACAGCGGGCAATTTGGGCGGCAGAGGCGCGCGCGATCCTGTTCGCCGAGCGGCACGGCGTCACGGTCGTCGCGGCCGAGGGCAACCAGGCCGAAGACACGGCGCACCCGAGCGTCGACAAAACCAGCCCGGACGACACGACGCCCATCACGCGTGTGATCCACAACAACTGCGCGATCATCCCGGTCGAGGTCCCGGGCGTGGTCGGCGTGACCGCGGTCGGGCACAACCAGCAGCTCGGGAGCGACGGCCAGCCGGCGGGCTACCTGAAGGCGTACTACTCGAGCTTCGGCGTGGGCGTCACGCAGCTCACCGCCCCCGGCGGCGATCGCCGCTTCGGGGTCAATGCGGAGGCCACGAACGGTCGCGTCCTCTCGACCTGGCCGGCAGCTCTTGCAAGTGACTGCCCGGCCTCACTGAGGGTCGTCGACGCGGGCGGCGTCTACTGCTATCTGCAGGGAACGTCGATGGCATCACCGCACGTGGCAGGGACGGCGGCGCTGGTCGTCAGCCGCTTCGGCACGCTCGCGAACCCGGTCGCGAAGATGTCGCCGGGCCAGGTGACGGCGTACCTCACCGGGACCGCGGATCCGCAACCCTGTCCCGGCATCCTGCCGACGACGAACCCGGTCGACGGCCGGGCGTATTTGAGCTTCCTTGGCGCAGACGACGGAAAGGTGCAGAGCTGCCAGGGCGGCCCGGCGTACAACTCGTGGTACGGCAAAGGTCAGGTGAACGCGCTCAGCGCGATCAACCATACGTCCGGCTAACGACGACAGCGAGGGGCCGGCGCTGCGCCGGCCCCTCGCTAGACTCGAAGCGTGGCCAAGGCCGAGACGCGCCGCGACCTGTGGGGTGCCGAGACGACGAAGGCGATCGCCAACTTCCCGGTCTCCGGCGAGCCGATTCCTGTCTCCGTCGCGCGCTGGCTCGGCCGGATCAAGGCGGCGGCGGCACGCGTCAACGCGGACCTCGGCCTGCTCGAGGAGGACAAGGCGCAGCGCATCGCCGAGGCCGGCGACCGCGTTGCCGCCGGCGAGCTCGATGATCAGTTTCCCATCGACGTCTTCCAGACCGGCTCGGGAACCTCGTCGAACATGAACGCAAACGAGGTGATCGCGGCGCTCGCCGGCGAGGACGTGCACGCCAACGACGACGTGAACATGGGGCAGTCCTCGAACGACGTCTTCCCGTCCGCCGTTCACCTCGCGGCGCTCGACGAGATCACGAACGAGCTCATGCCAGCCTTGCAGCGTCTCGCCGATTCGTTGCAGGCGAAGGCGGCGGAATTCGACGACGTCGTCAAGTCGGGCCGCACGCACCTCATGGACGCGGTGCCCGTGACGCTCGGCCAGGAGTTCGGCGGCTACGCGGCCCAGATCCGCCAGGGCTACGACCGGGTCGGCGCGACGCTCGAGCGGCTCGGGCAGATCCCGCTCGGCGGCACCGCCGTCGGCACCGGGCTCAATACGCATCCCGAGTTCGCCGCGCGCGTCCGGGGGCGGCTCTCCGAGGAAACCGGGCTCACGATCTCCGCGCCCGCCGACGCCTTCGAGGCGCAGGCGGCACGCGATGCGCTCGTCGAGAGCTCCGGCGCTCTCAAGACGGTTGCGGTCTCGCTCACGAAGATCGCGAACGACCTCCGGCTGATGGGCTCCGGGCCGCGAGCCGGGCTCGCGGAGATCTTCCTCCCCGAGCTCCAGAAGGGCAGCTCGATCATGCCCGGCAAGGTCAATCCCGTCATTCCCGAGGTCGTGACACAGGTCGCGGCCCAGGTAATCGGCAATGACGCGGCGATCGCCGTCGGGGGTATGCAGGGCCACTTCGAGCTGAACGTGTTCGTGCCGATGCTGGCCCGAAATCTGCTCGACTCGATCAAGCTCCTCACGTCCGCGTCTCGTCTCCTCGCTGAGAAGTGCGTGGACGGGATCGAGGCAAATCGCGAGGTGTGCGAACGCTACGCCGAGCTGACCCTGTCCGCGGCGACCGCGCTCAACCCCTACATCGGCTACGACGCGGCGAGCGAGATCGTCAAGGAGGCCGTCGCCTCGGGCCGCCCGCTGCGGGATGTGGCCCGCGAGCGGGGCGTCGCGGACGACGTGCTCGACAGGGCGCTCGACTATCGCGCGATGGCGAAGCCGCACGACCCGCGGGCCTAGACTCCCGGAGTCCTCACCTAACCAGGGTCAAAAACCTGTGCTAGCTTGCCCGGCCGTCGGCTGACCGGCTTGATCGGGTGGAAGATCAGGATCTATATTCCCGTTGACGGCGGCCTGGCTGCGTCGTCCAACACTGGGAAAGGGGAGAACAGGTGGATTACTTTCTGGGTCGGGGCCTGCCGCGCGCCGCGCGTGGTCGGGTCCGCCGACTGACGGTCGTCCTTGTAGGCCTGATTCTGGCCGCTGGATTCGCGCTCGGTGCGCAGTCCGCGGCGTCGCAGGGAGAAGAGGAGGCGACGGCCGCGCCCTTCTCGCATCTCGATATCCGCGCCTTCGGGAACGCGGGTTCGTTCAAGCCGCTGTCCCTCGCCGGCGATCGCACGGTGGGCGTCATCCTCAAGTTGAAGGGTGACTCCGTCGGTCAACGCCAGATCGAGGCACGCCGGCAAGGACGTGAGCTGACGAAGGCGGAGCGAGCCGCGATTCGCGAGCAGCTCCGGAATCAGCAGGCACCTGTTGCAGACCGCATCGGCGCTCTCGGAGGAACGGTCTTCGAGCGGTACCAGGACGCGTACAACGGCCTGGCCGTCCGGATTCCGCTGAAGAGCCTGCCGGCGCTCGCAGATCTGCCGGAGGTCGCGTCCCTCCAGCCCGATCGCCAGGTGACACTCGACAACGTCGCCGGCGTGCAGTACATCCGTGGCAACGAGGCGTGGGCCGACACCGGCCGCACGGGCACGGGTCAGAAGATCGCCGTCATCGACACGGGCATCGACTACTTCCACGCCAACTTCGGCGGTTCGGGCAATCCGGCCGATTTCGCGAACGACAATCACACGATCATCGAGCCGGGCTCGTTCCCGACTGCCAAGGTCCTCGGCGGCCGCGACTTCGTCGGCGACGCCTATGACTCGAGCTCGGACGATCCGGCGAAGACCATTCCGCATCCTGATCCCGATCCCGCGGACTGCAACGGCCACGGCTCGCACACCGCGGGCACGGCGGCCGGTTTCGGCGTTCTCTCCACCGGCGCCACGTACGGCGGGCCGTACAACGGCACGACGTACAGCAACAGCTTCACCGTGGGTCCCGGGGTTGCGCCCGAGGCGAACATCTACGCCTACCGTGTCTTCGGGTGCTCGGGCTCTGCCACGGACGCGGTCATCGTCGCGGCGCTCGACCAGGCGCTCGAGGATGGTGTGGACGTCGTCAACATGTCGCTCGGCTCCGTCTTCGGGCGGGCGGACGCGGCGGATTCGGAAGCGTCCAACACACTGGCGCAGAACGGCGTCGTGATCGTGGCCTCGGCCGGCAACAGCGGCCCGAGCGGCTACATCACGGGGAGTCCGGCAGCTGCGACGCGCGCCCTCTCGGTTGCGGCGATCGATGCCTCGAGCCCGACATTCCCGGGTGCGAACATCACGCTCAGCACGGACGGGAGCATTCTCGCGCAGATGTCCAACGGCCCCTTCCAGGGCGATCCGGGTCCCGCCGTGCCGAGCGGTTCACTCCAGGTGGTCGTGCTGAAGGAGGCGGACGGCTCGGTCTCGCTCGGTTGTGACGCGTCCGACTACTCGGGTTTCAGTGTCAGCGGCAAGCTCGTGGTCGTGCTCCGCGGGGTCTGTGCCCGCGTGCACAAGGCCATCGTCGGCCAGAAGCAGGGAGCGGCGGCCGTCGCGATGATCAATACCGGGACCGGCTATCCGCCCTTCGAGGGCGACATCACGTCGGACCCTGACACCGGCGAGCAGTTCCACGTCACCATCCCGTTCTTCGGAGTCAAGGGCCTCCTCGGTTCGACTCCGGCGAGCGACGGTGACAAGCTCGCTGCGGCTGACGGCGGCTCGTCGAGCTACGCGGCCGCAACGGTTCCCAATCCCGGGTATCAGGTTGCGGCCTCGTTCACATCGGGCGGCCCGCGCAACGTGGACAGCGCCGTGAAACCGGAGGTCATCGCCCCGGGCGTGAGTGTGAAGTCCACCGCTATGGGCAGCGGCACGCAGGGAACACGGATGTCCGGCACCTCGATGGCTGCACCGCATACCGCCGGCGTCGCAGCGCTGGTGTCGCAGGCCCATCCGTCGTGGTCGACCGAGGCCATCAAGGCCGCGATCATCGACACGTCGAATGCCACGAGCTCGAAGATCCTCGGCTACAACCCGAGAGTCTCCGGCGCGGGCGTCGTCGACGCCCGGAAGGCTGTCGACACGGTCGCCTATGCCACCACGAGCGGCGGCAGCGACACGATCAACTTCGGTTACCACGCCCTGTCGGGCGCCTACACGCAGACCATCCCGGTGACGCTGCACAACACGAGTGGATCGCCGCTCGCCTACGACCTGTCGGTGGAGGCGATCGGCACGCTGGGCTCGACGACGAGCGTCTCGCCGGGTTCGGTCAACGTTCCGGCGGGCAGCACGGCGTCGCTCGACGTGACGGTGTCGCTGAGCGCGGCGGCGGTCGCAGCCTTGCCGGCTGCACTTGCGTCGAACTTCGGCGCGGTCCAGACCGCGCGAGGCGCAGTGGTCGCAACACCCACGCCCAGCGGGGCGGGGATCTACAGCCTCCGCGTTCCGTACATCTTCGTTCCACGTGGTCTCTCGAACGTGGCCGCAGGCCCGAAGAGCGAGTACACGAAGGCGGGAGACATGCGGAACGCGACGGTCCCGCTGTCGAACACGGGCGTCCACGGCAGTACGGCGGACGTCTATGCGTGGGGGATCCACGACAACAACGACATCAGTGGCGGCGAGGACTCGATGGACGTCCGTGATGTGGGAGTCCAGGCCCAGCCGAAGTCGTTCCTCTGCGGTACCGACACGAGCGGCGTCTGCTCCGCCGCAGACGATCGGTCGCTCATCTTCGCGATCAACGTGTACGGCCAGGCGGCGAACCCGGCAGTGAGCGAGTTCGACGTCCTGATCGACCTTCAGAACGACGGTCGGCCGGACTTCTTCGTCGTCGGCGTGGACTTCGGCGCCGTCACAGCGGGGACGTTCGACGGACGGTTCACGTCGTTCATCTTCGACAGGGGCGGCAACCTCGTCGACTTGTGGGTCGCTCGCGCGCCGATGAACGGCTCGACCGTCGAGCTACCCACGCTGGCCAGCGAGATCGGTCTCGACCCGGCCGTCAACTCGACGAAGTTCAACTACGCCGTGAACGCGTTCTCGATCGTTCCGGAAAACCTTGTCGACACGACGGCCGCTGCGTCCTTCCGGTCGCATCAGCCGCCGGTCTCCACGGGTCAGCGGATTCCGCTGGCGCCCGGTGGGTCGGCGACCCTCGACGTGTCCGTCGACCGCGGGAAGTTCGCGGGCACTCCGCAGCTCGGATGGCTCGTCGTTGCTCTCGATGACGCCAACGGCGCCGCCCAGGCGGACGAGGTGCCAGCCGGGGACGTGAAGTAGCGCAAGGCAAAAGGCGGCAAGAACGAAGGGCCCCGGTGTACGCCGGGGCCCTTCGTTTCCGGCTTAATCGTTGGGGTTGCAGTCCGGCAGGGGCGCCGTCACGAAGAGCCTCGCCCGGCTTCCGGCCGATCCGAACGCCTGGAGTGAGAACGACTCGCAACGGCCCGCGGAGAGCATGAATCGGACGCGGAACGTTCCGGTTGGACTGGTCACGATCCGCCGCATCGCCGTCTGCCCGGCCACGGTCAGCCGCACGCGCACCGTCTCATGAGACTCGAACCCGCGTCCGGTGACGACCACAGGGGTTCGATCGAGGAGGCGGAGCGCCGGACGAGTGCTCGTCGCTCCCAGGGCCGGCGTTGCCGCTACGGCCACCGCGATGGCTGTGAGAAGCGGCGCTCTCCGCATTTGGCCGCAGGGTAGCAGCGAAGCGTTTGGCCATCTCCGGGGCGGAAAAGGTTGTGTGATGAGCAAGAAGCCGAACAAAGAGGAACGCGACGAACTCGACGAGTCCGAGCTCGAGGAGCAGACGGAGAGCCGCTACCTGATCGCGAAGCGATGTCCGTGATCGAGCCGCCGTTCGTCTCGCCTCCAGGCGTGACGCTCCCCGTTGAACCGCCCGACTAGCGCCGACTAAAAGCGCGAGAGAGGCGGGGCTCACAGCCGATCGACCGGATCTTTCGTTTTGGACCGGTCCCTGGGCGGGTACAAGGCCTGTATGACCGAGGAAAAGTATCCAGAGCTGACCGAGGAAGAGCTCGAGGAACAGACCGCCGAGGTCCTCCCCGAACGGGAAGAGATGTCGGTCATCCAGCCGATCTCCCCAATCGGCGGGGGGTTCACCCTCCCGGTCGAGCCACCCGAGGGCGAGACCGGATAGCGACCCCGAGTTAGTACGCGATCGCGCGCGCGGCTGCGTGTCGCTGCTCGTCCGCCCGGTAGCTGGAGCGCACGAGTGGCCCCGCGAAGACCGAGCCGAACCCGAGCGCTTCGCCCTGCTCGCGAAGCCAGCGGAACTCGTCGGGGTGTAGCCAGCGGTCGATCGTCGCGTGCTTCGGGCTCGGCTGGAGGTATTGGCCGATCGTCACGACGTCGACGTCGTGCCGGCGTAGGTCGCACATCGTCTCCACGACCTCGTCGTTCGTCTCGCCGAGCCCGACGATGATGCCCGACTTCGTCAGGACCGGGTAGTCGGCGAGCTCCTTGGCGCGCTGCAGCAGCCAGAGTGCTTTGTCGTAGCTCGCTTTGGCGCCGCGCATGTGTGGATGGAGGCGGCGCACCGTCTCGATGTTGTGGTTGAAGACGTCCGGACGCTCCGCGAGAACGGTGTGCAGTGCTTCTTCCTCGACGTCGAGGAAGTCAGGCGTGAGAACCTCGACGGACGCTTGCGGCACCTTCCGCTTGAGCGCCCGGATGGTCGCGGCGTAGTGGCCTGCACCGCGGTCCGGGAGGTCGTCGCGATCAACCGACGTGACGACGACGTGTGTGAGCTGCATCTGCGCGGCCACGTTCGCAAGCCGGAGCGGCTCGAGGGGATCCGGCGGTCCGTCGGGCTTGCCGCTGTGGACGTAGCAATAGCGGCAGGCGCGCGTGCACGTGTCGCCGAGGATCTGGAAGGTCGCAGTCCCGCGGCCCCAGCATTCGCCGATGTTGGGGCAGCGCGCCTCTTCGCAGATCGTGTGCAGGCTCGCGCCGTGGATGAGCTTCTTGACGTCGTAGTACCGCGAGTCCGCGCTCGGGGCGCGGACCTTCATCCACTCCGGGCGGCGGGGGCGTTCAGCGACGGGCAGCGAAGAGTGCACGCTCCCGAGTCTAGAGATTGACCTCTGCGCTTCGGGGGAGGGGCGGCTTGCGCCGCCCCTCCCGCAGCCGATATGTCAGCCGGTCGTCACCGCCCAGGTGTCCGTGTTGCCGAACGTTCCCGGACAGTCGGCGAGCGGCCAGGGCGCAGGCAGCACGCGCTCCCCGGCGGCGAACGACGTCGCACGGTAGTTCTGCACCGGACTGCAAACAGTCGCGTTCTGCGCATCGGTCCAAACGCCGAGGCCGTAGGTCGCGGTAGCTGCCGCATAGACGTAGTCGCCGATCCGCTCTTGGTAGATGTCGTGACCGGGATACGTTCCGCGGAGGTCGTTGTGACCCGCCGAGGTGTTTGTCGACCCGTTGTAGACGATGGACCACGCTCCGGGCGATCCGTTCGCGCCCAGCGGCGCCGTCAGGAAGACGCCGTGGTAGGGCCGTGGGGACGTCATGTCGGCCGCGCGCCATGGGGCCGTATCGGCCTCGTAGACGACGTAGATCCGGTTACCCGTCGGCGAGATTGCAGGTGCTGCGTACAGCGGCCGGTCGCCGGCGAGCGACACGGTCGCCGGGCTGCTCCAGGTCGCGCCACCGTCGAGCGACCAGGAGAGCTGCGCCGTGTTCGCGTTCACGTTCGAACCGCCGTCCGCCCAGGCGTCGACGATCTCGTTCGTCGCACCGGCACCGGTCGGCGCGCCGTTGGCAATGTCGACGCTCGGCCCTGCCGACAGGTCGGTGCGAGCGCCTGCGAAGCCGTCCATCACGCACCGGCCGTAGACCGGGTCGACGAAGAAGCAGGGATCGGTGATCTGGCGGACAACCTGCATCTTGGTCCAAGAGCGACCTCCGTCGAACGACTTGAACAGGACGTGGAACCCATGTGTCGGCAGCCCGACGAGCGTCGGGTTCTCGAACATCTCGGCGAAGAGGTAGACGACTCCGTGGCTGTCGGTGCGGATCGTGCAGCCGCTGATGCCAAAGAGAGTCGGGCCCTTGCCGTTCGTGCCCGCCGGCGTGATCTGCTGGGTGCTCCACGTATCCCCGCCGTCGTCGGACACCGACGCACTCAGGGGTGCTGGGAAGTTCCCACCCAGGCCCGGGTGCCGGCCGACACTGCGGAACTCCGGATTGCAGATGTAGACGCGACCGAAGAAGGGGCTGGAGGCGGCGTTGTCCGCCCAGATCTGCTCCTTGTCCTGGAACGCGGTCTGGCCGGTGTGTGTGTTGACGATCACCGGCGCTCGCCAGCTCACCTTGTTGAGCACGCTCGTCGGCGTCGGGTTGTCCAGCCGCGAGACGCCCACGCCGAGGAAGCCGTGGAACTCGGGGTTCGGGAACGCAAACCCCGACGGCCACGCGCCCACGAGGTTCGCGTAGTAGACCCGCGACCCGTTCGCCCAGGCGAAGTGTCCGTTGGCCGGGACGGGTCCTACCGCAACCGCCGGATCGCCGGAGGACACGAGGGTGTTCTCGAAGTACCACGGCAGCGTATGGATCGGTCCCGGGTGTGCCGTGCAGGTCGCGGTCGGGTTGCAGTCCGCGGCCGTCCAGCCGGTGTAGGCTGGCTGGATCCACGTGTTTCCCCTGTCGAAGGAGAATGCGACCGCGGAAAGACCGACGCCGTCGTCCGCCGGGTCCGCACACGTTCCGAATGTCACCGTGTCCGCCTGCGGACACGGCGCCCAGTCGACGAAATCGTTCCAACCCGAGACGGCAAAGTTCGGGTGGTTTGCATCGACGGCGACCGCCGGTTCGTTTTGATGGTTTTGAGGCGTCGTGTCAGGCGGGCTGCCGACGCTGACGTTTCCTGCGAGCGCCGTGGCGGCCGCGCACAGCCCGCAGGCCATGCTCGCTGCTATCGCCGCAATTTTTCTGGTCATTCGCGTCCTCCATCGAGAAGAGAGCGAGCGGCTGCCCGCCCTGGGCTTACGTGAACACAGGTGCCTGACCTCGACCAGATGAGTCTGGACCGCTGCAGATGCCTTGTTCGCGATGCACTCCCCATGGCCACGACCAAGCGGAACGATTCTCACGCCGCGAGCGGGCCGGGTCAATGCCCGGCGCGAAGTCCCGACTAGCGGGGGTCGGTGTTCATCGTGACGCGAGCTGTGCGTGGATCGGCTGGGGCCAGAGTCCGACTCCCTCGAGGGCCGGGAGCGGCTCGAACTCGAGCTCGAAGACAGCCGCGATTCCGTCATGGGCAAACGGTCGGACGTCGTCCACGCTTACCGCCCGGTCGAGCTCGCGGGCGATGGTCGTGAAGGCTGCGTCCTCCAGGCCGCACGCCGTGATCCACTCGGTGAAGGGCGATGGGTCGAGATCGACGTTGAGCGCATAGCCGTGCGTCGTGACCCAGCGTGAGATGTGGACGCCGATCGAGGCGATCTTGCGCGGTGGCCGCTCGAGCCACACTCCCGTCAGGCCCTCGAGACGCGTCGCCTCGATCCCGAGTGGCGCGACCGTGCGGATGAGCGCCTCCTCGAGGTCGCGCACGTACTTCTTGATGTCTTTGCCGTGGCGCTTCAGGTCCAGGACCGGGTAGCAGACCAGCTGGCCGGGTCCGTGGTACGTCGACTTGCCGCCGCGATCCGTCTCCACCACGTCCACGTCGGCGCCATTCGGCACGTGCAGCTCGCCCGTGTCGGTTCGGCGCCCGAGCGTAACCACCGGCGGGTGCTCGAGGAAGATCACGGTGTCGGGAATCGCGCCTTGCGAGACGGCGCCCGCCAGCGATCGCTGGAGATCCCACGCCTCCTGGTAGGGGACGAGGCCCAGGTCGAGCACGTACCCACCACGGCTCATGCGCTCCAGCCTAGCTACGACGTGCGAAGCTGCCGTAGCGATGAGGACGACGCTGCTGCTCGCCGACTACGCGCGCGTCGCGGACAGCAAGCTGGACGTGATCGGCGGCGGCTGGTCGATCATGAACGCGACCGGGCCCTTCGGCTTCTTCGTGGCGGCGCTCTTCCAGATTCCCTGGGACCAGACGAACACGCAGCACAAGTTCCGCTTCGACCTCCTCGATGCGGACGGCCAGGGCGTCCCCGCCTCGGACGGCGAGGAGATGGTTCACGTCGAAGGCGAGTTCGAGGCCGGCCGTCCTGCGGGCCTCAAGATCGGCACGCCGGTGGATCTCCCGCTCGTCGTCCCCTTCGGACCACTCGTCGTCGAGCCAGGACGCTACGAAATCCGTCTAACCATCAACGGCGAGACGAAGGAGAACTGGTTCGTCGCGTTCACGGTGCGACAAGCACCGGCGCCTGCCTGAGCGACTAGCATTGACACCCAGCCGGAAGCCAGTGCAGGCGAAGCCGCACTGGCTGCAGGCGAACTCACGCGGGCGGGGACGCGAAGCGCCACCGCCCGCGGACCACGGCAATCGCCAACCGGAACCCCCGCGAGAGCGCGCGGGCTTAGCCCGCGCGCGTTACGCCGCGAAGCGGCCGTACCTATCCCCGAGCGAAAAGCGCAGCCTTCGCTCGGCTCAGTAAGCAGATTCGTCCCACGTCTGGAGCTTCTCGCGCAGGTCGCGCAGGAAGCGGCCGGCGAGCGCGCCGTCGACGAGGCGGTGGTCGTAGGTGAGCGTCAGGTTCATGATCGGACGGATCGCGATCACGTCCTCGCCCAGCTCGTCCTGCACGACCCACGGGCGCTTGACGACGGCGTACGTGCCGAGGATCGCCGCCTGCGGCTGGCTGATGACCGGCGTCCCGTGGAAGGTGCCGTAGCCGCCGGGATTCGTGATCGTGAACGTGCCGCCCTGAACCTCGTCGGGTAGCAGCTTCTTGTCCCGCGCCCGCTGGGCGATGTCGGTCACAGCCTTCGCCATCCCGACCAGGTTGAGCGTCTCGGCGTTCTTCACCACAGGAACGATCAGGCCCTTCCCGTCCTGCAGCTCGACCGCGAAGCCGAGGTTGACGTAGCTTCGCGTCACGATCTGCTCACCGCGGATCTCGCCGTTGATCCACGGATAGTCGCGGAGGGTGTCGGCGGCGGCGCGCGCAACGAAGATGAGATAGGTCGGGTTGACGCCGTAGCTCTGCTGATACTCCTTCTTCAGCTCTGTGCGGATCGCGACGACCTTCGACATGTCCACCTCGATCGCGCTCGTGACGTGCGCGGCGGTGTCGAGGGAGCGGCGCATGTGCTCGGCGATGCCCTTGCGCATAGCGGTCATCGGCTCGAAGGATTCGCCGGGCTGTGTGGGCGCAGCGGCGGCCTGAGCCGGAGTGGGTTTGGGAGCCGCCAGCGCAGGCGCAGGTGCGGGCGCGGCCGCCGGAGCTTCGGGTTGTGGCGGAGCTGCGGGCGCGGCCGCCGGAGCTTCGGGTTGTGGCGGAGCTGCGGGCGCGGATGGGGCGCCGGACTCGATGAAGTTGAGGATGTCCTTCTTCGTCACCCGCCCGCCGCGGCCGGTTCCCTGCACCTGGCTCGGGTCGACGCCGTGCTCCGACGCGATCTTCGCCACGACGGGCGACACGAATGTCTTGCCGTTGGTTTGCGCAGCCTGCGCAGGCTCGGGTGGGGCCTGCTGCGACGGCGCGACCTCTCCAAGGCCCTCGCTCGCAGCAGCCATCGACTCGTCGGCTGCGGCCTGCGTGGCTGGCTCGGGCGTCGCCTCCTGAGTTTGTGGCTCTGAGCCACTTGGTGCCCCGGCGCCGTCGCCGCCGATGACAGCGAGCTTCGTTCCGACCTCGACGGTTGCGCCTTCCTGCACCAGGATCTCGGTCAGGACGCCGCTTCCGGGGCTCGGCACCTCGGTGTCGACCTTGTCCGTCGAGATCTCGAGCAGGGGCTCGTCGGCCTCGACTTGCTCACCTTGCTGTTTGAGCCACTTGGTGATCGTGCCCTCGGAGACGGACACGCCCATCTGCGGCATGACGACGTCGATTGCCTCGGTGGTAGCCATCGCTCTCCTAATACCCGGCCAATTCGCGTAAGCCCGCTGCGACGTCGTCGACCTGGGGGATGAACGCCTTCTCAAGCGGAGGCGAGAAGGGCACGGGAGTGTCGGGCGCGGCGATCCGCTTCACCGGCGCGTCGAGGTCCTCGAATGCCTCCTCGGCGATCGTGGCCGCGATCTCCGCGCCGAAGCCACCGGTGCGCGTGTCCTCGTGCAGGACGAGCACCTTCGACGTCTTCCGCACGGACTGAAGTACGGCCGCTTTGTCCCATGGCATCACGCTGCGCAGGTCGACGATCTCAACGGAGACGCCGTCCGAGTCGAGTTGCTGAGCGGCCTCGTCGGCGGTGTAGACCATCGCGCCCCACGTGATCACGGAGACGTCGTCGCCTTCGCGGTGCGTCCGCGCTTTTCCGATCGGCACCGTGTACCGCTCCTCCGGCACCTCGCCCTTGATGCGCCGGTAGAGATGCTTGTGCTCGAAATAGAGGACGGGATTCGGGTCCTCGATCGCGCTGATCAGGAGACCCTTCGCGTCCTCGGGCGTCGCCGGGCACACGCACTTGAGACCCGGGATGTGCGCAAAGGACGACTCCGGGTTCTGGGAGTGGAACGGCCCGCCCGAGAAGCCGCCGCCCGACGGGAGCCGGATGGTGATCGGCACCGGCGTCCCAGCACGGTAGCGCTGCTTGGCCGCCACGGTGACGAGTTGATCCCACGCGCAGGAGATGAAATCGGCGAACTGCATCTCCGCGACCGGCCGCAGCCCCATGATCGCCGCCCCGGTGCACGCGCCCACGATCGCCGTCTCCGCGAGCGGCGCGTCCATCACACGCCAGTGCCCGAACTCCTCCTGAAAGCCGAGGGTGACCTTGAACGCGCCGCCGTAGACGCCGACGTCCTCGCCGATCACGAACACGCGCTTGTCGCGGCGCATCTCGGTGCGCAAGCCGTCTGAGATCGCCTGGAGGTAGGTGAGCTCGGCCATTACTTGTGATGGGGCGTGTCGAGGTCTTCGGGCGTCGCGTACACGCCCTCCGTGAGCTGCGAGGGTTCGGGGAGCGGCGACTCTTCCGCGCGCTTGAGCGCGTCGTTGAGAGTCTTCTTCACCTCCGCTGCGATCTCGTCCTCCTCCTCGTCGGTCATGTCCGCGTTCTCGCGCAGCCAGCTTCGAAAGCGCTCGATCGGGTCCGACTCGGCCCAGCGCTCGAACATCTCTTTGGGCACATAGAAGGCGTCGTCGTGCACCGCGTGGCCCTCCATGCGCAGCGTCACGCTCTCGATCAAGGTCGGGCCTCCCCCGTCGCGCGCCTTCTCGATCGCCCGCCGCGCCTCGCGATAGATAGCGAGCGCGTCGGTTCCGTCGACCACGATTCCTTCGAAGCCGTAGGACTCGGCGCGGTCGGCCACGTGCTCCGTGGCGAACTCGAGGTGCGTCGGCGTCGAGTACGCCCATTGGTTGTTGTCGCAGACGAACACGACGGGAAGCTTGCGCACGCCGGCGAAGGTCATCGCCTCGTGGCAGTCGCCGCGCGCCGATGCGCCCTCCCCGAACCAGCCGACAGCGACGCGCTTCTCCTCACGAATCCGGAAAGCCAGCGAGCAGCCGACCGCCACCGGAAGCATTGCCGGCAGGTGACTCACCATCGCAATCAGCCCGAGCTTCGAATCCGCCATATGGACGTTGCCGTCCCTCCCTCTCGTCGGCCCGTCCGTCCGGCCCATGTACTGCGCGAAGATCCGCCAGGGCTCGACGCCGCGGACGACATGGACGCCCATGTCGCGGTGAAGAGGCGTGCCGACGTCGTCCGGGCCCATCGCCGTCGCAACGCCGACGGCGGCACCCTCGTTCCCGCGCCCCGTGTAGAAGGAGCCTGGGATCTTGCCTTGCCGGTAGAGGATGTGGCCGCGCTCCTCGATTCCGCGCGTCAGCACCATGTTGCGGTACACGCCGAGCAGGTCCTCGCGGTCGAGACCCGCCTCGCGCACCTCCTTCAGCGAGCCGACGGGCTCGGCTTCCCGGGCGATCGCCATGGCCGTGTCACTCTAACGGCTGGGCTCGCGGTCACCGGCGCGCCGTTGACCACCATGGATAGGATCGCGGCGCCGTGAGCGCCGATCCCTTCGCCAACGATCGCTTCCTCGTCGAGCAACTCGTCCGTCCGATCGTCAACCTCTACCAGGTGACACCTCTGGCCGCGGGCGAGACGCCTGCGGGTGGGCCGATTGCCTACGTCCGCCAGAAGCGGATGGCGATCAAGGAGGACATCCGGTTCTTCGCCGACGAGCAGGAAACGCAGGAGGTCTTCCGGATCAAGGCCCGTTCGATGTTCGACATCGGCGGTGCGCGCTACGACGTGACGGACGCGATGGGTGCCCCGATCGGCGTGCTCGAGCACGTCTTCGGCAAATCGTTCCTCCGTTCCACCTGGCGCGCGAAGGACGCGGAGGGAGCCGAGGTCGTGACGGCCCAGGAGCGCAGCCTCCCGATGGCGATCGCTCGCCGTATCGTCGACTTCGTTCCGTACGGGGAGTGGGTCCCGATCCCGTACAACTTCGATCTCCTGATGGACGGGCGCGCGATCGGCCACATGAACCGGAAGCTCCAGCTGCGCGACCGCTACGTCCTCGACCTCTCCGGCGACCACGAGCGGCGGCTCGATCGGCGCCTGGCGATCGCGCTGGCTGTTGGCCTGGACACGCTTCAAAACCGCTAGGGGTACGCGCTCCTCAAACGAGCGATTGCACGGAAGCCCTGGCCGCCGTACCGTCAGAAGGTAGGCGGCGGCCGTGCCTCGACCGGCCATGACGCGGTGTCGGTCAGGCACGGCAGCCGATTGGCGGCGCGGGCTACAGTCGGCTCGTGGGCAAGGCGTCCGACTGGCTTCGCGAGGAGCGGCGGAAGGTTCTCGGGGACTGGGTCGCGTTCTGCCTCGAGTGCGGCGCAGCGCGGCGCTGGTTCGACGACTTCGAGGGGGAGGTCCCCGACGTGTGCCAGCAGTGCGGCGGCGAGATGCTGCGGCGCTGCCCGTCCTGTTCCGCGCCGTTCAGCTCGACCTTCACCGTCGACTGCGAGTCGTGCGGGGTGCGGCTGCGGAATCCCGAGCTCTTCGGGACACGGATTCGGCGTCGGTAACCGCCTCTCGTCGAGACACGTCTGGGTCTAGACCCGGCCGTGGCTACGCCGGACGTGGCGCTGTCCTGCCGTTACCCGCTCCAACCCTGCGCGCGACCGAGGCCGGACGCTAAGCCACGCGAAGCGGCCTTAGCGGGAGGCGAATTGACGCGGGCGGGGAGGCTTTAGACCCACCGCCCGCGCGTCCGGACGAAATCGCCCAAGCGGCCGTCTCGGATGACGAACGCTTCGCGCGCGGAGGCGGGAGCGCGCTCCCGCCGGAGCGCTAACCAACGTCAGCCTCGCCGGGCCAGATCAAGAGCGTCAGCTCTTGATCTGCGAGAAGCGGATGACGGTCACCGTGTCGTCAGGGGTGACCTCTCGGTTGTAGAGCTGACTCAGGAAGGACGCCATGTCCTCGGTGCGGCGGATCTCGGGGTTGTCGTGCTCGATCTCGCGCGGGGACAGCTCCGCCAGGGTCTTCACCTCGACCTTGTCGATGACGGCGTCGAAGACCCGTTCGCGCGGGCTGAAGCGCGCTCCCGCCAGTACCTGGACGATCATTCCTTTGCGGTACTTCGCGGCCTTGTCGCCGAGGCGGATCGTCGCGGTTTTGCGTCCGCTTCGGAGCTGTTCGGCCACGATCGGGGAGTAGAAGTTGAGCGCGTACATGGCCTCGCTCACGTGGGTCGACGCCACCGCGTTCGGCGGCGGACGAGGAACGCGGTCACGATCCCGAGGATCCAGCCCGTGATCGAGCTGATCACGACGAGCCAGATCAGCCGGGCCTGGGTGCTTCCGACCACGTAGTCCACCCTCACCTGCCGCGTGTTCCGGGCGATCAAGAGGATGAGGAAGACGACCGCCGCGATCGCGACGGCCAGCGCGGCGTAGAGGCCCGTGCGATGGGTGTAGCGAACCCCGCGCCGGAAGCGCGATTCTTCCTCGAGGGTCGGCGCCTCCGGCTCCCGCTCGCTCACGCGCGGAGCCTAACGCGAGAGCCCCTACCGCGAAAACCGTTCGAGCGCCTTCGCCGCCATGTCCCGCTCGCCCTTGTAGGCCAGGAGCTGCGGCGCCTCCTCGAGCGGCAGCCAGCGGACCTCCGCGACCTCGTGCGCATGCTCCGGCGGGATGTCGCCGAGCCGGCCAGCCCGGTAGCGGAAGAGGAAGAAGCTGACCACCTTGAAGACCCGCTCGCCGGCCCAGGTGTAGACATACCGGATGTCTCCCAGCTTCTCGACGGGCGTCGCCTCGACGCCGGTCTCCTCCGTCACCTCGCGCAGTGCCGTCAGCTCCGCACGCTCGCCCGGCCCGATGATGCCCTTCGGCAGGGCCCAGGTGCCCTCCGGCTTGCCGGCGGGGCGGATCGCGGCCACGACCGGCCGGCCGCGCAGGCGGCGGACGACGACCCCTCCGGCAGAGAACTCCCGCCGCACCCCGACTTTGTAACACAGCGTCCCCTGGCGCTTGCAAAGCATTGGCGAGGCACGTTAGAATGCCCTGGCACTCGCGTCAGGAGAGTGCCAATAGGTGTCACAAAGTCGTCTGGACAGGAGGAGTGTGAATGAACCTGCAGCCGCTTGGTGACCGCCTGATCGTGGAGGTCCTCGACGAGGAGGAAACGACGGTCAGCGGCATCGTGCTGCCCGACACGGCGAAGGAGAAGCCGCAGCGCGGTCGAGTTCTCGCCGTGGGTCCCGGTGCTCGGGACGAGGATGGGGAGTACATCAAGATGGATCTCGAGGAAGGCGACGAGATCATCTTCAGCAAGTACGGCGGGACCGAGATCAAGCTCGGGACCGACGAGGTCTTGATTCTTCGTGAGTCGGACGTGCTCGCCAAGGTCGTCGGCGACCGCGAGCTGGCCGGCGCGAAGTCCTAGGGAACAGGGAGGTATTAGAGGAACATGGCTCACAAGGAGCTGAAGTTCAACGAGGATGCGCGCCGCTCGCTCGAGCGGGGCGTGAACATCCTCGCCGACGCGGTCAAGGTCACCCTTGGCCCGAAGGGGCGCTACGTCGTACTCGACAAGAGGTTCGGCGCCCCCACCATCACGAACGACGGCGTCACGATCGCGCGCGAGATCGAGCTGGAGGACGTGTTCGAGAACCAGGGCGCGCAGCTCGTCCGTGAGGTCGCGACGTCGACGAACGACGTCGCCGGCGACGGTACGACGACCGCGACCGTCCTGGCGCAGGCGATCGTCCGTGACGGTCTCAAGAACGTCGCCGCCGGGGCGAACCCGATGGCGCTCAAGCGCGGGATCGAGCGTTCGGTCGAGCAAGTGGTCGAGAACCTGAAGTCGCAGTCGAAGGAGATCTCCGGCAAGGAGGACATCGCCCGCGTGGCGACCGTCTCTTCACGCGACCGCGAGATCGGCGACGTCCTCTCCGACGCGATCGAGAAGGTTGGCAAGGACGGCGTCGTAAACGTCGAGGAGGGGCAGACGTTCGGCCTCGAGCTCGAGTTCACCGAGGGTATGCAGTTCGACAAGGGCTACCTGTCGCCGTACATGATCACCGACGCCGAGCGCATGGAGGCCGTGCTCGAGGACCCGTTCATCCTGGTCGCGAACCAGAAGATCGGTGCGGTCAAGGACCTGCTGCCGGTGCTCGAGCAGGTGATCCAGGCCGGCAAGCCGCTGCTGATCGTGTCGGAGGACGTCGAGGGCGAGTCGCTGGCGACGATCGTCGTCAACAAGCTGCGTGGCACGTTCACGGCCGTCGCTGTCAAGGCACCGGGCTTCGGTGACCGCCGCAAGCGCATGCTCGAGGACATCGCGATCCTCACCGGCGCCGAGGTGATCACCGACGAGATGGGCCTCAAGCTCGAGAACACGAAGCTCTCGCAGCTCGGCCACGCTCGCCGCGTGGTGATCGACAAGGACACGACGACCATCATCGACGGGGCCGGAGACGCGGAGGCGATCAAGGCCCGGATCAAGCAGCTCAAGTCGGAGATCGAGAACACGGATTCCGACTTCGACCGCGAGAAGCTCCAGGAGCGGCTCGCGAAGCTGGCCGGCGGCGTCGCCGTCGTCAAGGTCGGCGCCGCGACCGAGACGGAGATGAAGGAGAAGAAGCACCGCGTCGAGGACGCGCTCCAGGCGGCTCGCGCCGCGCTCGAGGAGGGCGTCGTCTCGGGTGGCGGTGTGGCGCTCCTCACCGCGGTCCAGTCGATCAAGCTGGATGAGTTCGAGGGCGACGAGCGCACCGGCGCTTCGATCGTGGTGCGTGCGCTCGAGGAGCCGGTCCGCCAGCTCGCCGACAACGCGGGCATGGAGGGCTCGATCGTCGTCGACAAGATCCGCAACGCCCCGAAGGGACATGGTCTGAACGTCGAGACGGGCGAGTACGAGGACCTCATCAACGCCGGGATCACCGACCCGACGATGGTCGTCCGCTCCGCGCTTCAGAACGCGGCCTCGATCGCGAAGAACATCCTGACCACCGAGGCCGTCGTGGCCGAGGCGCCGGAGAAGCAGCCGGCGGGTGCCGGTATGCCCGGCGGTATGGGCGGCATGGACATGATGTAAGCCGCCGAAAAGCTGACGCTTTTTCGTCGGAAGGTTGTACGGCACGGAGGCCGGGCTAGCCCGGCCTCCGTGCTTGATGGAGGGGTAGCGAGCGACTGCTGTGGTCCGCGGGCGGTGGCGCTTCGCGTCCCCGCCCGCGTGAGTTCGCCTCCGGTTAAGGCCGCTGCGCGTGCCTTAACCTCCGGCTTCGGCGGAGCTGGCGGGTCGGGTCGGGTTGGGTCAAGTGAGAGGCGGATTACGGGACTTCCGCACCCCAGCCGTCGAACTCGCACGGCCCTTTCTCCGCGCCTGCCAGCACCATCCAACGGACCCACTCGTTGAGGATGTCGAGGGAGAGAGTCGTCGGCTGTCGGGAAGACTCGCCATGGCCGACCTATACCCGGATAAGCAAAGCGGCCCCGAAGGGCCGCTTTGCGAGGGGGATTAGGGGGAGGTGGTTCGATTTGAAGTATCGGCCTCCACTCGGACGGCCTTCTCCCTCGAAAGGGGGAATGAGAAGGGCGGCCCTGCGGCCGCCCTTCTCGCTTCGTCCAGCTCGACTCGGCTAACCGAGGATAAGAGCGAAGATGTTCTGGTCGAGCCCGCCTGCGTTCGGACAGTTGTCCGCTGACCAGGCGCCTGCGCTGAACACCCGGCACTGAAGGACGTCGAAGCCGTCCGTGCCGTTGTCCGGAGCGACGGCGGGATCGTCGTAGCGCGGATCCGTACCCGCCACGGTTTCCCGTGTGTCCGTCCAGTTCATCAGTACCTTCGAACCATCGACGTCGACGTAGTTGTAGTCGCCGAAGAACGGGTCGTCGCGGTTCCCGAACTGCTCGTAGTTGTTGAGGTACTGCACCGCCGACGCCTTCGCGTGGCTCCAGGTCGAGCCGCCGTTACTCGACCATGAGTACCAAGTCTCGAGCCCAAGGCCGGCGATCGAGCCGGCTGCGCCGCCGACCCAGACATTGCCGAACGGCACGGTGCGGAAGTCACCCGCCGTTCCGGGCGGACCACTTGCGTTGTCGTTACGGCTGTCGTGGTAGACGGCGTACAGCGTGCCGTTGTCGATGTCGACATCGGGATAGAACTGATTTCCCTTCGTCTGCGGGTCGACGCGCGTGGGCGCTGTCCAGCTTGCACCGCCGTTCGTCGTCCTGCTGAAGTAGATCGAGCCCTGGCTGCCGATGCCGTTCGTGACCGTGCCGTAGGTCGTACCGGTCGCGGTCTCGCTTCCGGGAACGCTCGCCTCGACGACGACGTAGGCATCGTCGCCGTCACCGCTCACCGGGTCGGCCGCGATTCGAGGGCCGCTGTCGACGCGCCCGAACACGTAGCCGGACTGACACGCAAATGGCCCGTCGCCGCAGTCACGTGCGCGGCCTCCGGAAAGATTGCGGTCGGTCATGTCGAAATGGTCGAACTCGAAGGCCACGGCCGGCTTTGTGAACGTCCGGCCGCCGTCCGTCGACTTCGCCCAGGCGACTGCGTCACGCTGCTTCTGCGGGACGTCCTCCCCTGGAGTGAAGTCGAACTGTCGCCAGGCCACGAACACAGCGCCCGTGCGCGTGATCCCGATGTCGCACGACTGGCTGCCGTGCACTCCCTCGGAGATCTTCTGGATAGTGAACGTATGTCCGCCGTCCGTCGAGCGGGCGAACTCGACGAAGTTGTTGCTGCCGGAGCCGGTGAAGCGGGCCCAGCAGACATAGACGTTGCCCTGGAACGGGCTCGCCGTGCTTTTGTCCGCCTCGACCTCGACCTTGTCCTCGAAGTGGCCGAGGAAGATCGGGCTCGGCGTGCCGCGCGAGACAATGGTCGTGAACTCGTAGATCGGCGAGGTCGCGACGCTCGGCCAGTGGTAGCGGGCGAGCCAGATCGACCCGTTCGCGGGCTTGGTCCGGTTGAACGCGATGCCGGCGTAGTAGAGATGATTGGAGCGGTCCCACGCCTGCACGGGATCTCCTGCGCCGCCGACGAAACCGAAGAGCGGCGACGCCTGGCCCGCTGTCGACGTGTCAGTCCGATAGCCAGGCAGAAGGCTGTTCGTCCACGACGCGCCCCCGTTCGACGAGTAGTAGAACCCCGCCCATGCATCGCCCACCGTCTGGACCGCGCAGTAGTCGTTTGCGCCCGCCGTCATGCGCCCGTGGTCGAGGGGGTTAACGGCCGCTGTGGGCTCGTTCTGCTGCCGCTCGCCGCTCCCGTCGCCCCCGGGTGTCGGTGTGGTCGCCTCGTTGTTGCAGTCGAGGATGGTGGCGTCGTTACCGCCGTCGTGGCGGACATACGCCTGGTCCGTGATCTTGACGTCCGCCGAAGCAGTGAGTGCGAGTGCCGCAGCTGCCGTCCAGCAGACTGCGAGCGCAAACGCGAGTCTCTTCATAGCTCTCCCCCTTCTTGCCCCTTGCTTAGCAGCGGGACTCTAACTCAGGAGCCGTCGTTATCCCCGCAAAGGCGGAGCGGCCCCGAAGCTTGACCGTGGGAGCTCTTAGGGGGAACAAGAAGGGCGGCCCGGCGGCCGCCCTTCTTCCGCGAGACCCGTTCTCGACTATGGCGTGGGGTCGTTCACCCGCGTGCCGAAGATGTCCGAGTTACCGAACACCTTGCCTCCCGAAGGTGGGCAGGCCTGCTGCGGTGCCGGCCGCGGATTCGGTGTCGTGCCGGTTGCGAGGTTCTGCCGGAACGTGTCGATCGCTGGGCAGTCGTTCGCGTTCCGGACGTCGTTCCAGACCGCGTAGGCGAAGTCGTTCGTTGCGGCGACGTAGTTGTAGTCGCCGAGGAACTCAGCCACGAGGCTGTTCGTCGTCGAGCCGCGAGCGTCGCCCGAGACGCCGCGATGGATGGTCGTGAAAGCGCCGGGCAGCGTTCCGCTCAGGCTGGCATGCCGGACGACGCCCTCCATCGTGCGTGCGGCGGCCGTCGTCGATTGCCACGGAGCATGGAACGCCATGTAAGTCAGGTACAGGTCGGTTCCGTCCGGTGAGATCGCCACCGACGGGAAGTCGGGGCGGTCGCCCTGCGTCGTGTCCGCTGCGTTTATCGGTGTCGTCCAGCTCACGCCTTTGTTGCTGGAAAGCTGGAGAAGGGCCTCCTCCTTCGCGCCGCTCGCCGTGCTCGGCGTCGGCCCGTCGCACCAGGTCAGCACCAGCGTGTCCGGCGCGTTCGTGCCGGTCGGAGCGCCGTTGGCGACGTCGAGGCTCGGGTTCAGGCTCACGCGGGCGCCGCCGACCCCGTCGAAGCTGCGGCGGCCTTGGTTCGGATCGAAGATTCCGCACTCCTGGATCTGGGCGATCTCCCGCGGCCTTTCCCAGGTGACGCCGCCGTTGAGCGAACGGGACATGAAAATCACCCGGTCGAAGAGCGGCGGATTCGTCTTCGGTGTTTCGCCGCCGCGCCAGACGACGTAGGCGACCCCGTCCGAGTCGGTGTCGACGTCGCAGCCCTGACGGCCGGCACCGGTTCCGGTGTTCGCCGCTTCGGAGAGCTTGTTCTCGGTCCACGTGTCGCCGCCGTCCCGCGAGACGCTGACGAAGATCGGCTCCCGCGGGCCGCCGACGCTCCCGAAGGCTGTGTAGCAGACGTAAACGTTGCCAAAGAACGGGCTTGACTGTGCGTCGTCGGCGACGATCGACTCCTTGTCAGAAAAGGCGGAGCCGCTCTGCTTCGAGGCGACGACCGGCGGCAGCCACGTGGCTCCACCGTTGTCAGTGCGGGACACCGCGACTCCCTCGAAGCCCTTGAGCTCCTCGTTCCGCACGGCCAGGAAGTTCGAAGTCAGGTTCGCGTAGTAGAGTCGTGCGCCGTTTGCCCAGCTGAACCCGCTGGTGCCACGTCTTGGCCCGAACGAGAGCGAAGGATCGCCGTCCGAGACGAGGCGGTTCTCGAAGTACAGAGGCAGCGTACCGATGGGCCCCGGCTGCGTGGGCGCGCACGAGTCCGTGCTTCCGACGACGCCGACGCAGCTGCGGAACGAGAAGCCGCTGTACGTCGGCTGCGTCCACCCTCCGCTGCCGAGTTTGAAGTACACGCCCGAGACGCCGACGCCATCCGTGAACGGACAGTCGTTGTCGGCCTTGTTGTTACAGCCTTCGAGATCGATGTTGTCGTTGACGCCGGCGGCGAGCAGCGTCGGATTGATCGGATTGATCGCCACCCACGGCTCGTTCTGCTTGTTCTGGAGCATGACCGAGTCGGCGCTGCCGACTGTGACCTCCTCGTCGGGCAGCGCGTGCGTTGCCAGCGCCCCCGGCACGACGAACACGCTCGCAACCGCAATGGAGCCCAGCAGGACCGAAAGCTTTCTCACCCCTCCCCCCTCTCCTCGAGGAATCGAGATCGAGGGAGCGATACTACAACGACGAGCTAGAAGCCATACCTCTCCTCTTTCCAGAAGTTCGCGTCGTTGTGGTAGCCGTACCGCTCCCAGAAGCCGGGCTGGTCGGAGGGGAGCAGCTCGAGGCCGCGCAGCCACTTGGCGCTCTTCCAGAAGTAGCGAGACGGCACGACCAGCCGCAGGGGCCAGCCGTGTTCGGGGGCCAGTGGCTCCCCGTTCGCTTTCCAGGCGATTAGAGCCTCGTCGTCCTCGATCGCCGCGAGCGGGACGTTGGCGGTGAAGCCCTGCTCCGCGTGGGCGAGGACGAAGTGGGCGCTCGGCCTGGGCCGAACGAGTTCCGCGAGCTCCCGCCAATGGACTCCCTTGAAGCTCGTATCGAACCGGCTCCAGCGCGTGACGCAGTGGATGTCGATCGTGATCTCGGTCTGGGGCAGCGCTTGCAGCTCGTCGTAGGTCAGCGTGATTGGCTCCTCGACCTCTCCGAAGACCTTGAAGTTCCACGTCGCGAGGTCGGTCCGCGGGACGGTGCCGGCATGCAGGACGGGCCACTTCTCGGTCAAGTACTGCCCGGGCGGCAGGCGCGCGGGATCGAGCCCTTTTTCGACGAGCTTCTGCTCGGCCTTGGACCGGAAGAGGGTCACAGCCTACGGCTCAAAGTTACTGTCGAAGAAGCAGGAAGGTATGCGCGGCGCACTGGCCGCGATACCTGCGAGTCGCGGTATGCGTCGCACCTCGCCCTAGACTAGTTGCGGTGTCGAGCGTTACGTCACCGGCAGTCGCGCGCCGTCCACGTGCGTTCGTTCGCGTGGCCGGACCCGACGCCGAGGACTACTTGCAGCGAATGGTCTCGAATGACGTCGCCGCGCTTGCCCGGGGGGAGGCCTGCGAGGCGCTGCTGCTGACCGCAAAGGCACGCGTGATCGCGCCGATCCGCGTCCTCCGGCGCGCGAGCGATGACTTCCTCGTGCTGACCGAGCCCGAGCTGGGAGAGACCGTCCGGACTCAGCTGTCGAGGATGCGTTTCGCGGCCAAGGTCGACATCGAGCCGGAAGAGCACGAGGCGTGGATCGTTCTCGGCGGGGACGAAGTCCTCGACGAACGACCGCGCGGTGCAGAAGCGACCGAAGAGGAGCTCGAGCGCTGGCGGATCGAATCGGGCATCCCGCGGTGGGGTCGCGAGATCGACGACCGCATTCTCCCTGCAGAGGCAGGTCTCGACGAGACGCACATCAGCTTCACCAAGGGGTGCTACCCCGGCCAGGAGCCGATCGCGCGTCAGCACTATCGCGGCAAGATCAATCGTCGCCTGCGCGTGCTGGAGGTCGACGGCGAAGCCGTGCCCGGGGATGAGTTGGTCCTAGACGGAAAGGCGGTGGGACGGATCACGAGCTCGGTCCCTGGCTTGGCGCTTGGCTTCGTCCGCACCGAAGTCCCGGATGACGCGCAACTCGCGTTCGCCGCGAAGGCGGGCTTTGCCCGACTTCGCCCGTAGACGCTCTCCGAAGCAGTCCCGCGCAAGAACATCATGGCCCGCGAAGCGGGCCGATTCTTGCGCGGCTATGCGCCCGGCATGATTCGAACATGCGACCTCAGCCTCCGCAGGGCTGCGCTCTATCCCCTGAGCTACGGGCGCTCTGAAGCGGCACCAGTGTAGCGGCTACGGACGCAAAATCACGTTGCCGAAGGTCTCGCGCGCCCCGATTGCGCGATGCGCCTCGGCGGCTCGCCCGAGTGGGAGCTCGCGGTCGATGATTGGACGAATCTTGCCGCTCGCGGCCATCCCGATCAGCAGGTCCATCGTCTGGCGCGAGGCCTGAGCCGCACCGATTCCCTGTATGCGCCCTCGCTTGCCGAGCAGCGTCCAGATGTTGAACGAGACTAGCGCTCTGCCGACCGCGCCCGGAGTGACGAGCACGCCCTCGCGCCCGAGCGCGTCGACACTGTCCGCGAACGTCTCGGCGCCGACGGGATCGAAGACGACGTTTGCCTTCAGGTCGCGCAGCTTCGAATCGCCGTACTCGAGTGGCTCCGCTCCGAGCTCACGCGCCTTATCGAGCTTCTCTCTGCGCGTCGTCGCGTAGACCTTCGCCCCGACCAGCTCGTCCGGGATCGGGAAGACGTTGTCCTTCTTCGCCGCGACGAGCTCCGCGTACGTTCCTCTCGTCCCGGTGACGAGGACGCGTTCCCCGGTCGGCTCGATCCGGCCGGCCGCGTCGACGCCGAGGATCGCCGGAAACTCGATTCCGCCGCCCGCGCGCCAGGTGAGGTCGATGTGATTGATCCCTGCCGCCTCGACGCGCACGAGCAGCTCGTCGTCGGCGGGCTGCGGGTCCGGGACCTCCTGCAGTTCGAGGACGTCCGGCCCGCCCTTTCCACGCGCGACGACGGCTTTCACGGTAGGGAAGCTAGTGCCGGCCGCGAATGCAGCGCAAATGGCGGAGACGCCGGACCTCCTGACATTGCGCCGCAACCGAGACGACGCCGGCCGCCACGAGACGCCGATACGACGCGTGCTCCTGGGGCTCCTCGCACTCTTCCTGCTCGCGGGTCTGCTCAACGTCTTCGGGCAGCGTCCGGACACCTCGGGGGCGGCGGTTCCCGACGCGTCCCTGAAGGTGTATGCGGCGAGTCACGTGCGGAGCGGCCTGTACTACGAGGCGCGTTTCACGATTACGGCACGTCGCGATCTCGAGGACGCAACGCTCGTGCTCGACCCCGGCTGGGCGGAGGGAACCACGATCAACACGGTCGAGCCGTCACCGGTGGGGGAGGCGAGCAGGGACGGCAAGCTCGTCTTCGAGCTGGGCCACATCCGCGCCGGGACCTCGTACATCTTCTTCCTTCAACTTCAGGTCAACCCGACCAACGTCGGCCGTCGCGACCAGGACGTCGCTCTCTACGACGGCGACACCTTCCTCACAAAAGTCGATCGCAAGGTCACGGTCTTTCCCTAGGCGCCCATGGACATCGTCATCCGAGCCGCAGTCGCGTTCCTCTTCATCCTTCTGCTGACGCGCATCGTCGGTCGGCGCGAGCTGAACACGCTGGAGCCGTTCGACCTCATCCTGCTCGTCACGATCGGCGACCTCGTCCAGCAGGGCGTGACCCAGAACGACTTCTCCGTCACGGGGTTGATCCTCGCGGTCGGGACGATCGGCGTCCTGACCGTGCTCTTCTCCTACCTGCCGTGGCGATTTCAGGTCTTGCGGCCGGTTCTCGAAGGTGAGCCCGTCATCCTGATCCAGGACGGGAACGTGATCGAGAAGAATCTGAAGCGGAACCGGCTCACGGAGGAGGAGGTGGCAGCGGAGGGACGCAGTCAGCAGATTGCGTCCTTCGACGAGGTGCGCTGGGCCGTGCTCGAGACGAACGGAAAAATAAGTTTCATCAAGAAATCCGGCTAGTCGTGCCCCTGTACTTGACGGAGGAGGATGTCCGCGGGCTGCTCGATCCGGCCGACGCGGTCGAAGCGGTGGAGGCGTGCTTTCGCCGCATGGCGGCAGGAGCCGTCCGCAACGCGCCGCGCCGCCGGCTCGAGCTCGAGGAGGGCCGGCTTGCGGACATGGCAGCGTCGGACCTCGAGCTCGGTTACGCCGGCGTGAAGGCGTACGCAGGGTTCAGGGACGGAGCGGCCTTCGTTGTCGCGCTGTTCGCGGCCGACCGGCCTGAGCTCGTCGCGCTCATCGAGGCCGACCAGCTCGGACGCCTGCGCACGGGCGCTGCGAGCGGGGTGGCGGCGAAGCACCTCGCGCGCGAGGGCGCGGAGTCGCTCGGCGTGATCGGTTGCGGGGAACAAGCGGAGACGCAGGTCACGTGCATTCGCGCCGCCGTTCCGTCCATCGAGCGGGTGGTTGCCTACTGCCGCACCGAGCGGAACCTGCGCGCGTTCTGCAAGCGCGTCGGGGCGGAGGCCGGGCAGACTCACCGTGACGCCGCGGAGCACGACGTCGTCGTGACGATCACGACCTCACGCGATCCGGTCCTGCGCGGAGAGTGGCTCCGGTCGGGCGCGCTCGTCTGCGCCGCCGGCGCGAACAACGCCGCCTCTCGCGAGCTGGACAACGTCGTGCTCGAGCGCGCCTCGTTCGTGTGCTGCGACTCGCTCGAGCAAGCACGAATCGAATCCGCCGATCTGATCGAGCCGGTCGAGCGTGGCGTGCTCGACTGGCTCGAGGTGCACGAGCTGCAAGAAGTCGTCGCCGGAGAGCTGCCCGGCCGTCAGTCCTCTGACGACATCGTCGTCTTCAAGTCGAACGGGATCGCCGCATGGGACGTCGCGATCGCCGCGGCGGCTGTCGAGCGCGCTCGCGAGCGAAACGTCGGAACGGAGCTCTAGGACGCTCTAGCCGACGCGCGCTGATTCGAGTTCGCGCCTGGTGTCCTCGACGGTCTCGTCGCCGAGTGCCTGAATCAGCTCAGGCCGGTCGAGCAGGCGCAACCGCTGGTGTGGGCTGAGCCTGTTCTGGACGTACCGGTCCTCGAGGATCTCGCCAAGCGCACGACCGCGCCCGTGCTCGCGAATGACGTATGCGGCCACCCGCTCCTCGGTGCTCGATCTGGCGAAGAGAAAGGAGAACGGCGAGCGCAGCAGGCTTGCGAGTCGCTGCATTAGAGCAATTGTATCCTTGGGCCTGTGAGGCGGAAATCGACGGAGGGCCGCTTCGCCGAACGGGTGGTTCACGGCGTCGACGATGCAGGCGCCGAAGAGACCATCGTGATCTGGATCGAGCGCAAGGTGGGCGCGCTCTGGGCGGTCGGCCGCGCTGTCAATCCGCAACACCGCTCGAGTGACGAGCCGCGGCACGACGACTACGTCTTCGAGGGCTACGAGCTGGACGACGCGCTGGAAGCGGCCAACGAGGCACTGGAGGACGACATGAGCGTCTCGGAGCGCGACGGCCGGCCGGAGAATCTGAAGCCGTTCACGCGCGGCGAGCTCCTCAAGCCCCTCGAGCGCTGGTTTTTCGGCCGTAAGTAGTCGCGCGAAAGCTGCGCTTTCGCGCGAAAAAGGGATCGCCGCTTCGCGGGGAACGTGCGCGGGCCGAGCCCGCGCACTAGTGCGCCTGCACTAGCCTCCGGCCTCTGAGCTGGCGCGCGGCCAGCGGAGATTGGCGTCTGGGATCGGGTCGCCGTGCGGGTCGTGCGTCGGAAACCCGAGTACCTTGTCGATCCTGCTTTCGAGTTCCTCCGAGAGCACGTGCTCGAGGCGTTCGGCCTCGTCGTGCACCTCGTCCACGTGCAGTCCGAGCGTCTCCGCGAGATAGAGCTCGAGCAGCCGGTGATGGCGGATCACCTCGAGCGCGACCCGTTCGCCGGCGGGTGTGAGCGTGATGCC
>WNGA01001126.1_pt1 | contig 33879 bp, 25 predicted proteins | sample 5400061 | NCBI WGS metagenome assembly WNGA01 (sample SAMN13153366, study PRJNA577476) | soil metagenome | isolation source: 100 cm soil or saprolite under grassland replicate 2 | place: USA:California | collected 2016-06-15 | reverse complement strand
GAGGATCCGACGCTGCTGGAGGCGTTCGCGGCAGGCGAGGACCCACACGCGGTGACCGCCGCCGAAGTGCTCGGGGTGCCCTTCGAGAAGGTCACGTCGGACGATCGGCGCGTCGCGAAGATGGTCAATTACGGCGTGCTGTATGGCATGAGCGACTACGGCCTGGCGGAGCGGACTGGTCTACCCGCCGAGCACGCCTCGGGGTTCATTCGCCGCTACTTCGAGCGCTTCGGCACCGTCAAAGCGTTCCAGGATCGGGTGATTCATAAAGCCGAGGACGATGGCTACGCCGAAACGCTGCTCGGGCGGCGGCGCTACTTTCCCGAAATCCGCAGCCACATCTGGGCCGTGCGCAACGGGGCCATCCGCGCCACGGTGAATGCGCCGATCCAGGGCTCCGCCAGTGACATTGTCAAAATCGCGATGATCCGCGTGGCCGATTTCCTCGAAGACGAAGCGCCTGAAGTGAAAATGCTGTTGCAGGTCCACGACGAGCTGCTTCTCGAAGGACCCGAGCCCGAGCTCATGCGCATCGCCCCCAGGCTCATCGAGATCATGGTCGGCGCACTCGCGCTCAAGGCCATGCTGCATGTCGACCTCAAGCTTGGCCACAACTGGGAAGACATGCACCCTCTGGCGGTCGCCTCGCTGGCTCATGCGTGAGCGGTCCGCGGGAACGCTCTGCGTCTGTTACTCGTTAAGAAGGTGTGAACCGTTGGAGGACCGCGGCCATTGGCATCGCGTGCCTGGCGCTGCTCGCGTGCGCGCAGGCGCCGCTGTACGCGGGTGAGATGAACCAGGAGCAAGAGCAGCCGCCGACCGAGTTCCAGGTCGCGCCGCTGCCGATCGAAGGTGAGACACCGATCCAGGCGACGCCTGTCCAGGGCACGGTCGACCCGATGCTGCAACCAGTGATCGAGTACGCGCAACAGGACCTGGCCGGCATCCTCGGCATGGACAACTGGTGGGATCTGGGCGTCCTCGAGGCGCGCTCGGTCGTGTGGCCGGACGGCGGCCTTGGTTGTCCGACACCGGGCATGGCCTACATCCAGGTCCTGGTCGACGGGGCGCTGATCCGTCTCTGGTACGGCGACAAGGAGTACGAGTACCACAGCGGCGGCTCGCGGGCTCCGTTCCTGTGCGAGCATCCCGCGCCTGCTCCGCCACCCAATGACAACCCGCTGCCATCACCAGGTGGTGGCGGCGAAGGCGTCTAGCCACACAAAAAGGCGGACCAGTCAGACTGGTCCGCCCTCGTGCTACTGACGGGTAGCCGCTACTTGGTTACGACCCCGCCAAAGAAGGCGACGGCGGTGCCCTGGAACAGGTTGCTGGTCATGAACGCGTAGTTCGTCCATGCGCCAGACTTGGCACCCCGTGCGCATCGGCATTCACGCCCATCCAGAGCTGGAACGAGTCCCGCCTGTTCTCGCTGAACTCCCGGACGCCCTCGAAGTCGACCACGATCCAGGTGTCCCCGCCGCCGCGGAGCGTTGCGATGCGAACCGCGCCACCAGTGGCCGGATTCAGATCCGACCACCACGGCGCGAGGGCATTGTTCGGCCGCGCTGGATCAAGGCAGGTCCTGATCCCCCTACTTCCCTCTTGAGGTGCAGCTCACCGCGTGCGCACGGACGTCCCCCGACGTACATACGAACACGGAGAATGGGACATTAGACGCCGACTACCCTCGCGGTCAATTCCCCCGCACCCGTTTCGTACCATCGGGTGCGAGATGCCCGAGTTGCCCGAAGTCGAATCGCTGGTGCGCGACCTCGGTCCGGGTGTCATCGGCCGCACGATCGAGCGCGTCGAGGTGCACAAACCGAAACTCCTTTCGGCTGCGCGCGGGTTGACTCTGGAAGACCTGTGTGGGCGGCGTTTCGAACGCGTCTGGCGGCGCGGCAAGCTCGCCGTGTGGGAGCTGTCAGGCGACCTGTCGCTGGTCGTGCACCTCAAGCTGGCCGGCCAGATGGTTCATGTCGCGGCTGATGGCCACGAGCTCGCCCACGGCGGCCATCCGGTACCGATGTGGGGGACGCCCCTGCCTCACAAGTCGAGCCACGTGGTCTTCCATTTCGACGACGCTTCGACGCTGTACCTCACCGACATTCGCCAGTTCGCGCGGCTCACACTCCTGCCCGATCACGAAGTCGCTGGTTTTCTCAAGAAGCAGAAGCTGGGGCCCGAGCCGCTGACGCGGCGCTTCAACGCTGAGGAGTTTTTCCGGCGGCTGCAACGAAGGGGAATTCCACTGAAAACGGCCATCATGGACCAGTCCGTGGTGGGCGGGATCGGCAATATCTACGCCGACGAGTCGCTGTGGCGCGCGAAGCTGCACCCGCGACTACTCGCGAACAGTTTGACGCTGGACGAGACGAAGCGGCTGCACCGCGCCATTCGCTGGGTGCTCGACTACGCGGTACGCGAGGGCGCGGCTTTCGTGCCGCATGGCAAGGCCATCTCGGACCGCGACTTTCCGTACGTCCATGGCCGCGCGGGCTCGCCGTGCCCGCGCCACACGCGCACGATCATCAGGAAAGAGTGGGTCGGCGGGCGCGGCACGCACTTCTGCCCACGCTGCCAGAAGGCGCCCGAGAATGCCCGAGCTGCCTGAGGTCGAAACCACCGCGCGCAGCCTGCGCCCACGGCTGATCGGCCGCCGCATCCGCATCGTGGGTGGTGTGGACTGGCCACGGATGCTGCCCAACACGTCGGAGGACGAGCTGCGCGGCGTACTCCTCGGGCTGGCAGTGACGACCGTGGATCGGCGCGGCAAGTACCTGCTGATCGGCTTTGAAGACGACCGCTGGCTGGCGCTGCATCGCAAGATGAGTGGCAATGTGCTGTTGCGGCCGGCCGAGGCCGCGCCAGAAGCGCACACCCACTTCGAGATGGGGCTCGACGACGGCTGGCTGCTGCGCTTCGTCGATGCGCGCAAGTTCGGCCGCGTGTATCTGTTCGCGTCGCGCGCTGACCTCGACGCGTTCATTGCTGCCCGTCTCGGCCCAGAACCGCTGACAGAACTGGACGCCGCGTCATTGCGCGAGCTCCTGCGTGGTCGGCGCGGCCGCATTAAATCACTCCTGCTCGATCAAGCGTTCCTCGCCGGCGTCGGCAACTTGTACGCGGATGAGGCGTTGTGGGAGGCGCGGGTACATCCCCTGCGCGCTGCCGATTCGTTGACGACTCATGAGGTGCGCAGGCTGGCGCCAGCCATTAAACAGGTACTGGTGATGGGTATCGAGCGACGCGGCACGTCGTTTTCCAACTACCGCGACGCCGACGACACCCCCGGCGAGAACCAGGACCACCTGAACGTCTACGGCCGCGAGGGCCAGCCGTGTCCGAGGTGCGGAACGATGATCAAACGCATCATGATCGGCATGCGCAGCGCCCACTTGTGCCCGCGCTGCCAGCGGCTTCGCCGTTCTAAGCGGCGAGCAGCTTTCTCAGCCGCTGCAGTGTCTACGCGGCGAGGAGCTTCTGGAACCGCGTCTCGGAGCGGAACGGCCCGACCAGCGCCAGCCTGAACGCTTGGGGTCGCCACAGCTCGCTCGCAACCCGATGCAGGCTGTCGGTCGACACCCCGTCGACGATGGCCAGGACTTCGTCGACCGTCAGGATCTCGCGCCGCAGCAGCTCCTGACCGCCCAGCCACGAGGCGACCGCGCGGGTGTCTTCCATCCGCAGCTGCAGGCGGCCCTTGATGAACTCCTTGGCCTTGTGGAGCTCCTTCTCGGGTACACCCTCGTCCAGCTTGAGCAGCTCGTCGATGGTGGCGCGCAGCGCTTCATCCAGCTTGCTGGGGTCGACGCCGGCGTTCACGACCGTGGAGCCGGTGTCCAGGTAATGGTTAACGTACGAGTGGACGTCGTAGCACAGGCTGCGCTTCTCGCGGATCTCCAGGAACAGGCGACTGCTCATGCCTTCGCCAAGGACGGCGTTGAGCACGTCGAGCACGTAGCGGTCGGGGTGCGCGGCTGAGAGACCCGGCGTGGCCAGGCAGAAGTGTGCCTGCTCGGTCTTCTTGCTTCGGAGTCGCAGGCGTGGGGTGTCGTCGGGGATCTCGGCCGGAAACCAGGTCGCGAATGGCCGCGGTTCCCAGTCGCCAAGGTATTCGGTGACGCGGTCGATCACTTCGGCGTCCGTGACGTTGCCAGCGATGGCGACCACCGTGTTCTGCGGCACGTACAGCTGTTCCATGTAGCGGATCACGTCGTCGCGTTTGATCGCCTTCACGCTGTCGGGCGTGCCGCCGGTGTCGCGGCCGAGCGGCTGGTGCGGCCACACGACCTCGTCGATCAGGATGTTGACCATGTCGGCCGGGCTGTCCTCGGTCATGGCCAGTTCTTCGAGGATGACGTGGCGCTCCTTTTCGAGCTCGGTTGGATCGAGGAGCGAGTTCAGGAGGCTGTCGGCGAGGATGTCCAGGGTGGCCGCGAAGCGGTGGTCACCGACCTTGGCCCAATAGACCGTCAGCTCCTTGTCAGTGCCGGCGTTCATCACGCCGCCGATGCCCTCGATCTCCTCAGAGATCTCGCGTGCCGTCGGCCGGCGTTTGGTGCCCTTGAACAGCATGTGTTCCAGGAAATGCGAGACGCCCGCGACGTCGTCGCTCTCATAGCGGGAGCCGGCGCCGATGAAGATGCTGATGCTCACCGACCGCGTATGTGGCAGGGAGCTGCTCACGACCCGCAGCCCGTTGGGCAAAACAGTCTTCTGGAACACCAGTGGTGCCTTTGAGTGTAAGGGAGTCAGGTAAGCCAGGCTTTTGAACGCTCGACGGCGCGCAGCCACTGACCGTGCAGTGAGTCGCGCTGGTCGGTGCTCATGTGGGGCTCGTACGTTCGGCTTGCTCGCCAACGTGCAGCAAGCTCGCGCGTGTCATGCCAGAAGCCAACCGCCAGGCCCGCCAGGTAGGCGGCGCCGAGCGCAGTCGTCTCCTGTACAGCCGCGACCTCGACGGGGACGCCAAGAATGTCGGCCTGGAACTGCATCAGGAACGGATTGGCGGTGCCGCCGCCGTCGACCTTCAACGTGCGAATCGGCTGGCCCGCCGCCGCCATCGCATCCGCGAGATCTCTGGACTGATACGCGATGCTCTCCAGCGTCGCGCGGACAACATGGGCGCGCGACGATCCTCGCGTGAGGCCGATCAGCAACCCGCGCGCGTACATGTCCCAGTGCGGCGCACCCAGTCCCACGAACGCTGGCACGAAGTACACCCCACCGTTGTCCGGTACCGACCGCGCCAGGTCCGCGGTTTCGGCCGCGTCGGCGATCAGGCCGAGCTCGTCGCGCAGCCATTGCACCGCCGCACCCGTGATGAAGGCGCTGCCTTCGAGCGCGTACGTCACCTCACTGCCGATCCGCCATGCGACCGTGCTCAGCAACCCTGCCTCGGATCGCTGCGCCGTGGCGCCCGTGTTGACCAGGAGGAAGCAGCCCGTGCCATAGGTGTTCTTCGCGTCACCCGAGCCGTAGCACGCCTGGCCGAACAATGCCGCCTGCTGATCGCCGGCGATGCCCGCGATGGGCAGGACCGCGCCGAACGCGGACGTCTCGGCGAACAACTCGCTGCAGCCGCGCACCGCCGGCAGCATCGCCCGCGGCACGTTCAGCACCTGGAGCAAGTCGGCGTCCCAATCGAGCGTATGGATGTTGAACAGCAGCGTCCGCGATGCATTCGCGACGTCGGTGCAGTGCGCGGCGCCACCGCTCAACTGCCACACCAGCCACGAGTCGATGGTGCCGAACAGCAGCTCGCCTGCCTCAGCGCGCGGCTGCGCCCCAGGCACATGGTCGAGCAGCCAGCGGATCTTGGTCCCCGAGAAGTAGGCATCGATCAGCAGGCCGGTGCGTTCGCGGAACAGCGGCTCGAGACCATCGTCCTTGAGCTGCTGGCAGATATCGGCCGAGGCTCGGCTCTGCCACACCACGGCGGGCGCGATCGGCTCGCCGGTGCGCCGATCCCAGACGACGGTGGTCTCGCGCTGGTTGGTAATGCCGATGGCCGCTACGTCTTCTGCTGAAACGTGCGCGCGCGCGAGCGCTGCGCGTCCTACATCCAGGGTGACATCGAGAATTTCGCGGGCATCGTGCGTTACCCAACCGGGTTGGGGATAGTGCTGGGCGATCTCGCGATCGGCGGTCGCCAGCACCTGGCCTTCGGCGTCGAACATGAGCGCGGCGCTGCCGGTGGTGCCCTGGTCGAGCGCGAGGACGGCGCGCTTCACACCGGCGTCGCGGTCGTGGTGTATCGACGCATCGGTTCGATCTCGCGGCGATACTCGTCCACCTGGCGCTGCTGCTCCGCGGCGTCCCAGCCCACGATGTGGGCCACGCGCTCGGCGATGTGGTCGAGGCAATCCAGCGCCTGACAGGCGTGCAGGCCGATCGGCGTCCGTCGCAGCAGGACGTCAGCCAGCGAGACTGCCCACTCATCGCGGATCGAACGGGCGAGCTCGGCCACGATGCTGGGCTGGTCGGGGCACACCCGCTCCGCCATCCGAGGGTCGCCTTCGGCGAGCTGCAGCACGCTCGGCGCGAGCGAGCCATAGACGCGGCCGAGGTGCTGAGCTTGAACGCGATCCAATCCCAGGCTGCTGGCGCGTGGCCACAGCTCGCGTTCGACGTACGCCTCGAGATCGTCCAGGTGGCCGCCGGGCAGAGGCCGCTGCTGCGTGATCGAACCCCGATCGTCGACCTGACCGAGTTTGCGGGCGACCAGCTCGCCAACTTCTTCGGCAAGCGCGCGATAGCCGGTGATCTTGCCGCCTACCACCGACACGATGCCGTCGATACCCTCGCGGCGGCCGTGGTCGTGCAGCGCGTGCTTGCGCGACACCTTGCCCGCGCTGGTCGACTCCATGCGCACCAGCGCGCGTATTCCCGCATAGGTGTAGTGGATCTGATCGAACTGCCCATTGGGAAACGCCCGCCGCGCCTCCTCGACGAGGTACTCCACATCCTCGTGTGACGCCGCGGCCTCGGCCGGGTCACCATGGAAATCGGTGTCGGTGGTGCCCACCAGCGAATAGCCCAGCCAGGGAATGACGAAGAAGAGCCGGCCATCGCTGCGCGCGAACAGCACATGGGCGTGGCGGGTTGCGGCTGGCACCACCAGGTGCACACCTTTGGTCAGCCGCAGCAATGGCCTGCGACCGCGGCGCAACGCCGCCGTCGTGACATCGAGCCACGGGCCTGTGGCATTGACCGTCAGCGTTGCTCGCACGCGCGCGTCGCGGCCGCCGAGCGCATCGTGCACGATCGCACCGTGGACGGCGCCGAACTCGTCGTGCACGAAGCGGGTCACGGGAGCATGGGTCACGATCGTGGCGCCTTCGAGTGCAGCGTCGAGGGCGTTTTCGATCACCAGCCGCTCGACCAGCGAGACCTGGCCGTCGTAGAACTGCCACGCCCCTTGCAGGTCGACCGGGTTCAACCCGGGCTCGGCGCGCAACACCTGACGTCGATTGAGCCACTGGCGCGTGGGCAGGCTCTTGTCGAATGACAGCGCGTCGTACAGCTGCATGCCCGCCTGCAGCTTCGCGCGATACAAGACCCCGCGGCCGTACATCGGCATCAGGAAGCGGAGTGGCTGCACCAGATGTGGCGCGAGCCGCAGCAGCACCTCGCGCTCGCGCATGTCGGTGCGCACCAGGCCGAAGTCGAGGATCTCCAGGTAGCGCAGCCCGCCGTGGATCAGCCGCGTGGGTCGCGACGACGTCCCGGCGGCAAGGTCGCGCTGCTCGACGAGGGCGACGCGCAGACCGCGCAGGGCGAGGTCGCGGGCGATGCCAGTACCGACGATGCCACCGCCCACGACCAGCGCGTCGAACTCGGTGCCCTCCAGGTCGGCGAAGGCGCGTGCACGCTGCGCCGAGACGTCGATCTGCCCGCGGATGCGGCCATTGGTGCTCATTGCTCGGACAGGGTGAACGCGAACGGCAGCAGCTCACTCACCGCGAACTGCCCACCGCCGTCGACGACGACAGGCGCCTCGGCCCGCAAGTGCTCGCTGATGACCTGGCGGCACGCACCGCACGGCCTGCAGCCGCTGTCCGAATCGGCATCCAGGCAGGCCAACGCCAGCGCCGCGAACGGCCTTCGCGCACCCGCCGCGACGGCGGCGAAGATCGCGCTGCGCTCAGCGCAAATGGTCAGGCCGTAGCTGGCTGACTCGACGTTGCAGCCGACGAACGTGGCGCCCTCGGCATCCCGCACCGCGGCGCCCACGCGGAAGCGCGAATATGGTGCATACGCGTGCTGTGCCACGGTGCGCGCCTGCGCAACCAGGTTCTCCAGCTCCAGATCAGCCACGGTCTCCGAAGGGTGCCTGCAGTGTAGCGTGGGTTATCCTCGCCGGGGTGCCGCCGCTGACCTATCACCTCGTGCCGCGCACTGAGTGGGAGGCAGCCGATCCGAACCAGCCATACTTGCCGAATGCCTTCGAGCGCGATGGCTTCGTCCACTGCACCGACGGCGCAGACGAGCTCGCCGCGACCGCGAACCGCTACTTCGCCCAGTTTGACGGCGACCTGCTCGGGCTCGTTATCGACTGCGCCCGAGTGAGCGCGCCCATCCGCTATGAGGATCCGCGCGGCGTCTACCCACACGTGTACGGCCCGATCGAGCGCGCGGCGATCACCGACGTGCTGGCCATGCCGCGCGGACCGGCTGGCCAATTCCTGGCGCCTGCATGATCCTGGTCACCAACGACGACGGCGTCGACTCGCTCGGACTGAGCGCTCTTGCCCGCGCATTGAAAAACGTCGATGACGTCTGCGTGATCGCGCCAAACCGCAACTGGACCGCGGCGGGGCATACCAAGACCCTCGACAGACCACTCCGCGTAGCGCAGGTCAAGCTGCCCGGAACGCGGCTGCAGGCGTACTCGAGCGATGGCTCACCGTCCGACTGCGTTGCGCTGGCATTGCTCGGCCTGGCGCCGGAGCGGCCGCGGCTGGTCGTTTCGGGTATCAACACCGGGCCCAACATGGGCAGCGACATCACGTACTCGGGCACGGTCTCGGCGGCTATGGAGGCGGTGGTCTCGGGTGTGCCCGGCATCGCCATCTCGCTGGCCGACTACTTCGAGTGGGATTTTGTCTACGCCGCGCGGTTCGCGGCGCGGCTCGCGCGCACCGTGCTCGACTCCAACCTCGGATCCGACGTGCTGCTGAACGTGAACGTGCCGTCCGTGCCTCGCAGTGAGATCAAGGGTGTGCAGGTGACCACCCTCGGCCACCGCGAGTACCGCGATGAGCTCATCACTCGCAAGGACCCGTTCGGGCGCGACAGTACCGCGATGAGCTCATCACTCGCAAGGACCCGTTCGGGCGCGACTACTACTGGATCGGCGGCGGGCCACCTGGCGGCGTGGGTGAGCCGGGGACCGATCTCCACGCCATCGCCAACGGCTACGTCTCGATCACCCCAGTGCAGATCGACCTGACCCACCATGCGCTTATGGAGCAGATCGCCGCTTGGAAGCTCAAGGCCTGACAACTGAATGTCATCCTCGAGCGAAGCGAAGGATCTCGGGAGAGCATGTCATCCTCGAGCGAAGCGAAGGATCTCGGTTAAGGCGTGAGATCCTTCGGCTCGCAGACTCCCCTCAGGATGACATCCGCGGGTCGAAGGCGTCGCGCAGGCCGTCGGACACCAGGAACACGCTCAGCACCGTAATGAAGATCATCGCCCCCGGTGGATAGACCAGCCACGGCGCGCTGCGAAACAGCTCCTGACTCAGGCTCAGCATGTTCCCCCAGCTGGACAGCGGCACGGGCACGCCGAAGCCCAGGAAGCTGAGGCTCGACTCGGCCAGGATCGCCGCCGCCATGTCAATGCCAGCGACGACCAGCAGCACCGACAAGACGTTGGGCAGGATGTGGCGCACCATGATGCGCACGTTGCCCGCCCCCAGGACGCGCGCCGCCTCGACATAATCGCGGCTGCGCACCGAGAGCACCACCGCGCGCACCTGGCGCGCCGTGCCTGGCCAGAGGAAGAAGCCAAAGATCAGCGCCAGCTGCAGCACGTTGGGCGTGAACACAATCGACAGCACGATCAGCACGAACAGCAGCGGCACGTTGAGCACCACCTGCACGACGGCATTGACCACATCGTCGAGCCAGCCGCCGTGATACGCCGCCAGCATGCCCAACGGCGCGCCCAGCGCCAGCGAGACCAGCGCAACGCCCGCTCCAACTAGCAGCGAGACGCGGCCCGCGTACAGCAAGCGCGTGAACACGTCCCGACCCAGGTCGTCGGTGCCGAGCGGGTAGCCCTCACCCGGCGGCTGCATGGTCGCGATTCGCCCGGCAGGGGTGCGCATGAACCGATCGGGGTCGTTGCGGGCGACCAGCGGCGCCGCGGCGGACATTGCAGCAACGAGCAGCAGGACGGTCAGCGCCACCATGCTGACCGTGTCGCTGCGAAAGCGTCGCCACGCCGAAGGTGGCTGCTTCACCAGGTGTAGCGGACCCGTGGATCGACGACGCCGTAGCTCAGGTCGGCCAGCAGCGTGCCGAGGATCGTGGCGAAGGTGGTCAGCGACAGCACCGCCAACACGATGGGGTAATCGCGGCTTACCGCCGCTTCGTAGAACAGCCGCCCGATGCCCGGCCAGGCGAACACATACTCGGTCACCAGCGCGCCCGACACCACCGCTGGCAGGAGCCCGCCGAGGAGGGTCATCACCGGCAGCAGCGCATTGCGCAGCACGTGCCGCATGGTCACCATCGATCCGGGCAGGCCTTTCGCTTGAGCCGTTCGCACGTAGTCTTCGGCAAGCACCTCCAGCACCCCCGAGCGGACGAACCGCGCGAACGTGACCAGGCCAGCCAGACCGAGCACGACCGCTGGCAGGCTGATGTACTTGAGCCACTCGCCGGGGCTGCCCTGGCCCTGGCCATTGGGGAACCAGCCTGTCAGGCTGCTCAGCAGGACCACGCTGGTGAGCCCGAGCCACCAGGTCGGCACCGCGTGGCCGATGGTCGCGATGAGTCTGACCAGTACGTCGGCGAGCCTTCCGCGATTGAGGCCAGCGACGATGCCAAGCGGCACGCCAAGCAGCGCGACGGCATAGCTCATTACGCCGAGCTGGAGGGTCGGTCCGAGCCGCTCGGCCACCACGTCCGTAGCCGGCCTTGAATAGAAGTAGGACCGACCGAAGTCGAGCCGCGCGGCCGAGCCCAACCATTTGAGGTACTGCACCGCCAGCGGCTGATCGAGCCCAAAGTTTTCGCGCAAGCGCTGCACCTGTTCAGGCCCGATGCGCGGGTTCTGTAGCAGCGCCGCCTCGGGCCCGCCCGGTGTCATATGCACCAGAAAGAACACGCCCGAGGTCACCACCAGCAGCAGCACCGCCGATTGGATGGACCTGCGGATGAGAAAGCGCAGCATCGGCGGCCGCAGCGCAGCGAGACGCTACTGCTCGACCGACCAGCTCAGCAGCGAGTCGTTGTAATCCAGGCGGTCGCCGCGCCGCGGCGTCACGCCCTGCACCTTCTTCGAGAAGGCGTCGATCGCTTTCAGCGCGTACAGATAGTGCGACGGCAGATCCGACACCACCTGCACCTGCAGCTGGTCGTACAGCTGCTTCCTCTTGGCCTCGTCCAGCTCGACCGACGCCTGCTTGAACAGCTCATCCACGCGCGCGGAAAAATAGCCGGTGACGTTCTGCTGTCCGTTCTGGATGAGCTGCGCCTTGGGGCCCAGGTCGGGATCGAGCGAGCCGCCGCCATAGGTCGCCAGTGAGATGTCGAACTCGCGGCGATTCTGCACCAGGTCCGTATAGGCGTTGAAGTCGAGCCCCTTGACCTCGATCTCGATGCCAAGCTCCTTGTATTGCTGCTGCAAGTAGGCGGCGATCTTCGCCCGCGGCGAGCTCGACGTCGGATACAGCACCTGCAGCTTGACCGGCTGGCCATCCTTGCCCATGAGCTGACCGTGCGACACCTTGTAGCCGGCGTCAGTCAGCAGTTGTTTGGAGCGGTCGAGATTGAAGTCGTACTTCTCGACAGCGCTATTGACCCATTTCTGGTTAGTGGGCGGGATGAAGCTGTATTGCGGCACCGCCAGCCCCTGCTCCGCCAGATCCAGCAGGTCGGCGCGATTGACGGCGGTCGCCAGCGCCTCGCGCACGCGCTTGTCCGCCAGGAACGGCCGCGTCAGGTTGAACTCGAGTGTGCGATACGGCGCATTCGCGGCGGACCATTCTTTGACATCGAGGTCCGGCGTGGCTTTGGCGTCGGCATACTGCGGCGCCGGCAACGGATGCATCCAGTTCGCCCGACCACTCTTCAACGACTCGTACGCAACGGTCGGCTGCTGATTGGCCAGGATTTCGACGCGCGGAACGCGCGCCTTGCCTCCGCCGTACGTATCAACGGGCAGAAAGACGCCGCGCTCGGCGATCTTGAACTCCTGCACTTTGAATGGCCCCAGGACCACCGATGGCGTCAGAATCTCGGCATTCGAGGACGTGTCGGTCCACGATTTTCCCTCCCAGACCTTCTTGGGCACCGGGCCGAGCACGTTGGCGATGCCGAGCGCAACGTCGCGCGGCTTCGCCTCACGCAAGGTGACTTCGATGGTCGACTTGTCGACCGCGCGGAACGTGGCGATGTCCTGCACGATGTCCAGCTGGACATAACGGTTGTCTTCGCGACTGGCCTGATCGTACGCGTACTGGAAGTCGTCGACCGTGACCGGCGAGCCGTCGCTCCACTTCAGGTCATCGCGCAGGGTGAACGTGAAGGTCTTGCCGTCTGCGGACACTTTCGGCATGTCCTTGGCCATGGCGGGCTTGAACGCGAGCGTGCTCCAGTCGAAGGCCAGCAGGCCACCCGTCCCTTCGGCCCCGCCCCACAACAGCGTGGCGACGTCGATCCAGGTGCCTGTGTAGCTCGCGGCATCCGGATACGGGTGCAAGGTCTTGCTCAGGTTCGTGAGCGAGGCCTCGATCAGCGCCGCGTCCCCGGCCATCGCCGCGCGCGGCGGCATCGCGGTTGCTTGCGCCGGTGCTGCTGGCGCGGTGGTAGCGGCCGCGGCTGGTGCGGCTGGCGTGGCAGTCGGAGCAGCCGCGGGGACTTGCGTCGCGGGTGGTGGCGCAGACGGCGCCGGGGCAGCGCAGCTCGCCAGGAAGAGCGTCATAGCGAGTGCGAACGACCCGGCGGAGGGCGGACGAAAACGACTCCTCGCCAGGCGCATGTAGTGGAATCCTAGCGTATGGGAACGCTCCCGAAGGGGTCTCACTCGTCCGCGTGTTCTTCGTCGTCCTCGGCACGATCGGAAATGACACCGATTTCTGTGCCCCGATACACCGTGACCAGGAAGTCTTCGCGCGCGACGTCGGCGGTCCAGACCAGATCGTCGTCGATTCGCTCCACCAGTCGCTGGACGCCGTCTTCGTCGAGGTCGCGCTCGACTACCAGCAGCGCATGCACCACACTGGCGCCGAAGTGCAGATCGACCCGCCCAAGTGGTGACTCGCCCTCGCTCAGCAAATATGCTTCCGAGCGTTCTGTGCGACACACGCGGTCATAGCGCAGGTCCGGAAACGCCCGGTCTTCGTCCCCAGCGCCTTCTTGGGATGCAGGCCCAGTGTGCGAGATCATGGACGACGATGCGAGAATCTGGCGCGCGGGATCGGTCGCACGCCTGAATGCAACTCCTTCTACCACGCTCGCTCACGGCTGGTCGAACCAACTACCTGCATCTCGCGACGCTTGGTCTGATCCTGCTGGTCGCGGCCATGTTCCGCTTCCACGGGCTTACGACCTGGGACGACGATCAGCACCAGCACCCCGACGAACGCTTCCTCGTCCAGGTCAGCATCGGCGTAGCGGTCCCTGATTCGCTCGCCAATTACCTCAATACCCAGCGCTCGACGCTGAACCCGTATGCGCAGGGGCAGCAACGGTACGCCTACGGGCAGCTGCCGCTCACGCTCACCCGACTCCTCGCGGAATGGACCGGCAACACCACATACGACACCGTCGAATTCCCCGGGCGGGTGCTGTCCGCGCTGTTCGACCTGCTGACCATCCTGTTTGCCTGGCTGCTCGCGCGGCGCGCGTTCGGCGTCCGCGTCGCGCATCTCACTGCGCTGTTGCTGGCGCTGACGGTGCTGCATATCCAGCTCGCGCACTACTACGCCGTCGACACGTTCGTGGCGACGTTCGCCGCGGCGGCGCTGTTCTTTGGCCAACGCGCATGGCAACGCGAAAGCCTGAGCGACGCGCTGCTCGCGGGCGTGATGGTCGGCCTGGCGACGGCGTGCAAGATCAGCGCGCTGATGCTGCTGCCCGTCCTTGGTCTGGCGTTTGTGTGGCCGAGACGCGGCCGCCTCTCGACGCAGCAGCTGCTGGACGGCATCACCGCCTTCGGCGTTGCGCTCGTCGCGGCGTTCTTTGCCTTCCGCCTCGCCGAGCCGTATGCGTTCGCCGGGCCGGCTATCTGGAACATCCGACCCAACCTGCAGTGGTGGTCTGACAAGGGGTACTGGATCGAGCTGAGCTCAGGCACGGTAGACGTGCCGTTCATGATCCAGTGGGCTGGCACGGCGGCGTATACGTTCGCGCTGCAGTCGATCGTGCAGTGGGGGATGGGCCCGGCGCTCGGGCTGGCAGGTCTCCTCGGCACGGCGGCGGCGGCGTGGCGGCTAGTGCGCGGCCACGCTCGCGAGCGCGAAGCGGTCCTGGTGCTCGTCTGGACGCTGCTTAACCTGTTCTATTTCGGTGGCCAGTTCGCGAAGTTCATGCGCTACCTGCTGCCGGCGTACTTCGGGCTGGCAATGTTCGCTGCGTATGGCCTGCTGCTCGCTACGGATTGGTTGGGCGGAACGCCCCGCTTCCAACTGGCTTCGCTGAGGCGTTGGCTTGCCCCCGCCGCGGTCACCGCGACCGCGCTGTGGGCGCTGGCCTTCAGCAGCATCTACGACCAGATGCACTCCCGTATTCAGGCCTCGGTGTGGATCTACAACAACATCCCCGCGGGTGCGACCCTTGGCACCGAACACTGGGACGATGCGCTGCCGCTGCGGCTGCCGCTGAACGATGCTGGCCGCTACAGGAACGTCGAGCTCGCGCTGTACGACCAGGAAAACGCCGCCAAGCGCGACAAGCTGGAAACCGCGCTCGATCAGACCGACTACGTCATCCTGGCCAGTCGTCGGCTGGCGGACTCGATCCCGCGCCTGCCCGAGCGCTACCCGATGGCGACCACCTACTACAGGTTGCTCCAGTCGGGCCGTCTCGGCTTTGACCGAGTTGCCCGCTTCCAGGTCGAGCCGAGCCTGGGACCCTTCGGCATCGACGACAGTCGGGCGCAAGAAGACTTCACGGTTTACGATCACCCGCTGGTCGAGATCTGGCACAAGCGGCCGGATTATTCGAGCGCCAACGTGCGTGATCTCCTGGGCGCGGTACCGCTCGACCGCGTGGTCAACGTGCGCCCGATCGACGGTGGCAAGGGCGCCCTGCTGCAGACGCCGGCCGAACAACAGGCGCAGGTCGGCGCCGGGACGTGGAGCAGCCTGTTCAACCGCGATGACCTCGTCAACAAGCTCTCGGCGCTGGTCTGGCTGCTGGTCGCCGAGGCACTGGCGCTGAGCAGTCTGCCGCTGCTGTGGCGGTGGCTGCGCTTCCTGCCCGATCGCGGCTTCGGCCTGAGCAAGATCTTCGGGCTGGCATTCATTAGCTACGTCACCTGGCTCGTCGCATCGCTGAAGCTGCTGCCGTTTGAGCGGCCGCTCCTGCTACTCATATGGGCGATCTTGCTGCTCGCTTCGGTCGCTGCCGTGTGGCGGAGGCGGGAGGCGCTGCGCGCGTGGATCCTGGCGGAGAGACGGCTCGTGCTGGTCGAGGAGGCAGTCTTCCTGGCGAGCTTCGGCCTCTTCCTGTTCATCCGCGCCGCCAATCCTGATCTGTGGCACCCCAGCTTCGGTGGCGAAAAGCCGATGAATTTCGCCTACCTGAATGCCGTCACCAAGAGCGAGTACTTCCCGCCGTACGACCCGTGGTTCGCGGGCGGGATTATCAACTACTACTACTTCGGCTTCGTGCTGATCGCCGCGTTGATCAAGCTGACGTCGATCCTGCCGGAGATCGCGTTCAACCTGGCGCAGCCGACGCTGTTCGGGGCGCTGTGCGTGGGGGCATTCAGCGTGGCCTTCGGCCTGAGCGTGCCCGCCCGGGGGCGCGTTGGTCGGGCAACCGCCTATCTGGCGGGCACGGCTTGCGTGCTGCTCGTCGGCATCCTGGGGAATCTGGACGCCGGCTTACAGGTGCTCGATCAGCTCTGGCGCATCGGTGGCGAGCGGGCAGCGCAATCAGGCGGTATCGCTCGGCTCGCGATGGGGGTGCTGGCCGTGATCCAGGGCGCACGCTTTCCACCGCTCGACTTCTGGCGCAGCACGCGGTTCATCGGTCCCGAAGATGCCGGTCCGATCCACGAGTTTCCGTACTTCACGTTTCTGTACGGCGACTTGCACGCGCATCAGATCGCGCTGCCGATCACCGTCGCGGTGCTGGCTGTCGCGGTGAACGTGGTGCGCAGCCTGCGCTCGGACCCGGCCCGCATCCCGTGGCCCTCGCTGGTCATCGGCGGTGTGCTCGTCGGCATGCTGCGCGCGACCAACACCTGGGATTTTCCGCCGTACGCGGCCATCTTCGGCCTGTGCCTGGTCCTCGGCCTGGCGCCGGGGCTGCTGCGCCTCGAGCGACGCAGCATGCAGTCACTCGTGATCTGTGGGCTCGTGTTCGGGGTGGTGATGCAGCTCAGCTTCTGGCCGTACTTGCAGCGCTATCAGCTCTTCTATAACGGGGTCGATCCTGTGCGGGCGCGGACCGCGCTGGGCCAGTACGTCACCATCCACGGGTTGTTCCTGTTCCTGGGTGGGTCGCTGCTGGCCTGGTACGCGGTGGCCGCACTTCGTCGAGCACAGACGGCGCGCCGCGAACGGCCGCTCGTTCCCGAGCCCGGCTACTACGGCATGCTGCTGCCGGCTGTCAGCATGAACGCCTTTGCGTCTGTGCCTGGCGTTGTGGCCGGCGTTGGCATCGTCCTCGGGTTGGCGTTCTGGATCAGCGGCTACCAGACCCGAGGCTTTCTGAGCTTCGGCATCTTTGTCGCGGCCGCCGCCGCCATCGCGCACTGGCGCCGCGCGAGCCGTTCGCTGCAAGCCGCGCTCTTCGGCATCGCGTTGTTCGCTACGCTGATCCCAGAGTTCGTGTCGCTGCAGGGCGACGTCGGGCGGATGAACACCGTCTTCAAGTTCTACCTGCAGGCGTGGGTGCTGCTGTCGATCGCGGGGGCCGTTGCCACTGGGTGGCTGGTTCGCCGCTCGCTGCGCTCGCCTGTGCTGCGTCATGCGCGGCCATTCTGGGTCGCGGTGCTGGCGCTGCTGCTGCTCGCCGCGGTCTCCTACCCGCTCTTCGCGAGCGAAGCCAAAGTCGGACTTCGCTTCGCGCAGCTGCCGTTGTCGCTCGATGGCATGACCTTCATGGACTACGCGCAGTACCGCGATCAGGAGCAGGACCTCCATCTGCCAGGGGACGCGAAGGCATTGCGCTGGATGCAGGACAACATCCCGGGAACGCCAGTCGTCCTCGAAGGCCGCTCGCCGGTCTACCGCTGGGGCTCGCGGGTGTCGATCTATACCGGTTTGCCGACCTTGCTCGGCTGGGATGTGCACCAGGGCCAGCAGCGCGCCGGGTTCGTGCCAATGCTCCAGGAACGGCAAACGGACGTCGAGCGCGCCTATAGCTCGCCGAATCCCCAGGAAGCGCTGAATGTGCTGCGCAAATACGACGTCAAGTGGATCGTCATCGGCGGCCTGGAGCGTGTCTACTACGCGCCCGGCGGGCTGGCGAAGTTTCAGACCATGCCGCAGCTTCGCCTGGCGTACGATGCCGACGGCGTGCAGATTTACGAACGCGAGCAGGTCGAGGTGCAGCCATAACGCGGCTGCTGCAGATACTCGTCGGCTTCGCGGTGAGCGCGCTGGCCATCTACTACTTGCTGCAGCAGGTCGCCCTCGATGACCTGGGCAAGGCCCTCGGCCGCGCGCAGACGCTTCCGCTGCTGCTGATCTCGTTGTCGGTGCTGGTGGCGCTGATCACGCGTGCCGCGCGCTGGCAGGTCTATTTTCTGCCGAATCGGCACGTCGGATTCGGTCCACTCCTGCGCACTGTCTCGATCAGTTATCTGCCGCTACCGCTGCGGGCTGGTGAAGTGCTGCGAGCGGTATTTCTGGGACGCCATGAGCGGATACCGGTGCCGCGGGTGATCGGCACGATCCTGCTCGAAAAGTTGTTCGACTTCCTGGCTGTCGGCGTTTTGCTGGCGATTCTGGTCGCGCTCGCGCCACTGCCCATCGCCGCGACGGTGGCTGGCGTTTCGATCGTCTCGGTCATCCTGGTCGGCTTTGGGTTCGTGGTGGCACTCGCAGTGTGGCGCGAACCAACGCTGCGGCTGGTGCAGTTCGTCGAGGACCGGCTGCCATTCCGGCTCGGGCGCCGTCTGCGCCTCGAGCAGTCGACGCGACAATTCGCGCAAGGCACCGACTCACTGCGAGTTGGTCGACTGTGGGCGCTGCTCCTGGTATGGACCGCGATCACCTGGCTGTGCTCGATCGCCAGCACGTGGGCAGGACTCGCGGCGCTGAGCCTCGCGCCCGGGCTGCCGGCGCTGCTGTTCGCGATCGTGCTGACCAGCACGGGCCAGGCCGTGCCGTCGAGCCCCGGCTACGTGGGTGTGTACCACGTTGCCGCCACGTCGGCGCTGGTCGCCTTCGGCGTCGATCCCGCGTCGGCGCTCGCGTTCGCGGTCGTGACCCACGCGTTCTCGTATGGCACGCTCGTGGTGGTCGGTCTGCTCGCGTTGTGGACCGGCGGCTACTCGCTAAACGACCTCCGCGTCGGTCTGTCGAATCAGCCGGCCGCGGTCACGTCGCGCGCTGACCCGCTCTCGTTGGCGCCCGACGCCTGAGCGATGGGCGATTTCCTGGCGTGGTACGTGGTCGTGCAGGTCGCGGCCATCGCGGTGTGGCCGCTGGTCGCCCGCGCGCTCACATCGCTCGACGATCGCGGCTGGGCGATCAGTAAAACGGCTGGCCTGCTGGGCATCGCCTGGCTGCTCTGGCTGGTGTGCATGCTCCTGCCGGTGCCCTTTACCCGCGCCACCCTCGCTCTCGCGGTCCTCATAGTTGGCGCAGTCGCGTGGTGGTTCGAAGTGCGCACCCAGCGTGTTGCCGAATTGCTGGAGTGGGCGCGCGCGCGGCGCGATGTGCTGCTCGCGTGGGAGGGCGTGTTTCTAGTCGGGTTCGTGCTGTTCGCGGTGCTGCGCAGCCACGCCCCGGCCATCGCGTTTACGGAGAAGCCGATGGACATGGCCTTCCTCAACGGCTTCATGGCAGCGCAGCGGCTGCCGACCCAGGACACCTGGTTGGCCGGTTTCGGGGTGCCGTACTACCACTTCGGCTACTTCGTGCTGGCCTGCGTCGGCAAGTTGAGCGGCGTGCAGCCAGGCGTGGCGTACAACCTCGCCGCGGCCGTGGTGCCGGCGCTGACTATGGTCGGCGCGGCTTCATTGGCGTGGAACCTCGCCCGGGCTGCGACCGTGCAGGTGGCGTGGTCCGCCGCGGCGGCGCTGGTCGCGGTGCTGCTCGTGGTTTTCGCGGGCAACCTCTCGACGTTCTTCCAATTGCTGGCCGCGCGCGGGCTGATCGGGCTGGATGCCGGTGAGGCGTTGGGTATCAAGAGCTTCAACGCCAACGTCGTCGCCGGGATCTGGCCGCCGCCGAACAACTCGTGGTGGTTTTTCGCCTCGCGGATCATCCCCAATCTGCAGCCGGATGGGATCAATGAGTTCCCGTTCTTCTCGGCATTGCTGAGCGATCTCCATCCGCACTTCGTTGCCTTGCCATTCGAGCTGCTGGCGCTGACCGCCGCGTGCGGCAACGTCTTGAGTCGCGGACGTGCGCTGCAATCGCCATGGAGCCTGGGCCTGGCAGCGTTGTCGCTGGGTGGGTTGCTGGTGATCAACACCTGGGACATCGCGCCGTACTGGCTGTTGTTCGTGGGACTCTCGGTGTACGCCGCGACTTTCAGTGAGTGGCGCTGGCGGTGGGCCACCGCGGCCGCGGTGCCGTTCGCGGGTGCGCTGCTGTTCGCGCCGTACTTCGTGGGCTATAGCGGCCCGCCGCTCGGCCTCGGCATCGTGACCGCCGAGCGCACGCCGTTCAGCTCGCTACTGGTGCTGTTTGGGTGGGCCATTGTGCTCCTGGCCGCGCTGGGCCTGTTCGCACGGTGGTGTGTCGGCGATCGCCGCGGATGGCGTATCGCTGGTCTCGGTGCCCTTGCTGGCGTGGCCTTGTGGATCCTGGGCGAGCCTGGTCTGGGGGTGCTACTGGCGTTGCTGGTGCTGCTCGTGCCGTGGCCGGGTGTGCTGCAGCGGCTGGACCCCGCGGCAGCCACGACGCTGGGTATCGGCGCCTTCGCGGTGGCGATGTTGCTGGGCGTGGAGGTCGTCTTCCTCGACGACGTTTTCCACTCGCGGATGAACACGGTCTTCAAGTTCCACGAGAACGCGTGGCTGCTGGCTGGACTTGCCTCAGGCGTGGGCGTCGGGCTCATCGGCCGCTTCACGCTCCGCGCTCGCTGGGTCGTCTCGGGCGTTGCAGCGCTACTGCTCGGGGGTGGGATGGTCTATCCGTTGTCGGCGTTCGCGACGCGTATGGCGGAGCGCCCGCCGTACGGCCTGACCTTGGACGGCGCGGCCTTCCTGAGCCAGGACGATCGCAGCGCGGTGCGTTGGCTCACCGATCAGCAGAACCAGACGGGCGGCCGGCTCGTGATTGCCGAGGCGGTGCCCGAGGAGTACTCGCCCGCGGGTCCGCGGATGGCCACCTACTCGGGCGCGGCCACGGTGATCGGCTGGGTTGGCCACGAGCTCCAGTGGCGCGGCCCGATCCCCGAATTGGGCCGCCGCGAAAGCGACGTGCGCGGCCTGTACCACGACGCCCCGCCGGACGGCGTCCGCGCTCTGCTCGATCGCTACAGCGTGCGGTTCGTCGTTGTCGGCGACGTCGAACGCCAGAAGTACGGCGACGACGTCGCCACCCGCTTCGACAGCCTGTTGCCCGTAGCCTTCCGCACCGGCGGCGTCACGATCTATCGCGCGCGCTAGTCGCTTCGCCAGGAGCCTGAGACGTCGACTACGAGTTACGATTCTTAATAAGGTCGGCCCTAGCGTGGGCTATACTCGGCTTACGACTCGGAGGACGAGCCACTATGGTTCAGGTGGGGCCCCGCGCCGCCACGTCTGCCGCCCCAGCTTCGCCACACGCCCCACCCGCCAGCGATCAGCCTAGCGCGCCCGTCACCGAGGAGCGCGCCGAAACGCGGCGCCGCTACAGCATCGAGATCCCGATCGATCCCGAGTACCTGCCCTTCATCGGGCTGATGTTCGTCGGCCTGGTGCTGCGCTTCTGGGACCTCGGTTACAAGGCGCTGCACCACGACGAGAGCCTGCACGCCTTCTACGCCTGGCGGCTGTTCGATGGCCAGGGCTACGTCCACGACCCGATGATGCACGGGCCGCTGCTGTTCGAGCTGAACGCGCTGGTCTATCTGCTCTTCGGCTCCAGCGACTTCACTGCGCGCCTCGTCCCCGCGCTGTTCGGCGTCGCGCTCATCGGGCTGCCGTTCTTCCTGCGACACGAGCTCGGCAAGGCAGGCGCGATCGCCGCAAGCGGCATCCTGGTCATCTCGCCCGCGTTCCTGTACTTCAGCAGGTTCATCCGCCACGACATCTACGTCGACTTCGAGACGCTGCTGCTCGCGATCGGCGTCTTCCGCTACCTTGCGACGGGCCAGCGGAGCTGGTTCTACACCGCCTGCGTCGCGGCGGCGCTGCTCTTCGCAACCAAAGAGGACTTCTACATCAGCGGCTTCGTGCCGTTCGCATTCCTGCTCGGCAGCTGGTTCCTGCTCAAGGGCGACAAGCGACTGCTGTACCGCGCGCGTGTGCGGTCGCTTGGCGTTCAGGCCTGGGGCAGCGGGCTGCTGATCTTCCTGGTCATCAACATCGTCCTGTACACGACCTTCCTGACCAATCCGCGCGGCATCTGCACCGCCATCGTCACGCTACCGCTGGACAGCTGCAGCGGCCTCAAGGGCGCCCTGAACTACTGGCTCGATCAGCAGGACTTCGCCCGCGGCGGGCAGCCGTGGTTCTACTACTTCATGCTGCTACCGCTGTACGAGTTCGTGCCGCTGATCCTCGGCGTGCTGGCGATCTTCCGCGTACGTGGTCGGCAGTTCTTCTTCTGGTACTGCACGTTCTGGTTTGTCGCGGGGCTGCTGATCTACAGCTGGGCCGGTGAGAAGATGCCGTGGATGCTGCCGCAGATCACCCTGCCGCTGGTCCTGCTGGCTGGTCGATTGCTCGGCGAGTGGTCAGACGCGGGCTGGGGCCGCAGAGCGTTGACGTCGCGTGGGCTGGCCACCGGCGGACTGATCCTCGTCGCGATGTTCGCGTTGCTGGCGTGGATCGGTCTGGGAGCCGTGCCCGCCGCGTCGCCTGTGGCTCAACAGAGTGTCACGCTGCAGCGGCTCGCGCTGAGCGTGTTGATCGCCGCGATCGCGGGTGGTCTGTTCTATCTCGCCTCGCGCTGGGGTCGCGAGATCGTCGTGCCGGGCCTTGCGCTGGGGCTCGGCTTGATTCTAAGCGCGGCCTACATGCGCACCTCGCTGATGGTCACCTACGACCACCCCGACAATCCGGTCGAGCCGCTGATCTACGTCCAGTCCACGCACGATGTCCCGTGGGTCACCAACGAGATCGAACGCGTCGCGGCGCAGACCGCCCAGGGCAAAGACCTGAGAATCCTGCTCGACAACGGCTGGGGCGATGGTGATCACGAAGCCGTGTCCTGGCCGTTCGAGTGGTACCTGCGCGACTACCACAATCGCCGCTACTACTCGCGCACGATCGATCCCGGCCTGAACCTGCCCGACTACCCGGTGCTGCTCGCGCGCACCCCGAACATCGAGCCGATCCAGGCCGAGCTCACCCAGTACAACTGCCAGACCTATCGCCTCAACGCCTGGTTCCCCGAGGACTACAAGCAGTACACGGCGCTCGACACGCCCGGCTTCTCGCTCGGCACCCATCGCTTCGAGGTGCCGTGGCTGCGCTTCGATCTGATCGGCCAAACGCTGTCGAATCCCGATAACCGCCTGCGCCTGCTGAAGTTCCTGGTCTACCGCGATGCACCCGGTGACATCGGTGCGCGCGAGATGACATTCTGCGTGCACAAGGAGATTCCCGCCGTCGGGCCGGCGCCGCTGAGCGGTTCGCCAGCCACCTCGGCCGCGGCTCCCGCGGCGCAGCCGCGGCAGCAGATCGCGCCACCCGCGCGCGACACCATGCTGCAGCTGCAACCCGATGGCACAGCCGTGTACGGCCGCATGGTCGATGGTCGCGCCGCGTTGGTCGACCCCAAGAATGTCGCGGTCGGCGCCGACGGGCGCATCTATGTGGTCGAAGGGCGCCCATCACGCGTGACGGTGTTCAACGCCGATGGCTCGTTCGCGGCGAGTTGGGGTGGCGCAGGCGCCGGCGATGGTCAGTTCACCGAACCGTGGGGCATCGCGGTCGCGCCTAACGGCAACATCTACATTGCCGATACGTGGAACCATCGCGTCCAGTACTTCGATCCCAACGGCGCGTTCCTCGGCAAGTGGGGTCGACTCGCCGATGCCAAGGGTCGCACCGACAGCGAGGAGGGCGCCTTCTGGGGACCGCGGTCGATCGCGATCAACCAGGCTGGCGAAGTGTTTGTCACCGACACTGGCAATAAGCGCGTGCAGGTGTTCGACTTGCAGGGCAACTTCAAGCGGATGTTCGGCGGCGAAGGCAGTGCGCCTGGCCAGTTCCGCGAGGAGGTCGGGATCGCGGTCGACCCGGCCGGCAATGTGTACGTGGCAGATACGTGGAACGCGCGGATTCAGAAGCTCGATGCCAACGGCCAGCCGTTGCAGCAGGTGCCGGTCCCGCCAGGGTGGGAGAGCCAGAACGTCACCAACAAGCCCTACCTGACAGTGGATTCTGGCGGCCGAGTGATCGCCAGCTTCCCCGAGCAGAACCGTCTCGTGGTCTTCGGGCCTGATGGCTCGCAGATCAAGGAGCTGCCGTTGCCGTCAGGCGGTGCGCCGGTCGGCGTGGCCATGGCGCCGGATGGCAGAGTGCTGACCGCCGATGCACGCACCGGCGTGGTCTACGCACTTCCCGTCCAGTGAGGCCGGATCGGGCCGCGCACCACAATCAGCCTCCCTCCACTCCCCTCCGCACCAGCGGACAGGACCCGTACCGTCCCACGTACACGGCTACTGAGCGCCGAGCGCAGTGACAGGTCCCGGAGCGCGTAGCGCGGAGTGGATGGCCGGTGCAGTGCGGCTGCTAACCCGTCTCGTCGGCCTGCTGCTCACGGTCGTCTTCCTGTACCTGGCGCTCTCGCGGGTCGACCTCGCTGCCTTCGGCGAGGAGCTGCGCCGCGTCGACTACCGCTGGCTCGTCCCGTCGGCGCTGTGCACCCTGGCCGGCTACGCCGTCAGAACCATTCGCTGGCAGCTGATCCTGAGTGGAGCCGCGCGTGCCCCACTCCGCACGCTGTTTCCCGTACTGATCATGGGCTTCGCCACCAACAACGTGCTGCCCGGTCGACTGGGTGAGTTCTGGCGGGCGTACCTCCTGGGAAGAAAGCGCAACGTCCGCAAGACCTTCGCCCTGGCCTCGGTCTTCGTGGAGCGTGTCTTCGACGGCCTGACGCTGATTGCCCTGTTGGGCATCGTCAGCATGAACATCCAGCTGCCTGGTTGGAGCCGCGAGATCGAGTTCTTCGCCGGCCTGATTTTTGTCAGCGCGACCGCGGCGGTATTCCTCATTCTGTGGCGCCCCGAGTTCGTCCAGCGGATGTTTCAGATCGTTGCCCAGCCTCTGCCAGCCCGTTGGTCCACGTGGGGCAACGAGCGCGTGCTCACGTTCGTCGACGGTCTCGCGCCGCTTAGACGCCCGCGTGTCCTGCTTGCAGCCGCGCTCCTATCGGCAGGCGTGTGGCTGCTCGAGGGCAGCTCGTATGTGCTGCTGAGCAGAGGTGTCAATCTCGGCCTGCCCACGAGCATCGAATTACCCGGCATCGGCCTTGCTCTGGTGACCATCAACCTCGGCATCATGGTCCCGTCTGGCCCGGGCTACGTCGGCACGCAGGAGTTTTTCGGAACCGCGGCACTGAGCGTGGTTGGGGCGTACCCGCAGGCCGCGCTGGCGCTGGTCGTGGTCTCGCACGCGGTCCAGTACGTGCTGGTAACTGGTCTCGGGTTGCTCTTCTTCGCGCGCGAACAACTCTTCCCACGCGACCTGCGCCCGATGCTGGCCGAAGAGGTCGCGGCGTGAAGCCGAGCCGCGCCGCCATCCTCCGACTCGTCATCAGCTTCGGCATCAGCGCCGTGCTGCTGTTCCTGCTGGTCAGAAGCGTCGACCCAGCGAGCCTCGGCACGGCACTCAGCGAAGCCGACTGGCGGCTGATCGTGCCCGCCATCGTGCTCTATTTCGCGGGCGCCTGGCTGCGCAGCATGCGCTGGCAGCTGCTGCTGCCCGAGCACAGCGTGGCAGTCTCGACCCTGTTCCGCGCAATGGTGATCGGCTTCACCGTCAACAATCTGCTGCCCATCCGCATGGGCGAGGTCGCGCGTGCGTATCTGCTCGCGCGCTGGTGCCGCATCCCGTACGGCGCGACCCTGGCCAGCCTGGTGGTCGAGCGTGTCCTCGACGGTCTCTCGCTGGCCGCGCTGCTACTGATCGGGCTGCGCTTCGTGCCCGCGCCGGGCTACCTCGTGGTGGCAAGCGTGCTCCTCACCGCGCTGTTCTTCGCGGGTGCGGTCGTGCTGGTGCTGGCCGCGTGGCGAGCCGATGCGATCGTCAAGATCGCCGACTTCGTCTCCAAGCCGCTACCACCACGCCCGCGCGAGCTGGCGCTGAAGCTGGCGGCGAGCTTCGCCCGCGGGTTGTCGCTGGTGCGCGGCCGCCATCGCCTCGGGCGCATGGTCGTGTTGTCGCTGCTGGCGTGGACGATCGAGCTGAGTCTGTTCCTGGTGCTGATGCCTGGCTTCGGCATCCCGGTGAGCCCGGCGCTGGCCTTGCTGGTCGGCTCCGCCGCGAACTTCGCCACCCTGGTGCCGTCTTCGCCGGGCTACGTCGGCACCTTCGATGGCGCGCTGATCTCGGTGCTGCGCGATACTGCCGGCATCGCCGCGGCGCCGGCAACGGCGTATGCGATCGTCGTGCACGCCACCCTGTTCCTGCCGGTGGTGGTCCTGGGTACGCTGCTGCTCTGGCGGTCACACATGACCTTTGAGCAGATCACCCACGCGCCAGATTCCTCCACGGCCAAGTCGGCCCAAGGCGACTGGCAGGCGGCGGCCTAAGTCTCGCGCATGCCCAACACCCCGCCAGCTGGCACGCTGACGCTGCCGGGCATGGAGGATGCCGGCCTGTCGCCGATCCGCCGGCAGTACCTGGCGCTCAAAGCGCGCCGTCCGGATGCGATTCTGCTGTTCCGGCTGGGCGATTTCTTCGAGACGTTCGAGGATGATGCGCAGGTCGTCGCGCGTGCTCTTGACATAACGCTCACCTCGCGCGAGATGGGCCGCGGCGAGCGGGTGCCGATGGCCGGCATCCCCGCCCACGCCGCCGACGCGTACATCGGCCGTCTGATCGCCCACGGTTTTCTCGTAGCCATCGCCGAGCAGGTCGGCGTGGTCGGCAGAAACGGACTCATGCCGCGCGAGATCGTGCGCGTGCTCACCCCCGGCACCCTGCTCGAGTCCGACCTGCTGTCGGGCACCCGCGCCAACTTCCTCGCCTCCCTGGTGCACGACCACGGCGCCTTTGGCCTCGCGTACGTCGACGTCAGCACCGGCGAGCTGCTGGCCACCGAGATCGGCTCCGCGAACGCAGCGGAGCTCCTGGCGGCCGAGCTGGTGCGCGTGGGACCCGCCGAGTGCCTGTTCACTGCCGATTTCGCCCGAGACCTGCTGCCGCCGGGCGCCGTAGCGACCGAGCGCGGCGCAGAGCTGTTCGCTCCCTCAGCAGCCGTCCGCACGGTGCAGCGCACCTTCGGCGGAGCGCCCGAGGCGACTGGACTGACCGAGCAGCCGCTGGCGCTGCGCGCGCTCGGCGCCCTGCTCACCTACATCGGCGAGGCCCGGCCGGGAGTCACCCGCACCTTGCAGCATCCGCGCACCTACACGGTCGGCGGGGCGATGGTCCTCGACCGTGCCAGTCGCCGCAATCTCGACCTGCTCGAATCCTCGGCTGGGGAAGGCGGGGCGACCCTGCTGCGCGTGCTCGATCGCACCCTCACGTCGATGGGCGCGCGTCTGCTGCGAGCGATGCTCGGTCAGCCGCTGCTCGATTCTGAGCGCATCAACCAGCGCCTCGACGCGGTCGAGCACCTCGTCCGCGAAACGTCGTTGCGTACGCGGCTGGCGCAAGCCCTCGCCGGTCTGCCCGACCTCGAACGCCTCGCCGTCCGCGCCGGCCAGCAACTGCTGCTGCCCCGCGAGTGCCTGACGCTCGCGACTGGCCTCGAACGCATCCCACGCGTACTCCGCGCCCTCGATGGTCTGGATTTGCCGGAGCTTCTGTCCGCGTCCAGGCCCGAACCACTGCCCGACGCGATCGCCGCGATCCGCGAAACCGTGCGCGACGGCGCCACTGTCTTCGAGGAAGGCGTCATCAAGCCCGGGGTCTCGACCGAGCTCGATCAGCACCGCACGCTCGCCGGCGATGCTCGGCAATGGATCGCCGCGCTCGAGCAGCGCGAGCGCGAGCGGACCGGCGCCCGCGGTGCGCGCGTTGGCTACAACAAGATCTTCGGCTACTACCTCGAAGTCACCATCGCCCAGTGCGCCCTGCCCACCGACTACTACCAGCGCCAGGGCACGGGCGCCGCGACTCTCGGCGAGCACCTCGAACGGCTCGGCTGGATCCGCAAGCAGACGCTGGCCACAGCCGAGCGCTTCGTCACACCGGAGCTGAAGGAGATGGAGTCGCGCGTCTCCCGCGCGCATGACGAGGCGGTGCAGCTCGAGCGGGAGCTCTACAACGCGCTGCTCGGGCGGCTGGCCAAACAGAGTGGCGACATGGCCTCGGTCGCGCGCGCCATCGCCGTCCTAGATGTGCTGCTCGCGCTGGCCGAGAGCGCGGTTACGTGCCAGTACGTGCGACCGGTGGTCGACGACAGCGATGCGCTGGAGGTCATCGAAGGACGCCACCCGGTCGTCGAGCGCAGCCTGCCGCCCGGGCAGTTCGTCGCCAACGACACCGCACTCGGCTCTGAAGCACGCGTAATGCTGCTTACTGGCCCCAACATGGCCGGCAAGAGCACCTACTTGCGGCAGGTGGCGCTGATCGTCCTGCTGGCACAGGTCGGCAGCTTTGTTCCGGCGCGGTCCGCACGCATCGGGATCGTCGATCGTATCTTCACGCGCATCGGCGCCCACGACGACATCGCCGCCGGTCGCAGCACGTTCATGGTCGAGATGATCGAGGCGGCCACGATCGTCCGCTCGGCGACCGCGCGCAGCCTCGTCGTGTTGGATGAAGTTGGTCGCGGCACCAGCACGTTCGACGGCATGGCCATGGCGCAGGCCATCGTCGAGGACCTGCACGATGCCGAACGTCCCGGCGGCGCCCCGAAAACCATCTTCGCCACCCACTATCACGAGCTGACTGCCCTGCGCGAGACCTTGCCGCGCCTGCGTACCTATCGTGTCGACGTCCTGGAACGCGGCGACGACGTCGTCTTTCTGCACGCGGTCGTCGAAGGTGGCGCCGATCGCTCGTACGGCGTCCACGTCGCACGGCTGGCCGGGGTACCCGAGCGCGTGACGCGCCGCGCCGCGCTGCTGCTTCACGAGCTCGAGGCGCAGCGTCCGGCGGCCGGTGGCTCGCCTGCCGCGCCACAACCGTGCTCCGGCGCATGCGCCGAACTTGTAGGCATGGACCTGCTCGGGCTCACGCCCTTGCAGGCGCAGGCGGAGCTGTTTCGTCTGCAGCAGCTCGCGCAGCAGCCGCCGTCATGAGCCACATCCGGGTGATGGACCCGCACCTGGCGGCGAAGATCGCCGCCGGGGAAGTGATCGAGCGCCCGGCGTCGGTGGTCAAGGAGCTGGTCGAAAACGCGCTCGACGCGGGCGCGCGTCACGTCCAGGTCGAGATCGAGGGCGGCGGCGCCGACCGCCTGCTCATCGCCGATGACGGTCACGGCATCGCCGCCGACGAGGTGGAGCTGGCCTTTCGGCGGCACGCCACGAGCAAGCTTCGCCAGGAGAGCGACCTCAACGCGTTGAGCACCCTCGGGTTCCGCGGTGAAGCGCTGCCAAGCATCGCAGCCGTCGCGGATGTGGTGTGCTCCACGCGTGCTTCGTCCGAGGCCGTGGGCACGGAGTTACGCATCGAGGCGGGAGCGCTCGAACAGCAGCCGCGCGCCCGACAGCCGGGCACGACTATGCTGGTCGAGGGCCTGTTCGAGCGCTTTCCGGCGCGGAGAAAATTTCTCCGCGCGCGGAGTGCCGAGGCGGCGGCGTGTGTGGCGATCGTGACGCCGCTGGCGCTCGCGTTTCCCGACGTGCAGTTCACGGTGCTGGTGGATGGTCGCGAGGCGCTGCGTACTCCGGGCAACGGCGTCCTGCGCGATGCCGCCGTCGCCGTCCTGGGCGCCGATGCCGCCAATAACCTGATCGACTTGCCTCTGACCACGCTGGATGGCGACCGTGGCGAGCCGGTGGTCGCGGTGAGTGGTGTGTGCGCCGCCGGCAGCTATCACCGCGCCGGGCGATCGGGCGTCATCGTGCTGGTGAACCATCGGCCGGTGGTCAATCGCACGCTGAGCTTTGCCGTCGTCGAAGCCTACGGCTCGTTGGTGCCGGTGGGTCGCCAGCCGGTCGCAATCGTTGACGTCCAGGTGCCGCCCGCCGAGGTCGACTTCAACGTCCACCCGAGCAAGCTGGAGGTGAAGCTGCTGCGCGAGCGCGCCGTCTACGCCGGCATCCAGCGTGCCCTGCGTGCGGCGCTGGCCACGGACCAATGGCCGGTCTCGACCTGGTCTGCTGAGGAGGATGGAGCCTCAGGCGAGGCGCTGCGCGACCTGCGGGTGCTCGGCCAGGCCGGTCGAACCTATGTCATCGCCGAGGGCGGGGCTGGCCTGTATCTGGTGGACCAGCACGCCGCGCATGAGCGCGTGCTCTTGGAAACCCTGTCCGCGGCACTGGCGGGTCAGGTCGAACAGCAGCTGCTGCTGGAGCCGCTGGTGTTGGATGTGCCGCCCGAGGTGGTGCATCTGGCCGTGGAGGCGGCGGCTGACCTGGCCGGGCTGGGCTTCGAGCTGGAGCCGTTCGGTCCAGGTCAGCTGCTGGTGCGCGGTGTGCCCGGTGTGCTGTCCGAGCGCCAGCCGCAGCGGGTGCTCCAGGAGTCGCTGTCGGCGCTGGCCAGCAACAGCCACGGGCTACTGGTCGAACCGCACGCCTCGTGGGCCGAGCGGCTGGCGATCGTCCTTGCGTGCAAGAGCGCCGTCCGTGCCGGGGATGTCCTGGCGGTGCCCGAGATGGAGAGCCTGCTGCGCAGGCTGGGCGAGGCCGCGCTGTGTCGCACGTGCGCGCACGGTCGGCCGACGGCGATCCTGCTCAGCCACGCGCAGCTGGCGCGCGAGTTCGGCCGCCGCTAACTCTAGCCTCCGAGCGCCCGGCGACGGTGCACGCACACGGGTGACCGCTCTCGCCTGTGGCCCATGCCGGCTGCCGGCTACGTGTACGCGCCCCCGCCGAGTGAGCTATTCGGGGCGCGCTCTGCTTCAGCCCCGGGCAGGTTGACGGAAGCTCAGTCGGAAACTGGAGAAGGCCCCACGCTTCCAGTGAGGATCGCCGTGTGCGTGCCGTTGCTCGCCGCGGCGTTGCGGTGACCGCCTTCAGTCCCTCGGTTGCGGCGGCGATCAACAGTACGCCGCGAACGCTCGTTATCGGCGTCGAGCACATCGACCTCGCCAATCAGCAGCCGGATCGTGGCTGCCTCTTCGAATACACGGATTTCTTCAGTCGGACGGTGCGCATCCACTCGGGCGACACGCTCGACTTCCGCACCGCCCCGAATGCGTTCCACGTGGTCGGCATTGCGCGGAGCGAGTACAAGGCGCGCATCGCGTATCCGGTCGTGGTCCTGGATGCCGACGATCCGCGGGCGCCAGCCACCGGTCTGCCGAGGATCCTGCTGGGTCCGTCCAACGGCTCGATCACCGACGGCAGCTCCAAGGGCGGCGGATTTGTGGGTGGCCCGGTCGATTTTCCACCCGGACCGTGCGGCCTGCTGCAGCTGGGCCAGTCGCGGGGTACGATCCACGGCGGCGAAGACGTCGAGGCCCAAGGTGGCGTGCCCGGCTTCCCGCCCGATGGGACCGACTGGCTCATCACGTTCACCGATATAGAGCCCGGTACCTACACGATGTTCTGCTTCATCCATCCGGGCATGAGTGGCGACCTGGTCGTGGTCAAGGACTCCGATCCGAACGTCAGCACCCAGGCTCAGATCGACGGCGCGGCGTCGACGCAGTTCGTCGCCGAGCGCGATCAAGCGTTGGCCGTTGAGCGCGAGGCCAATCAGGTCCGTTTCACCGGCGGAGCGCCGGGCAAGCGGACGTACCAGGTCGCGGTCGGCATCAGCGCCGCCACCGGCACGTCGCCATCGACGAGATGCTGCCGCAGTCACTCAACCTCACCCGCGGCGACGCGGTCGATTTCAAGTGGCGCGACGAGCACAACGTCCACACCGTGGGCTTCCCCAACGCCGAGCCGCCACTGCCTCAGGCGTTCGACTTCGCGTTCGAGCGGGGTGAGCACCCCGAGTTTGTCGCCGATCCGGGCAACGCGTCGAAGGGGACGCTGCTGACCAGACCGGACGTGGTGGTCGACTCCGGTGTGCTCGTCGGGACGAAGTACTTCCTCCAGCCGTCGGTCCAGTTCTGGGGCGTGACCACAGGCGCAGGGACCACGGCAGGCACGTACGGCTTCATGTGCACGGTCCACGACTTCATGCAAGGCGCGGTAATAATCGGGCCCTGATCACACACACTGGGCGATGCACACACCTCGTGGGCCGCGCGACTGGCCATTGTGCTCGCCCTGTATCAGCGCCGTCCTGGCCTGCCCGAGATGCGGAGGTTGCCTCGCCTCTGCGGCGCTGCGCTGCCTCGCACGGGCGGACACGAGCTCGGCCGCCGCTGAAGTCTCCTCTTTGAAAGGAAAATCGGGCACTCTGAACCTGGTGCCCGATGTCCGCGTCGTGCGCGATGAAGCCTGCTCAGCCGTGTTCCTCGTCCAGATCCGCCGACTCCTCGACGATGCCTACGCGGACGACTTCGCCGAGGAGGATTGGCAGCATACCGCCGGCGGCTGGCGCGTCATCGTGCTCGATGGCCAGTCGCCAGTCGCGCACGCGGCAGTCGTACCTCGCCTCCTGCACGTATCGGAGCGACAGTTCCAGACGGGCTACGTCGAAGCCGTCGCCACCCTGACCTCAAAACAGACTCAGGGTCTGGGCGCACTGGTCATGTCGCACGCGACCAGCCTCGTGCGCGCGCACTTCGAAATGGGCGCACTCTCGACAGGACGGCTCGACTTCTACAAGCGCTTCGGCTGGGAACCCTGGCAGGGCCCATCCTTCGTTCGCGATGGAGCCGAGCTCATCCGCACGCCAGACGAAGACGACGGCCTGATGGTGCTGCGCTTCGGACCGAGCGCCGATATCGACCTCACCGCGTCGATCGTGTGCGAACAGCGCTCCGGCGACGCCTGGTAAGGCGCCTCACTCTGCCTGTGCGCGTGACGCTTGCCCTTGCGCCGGACGCTGCCTGTGCACCGGGCGCTGCATTTGTGCCGGCGCGTGCCTATTGCGCTGGACGCTGCCTGTGCACCGGAGTCCGCATGCCGCCAGCGCTCCTATACTCACCCCGCTGTGGCCGTAGGCGGCAAGATCGCACTCGAAGAACACGTCATCCTGCCGTCGATCTCCGAGCCAGGCGCCGCCGGTTCGGGTCCCTCGGTCAACGATCCCGAGTACTTCGCCGACGTCCGCCAGCGTCTCGGCGACAGCCAGCGTCGCCTCGAGGACATGGACCGCTGCGGCATCGAGCAGATGGTCCTGTCGCTGTCGCAGCCCGGCGTCCAGGCGATCTTCGACCCGCAGACCGCGGTCGAGGCCGCCCAGCGCGCCAACGACGAGCTCGCGTCACAGTTCATCGCGGCACATCCAGAACGGTTCCTGGGCTTCGCCGCGCTACCGCTGCAGGACGTCGACGCCGCCTGCTGCGAGCTCGAGCGCGCCGTCCGCGAGCTTGGCTTCAAAGGCGCGATGATCAACGGCTACTCCAACGTCGACGACGGCGAGGGCGTCCAGTACCTCGACGAGCCGCCAGTCTGGGAGTTCTGGTCGTGTGTGGCCAACCTGGGCGTGCCGATCTACCTTCACCCACGCGACCCGCTGCCGAGTCAGCAGCGCATCCACGCCGGCTACCCCGCGCTGGTCGGCTCGGCGTGGGGCTTCGGCGTCGAGACCGCCGCGCACACGCTGCGGCTCATGCTCAGCGGCCTGTTCGACCGCTTCCCCAACCTGACGGTGATTCTCGGACACCTCGGCGAGGGCCTGCCGTTCTTGCTGCCGCGGGTCGAGCACCGCCTGCGGCACGCCCGGCCGGCAGCAAGGGGACGCCACACCCAGCCGCTCATGCACTACCTGCGGCGGAACTTCTTCATC
>WNGA01010004.1_pt1 | contig 33888 bp, 23 predicted proteins | sample 5400061 | NCBI WGS metagenome assembly WNGA01 (sample SAMN13153366, study PRJNA577476) | soil metagenome | isolation source: 100 cm soil or saprolite under grassland replicate 2 | place: USA:California | collected 2016-06-15 | reverse complement strand
TCTGTAACTGAGCATGCAGGTGCTGCACCGACCGGCCGGTCGCCCACAGGCCGGGCTGCCCATCGAGCGGGCGCACCGCGCCGACCGCGCCGCGATCGTTCCACCCCGGACCGGCCCGCTCGCCGGAGCGGCCACCTGCGAGCCCGCGGATCCGCTCCGCCACCTCACGTAACACCCGTGACTCCGTCCTGTACCAACCACTGGTACCGCCCCCGTCGGGCCAGTCCTGCGGCAGCGGAACAGAACCGCCCGAATCCCCGCCATCCGCGCCGGCTCGCGCAGTTCCCGTCACAAGCCCCTCCCGAACGACTACCAGTCGTAGCCAACCGGGGGTCAGGTTATCAGCGGGACTGATCAGTCCAACGGATCAATTTGCAGCCTGTGGATAACTCAGGTGGAGCGCCGACGCCCAGTCACGCCTCGACCGTGAACGGCCTGCTCACACCGGTGTACGCAACGACGGCGCCGGCCCGGTCCCGGATGTCGCCGTGGTACACGATGCGGTACCGGCCGGGCTCGGCGTCCGCCGGGATCCGCCAGGCGATCCGCGCGGTCGAGATGCCGGCAAACACCCGCTGCCAACGGAAGATCGTGTCCCAGTCGTCGTCGCCGGCCACGGTCGTCCAGCCGTCTCCGTCGGCCCGCTGGATCTCCAGGTACGTCGAGCCGTTGCGGGTGTCGTTGTTCGGGCAGCCGGCGTGGAAGGTGGCCACCGCCAGCTCACCGCGCCGGTAGCCGGCAACGGCTGGCGGACCACGTCGCCGAACCGCCGCCCGGGCGGTACCGCGTCCAGGACGCGCCCGGCCGCGCGCGCCGGGCGACGGCGGCCGGCCAGGTGGGCGGGCGCCACCGCGCTGGGCGTCGGCTCGCCGGTCCGCACCGCCGCCGCCAGCGCGGCGAACTCCTGCTGGTACGCCGGCAGCGTCCAGCGGCCGAAGTGCGTGGACGCGCCCTCGTAGTGCTGCGCGTCGTACTCCTCCGGCGTGACGACGTAACCGGCGTAGGCGTTGGCGTACCCGGCGAAGATCACGTGCGCGACATCGGGGAGCTGCGCCGCCACCGCCTGCCGCAGCCGACGCCCGGACATGATGGTGAACTCCCCCGGCGCCGCCACGATGGCCACCTGCCCGATCCGGATCACCTGCAGCGGCAGGACCTGCGGCGTCCACGGGTGCGGGCGGCACAGCCCGGTGGCCAGCCCGACCGGCTTCGGCGCGTGCCCGGCGACCACCTCGTCCGGCGCGCGCACCACCGCCGCGTCCAGCAGCCGGAAGATCCTGCTGCGGCGCAGCTGGCCCGGGTGGATGAACGGCAGCCCGCGGCCGTCCTGTGTGCCCGCGGTGAACCCCTGGCCGATCACCGCCGGCCAGGTGCGCGCGCCCGGGACGCCGTTCACCTCGATACAGGAGAAGTCGACGTACCGCTGCCGGTGGGCGATCGGCCCGCACACCACCTCGGTGGCCGCCTCGAACAGCTCCCGGGCGGCCACCGCCTGCCGCTCGCCCACGATCCGGGTGTTGGCGAACTCGTTGCCGGTCGGGCCGTACCCGCCGCCGGCGCCGAGGTTCGGCGACATGTCCCCGGCGTTGCCCTGCGCGAACGCGGCCACGAAGCCGCCCTCGCCGCGGGCCTTCGCCGCCTGCGAGATGCCGGCCCAGCCGTGCTCCCACAGGTACGCCGCGTACCCCTTGTTGTCCCCGCTGATCAGGGTGTTCGTGTTGGTCATCGAGGTGCCGTGGGTGGCGAACCAGGAGATCACCCCGACCGGCACGCCGTCCCGGGCGAACCGGAGCACGGTCATCGCCGGGTCGATCGCGGCCGGGAACGCGGCCCGGTCGGGGTTGCGGCGGAACGCGGGCAGCGACCGGTTCACCGACGCGCCGTGCAACTCGCCGGTGTTGACGGTCACCGTGCCGGGCGCGAGGTCGGCGTCGGCACGGCAGATCGCGGTGACGATGCCGGCCACGATCGCCTCGAACGTCCGCGGCCGGAACCCGAAGGTGCTCAGGTTGTACAGCGTGTGGTGTGAGAACCCGCCCGGGCCGGAGTGCGTGTGGGTGGCGGACAGCACGGTGTTCTCCGCGGTGTAGCGCGGCCCGTAGCGGGCCGCCAGCCGGCGCAGCACCTCGGCGTGCACGCTCGCGAAGATCATGCCGAGGTCGGCGCTGACGAACGCGAACCGCCGGCCGCCGGGCGGGACACCCGCACCCGAGCCCAGCGGGACACCCGCACCCGAGCCCAGCGGGACACCCGCACCCGAGCCCGGCGGGACACCCGCACCCGAGCCCAGCGGGACACCCGCACCCGAGCGGTCGGCCACCACGAACGCGCGGGCCCACTGCCGCTGGTGGATCCCAGCGGTCCGCTGGTACGGCAGCGCGTAGCCCATCATGCCGACCCCGCCGGCCTCCCCGGTAACGTCCGCGATGCCCACTCCGACCAGGTACTCCGACACGTCAGCTCACCGCCGTCGGGTGCGCGCCGGGCCCCGTCCACTGCCGCTGGCTCATCGGCTCAATCTGCCATCTTGTGTTAATCGAACGCATGTTCGAAGATGGGTGAGTGACCGCAGTCCTCGCCGACCCGCCGGCCGACGTGCCGCTGCTGGCGGACGCGTCGGGTGCCCCGGGCGTGGTCCGGCGCGGCTGGCGACGGCAGCACCCCGAGGGCACTTCCCCTATCCTCCCGGTGCTGCCCGAGCTGGCCGGCCTGCTGCCGCACGGCGGGCTGCGCCGCGGCGCCACGGTGGCGGTGGTCCACGGCGCGTCGCTGCTGCTGGCGTTGCTGGCCGGGCCGTCCCGGGCCGGGAGCTGGTGTGGCGTGGTGGGCTGGCCGGAGTTCGGGGGGCTGGCCGCGGCGGAGTTCGGGGTGGCGCTGGAGCGGGTGGCCGCGGTGCCCGAGCCGGGTGCGCAGTGGGTGGCGGCCACCGCGGCGCTGCTGGACGGGGCCGATGTGGTGGTGGCCCGCCCGCCGCCGGGGATCGAGCCGCGGGACCTGCGGCGGCTGTCCTCCCGGGCCCGGGAGCGGCGGTCGGTGCTGCTGGCCGCGGGTGAGTGGCCCGGAGCGGGGCTGCGGCTGTCCGCCGTGGGCAGCCGCTGGTCCGGGCTGGAGGGCGGCGCCGGGCACCTGCTGGCCCGGGAGCTGACCGTCCGGGTCGAGGGCCGCGGCGCGGCGGCCCGGCCACGGGAAGCCGTGCTCGAGCTGCCGCGCGCCGAGCCGGCCGGCGGTGCGCCCTCGGAGGCGGTGGCGGTGGCGTGAGGACGCCCGAGACCGGGCGGCGTACCGCGGCGGTCCTGTGCCCGGACTGGTCGCTCACCGCAGCGGGGGTCAGCCCGGCCACGCCGGCCGCGATCGTCCGCGACGACCTGGTGACGGCGTGCACCGCGGCCGCCCGGGACGAGGGCGTGCACAGCGGGCAGAAGCGGCGGGACGCGCAGCGGGCCTGCCCGGCGCTGCTGATGCTGCCGGACGACCCGCTGCGGGACGGCGGGGAGTTCTGCCGGGTGGTCACCGCGGTGGCCGACCTGGTGCCGCGGGTGGAGGTGGTGCAGCCGGGGCTGCTGGCGTTCCCGGCGTCCGGCGCGGCGCGGTACCACGGCAGCGAGCACGTACTGGCCGAGCGGGTCGTCGACGCGGCTGCGGCGGCAAGCGGCGGGGAGTGCTGGGTGGGCGTCGCGGACGGGCTGTTCGCCGCGGCGCTGGCCGCCCGGCGCGGCGTGCTGGTGCCGCCCGGGCGCACCCCGGCGTTCCTCGCCGACCACCCGGTCGGGGTCCTCGGCCGGCCCGATCTCGCCGACCTGCTGAAGCGGCTCGGGCTGCGCACGCTCGGGGAGTTCGCCGGGCTGCCCGCCGCCGACGTGCTCGCCCGGTTCGGCCCGGACGGCGCGGTGGCGCACCGGTTGGCCCGCGGTCTGGACGAGCGTCCCGTCGCACCGTCCAGGCCGCCTCCTGAGCTGGCCGTGGTGGCGCACCTCGACCCGCCGCTGGCCAGCGTGGACGCGGCGGCGTTCGCGGTGCGCCCGCTGGCCGAGGAGCTGCATGAGCGGCTGTCCCGGCGCGGCCTGGTCTGCACGCTGCTGTCCATCGAGGCGGAGACCGAGGACGGCGCGGTCTGCGAGCGGATGTGGCGGCACGGGTCGTACTCGGCCGCCGCGGTGGTGGACCGGCTGCGCTGGCAGCTCGAGGGCTGGCTGACCGCGGGTGGGCGCGGGCAGGTCACCCTGCTCCGGCTGGCCCCCGAGGAGGTGCTGCGGGCCGGCGGCGAGCAGCTCGACCTGTCCGGCGACGACCCCGAGGCGGCGGCCCGGATGGCGCGCGCGGTGGCCCGCGTGCAGGGCCTGCTCGGGCCGTACGCGGTGACGGTGCCGGTGCCGGCGGGCGGCCGCGACCCGGCCACCCGGCTGGCCTGGGTGCCCTGGGACGACGCGCAGCCGGCAACGGCGTTACCCCCGCCCACCCGGCGGCATCCCGGCGCCGGCCACCCGGCGGCATCCCGGCGCCGGCGACCAGACCCGGCACCACCCGCGGCCGGAGCCGGCGTTGCCCCAGGACACGGCGTGGCATCCCGGCGCCGGCGACCAGACCCGGCACCACCCGCGGCCGGAGCCGGCGTTGCCCCAGGACACGGCGTGGCATCCCGGCGCCGGCGACCAGACCCGGCACCACCCGCGGCCGGAGCCGGCGTTGCCCTGGCCTGGCGGCATCCCGGCGCCGTACCCGGCCACGGTGTACCCGACGCCGCTGCCGGCCGCGCTGCTCGACAGCGCCGGCGCGACGGTCCGGGTGGACGGGCGGGGTGAGCTGTCCGAGCGGCCGGCCCGGCTGGCCACCGGCGGCGGCGCGCCGGTGCCGGTGACCGACTGGGGCGGCCCGTGGCCGGCCGACGAGTGGTGGTGGGATCCGGCCCGGCATCGCCGTCGGGCCCGGATGCAGGTGTCCACTGTGGACGGTCGGGCGTTCCTGCTGGCCTGTACCGAGGGCCGGTGGCTGGTGGAGGCGGAGTACGACTAGGGAGCGGCAGGCATGGGGTGGAACAACCCGCCGATCCCGTGGCGGGAGCTGGAGCAGCGGCTGTCCTGGCAGCCGGCCGACCCGGGGCTGGGCGGCCGGCCGGCCGGGATGGACGGCGGCGAGAGCCCGGCGTGGTCGCGCAAGCGGGAGCCGTACCAGCCGACCGTCACCCGGGACCCGACCGCCGAGCCGTGGTACGAGCTGCACTGCCACTCCAACTTCAGCTTCCTGGACGGCGCCTCGCACCCGGAGGAGCTGATCGAGCAGGCCGCCCGGCTCGGCATCCACGGGGTCGCGCTGACCGACCACGACGGGATGTACGGGGTGGTGCGCTTCGCCGAGGCGGCCGCGGCCAGCGAGGTGGGCACGCTGTTCGGCGCGGAGCTGTCCCTCGACCTGTCCGCACCGCAGAACGGGGTGCCCGACCCGGAGGGCCGGCACCTGCTGATGCTGGCCCGCGACACGGGCGGCTACGCGTCGCTGTCCCGGGCGATCAGCCAGGCGCAGTACGCCGGCGGCGAGAAGGGCAGGCCGGTGTACGAGCTGGAGGCGCTGGGGGCCGCCGCGGACGGGCGCTGGCTGGTGCTCACCGGCTGCCGCAAGGGGCTGGTGCCGGCCGCGCTGGCCACGGCAGGGCCGGACGCCGCGGCCCGCGAGCTGGACCGGCTGGTGGGGCTGTTCGGCAGGGACAACGTCGCGGTGGAGCTGATCGACCACGGCAACCCCACCGACACCCGCCGCAACGACGCCCTGACGAAGCTGGCCGAGGCCGCCGGCCTGCCCACGGTGGCCACCAACAACGTGCACTACGCCACTCCCCGCGGCGCCCGGCTGGCGTCCGCGCTGGCCGCCGTCCGGGCCCGCCGCGGGCTGGACGAGCTGGACGGCTGGCTGCCCGCCGCGGGCGGTGCGTACCTGCGCAGCGGTGCCGAGATGGCCCGCCGGTTCGCCCGTTACCCGGGGGTCGTCGAGCGCACCGTCCACATAGGAGCCGAGTGCGCGTTCAGCCTGGAGCTGATCCGGCCGAAGCTGCCGAGGTTCCCGACGCCGCAGGGCATGGACGAGATGGCGTTCCTGCGCGAGCGCACCATGGAGGGGGCCTTCGAGCGGTACGGCGAGCACCCCGGGGCGTACCAGCAGATCCTGCACGAGCTGGACGTGATCGAGAAGCAGGGCTTCCCCGGGTACTTCCTGATCGTCTGGGACATCGTGGAGTTCTGCCGCGAGAAGGGGATCCTCTGCCAGGGCCGCGGTTCGGCGGCCAACTCCGCGGTCTGCTACGCCCTCGGCATCACCTCCGTCGACGCGGTCAGGCACAAGCTGCTGTTCGAGCGGTTCCTGTCCACCGCGCGCACCGAGGCGCCGGACATCGACCTGGACATCGAGTCCGGCCGCCGGGAGGAGGTTATCCAGGAGGTCTACCGGCGGTACGGCCGGAAGAACGCCGCGCAGGTCGCCAACGTGATCAGCTACCGGCCGAGGTCCGCGGTCCGGGACATGGCCCGCGCCCTCGGCTACGCGCCCGGCCAGCAGGACGCCTGGTCCAAGCAGGTGGACAACCACGAGGCACTGTCCACACAGGACGGTCACGACATCCCGGCCGACGTTGTCGAGCTGGCCAGGCAGGTGGTGCGTTTCCCGCGGCACCTGGGGATCCACTCCGGCGGTATGGTGCTCTGCGACCGCCCGGTGGTGGAGGTCTGCCCGGTCGAGTGGGCCCGGCGGGAGGACCGCACCGTGCTGCAGTGGGACAAGGACGACTGCGCGTACGCCGGGCTGGTGAAGTTCGACCTGCTCGGCCTCGGCATGCTCTCCGCGCTGCGCTACTGCTTCGAGCTCATCGAGGAGCACCACGGCGAGAAGTACGACCTGCAGAGCGTCCCGGGCGAGGAGCCCGAGGTGTACGACATGCTCTGCGCCGCCGACACCGTCGGGGTGTTCCAGGTGGAGAGCCGGGCGCAGATGGCCACCCTGCCGCGGCTGCGGCCGAAGAAGTTCTACGACCTGGTGGTCGAGGTGGCGATCATCCGGCCGGGGCCGATCCAGGGCGGCTCGGTGCACCCGTACATCCGCCGCCGCAGCGGCCTGGAGCAGTGGGAGCACCTGCACCCGCTGCTGGCCGGCGCGCTGGAGAAGACCCTGGGCGTTCCGCTGTTCCAGGAGCAGCTCATGCAGATCGCCATCGACGTGGCCGGCTTCTCCGCCGAGCAGGCCGACCGGCTGCGCCGGGCGCTGTCGGCGAAGCGGTCGTTCGAACGGCTGGCCGAGCTCAAACCTGCGCTGATGGAAGGGATGGCGGCCAACGGGGTGCCGGCGGACGTCGCCGAGCAGATCTTCGCCAAGCTGATCGCGTTCGCCGACTTCGGCTTCCCGGAGAGCCACGCGTTCAGCTTCGCCTCGCTGGTGTACATCAGCGCGTGGCTGAAGCTGCACTACCCCGCCGCGTTCTGCGCCGCGCTGCTGAATGCGCAGCCGATGGGCTTCTACTCACCGCAGTCGCTGGTCGCGGACGCCCGCCGGCACGGGGTGGTGGTGCGCGGCCCGGACGTGAACGCCTCCGCCGACAAGGCCACCCTGGAGCCGCCCGAACTGCCGGGCCGGGGGCAGCCGCAGCCGAAGGGCGGGGCGCAGCCGGTGGTCCGGCTCGGGCTGGCCTCGATCCGGCACGTCGGCGACGACCTGGCGGAGCGGATCGCCGCCGGCCGCCCGTACGCCGACCTGACCGACCTGGCCGCCCGGCACGTGCTGTCCACCACGGTGGTCGAGGCGCTGGCCACCGCTGGCGCGCTGGACTGCTTCGGGATGAGCCGCCGGGAGGCGCTGTGGGCGGCCGGCGCGGTCAGCCGGCTGCGCGGCGGACAGTTGCCCAGCACCGAGACGGCCGCCGCCCCGATGCTGCCCGGGATGAGCGACGTGGAGGAGGCGGTGGCCGACCTGTGGGCCACCGGGATCACCCCGGGCCGGTACCCCACCCAGTTCGTCCGGGACCGGCTGGACGGGCTCGGTGTGGTGCCCGCCGGCCGGCTGCGCGACCAGCCGCCGGACTCCCGGGTACTGGTCGCCGGCGTGGTCACCCACCGGCAGCGGCCGGCCACCGCGGGCGGCACCACGTTCATCAACCTCGAGGACGAGACCGGCTTCTCGAACGTGATCTGCTCGCGCGGGGTGTGGCAGCGCTTCCGCCGGGTGGCCCGCGAGTCCGGTGCGCTGCTGGTGCGCGGCCGCTGCGAGAACCACGACGGCGTGGTCAACATCGTCGCGGACCGCATCGTCGCGCTGCCGATGCACACCCGGCACACCTCCCGCGACTTCCGCTGACCCACGCCCCCGTAGCCCCGGGCTCGACCCAGCGCGCTGCCAGGGCGGAGTGCGGGTTCCAGGAGGGCGATTCGTCAGACACCGCAACGCACCACGCGGGATCTCGCGGATACAGTCAGGACTGCCGGTTTCCTCCGACGCCGCCGTGAGGGGTTCCCCGATGCTGACCACGTCCACGTACCGCTCCGGCTGGCTGAACGGGGAGCTGGACCAGCTGCGCGAGCTGGCCCGTACCTTCTTCGCGAAGGAGGCGGTCCCGCACATCGAGCGCTGGGCCAAGCAGCAGCAGGTGGACCGCGACTTCTGGAACAAGGCCGGCGACCTCGGCCTGCTCTGCGTGTCGATCCCCGAGGAGTACGGCGGGGGCGGCGGCACCTTCGCCCACGAGGCGGTGCTGCTGGAGGAGCAGGCGCGGGCGGTGGAGAGCTCCTGGGGTAACGCCGTGCACAGCGGCATCGTGGCGCACTACCTGCTGGCGTACGGCGGCGAGGAGCAGAAGCGGCGGTGGCTGCCGAAGCTGGCCAGCGGCGAGTACGTCGGCGCCATCGCGATGACCGAGCCGGGCACCGGCTCCGACCTGCAGGCGATCACCACCCGGGCGATCCGGCAGGACGGGGAGTACGTGGTCACCGGATCGAAGACGTTCATCACCAACGGCGCCCAGGCCGACCTGGTCATCGTGGCGGCCAAGACCGACCCGAGCCTCGGCGCGCAGGGCGTGTCGCTGGTGGTGGTCGAGACGCGGGACCTGCCCGGGTTCCGCCGCGGGCGGGTGCTGGACAAGATCGGGCTCAAGGGCCAGGACACCGCGGAGCTGTTCTTCGACGAGGTCCGGGTGCCGGCCGGCAACCTGCTGGGCGACGCCGAGGGGCAGGGCTTCGTCCAGCTCATGCGGCAGCTCCCGCAGGAGCGGCTGATCATCGCGGTGACCGCGGTGGCCGGCGCGGAGCGGGCGATCGAGCTGACCCTGCAGTACGTCAAGGAGCGCACCGCGTTCGGCAAGCCGGTGATGACCTTCCAGAACACCCGGTTCACCCTGGCCGAGCTTGCCACCAAGGCCACGGTGACCCGCACGTTCGTCGACTCCTGCATCGAGCGGCACCTGGCCGGCCAGCTCGACGTGGGCACCGCCGCGATGGCCAAGTGGTGGTCCACCCAGGTGGGCTGCGAGATCATCGACGAGTGCGTGCAGCTTTTCGGCGGGTACGGCTACATGACCGAGTACCCGATCGCCCGGATGTACGCCGACGCGCGGGTCGCCAAGATCTTCGGTGGCACCAACGAGATCATGAAGGAACTGATCTCCCGGTTCCTCTGACACGCGACGAGCGACCGCCGTCGCCTGACCAGTGACGACTGACCAGTGACCGCCGATACGACGGGGGCACCGCCGATGGGACCGCTGGCCGGACTACGGGTGGTCGAGATCGCCAGCCTGGCGCCGGCGCCGTTCTGCTGCATGGTCCTCGCCGACCTGGGCGCCGAGGTGCTGCGGGTGGACCGGGCCGGGGCCGGCGGCGGGCTGGGCAACCTGCCGGACAACCCGCTGGACCGCGGCCGCCGCTTCGTCACCGCCGACCTGAAGAGCCCCCGCGGCGCCGATCTGGTGCTGCGGCTGGCCGGGTCCGCGGACGTGCTGGTCGAGGGGTTCCGGCCGGGGGTGGCCGAGCGGCTCGGCATCGGCCCGCAGGAGTGCCTGGCCCGCAACCCGGGGCTGGTGTACGGCCGGATGACCGGCTGGGGGCAGGACGGGCCGCTGGCGCGGCGCGCCGGGCACGACATCAACTACATCGCGGTCTCCGGGGCGCTGCACCCGATCGGGCCGGCCGACCGGCCGCCGACCCCGCCGCTGAACTACGTCGGCGACTTCGGCGGCGGCGGGATGCTGCTCGCGGTCGGCATCCTCGCCGCGCTGTTCGAACGGTCGCGTTCCGGGCGCGGCCAGGTGGTCGATGCGGCCATGGTGGACGGCGCCGCGCTGCTGTCCTCGTTCCTGTACGGCATGCGCGCGGCCGGGCTGTGGTCGGACCACCGCGGCGGCAACCTGCTGGACGGGTCGGCGCCGTTCTACGCCACCTACGCAACCGCGGACGGCGGGTTCGTGGCGGTGGGCGCCCTCGAGCCGAAGTTCTACGCGGCGCTGCTGGACGGGCTCGCGCTGGCCGCCGGGGACCTGCCCGTGCAGTACGACCAGTCATCGTGGCCGGCCATGAGGGAGCGGTTCGCGGCGATCTTCGCGACCAGGACCAGGGACGAGTGGGCCGGGGCGTTCGCGGGCACCGACGCGTGCGTAACGCCGGTGCTGTCCCCGGCGGAGGCGGCCGGCCACCCGTACAACGCCGCGCGCGGAGTGTTCGTGGAGGTCGGCGGGGTGGTCCAGCCGGCGCCGGCGCCGCGGTTCGGGCGGACCCCCGCAGCCACCCCGCCGCCGCCGGCCAAGCCGGGAGAGCACGCCGAGGCCGCGCTGGCGGACTGGGGGTTCACGCCGGATGACATCGCCGCCCTGCGCCGGGACGGGGCGCTCGGCTGAGGAGAGGATCGCGCATGCCGAAGACACGTACCGTTGCCGGGAAGGTCGTCGCGGTCACCGGCGGCGCGCGCGGGATCGGGCGGGCGGTCGCGGCCGCGCTGGCCGCCGAGGGCGCCGCGGTGGCGATCGGCGACGTGGACGCGCAGACGGCGGAGAACACCGCCAAGGAGATCGGCCGCGGGGTGCTGGCGCTGCCGCTGGACGTGTCGGCGCCCGCGTCGTTCGAACGGTTCCTGGACGAGGTGGAGCGCCGGCTCGGGCCACTGGACGTGCTGGTCAACAACGCCGGGATCATGCTCCTCGGGCGGTTCGTGGACGAGTCGCAGGACTCGGCGCGGCGGATGGTGGACATCAACCTGCACGGCGTGATCATCGGCTCGCGGCTCGCGCTGCAACGGATGCTGCCCCGGCGCAGTGGACACCTGGTGAACATCGCGTCGCAGGCCGGCAGGGTGCCCGCCGCCGGCGGGGCGACCTACACCGCGACCAAGCACGCGGTGGTCGGGCTGTCCGAGACGATCAGGCAGGAGGTGCGCGGCAGCGGGGTGGAGGTCACCTGCGTGCTGCCGGCGCCGGTGAACACCGACCTGGCCGCCGGGCTGGGCCGCACCCGCGGGGTGCCCACCGTGCAGCCGGAGGAGGTGGCGGCGGCGGTGCGGCAGGCACTGGTGCGGCCGCGGTTCGAGGTGTTCGTGCCGAAGTCGATGGGACTGCTGATCAACTCGGGGCACGTCCTGCCGCGGCGGGTCCGGGAGAGGGTCGCCCGGGTGCTCGGCTCGAACGAACTGTTCGGCAACGCGGACATGGCGGCGCGCGCCGCCTACGAGGAGCGCGCCGCGCACTCGACCGGCTCTGACCGAGCGCCATAGCGGATTGGTGGGGCGCGCGCAACCGGCCGTCCACAGGGGGGCGGGTCATCCACAGCGGCGCAATCCCCACTGGCATGCGCTCTTGACAAGATTGATCATTGTCGTTGGGGTCGCCCCCCCAGGGCGGGCGGGGGGTGTCTAGGGGGGTCTCAAGCGCTTTCAGCGAAGGCGATCGCGGGCCAGTCGCGCGCCCGCGGCGACCAGCCAGCGGTGCGGCTCGGCCATCGCGGCGGCGGGCGAGCCGGCCAACTCCACCAGGGTGAGCACCTCGCCGCCGGGCCAGCGCACGTCGGGGTCGGCCTGGCCGGGCACGGCCACGCACTCCCGGCCGGCCCCGGCCGCCGCGGCGGCGACGTGCCCAGTGAGCTTGCCGGCCAGCGACGTACCGTCCAGCCTGCCCTCCCCGGTGACCACCAGGTCGGCCGCCTCGACCGCGGCGGCCAGCCCGACGAGCTCCCCGATCCGCGCCGCCCCGGGCACGATCCGGGCGCCCCAGACGGTGGCGAACCCGTACGCCGTACCGCCCGCCGCCCCCGACCCCGGCGCGGCCGGCGAGCCGCCCAGCACCGCGGCCAACCGGCCGAGAGCCTCCTCCAGGATCGCGATCTCCCGCGGCCCGGCGCCCTTCTGCGGGCCGAAGACCCTGGGCGCGTCCAGCAGCGGCGTGGTCACGTCGGACAGCACCTCGGCCCCACCGGGCGGCGGCGGTCGCAGCCGGTCGAGCCGGACCCGGGCCAGCCCGCGCAGCGCGGCCCCACCCGGCGGCAGCTCCCGGCCGGCGTCGTCCAGGAACTCGGCGCCCAGCGCGGACAGCGCCCCGGTACCGCCGTCGGTGGACGCCGAGCCGCCGACCGCGATGCTGACCGCCGACGCCCCGGCCGACAGCGCCACGTCGAGCACCTCGCCCAGGCCGCGGGTGTGCGCGCCGAGCGGGTCGGGCGCGGCCATCAGCGGCAGACCCGAGGACTGAGCCAGCTCGACCACCGCCCGCCCGTCGGGCAGCTCCAGCCACGCCGCCGGGACCGGCCGGCTGTCCGGGCCGGTGACCGCGGGCAGCCGGTGCGGCAGCGCGCCCGGCACGGCGGCGGCGATCGCATCCAGGGTGCCCTCGCCGCCGTCGGCCAGCGGCATTTCGACCACGTCGTCGCCGGGCCGGGCCGCCCGCCAGCCGGTGGCCAGCGCGCTTGCCACCTCGACCGCGGACAGCGTGCCCTTGAACGAATCCGGGGCGATCAGCACGCGCACACCGCCCAGTGTGCCCCGCCGATCTTGACGACACCCCTTCATGGCACGCCGAATAGGGTGGGTTCGGTGGGTTCGGTGGGCTCGGCGGCTCGGCGGCTCGGCGGGCTCGGTCAAGATCGGCGGACAGGCACGGGGGGTCACGATGCGGTGGCGCAGCGAGGGCAGCGAGCCGGACCCGCGGTTCTCCCTGGCGAACGAGCGCACATTCCTGGCCTACCTGCGCACGGCACTCGCGCTGTTCGCCGCCGGGGCGGGCGTGATCAGGCTCGAGGTGTTCGGCCGGCACGCCTGGGACGTCGCCGCCGGCAGCTGCCTGCTCGGCCTCGGCGTGCTCGCGTCCGGCACCAGCTACCGCCGGTGGCGCGCGGTCGAGGTTGCGATGCGCCGTTCGGAGCCGCTGCCGCCCACGGCGGTGCCGCTGCTGCTCGCGGTCGGCCTGACCGTGCTCGGCGTGCTCACCGCGGTCCTCGTCCTGCTCCGGTAGGCGCCAGCCCCCGAGGCCACCCCGGGCGCCGCCCCGACGCAGGCCACCCTGGTGTGATCGTCGCCACGGTGTCACGGCCGCAAACGGGGAAACCCGGCGATGATCACCAGGGCCGGGCGGCAGCCCCCGAGGCCACCCCGGGCACCGCCCCGACGCAGGCCACCCTGGCGTGATCGTCGCCACGGTGTCACGGCCGCAAGCGGGAAAACCCGGCGATGATCACCAGGGTCGGGGCGCGGTGATCCGGGGATCGCCGAGCCTCGACGCCGTGCCTTGCGTGGCGGCAGCTGGCGCAACTCCCGTGCTGCGGCGGAAGCGGGAACCCGGCCGCCCCACCCGCCATTCAGTGATCGTCGCCGCCGAATGACGGCCGGAGGCGGGCAAACCCGGCGATGATCACTGAGCCGCGGAGCGGCGCTGTCCCGGTTGCGGCTTCGCCGGTTGTGATCGCGGTTGATGTTGGTAAGACCAGCGTCGCGTTGTCGGCGACGGATGGTGCCCCGGAGGCGCTGGCCCCGGGGCCGGCGGTGCCCACCTGCGGGACGCCGCCCCCGAGCGGGGTCGGCGCCGAGGCTGGCCACGCCCACCTGCGGGAGGGTGCCCGGCGGTTGCGAGAATCGCGAGCATGCGCATCGCGGCACCGGTCGGGCCGCCGCGCCCGGCGGTGCGGGGGCCGGTGCGCGGGCCGGTGCCGTGGCTGGTCGGGCTGGCCGCCGGGCTGGTCGCCCTCGGGCCGGCGCTGCGACCCGGGCACCTGCTGCGCCTTGACATGGTCTCGGTGCCCGACCCGCCGCTCGTCGGCGCGCTGCTCGGCATCGAACCCGCGCTGCCGCGTGCCGTGCCCAGCGACCTGGTCGCCGCCGTACTCGCCCACGTGGCGCCGTCCGGCGCGGCGGTCAAGCTGCTGCTGCTCGCCGCGTTCGCGCTCGCCGTCGTGGGCGCGGCCCGGCTGGTCCCCACCGGGCACGCAATGGCCGCCACCGCCGGCGGGCTGTTCTACGCGTGGAACCCGTGGACGACCGAACGCCTGTCGATGGGCCACTGGGCGATCCTGCTCGGGTACGCGGGGCTGCCGTGGGTGGCCGCCGCGGCCCGGCGGGTCGCCTGCCGGGAGCCCCGCGGCGTACCCGCGCTGGGCGTCGCGCTGCTGCTGCCCGCGGTCGGCGGCGTCACCACCTGCGTCCTCGCCGGCGTGCTGGTGATCGCGGTGCTGGCCGCCGCCCGGGCGCACCCGGAGCAGTGGCTGACCGGCCTGGCCGCGGTGGCGGTCGGCTCGCTGCCGTGGCTGCTGCCGGCCCTGCTGCACCGCGTCGCCACCCGCCCCGACCCGGCCGGCGTGGACGCGTTCGCGCTGCGCCCGGACGGACCGTTCGGGCCGGTGGGGACTGCGGTGCAGCTCGCCGGGGTGTGGAACCGGCTCGTGGTCCCCGGGAACCGGTCGGTCCTGATCGTCCAGGTCGCCATGCTCGGCCTGGTCGCGTTCGCCGGCTGGGGCCTGTGGCGGGCGCGCCGGCGGATCCAGGGGCACGCGGCGCTGCTCGGTGCCGGCCTGGCCGGGCTGGTGCTCGCCGTGCTGCCCACCGTGGCGCCCGGCGCCGCGGCGATGCGGACGGTGACCCGGCTGCTTCCCGCCGCGGCCGCGATGCGCGACTCGCACCGCTGGCTGGCGCTCCTCGCGCTGCCGCTGGCGGTCGGCTTCGGCGCCGCGGTGGACGCGCTGGCCAGCCGGGCCGCCGCGCCCGCCGGCCGGACCCCAGTGGACGCGCCCGCCAGCCAGGCCGCCGCGCCCGCCAGCCGGACCCCCGTGGACGCCCCCGCCAGCCAGACCACCGCGCCCGCCGGCCGGACCCCGGTGGACGCGCTGGCCAGCCGGGCCGCCGCGCCCGCCGGCCGGACCCCGGTGGACGCGCTGGCCAGCCGGGCCGCCGCGCTCGCCGGCCGGGCCGCGGTGGCCGCGGTGGCGCTGCTCGCCCCGGTGGCCGTCAACCCGGGGCTCGCCTGGGGGCTGGCCGGCCGGCTGCAGCCGGTGCACTACCCGCCGGACTGGTACGCCGCCCGGGCCGCGGTCGCCGCCGACACCGAGCCGGGCGCGGTGCTGGCGTTGCCGTGGTCGCCGTTCCGCGACTACCCGTGGAACGCGAGCGACGTGCCGGTGCTCGACCCCGCACCACGGATGTTCGACCGGACGGTGCTGTGGAACGACACCGTGCAGGTCGGAGGCACCACGATCGCCGGGGAGAGCGCTGACGCGGCCGGCATGGGCGCGCTGCTGGCCGGCGACGGCCCGCTGGACACTGCGCTGCGCGCGTGGGGCATCCGCTACGTGCTGGTCGAGACCGGCCAGATCCCCGCGGTGGACGCCGGCCGGCTGGGCGGCACGCCGGTGGTCACCGGACCGGACCTGGTGCTGTACCGGTTGGACGGGCCGGTGGCGCCGTTGCCGGCGGCGGTGCGCGGCCCCGCGCTGGTGGTGGCGGCAGACCTGGTGGCGCTGCTCGCGGTGTTGGCGTGCACGACCGGACTACTGCCGGGTAAGCTCCGGGTTCGCGGAGATCCGTCGGGACAGAGGTAGGAGTTCTCCCATGGCTGTGGTGGCATCGTTGATCGCAGGCGCCGTACTCGCGGTGGTCGCGTCGGTCGGCGTGATCACGCTGGCGCCGGACAGCCAGGACAAGACCAGCGTGACCGTGCCGTACTACGGCAACCGCTGAGCAGACGCCGCCTCGGAGGGCAACCGGTGCCGGCCGGCTGAGCGCGCGCGGGCACGCCGGTTCGCATGCCGCCCGTCCCCGCGCCGTCCATCGGGGCGCTGGCCGGGTCGGCCGTTCGTGACCAGGACCGCGAGCAGCGCGGTCACCGAGCACACCACCGCCGCCGTTGCGGCGACCTGCCCCGGCGTGCCGTGCCACCACAGCGCCACGCCGGCCGCTTCGAGGCCGATCGCGCCGAACGCCAGCCGGGTGCCGAGCGCGCGCCCGGTAGCGACGTCGTCGAGCAGCACCAGGTTGAGCACCGCGGCGGCGGCGCCGACCAGCACGAACAACGGCGCCAGTGGGCCGAGCGAGCGGTACGCCGTACCGAACATGACCGACACCAGCAGCGGGCCCGCCACGGTGGCCACTAGCACGCCGGCCAGCCCGAGGCCGCCGATCGCCAGCAGCGCCAGCCGCCGCGCGCGGGCCCGGTCGGCCGGCCGTACCAGCCACGGGTAGGCCAGGGTGCCGATGAACTGCGGCCCCCAGAAGGCGATCCGGGTCAGCACGTTGCCGCCGGCGTAGACCCCGCGGGCGTCGCCGGCCAGGAAGTGCCCGGCCAGCAGCAGGTCCGCGGTGGTGAGCAGCAGCAGGCCGCCCATGCTCGCGGTGCCGCGCAGCAGCGTCCCCCACGGCCGGGGCGGGTCCGGCCGGCTCTCGGCTGCCTGCGCGACCCGGGTGGCCAGCCACCAGCCGCCGGCCGCGGCCGCCAGCGACGCCACCGCGGTGGACGCCAGCACCGCCGCCGGCCCGAACCCCGCCGCGGCCGGCCACCAGCCGGAGCGCCTGGAACCCGGCCAGCAGCCCGCCGAACCGCCCGAACGCGGACCGCCCCTGCAGCACGCCGAGCGCCGCGAACAGCACCGTGAGCGGTAGCTGCCCCACGGCCAGCCACACCACCGCCAGCACCCCGACGTGCAGCGCCGCGGCCAGCGGCACCGCGGCCAGCAGCAGCAGCCCCGCCTCCACCGCCCCGAGCCGCACCCCGAACCGCAGCAGCCCGGCCGCCGCCGGACCGCCACCCGCCGCGCCGCCACCCGCCGCGTCACCACGCGCCTGGCCGTTGCCCACCGCGCCGCTACCCGCCGTGCCGCTCCCCCCCGCGCCGCCACCCGCCAGGCCGCTCCCCGCCGGACCGCCCGCCGCCGCGCCACCACCCGCCGCGCCGCCACCCGCCGCGCCGCCACCCACCGCGCCGCCACCCACCGCGCCGCCACCCGCCGCGATCGGATCCGGCCCGCCGGCCAGCGCCCGGGCGACGGCGAGTTGGCACGCCAGCGGGGGAATCTGCGCGATCAGCCACACCCCGAGCAGGGTGCCGAGCTCGCCGAAGTCCCGCACGCCGAGCAGCCGCGACATCGCGATGGTGAACACGTACGCCAGCACGTTGCCCGCCGCTGTCGCCACCGCGAGCGCCACGGTGGAACGGGTGCCGGGACCGTTCGGCGTCGGCTCATTCACGGTCGGCAGGGTAGAGCAACCGCCTCAGCTACGCACGGTAAGCACACGAACACGCACATTTCTGTTCGCAGGGACTACCAAATCTGACTACCCGTCAGTAACCTACGACGCTGCGGATGTTGTGAACGTGATGAGAGGGAGCATGCGTCGGGACCGGGTCGATCTCACCGTCGTCGTACCGGTACGAAACGAGGAGAGTCGCCTTGCCGGCTGCCTCACCGGTCTCGTCGAGGTGCTGTCCGAATTAGCCCTGCCGGCCCGCCTGCTGGTCGTCGACAACAACAGCACCGACGCCAGCGCGGCGATCGTGCAGGGTTGGCGGTCGCGGTCCCGCCGGCACGGCGTGCCGCTCGACCTGGCCCGCTGCCCGCACACGGGCAAGGGCGCCGCGGTGCGCACCGGCGTGCTGGCCTCCTCCAGCACCTACGTCGGGTTCTGCGACGCCGACCTGGCCACCAGCCTGACCGCACTGGCCCCGGCGCTGGCGCTGCTCGACGGCGGCACCAACGTGGTGGTCGGGTCCCGCGCGCACCCGGCCAGCGTGGTCTCGGCGCGGCACAGCGCGATGCGGCAGGCCGGCGCGTGGGCGTTCCGGCGGTCGGTGGCCCCGCTGGTGCCCGGCGTCGGGGATACCCAGTGCGGCTTCAAGTTCTTCGACCGGGCCACCGCGCACGCGGTCTTCGGGCCGCTGCGCACCGCCGGGTTCGCGTTCGACGTGGAGGTGCTGGCGCGCGCCACCCGGATCGGCGCCCGTATCACGGAGATCCCGGTACGGTGGTGCGACATGCCCGGGTCCACGTTCTCGCCGCTGCGCGACGGCTGGAGGAGCTTCCTCGCCGTCGGCGCGATCGGCCGGCAGCTGGCCGCCGAGGGGCGGTACCACGAGGCGTGGCATCTTGCCGTGCCGATCCCCGCGCCGGAGCCGACCAGCGGTGGATGAGCTGGCCGGCGCCCGGATCGCCGTGCTGAACTGGCGGGACCGCGACCACCCGGAGGCCGGCGGCGCCGAGGAGTACGCCTGGCGGGTGGCCGAGTACCTGCAGAAGGCCGGCGCCCGGGTCAGCTTCGTCACCGCCCGCGCACCCGGGCAGGCGCGCCGGGACACCGTGGACGGCGTCGAGATCGTCCGGCGGGGCGGCCGCTGGACGGTGTACCCGCACGCGCTGGCCTGGCTGGCGCGGCACCGCCGCCGGATCGACCTGGTGCTCGACTGCCAGAACGGCATCCCGTTCTTCGCCCCGCTCGCGGTGCGCCGCCGCACCCCGGTGGTGCTGGTCATGCACCACGTGCACGACGCGCAGTTCGGTGTCCATTTCCCGGCGCCGGTGGCCGCGTTCGGGCGGTGGCTGGAGGGGCCGGCCTCGCGCCGGGTGTACCGGCGCGCGGTCACCGCCGCGGTCTCGCCGTCCACCGTGCAGGCCATGCGGAGCCGGCTGGGCTGGACCGGGCCGGTGTACGTGGTGCCCAACGGGCTGGACCCGGTGCCGGCCCGTGGCCCGCGGGCCGCCGAGCCGACGCTGGTGTGCCTGGGCCGGCTGGTCGTGCACAAGCGGGTGGACCGGCTGGTCGACGCGGTGGCCGAACTGGCCCGGCGCCGGCCCGGCGTACGGCTGCACGTGGTGGGGCGCGGGCCGGCCGAGCCGGCGGTACGGGCCGCGGCGGCGCGGGCCGGCGGCGCGGTGACCGTGCACGGGTACGTCGATGAGCCCGCCAAGTGCCGGCTGCTCGGCGAGTCCTGGCTGCACGTGTCGCTGTCCGACGGCGAGGGGTGGGGTATCGCGGTGGTGGAGGCGGCCTCGGCCGGGCTGCCCACCGTCTGCCGCGACGTGGACGGGCTGCGCGACTCGGTCCGACCGCACCACACCGGCTGGCTCATCGGCGACAATGCCGGGGTGGGACACCCGACCCGGACGGCGCTGGTGGACGCGCTGGACCGAGCGCTGGACGAGCTCGCCGACCCCGAGGTGGCCGCCCGGATGGCGGCCGCCTGCCGGGCGTGGGCGGCCCGGTTCGACTGGACCGGCACCGGGCAGCGGATGGCCGACCTGGCCGCGGCGCTGCTGCGCGGCGAGCGGCCCGATCCGGGCTGGTCGGCTGACCACGCGCTGGCGGAGGCCGGCCCGGGAAGGTGACCGGCAGCGTCGCGCCGGCGGCGGTTCGGTGGGTGCAGCAACGCCGGAACGCCGACGCCGACGGCCCGGCGCGGGCGCCCGGGCGGTGGCTGGTCGCCGGCTCGGTGCTGCTCACCCTGCTCGTCTTCGCCCAGGCGCCGGGCCGGATCGTGTCCGACACCAAGCTGGACATGCCGATCGACCCGGGCGCCTTCCTGGTCCGGGCGCTGCACCTGTGGGACCCGACGGCCAACCTCGGCCAACTGCAGAACCAGGCCGGCGGCTACCTGTTCCCGATGGGGCCGTTCTTCGCGGCCGGCGAGGCGGTCGGCCTGCCCGCGTGGGTGGTGCAGCGGCTGTGGATGGCCGCGCTGCTGGTGGCCGCGTTCGTCGGGGTGGCCCGGCTGCTCGACCGGATGCGGGTGGGCACGCCGCGCACCCGCCTGGTGGCCGCGCTGGCGTACGCGCTTGCGCCGCGGGTGCTGGCCCTGCTCGGCACCAACTCCGCCGAGCTGCTGCCCACATGCGTACTGCCGTGGACGCTGCTGCCGCTGATCGACGGCTGGCGGCGGCGCAGCCCCCGGCGGGCGGCGATCTGGTCCGGCCTGGCGTTCGTCGCGATGGGCGGGGTGAACGCCGCGACGGTGGTCGGGGTGGCCAGCGTCCCGGCGATGTGGATCCTCACCCGGCCGGCCGGCGCGCGGCTGCGGCTGGCCGGCTGGTGGCTGTTCGCGGTGGCCCTCGCGGTGGCCTGGTGGTTCGTGCCGCTGGCGCTGCTGGCGGGCTACGGCTTCCCGTTCCTGCCGTACACCGAGACGGCCAGCGCCACCACCAGCTCGGCCGGGCTGATCGCGGCCACCCGCGGCACCTCCGACTGGGTGACCTGGCTGGTGGTGGACTTCCACGCCTGGTGGCCGGCGGGCTTCACCGCCGCGGTCAGCCCGGTCATGGTGGTGCTCACCGCCGCGCTGGCCGGCTGCGGGCTGGCCGGCCTGTTCCGGCAGGACATGCCGGAACGGCGGTTCCTGATGCTGTCCGCCACCGCCGGGCTGCTGCTGCTGACGGTGGGTCACGCCAGCGACCTGGCCGCGCCGTTCGCCGCGCAGATGCGCCAGCTACTGGACGGCACGCTGTCCCCGCTGCGGAACATGCACAAGTTCGACCCGCTGCTCCGGCTGCCGCTCGCCGCGGGTGTGGCGCACCTGCTGGCCCGGCCCTCGCGCACCCACCGGCAGCGGGCCGCCTCGGCGGCGTCGGTGCTCGCCGTGGCCGCCCTGGCGGTGACCGCGGTGACCTCGCAGGTCGTGACGCCGGGCGGGTTCACCAGGATCCCGCCGTACTGGACGCAGGCCACCGGCTGGCTCGGCGAGCACGCCGGGCAGGGCGCCACCCTGCTGCTGCCGGCCTCCGCGTTCGGGGAGTACGCCTGGGGGCGCACCCTGGACGAGCCGGCCCAGGCGCTGATGTCCGGCCGGTGGGTGGCCCGCGGCCTGGTGCCGCCCGGCTCGGTGGGGCTGACCAGGCTGCTGTCCGCGATCGACGAGCAGGTGGGCAGCGGCCGCGGGTCGCCCGGCCTCGCCCCGGTGCTGGCCCGGATGGGCGTGCGCTACGTCCTGGTGCGCAACGACCTGGACCTGTCCCGGACCACCGCCGAGCCGCTGTCCGTGGCCCGGGCGCTGGCCGACTCCCCCGGGCTGCGCCTGGTGGCCGAGTTCGGCCCGCGGGTGGGCGGCACCGTTCCCGGCCAGCAGGTGCTGGACCACGGGCTCGCCCAGTGGCTGCCGTCGCTGCAGGTGTACGAGGTGGACGGCGCCGGCAGCCCCGTCTCGGCGTACGACGTGGACCGGCTGGTGCGCGTGGTGGGCGCGCCGGAGGGGGTGCTCGCGCTGGCCGACGCCGGCCTGCTCGGCGCGCCCACCCTGCTCAACGGCGATCCGGGGCCGGCCCGCCGGACGCTGCTCACCGACTCGCTGCGCCGCCGCGAGATGGACTTCGGCCGGGTGCGGGAGAACGTCTCGGCCACGTTCGGGCCGGGCGACGTGCACCGGTTCGACCGCCCCACCACCGACGTCGTCGACGCGGCGTGGCCGCCCGGCAGCCAGGCGCAGGTGCGGTACCGCGGGGTGACCGAGGTGGCGGCGTCGTCCTCCGCCGCCGACGCCACCGCCCGGCTCGACCCGCACGGGCACGAGTTCCTGCCGTTCGCTGCCCTCGACGCCGACCCGGGCACCGCCTGGCTGTCCGCCGGGGAGAGCTCCCCCGTCGGCCAGTGGCTGCAGGTGCGGCTGGACACCCCGCGCAGCCCGGACCACCTCGACGTGACGTTCACCGCCGACCCGCAACGGGACGCCACGGTGAGCCGGGTCCGGGTGGAGACCGACGCGGGCCGCCTCGACCAGGCGGTGGCGGGGCCAGGCACGCAGCGCCTGTCGGTACCGCCCGGGCCGACCTCGACGCTGCGGCTGGTGGTCACCGCGGTGGCGGGCCAGGACCTGCCCGGCCGGCGGGTCGGCATCGCCACCCTCGCGATCCCCCAGCTCACCCCGGAGCGGTACGTCGTGCTGCCGGTGCCGCCCTCGGACGCGCAGCCCGACGTGTACGCGTCCCGGGAGGCGGCCACGCCGCCGTGCCTGCCCTGGGACCTGCACTGGCTCTGCTCGCCGACCCAGCAGCGGCGCACCGAGGAGCCGGGCGGCCTGCGCCGCGTGTTCAGCGTCCCGCAGGACTCCGCCCCGCAGGTGCGCGTGTGGGCGCAGCCGGTGTCCGGGGCGGCGCTGGACCGGCTGCTGTACGGCCGGCTGGGGGTGACCGCGACGGCGTCCTCGCAGGCGTACGACCAGCCGGTGGCCGGCGCGTACGCCGCGGTCGACGGCGACCCGAGCACGTCCTGGTCGGCACGGCCGGACGACACCCTGCCCAGCATCAGCCTGCGCTGGCCGGTCGCCCGCACCGTCACCGGGCTGCACCTGCTGCTGCCGGCGGCCGGCGCCTCGAGCCGGCCGTACCAGGTCCAGGTGACCAGCCCCGACGGCACCCGGCTGGCACCCGTCGGGCTGGACGGCGGCGCGTCCTTCCTCGCGCTGCGCAGCGACCGGATCACGATCAGCTTCCCGCGGACGCAGACCAGCACCACCACCGACCGGCGCACCCTGCGCGAGGACGTCCTGCCGCTGGCCATCGCCGAGCTGACCGTCGCGGGCGCGCCGCACCGGCCGCGCGCCGACTGGCCGGCCACCGTCGCGGTGCCGTGCGGCCAGGGCCCCGACGTCCGGCTGGACGACACGGTGATCCAGACCGGCGGCACCGTCACCGTGCACGACCTGCTGGCGCAGCCGGCGGTTGAGCTGCGCACCTGCGCCGACCCGCTGACGCTGCGGGCCGGACAGCACACCCTGGTCGCACCGGCCGGCGCGCTGTTCAACCCCACCGCGGTGTACCTCGGCCGCCCGGCCGCGGCCAGGCCGGACGGCCCCGGCGTGCAGGTGCTGTCCTGGGGCGCAACGCTGCGGACCGTCCAGGTGCCGGCCGACCGTTCCACGGTGCTGGTGGTGCACGAGAACGCCAACGCCGGCTGGCAGGCCACGGTGGACGGCACCCGGCTGCAGCCGGTCCGGGTGGACGGCTGGCAGCAGGGGTACCTGGTGCCGGCCGGCACGTCGGGGCTGGTCACGCTGCGGTACGCCCCCGACCGGCTCTACCGGTGGAGCCTGCTCGCCGGCCTGCTGGGCCTGGTGATCCTGATCGGGCTGGCGCTGCTGCCGGTACGCCGCCCGGGGGCGGATCCGCGGTGGGCCGGGCCGGTGGACGGCGGCACCCCGACCTCCCCTACCCCGACGACCCCGACGACCCCGGCCACCTCGGCCACCTCGGCCAACCCGGCCGCCCCGGCCGCTACCGCGACCCCCGCCACGCCGGCCGCCCCGGCCACCGCCGCCACCCGGACGACCCCGGCCACCCTGGCGACCCCAGGAACTCTGGCCACGCCGGCGACCGGCCGCGGACGCGCCGGGGCGCTGGCCGCCGTCCGGGACTGGCCGCCGTGGCTCGCGCTGCTGGTGGCCGGCTGGCTGGCCGGCGTGGTCGGCCTGCTGATCGCGGCCGCGGTGCTGGCGCTGCGTCGGCGCCGGCTGCTCTGGCGGCTGCACGGCGGGCTGGTCTGCGGGCTGCTCGTGCTGCTCGCCGGGGTCAGCCAGGCGCTGTCCATCCGGTTCGGCGGCGGCACCGCGCTTGCCCCGCGGCTGGCCGACCTGCTCGGGGACGGGCTGCCGCAGACGCTGTGCCTGGTCGCCTGGCTCGGCGTGCTGGCCGCGATCCCGCCCGCCGCCGGCCCGCGGCACGTCCCGCACGCCGGGAACGCGCCGCCACTGGACCCCGGCTAGCCCGCGTGACTTCGGGCTCAGGGCCGGCGCAGGACGTACCAGGTGCAGAGCCAGTCGTCGGTCGAGACGCGGTCCGGGGTCTGCGCGACGACGCTACCGCCGTGCTCGGCCACCAGCCGGCGCAGCCGCGCGGCCGGCGTCCTGGTCATCCGCATCGGCGCCGGGTAGCGCAGCACCAACCGCTGGCCGAGCCGCAGCAGCGGCCACGGGACGAACCGCCAGAGCACGCCCCGCGGCGTCCACCGCGGGCTGGTGGACAGGTGCACGACGGCCATCCCGCCGGGCCGCAGCACCCGGAGGAACTCCGCCAGGTACGTCTCGATCAGCGGCCGGGGCAGGTGCTGCAACACCAGCGCGGTGTACACCAGGTCGAACGAGCCGTCCTCGAACCGCCGCAGGTCGGGGGCGTCGTTGAGCACGAAGCGGCAGTTCGGCCGCGCGTTGAGCCGGCGTGCGGCGTCCAGCATGCCCGGCGAGATGTCCACCCCGACCACCTCGTCGGCGTACCGGGCCAGCGCCTGGGACAGCCGGCCCGCGCCGCAGCCGAAGTCGAGCACCCGGCCCCACCTGCCGCCGAGCCCGAGCCGGTCCAGCCAGCCGACCACCGCGTCGACCTCTGCCCGGCCGGTAGCCAGGAACCCGGCCTCGTCCCAGCCGCCGCCCCGCTTGCCGGGCGCCACGCACACCGCCCAGAGCGGGTCCTCCGCGCCCAGCCTGGTCCAGTCCCGGCGCAGCTCGTCGATGCCCACGAGCGCCCAGCTTAGGCCGCGCCGGCAACCCGCGGCGCACAACCCTATGCTGGCGCGCATGCTCCAGACGCAGCTACCGCCCGCTGGCACGGTGCGACGCACGGTGACCCTGGTGCAGGCCTTCCGCCGCGAGCAGACCGAGCCCGACACGTTCTACGGCCTGCTCGCCCAGGACTCGGTGCGCGAGGTGTCCCGGTACCGCCCGCTGGCCGGCGCGACGGTGCTGGACGTGGGCGGCGGCCCCGGGTACTTCGCCGACGCGTTCGCCGCGGCCGGCGCGCGCTACCTGTCGGCCGACAGCGACGTGGGCGAGCTTGCCGGACGGTTCGGGCCGCGCCCCGGCACCGTGGTGGCCAGCGGGCTGGCGCTGCCGTTCCGGGACGCGAGCCTCGACATCTGCTACTCCAGCAACGTGCTGGAGCACGTGCCCGACCCCGAGCGGATGGCGGCGGAGATGGTCCGGGTCACCCGCCCGGGCGGCGTCGTGTTCTGCGCGTTCACGGTATGGCTGTCCCCGTGGGGCGGACACGAGACATCCCCGTGGCACTACCTGGGCGGCGGATACGCCGCGCGGCGGTACGAACGCCGGTACGGCCGCCGCCCGAAGAACCGCTACGGGGAGAGCCTGTTCCCGCTGTCCGCCGGCCGGATGGTCCGTTGGGCCCGCCGGGTGCCCGACGCCGACCTCATCGACTGCTTCCCGCGGTACCACCCGCGCTGGCTGCGCTGGACCGCGCGGGTGCCCGGCCTGCGCGAGTTGGCCACCGCGAACCTGGTCATGGTGCTCCGCCGCCGCTCTACCGGCGGGCGCAGTCCGGGGGTACGCATGTCATCGAGGCGAGCGCGGCCAGGAAGATGTCGCCGATCCGGCGCGGGTCGGGGGTGACGAACGCGCGGCCGCCGGTGACCGCGGCGATCTGGCTGAGATCGGTGGCGTTCACCCCGGAGCCGAGTCCGATGAAGATGATCCGCAGCGGCTTCCTGGGGTCGGCGAGCGCGCGCAGCTTGGTCAGCAGGGTGCCCCGGCTGATCCCGTTCGGGTCCTCGTTCTGGCCGTCGGTGAGCACCACGAGCACGTTGATCCGGCCCGGGTTCCACCCGACGCGGAGCTTCTGGTAGCCGGCCAGCACCGTGTCGTACAGGCCGGTGGCGCCGTTCTGCTTGGCCTGGATCTGGCCGATCACCTGGTACGCCCGCTCCCGCGCCGCGTACATCGGCTGGATCGGCAGCAGCTCCCGGTAGTCCTTGCCGCCGCCGAGGTCGGTGGAGAACACCCACAGCCCCAGCTCGGTGGTCGGCCTGAACAGCCCGAGTCCCGCCTGCGCGGTCTGCTTGGTCAGCTCGATCCGGGTCTTGCCGGTGCCGGGCACCTCGTCGTTCATCGAGCCGGAGATGTCGATGACGGCGAGCAGCCGGCCGGACCGGTTCACCCCGGTCCACTCGGCGAGCACGGCATCCACCTGGGACTGCGCCGGCAGCCCGGCCAACCGGACCGGCTGCGTCTGGATCCCGCCGGCGGTCGGGAACGACGAACCGGCGGTGCCGTCCGGTGCCCGGAAGCCGCGGGCCGCCAGTTCGGAGGGGTCCGCCGCGAGCACCACGCCGAGGAACTTCTGCGCGGCGTCGCGCACCGCGTCGGAGGCGCCCGGCAGGACCACGTACGGGTAGTCCAGGCCGGGCACGGCCCCGTCCGGGTACGCCGCGACTACGGGCACCGGCTGCCGGATCCGGGAGTACTGCACGACGGCCTGCTCGCTGACCGGTGCGGCGCCGACCGCGTCCGGGGCGGCGCTGCCCCTGCGCAGCGTGTCCAGCAGGTTCTCCGACGGCGCCGACACGTGCTTGGACAGCTCGCGGAAGGCAGCCACCCGGGCGGTGTCCGGCCGGTTGCCGCCGTGCACCGTATCCCGCACCGCGAGCAGCCCGAACAGGCCGAGCGGGCTGTTCGCCGGGTCGCCGATGCCGAGCTGGACCGGGGTGGCCGACCCGGCCGCGGCGAGCACCACGTCCCAGCCGACCCGCCTGGACGGCCAGCCGAACCGCTTGGCAACCTGCTCCGGCATGGCCAGCACGGTGGGTGAGCTGGCGAGCGACTGCCCCTGTTCCGGCACGTCCAGGTTGATCGTGGCGACCTCGCGCAGCCAGTACGTCGAGTCGGGGACCCAGACATCGGCGTTCTGCTCCTTGCCGCTGCCGGTCAGCCCGGCGGCCACCTGGGCCGGCTCCAGTCCGGAGACCTGGACCAGGAAGCAGGTGTGGCCCGCGGTGCGCTGCTCGGCGGTGAGACCGCCGGCGATATGGGCCAGCACCGGTGAGATCTCCGGCGCGGCGGCGATGTTGATCGACAGCGGCGTGCTGCAGTTCGGCTCGCGGCTGTGGTTGGTGCCGTAGGAGTACCCCACCCATGCCGCCAGCGCGACCGCCAGCACGGCGGCCACCGCGGTGACCAGTAGGGGCCTGGCGCGTACCGCCCGTAACGACCGGTGCCGTCCGTCCACCCGACCTCCTGTGCCTCCCCGACGCGGACCCGGGACCGCGACGGGGACGTGGACACCGGCCGGAGGAGGATCCGCGATTGCGCGACCCTAGCGCGCGGAGCTGGCGGCCGGGCAAGATCATGACCACGTTCAGTTATGCGTGGGGGTTACCAACGGGTAGTATGCCCCGCCATACGAGACGTGAGTGCTCGTCACAGCCGCAGGTCCGCGTCGGGAGGACGTTGTGCATCGTCGTCAGGTTACCGGCCTGGTTCTGTGCGGCCTCGGCGCCGCACTGATCGTTCTCGCACCGCTGCTGCACTGGTGGGTCGGCCCGAGCCTGATCAAGTCGCCGATCGGCGGCAACTCGGTCTCCGACGCGTCCGGGGACAACATCACGTACCTCGACTTCGCCGACCCCAACAAGCGGGAGCAGACCGGGACGGTGCGCAGCCGCGACGTCTACCACAGCATCGCGGCCGACAGCACCCGCAGCGTCGCGGTCTACGAACTGGACTCGGAGATCTACTACACCGACGAGCCGGACCTGTCGCTGGACATCTCGGCCAGCCAGGAGCGGTTCGCCATCGACCGGAAGACCGGTCTCGCGGTGGCCGACCCGAAGGGCAAGGAACGGATCGACACCGACACCAACAACCAGTGGTCCAAGCACAGCGGGCTGATTCTCAAGTTTCCGTTCGGCACCGAGAAGAAGGACTACCCATTCTGGGACAGCCAGATCCGGTCCTCGGAGTACCCGATGCAGTTCCGCGGGCAGGAGACGCTGGAAGGCCTGACCGTCTACCGGTTCGAGCAGAACATCCCGGACACCGACCTGTCCGCGCAGACGGCCAACCTGCACTACGCCAGCCTGCGGACCGCCTGGGTGGAGCCGACAACCGGGGTGATCGTCAAGGGGCAGCAGACGGTGAAGATCACCCTCGGTGCCCCCTCCGACCCGAACAAGGCCACCGTGCTGGACGGCACGCTGACCTTCACCGACCAGAACATCAAGGCCGCGGCGCAGAAGGCGAAGGACGGCCGGGCGAAGGTGGCGATGATCAACGTGTACCTGCCCCTAGCGCGGGCCCCTGGCGCGGGGCCGGTGACGGGGCCGGTGACGGGGCCCCTGGCGCGGGGCCCGTAGCGCGGGGCCGGCGACGCGAGGCGGGTACGGCAGAGCCGGTCGGGCAGGGCCGGCAGCACGGGCGCTAGCCAGCGGACGGGCGGTTCGGAGTCGGATCCGGACCGCCGGTTCCCTGTGCGGTGGGTCGCGGTGCGGTGGGTCGCGGTGCGGTGGGTCGCGCCGAGCATCGCATCCTCGGCTCAGTCCACGTCCTCGGCGTCCACCTCGGCCTCCACCTCGTCGTCGGCCAGGATCGAGTACAGCTTGCGCCGCGCCTCGTTCAGCACGTCCGCGGCGCGCGCCTTCTGCTCGTCGGTGCCGCTGTGCATGAGCTGGCCGAACGCGGTCATGAGCTGCGCCACCGAGCTGCGCAGCTTGTTCATGGTGTCCCAGTCGAACCCCTCGGTGTGCTCGCGCCACGGGACGTCGCCGATCTGCTCCGCCCGCTCCCGGCCGGCGTCGGTCAGGGAGTACCGCCGCTTGCCCTCGGTCTGCTGGCTGGTGATCAGCCCCTCGTCCTCGAGGAGCTGCAGCGTCGGGTAGACCGAGCCCGGGCTCGGCCGCCACATCCCGCCGGTGCGGTCCTCGAGCTCCTGGATCATCTCGTACCCGTGCATCGGGCGTTCCAGCAGCAGGGTCAGCACCGCGGCGCGGACGTTGCCGCCGCGCCCGCCCCGGCTGCGCCCGCGGCCGTGGCCGTGACCCGGCGCGCCGAACGGCGGCCGCCACGGGCCGAAGGCCCAGCGCAGGTCGAACTCGCGGCCGCCGATCCGCGGCCCGCGGTGTCCCCAGCCGACCCACGGCTCGCGTGGGCCCCACTCATCTCGTACGTGGCTGTCATCCATGGAAGAGTCCCTCCAGACGATCTATTTCCGATATATCGATGATGCATCACCGACACACCAGGGTCAACGTTCGCCCGCCGGGACAGGTTCCGCCCCTGCGCCTGCCGGCGTCCGGCGTTGTGAGCCGCGATACGACGGGCGGCCAGCAGGAGCCCGTGCGCGCCTAGACTCGAGCGGTCCCCGACCCGGACTGGTGACCATGAGGCTCATCCCTACCGCATCGACGGTGTCGGCGGCGGCGGCCAACGTGACGCACAAGGTGCTGTACGGCCGGCTCGCCGACCTGCGCCCGATGCCGCACTCGCTGATCGACGAGGGCCCGCGGCGGTCGGTGCACCATTACCACCGGCCGACCGGGCAGCCGACGGCCGGCACGCCGGTGCTGCTGGTGCCGCCGCTGGCCGCGCCCGCGCTCTGCTTCGACCTGCGCCGCGGCTGCAGCATGATCGAGCACCTGGTCGGCACCGGGCGGCCGACGTACCTGGTGGACTACGGCGAGATCTCCTTCGCCGACCGGCACCTCGGCCTGGAGCACTGGATCGACGAGGTCATCCCGACCGCGATCCGGACGGTGGACGCGCACAGCGGCGGGCAGCCGGTGCACCTGGTCGGCTGGTGCCTGGGCGGGATCATGGCGCTGCTCACCGCGGCCGACAACCAGGCGCTGCCGATCCGGTCGATCACCACCGTCGCGGCGCCGTTCGATGTGACCGCCGTCCCGTTCGTGGCCCCGCTCCGGCCGCTGGTGAATGCGACCGGCGGCCAGCTGGTGAGCCCGCTGTACCGGCTCCTCGGCGGCGCGCCGGCCCCGGTGGTGCGCGCCGCGTACCAGCTCTCCGCGCTGGACAAGTACCTCAGCAAGCCGCTGGTGGTAGCGATGAACCTCGCCGACGCGGACTTCCTGGCCCAGATCGAGGCGGTGGACAACTTCACCGCGAACATGCTCGCCTACCCGGGCCGCACCTTCGGCCAGCTCTACCACCGGCTATTCCGGGCGAACGACCTGGCGTTCGGGTACCTCGACCTCGGCGGCCGCCGGATCGAACTGGCCAGGCTGGACCAGCCGGTGCTGATCATCGGGGGCGAGGGCGACACGCTGGCCCCGGTCGGCGCGGTGCGGCACCTCGCCGAACTGCTACCGGCGGCGGCCAGCGTCCGGTTCGAGACAGCGCCGGGCGGGCACCTCGGCGTGCTGACCGGGCGGGCCGCGCGCGGCACCACGTGGCGCATCATCGACGAGCACCTGGCCGCGCACGACCCGTCGCCGGCCTGAGCCTCAGCGCACGACCGGCTCCGGTGCGGGCTCCCCGGCCGGCCCGGCGGGCGCACCGGTGCTGGTCCGCAGTGGGATCTCCTTGAGGAACAGCGCCACCACGAACGCCAGCATGACGAACGGCACGCCGACCAGGAACACGTCGTGCAGCGCCTCGGTGAACGCGAGCAGCACCTTGCCCCTGACCGGCTCCGGCAGCGCCTGGATCGCCTGGATGTTCTGCGTCGCGTTGCCGGACGGCAGCGCCTGCCCGGACGCCACCGCGCCGGCGAATACCTCCCGCAGGTGCTGGGCCAGCCGGTTGGACAGCACCGCGCCGAAGACCGCCGTGCCGATCGCCCCACCCATGGACCGGAAGAAGGTGACCGCGCTGGTCGCGGTGCCCATGTCCCGGAAGTCCACCGAGTTCTGCACCGCCACCATGATCGTCTGCATGGTGAAGCCGAGGCCGGCGCCGAAGACGTAGGCGGCCAGGCCGATCCGCCAGTACCCGGTCTCGACGTGCAGGGTGGAGAGCATCCACATCGCCACCGTGAGCACCACGGCGCCGATGATCGGGTAGATCCGGTACTTGCCGGTCTTGGTGATCAGCCGGCCGCTGGTGATCGCGGTGCTGAAGATGCCGAACACGACCGGCAGCAGCGACAGGCCCGACCTCGTCGGCGAGTAGCCCTTGACCGCCTGCAGGTACAGCGGCAGGAAGATGATCGCGCCGAACATGGCCATGCCGGCGATGAAGCCGTAGATGTTGCTGACCGTGAAGATGCTGTTCCGGAACAGCCGCATCGGGATGATCGGCTCGCTGGCGCGTAACTCCACCAGCACGAACAGCACGGTCAGCAGCACCCCGCCGACCAGCAGCACCAGCGCCAGGCCCTCCGCCCAGCCGTAGTCCTGGCCGCGCCAGTCGAGGTAGAGCAGAATCGAGGACACCGCGGCCACGATCAGCGCCGCACCAACGTAGTCGATCTTGTGCTCGCGGCGGGTCAGCGGCAGCTTCAGCGCGATCGAGGTGGCAACCAGCGCGCCGGCGCCGATGGGCAGGTTGATGTAGAAGATCCACCGCCAGCCCGGCCCGTCGGTGAGCCAGCCGCCGAGCAGCGGGCCGGCCACGCTGGACATGCCGAAGACCCCGGCGAAGTACCCCTGGTACCGGCCGCGCTCGCGGGGCGGGATCACGTCGCCGATCACCGCGAACGCGATCGACATCAGGCCGCCCGCGCCCAGCCCCTGCACCGCGCGGAAGCCGATCAACTCGGTCATGTTCTGCGCGGCGCCGGAAAGCGTGGAGCCGATCAGGAAGGTGACGATCGCGGCCTGGAAGATCAGCCGGCGCCCGTACAGGTCGGAGATCTTGCCCCACAGCGGGGTGGCCGCGGTCGAGGTCAGCAGGTAGGCGGTGACCACCCAGGACAGCTTGTCCAGCCCGCCGAGCTCACTGACGATGCGCGGCAGCGCCGTGCCGACGATGCTCTGGTCCAGCGCGGCCAGCAGCATGCCGGTCATCAACCCGCCGAGCACCACGATGATCTCGCGGTGCGACAGTTGGGCCGGCTGCCCGTAGGCGCCGGGCTGGCCAGGCGGCGGAACCGCGGCTCCGGCCGTGGGCTGGCTCATGATCCCTCCTTGTCCGAACCGGTACGGCTGAGGTCGTCGGCACGGCAGGCGAACAGGCCGACCAGATGCAGTCTGCTCCCCGGTACTGACACAAACGCCGGACCGAGCCCCTGTCCAGGACAGTCTGCCGCGTTTGTTGCGTAGCGCAAGCAACCAGTTCCCGTCAGCCCGACCGGAAGCGCACCAGGTTCACATACCGCGGCCGGGGCCACACTGCGCGCCGAGCCAGCCCCTGGTGCAGCGCGGCCGCGGCGTCCCGCTGGTGGCCGGCCAGGTCAAAGCCGGCCAGGTCCCGCCACCGGTCCCCGACCAGCACCGAGGCCGTGTACCCCCATCGCTCGAGCAGCTCCACCACCGGTGCGATCCGCTGGATCCGCGCCTCCAGCTCCACCAGCAGCGTCGGCCGGTCCCGCCGGATGGTCTGCTCTCCGCCGCGCAGCACGGCAAGCTCGTGCCCCTCGACGTCCACCTTGACGAAGCGCAGGTCGGTGAGCCCGAGACTGTCCAGGGTGACCATCCGTACCGTGGTCGAGTGCTCACCGGACGGGGTGAGCGAGGCGATCCCCTCGCGTCTCCTGCCGGCCACCGGGATCCAGAGCCGCACCGAGTCGGCCCGTTCACCCAGCGCCGCCTCCACCACCTCGACGCCGGGCAGGGTGGCGCGCAGCACGCCGGCCAGCCGCGGGTTGGGCTCCACCGCGACGGTGCGCGCCGCGTGCCGGCGCAGCCGGTACGACCACGGGCCGTACCAGGCACCGACGTCCAGCACGATGCCGCCGCCGGTGGTCAGCTCCGCCAGCCGGCGCAGCTCCGGCTCGACCCGCGGGTACACCCGCCGCACGATGCCGGCCAGCACCGGCTCCGGCAGCAGCCCTGCGACCGCGTTCGCCACCCGGCCCAGCACCGACGTCGCCCCGACCCGTACCCGCTGCTCGCCACCCACGTGGCGCAGCCTAGATGACTTGCACAAGGTTCGTGATCGTAGCGGCAAGGGATCCCAGGACCCCGGTTGGCCGGTGCGGCGGTCCTGGCGGGCTCCGTCGTGCCGGCTCCGTCGTGCCGGCTCCGTCGTGCCGGCTCCGTCATGCCGGCTCCGTCATGCCGGCTCCGTCATGCCGGCTCCGTCATGCCGGCTCCGTCATGCCGGCTCCGTCGTGCGGGGCCAGTCGTCCGGCCAGCGGCCCTCGGTGATCGTCGCCGAGAAACCCCGGTCACGACCGCCACAACTCGGCGACGATCACAGGATCCGGCCGCGGACCGGCCCACCCTGCCACCACGCGACGGTGATCATCGCCGGGTTCGAACGGTCAGGACCGCCACAACTCGGCGTGGATCACGGATTCAACACAGCGCACCCCCGCGGCCGCTCACCCCACGGCCGCTCACCCCGCAACCGCTCACCCCGCAACCGCTCACCCCGCAACCGCTCACCCCGCAACCGGTCACCCCGCAACCGGTCAGCCCGCAGCCGCTCAGCCCGGCACACCGGTGACCGGTCCACCCAGCCGGCTGGTCAGGTGGCGGGGTAGCGGGCGTAATCGTCCGGCCAGCGGCCCTCGGTGATCGTCGCCGAGAAACCCCGGTCACGACCGCCACAACTCGGCGACGATCACAGGATCCGGCCGCGGACCGGCCCACCCT
>WNGA01001660.1_pt1 | contig 33896 bp, 32 predicted proteins | sample 5400061 | NCBI WGS metagenome assembly WNGA01 (sample SAMN13153366, study PRJNA577476) | soil metagenome | isolation source: 100 cm soil or saprolite under grassland replicate 2 | place: USA:California | collected 2016-06-15 | reverse complement strand
TGTCCGACTACGTGGTGAAGAACTGGCCGCAGAACTACTCGGGGCGCGGGCGGCCGTACGACTTCGGCGCCTACGTGGTGAGCTCGCCCCCCAAGGGCTACATCTTCCAGCGCATGAACGCGGAGGGCGTCCCGTTCTATAACTACGGCGAGGCGCTCGCGGGCCTCTCGCCGCTGCCCGACAAGGACCGCACCCCCGAGGAGACGGCAGAGAACGCGCAGGTGCTCGACCTCACGAAGTCCGACATCCAGCTCAACGGCGGCTGCTACGACGGCGACATCGCGATCTTCAATCCGGTCGGGGTCAGCTCGGTCGACGTCTGGGACTCCTCATTGCCCGAGGGCGCGCCGCCCACCGACCACTCGCGCTTCGAGTGCTTCAACAACCGGTTCCAGGGGCAACTCGCGACGGACTCCGTGCCTTCCTTCAACTACATCGTGCTTCCCCTCGACCACACCCAGGGCGTCTCGCCCGGGAAACGCACCCCGGACGCCGACTTGGCCGACAACGATTGGGCCCTCGGTCAGATCGTCGACGCCATCTCCCATTCTGAGATCTGGGACAGCTCGCTGATCCTCGTTATGGAGGACGACTCCCAGGATGGTGCCGACCACGTCGACGCCCACCGCATGCCCGCGATGGTGATCAGTCCCTACACGCAGAAGGGAGCCGTGGTCCACGACCGCTACGACCAACTCTCCTTCCTGCGCACGGCCGAGATCATCATCGGGCTGAAGCCGCTCAACCTCGCCGAGCACCTGGCCGTCCCCCTCTACAACGCCATGACCCCGAACCCGGGCAACTCCGACCCCTACGACGTCATCCCCCCGAAGGTCGACGTGACCGGGACGAATCCAAACACTGCCGCAAACCGGCGTGCGTCCAAGGGCCTGCCGCTGAACTCCATCGACCAGGTCCCGCAACAAGAACTCGACGCGATCCTCTGGCACTACCGGCACGGCTTCGACTCCACGCCGCCGCCTCCGGGCCCCAACGCGTCCGGCGAGGATGGGACCGTTGGGGCTGAGGCGGGCGAGGATGCCCTCGCCCAGCCGCGGGCACTGGCAAAGCGCCTGCGGCACCTGGCACGGGCCGACGACAACTAGCCGCGCCGGGCCGAGATGTTCAGGCGCACGTAGTCGAGCGTCAACGGGCGCGGAATCGCCTCGAGGACCGCGGTAACGAACGCGCCCTGCAAGCTCTCCGGCAGCTGAGCCAGGTGCGGCCCGAGGCACACCGCCTCGAGGTAGCCGCGCGGATCGCGCGGTTGGAAGGGCCGCTCCTCGAGCCAGCAATGGCAGCGCTCGAAGCCGGCTCGGCGAAGACGCGACTCGGTGTCGCCCGGTGAGGCGAAGTTCCATGTGCTCGCGATCCCCCGTAAATACGAGCCGAACCGGGCATCCCCACCCACGGACTCGACGGTGTTGATGAACTCCTCCACGTTGCCGATTCCGCCGCACTGCGCCTCGAGCGCCCCGTCGGGCTTCAGGGTGGCCGCGAGGCGCTCGAACAGGCGCCGGTGGTCCAGAATCCAGTGGAAGGTCGCGTTGGAGAAGATCGCGTCGACCGCCTCGGCGAACTCCAAGTCGAGCAGGTCGCTGACGATCAGCTCGACTTCGTCCCCCAGGGTCTCGCGCGCTTTCTCGATCATCGACGGCGATGAGTCGACGCCGATCACACGGCCGCGGGGAAGGCGCTCGATCAGCAGCTTGGTTACGCGGCCGGTGCCGCAGCCCGCGTCGAGGACCGTCTCGTCGCCTCGTAGCTCGAGTCGCTCTAGGACCTCGCGTGCCCACTCCTCCTGGGCGTCGGCGACCCGGTGGTAGGTAACCGCGTCCCAGTCCCTGGGCTCGGTGCTCACAGGGACGTCGTCACGGGGCCGCGATCGGCGGCGCCGGACGCTTCGAAGGCACCGATCGCCTCCTCGTTCTGGAGCGTGAGGCCGATGTCGTCTAGCCCGTGCAGCAAGCGGTGCTTTACCTCCTCGTCGATCTCGAACTCCACCACGCCGCCAGCGAAGGTCACGGTCTGGTCGTCGACGTCGATTCGTGCGTCGCCCGCCTCGGCGAGCCCGCGGCAGTACTCCTCGCCCAGGATCACCGGAAGCAGACCGATCTTCGTGCAGTTGACGTAGAAGATGTCCGCGAACGAAGGGGCGACGATCGCCTCGAAGCCGAAGTCGTGGAGCGCCCACACCGCGTGCTCGCGCGAGGACCCGCAGCCGAAGTTCCGCCCGGCTACCAGGATCGGGTTGGAATTGAGCTGGATCTCGCCGGAGCGCACCCAGTCGTAGAACAGGAACTCGCCGAACCCGGTGCGCTCCACCCGCTTCAAGAACTGCTTCGGGATGATCTGGTCGGTGTCGACGTCGGCGCGGTCGAGCACCGAGACGCGGCCTTCGATGATGTCGACGGGTCTCATGACCAATCCCTGATGTCGACGAAGCGGCCTTCCACCGCCGCGGCCGCAGCCATCTTCGGGCTGACCAGGTGCGTGCGCCCGCCCTTGCCCTGGCGGCCCTCGAAGTTCCGGTTCGAGGTGGAGGCACAGCGCTCCCCCTCGGCGAGGATGTCGGGGTTCATCCCCAGGCACATGGAGCAACCGGCCGTACGCCACTCGAACCCGGCGGCCTGGAACACCTCGTGGAGCCCCTCGTCCTCAGCCTTCGCCTTGACCTGGGCGGAGCCGGGGACCACCATCGCCCGCACGGAGTCCGCAACCCGCCGCCCCTCAACAGTCTGCGCCGCGTCCCTCAGGTCCTCGATCCGCGAGTTCGTGCACGAGCCGATGAACACCCGATCCAGCGGAACCTCCTGCATTCGCGTGCCCGGCTCGAGCGCCATGTAGGCGAGCGCGCGCTCGGCCGTCTCGCGATCCGCGGGCGAATCGAACCGCGCGGGATCGGGGACCTCGCCCGTGACCTCCACGACCATTCCCGGCGTCGTCCCCCAGGTGACCATCGGGGAGAGCGCCGCCGCGTCTATCTTGATCTCGCGGTCGAAGCTCGCACCGCCGTCGGTGGGTAGCTCGCGCCACCGCTCCACGGCGGCCGGGAAGTCATCAGGAAGGCCTGGCCGGCCCTCCATGTAGGCGTAGGTCGTGTTATCGGGCGCGATCATCCCCGCCCGCCCCCCACCCTCGATCGTCATGTTGCAGATCGTCATCCGGCCCTCCATCGACAGGCTCTCGATCGCCGGCCCCGCGTACTCGACCACGTGTCCCGCCATGCCGCCCGTTCCCAGCCGGCCGATCGTCGCCAGGATCAGGTCCTTCGGGGTCACCCCGAAGCCGAGCTGGCCCGAGTAGTCGATCCGCATCGTCTTCGGCCTCCTCTGGACCAGGCACTGCGTGGCGAGCACGTGCTCGACCTCCGATGTGCCGATGCCGAAGGCGAGCGCGCCGAACGCGCCGTGTGTCGACGTGTGGCTGTCGCCGCAGACGATCGTCAAGCCCGGCTGCGTGAGCCCGAGCTCCGGGCCGATCACGTGCACGATCCCCTGGCGGTCGGAGCCGAGCGAGTAGACGGGGATCCCGAACTCCTCACAGTTTCGCTCCAGCGTCTCCACCTGGATGCGCGAGAGCTCGTCGGCGATCAGGCGCGCCGCCGGCGTGCCGTCGGTGGGCACGTTGTGATCGGCGGTGGCGACCGTCTTTTCCGGGCGGCGCACCTTGCGACTCTCCAGCCGCAGGCCGTCGAACGCCTGCGGCGAGGTCACCTCGTGGACCAGGTGCAGGTCTACGTAGATGAGGCCGTCGGCCACCGCGTGCGCGTCCCAGATCTTGTCGAACATCGTCTTCGCCATCAGCTTCTCCTCAGGCCCGCGGACACCACCGCCAGCAGCTCGGCGGGGCGGTCCCCGTTGTTCTCGAAGTGATGCGCGAGGTCGGCGTCGAAGGTGACGCTGTCCCCCGCGCTCAGCTCGTGGCTCTCCCCGTCGACGACCAGCGTCGCCGTCCCCTCGAGGACGACCGCGGTCTCGCGGCTTCCGGGCTCGTGGATGGGCGGGTCGTTCGGCCCGCCGGTGGCGGCGCCCGGATCCAGCCGGTGGCGAGAGACGTCGGCCCGCTGGCCCGGCAGCGCAGGCGTCAACTCCTCGACGCGATGCCCGCTGCGACGGCGCTTGCGACCCTCTCCGCGGCGCACGACCACGACGTGTCCTGCCTCGTCGAGACGCAAGAGCTGCGAGAGGCTGAGCTCGAGGCCCGCGGCGATCCGCGCCGCGACCGCGAGCGTCGGGCTCGTCTCCCCCCGCTCGACCTGAGAGAGCATGGGCGCGCTGACGCCACTTCGCTCGGCTAGGTCGCGCAGCGAGAGCCCCGCCCCCTCGCGCAGCGCCCGGACACGGGGTCCGACCGCCGGGATGCCGTCGCGGTCGGCCTTGGAATTCGTTCGCGTCGCGGTCGCCGCGCTCACGGTTTGTACGCTATCACGTACACGCGTCTAGAATTCCGGTCCCACGCCGCGTGGTTCACCGAAACGGGAACTTCCGGCTGGTACAGGGGAATTCCGAAGGAAGGTACCCGCACCGGCCGGGCGGACCAAGGCATCCCGGCGCGGTGCTCCCGCCCGGGGCGATATCAAGCCGTCGATCCGCGAAGGGCTGCCGCTAAGCGATGGCGCGGACGAGGCCGCCAAACGAGCGGAGATCCGCTCCTCACGCGGCGCGAGCTGCGCCCGGCTGGTAGCCCGGCGTGCGAGGATGCCGCCATGGACCTCCAGAACGCACTCACGGGCGTTCGCGACGTATTCACCGTCAAGCGGGTCTACGGCGATCCCTACGAGCGTGACGGGGTCACCGTGATCCCCGCCGCGATCGTGATCGGGGGCGGTGGAGGCGGCGCGGGCGAGGACGACGAGCATGGCCAGGGCGGGGGCGCCGGGTTTGGGGTCTTCGCACGGCCCGTCGGCGCCTACGTCGTCCGTGACGGGACAGTGAAGTGGGAGCCCGCGATCGACCGCACCTGGCTGATCGTCGCCGCGTGCGGGCTGGCCGTTGCCGCCCTGAAGACGATCCGCGTCCTGCGCGGCGCCGGCTAGCGGCGCTGTCTCGTCGGCCGGATCAGGATCTCGTTGAGATCCACTCGCTCGGGCTGCGAGACCGCGTAGACGATCGCGTTCGCGATGTCCTCGGCCCTGAGAACCTCGCCGATCTCCTCGCGCATCTTGTTCGTCGCCTCCACGACCACCGGGTTCTCGTTGTGGCCCTGGAGCTCCGTGTCGACGAAGCCCGGCTCGACGCAGGTCACGCGGACGTTTGCGTACAGCGCCTCCTGGCGCAGCGCCTCGGAGAAGCCCACGACCCCCCATTTGGTCATGTTGTAGACGGCGGAACCGAGGGCAGCCGTGCGTCCCGCGACCGAGGAGACGTTGACGATGTGCCCTCCCCCGCCCTCGCCCATGATCGGGAGCGCGGCGTGGGTGCAATACAGGAGCCCGAGCAGGTTCACGTCGATCATGCGCCGCCACTCGTCCGTGTCGGCCCCGGTCACCGGGCCGAGCAACATCAGCCCCGCGTTGTTGACCAGGACGTCCAGTCCGCCCATCTCTGCCGCCGCGCCCTCGACCAACGATCGCGCCGCTGACTCGTCGGCCACGTCGACCTCGAACACGTGAGCCGTGCCGCCGTTGCCGCCAATCCGCTCCGCCACTTCCTCGAGGCGGTCCTTTCGGCGCGCTCCGAGCGCCACCGCGGCGCCCTCACGGGCGAGCGCCGCGGCAGTCGCCTCCCCGATCCCCGAGGAGGCGCCGGTGACGATCGCCTTCCGACCATCGAGCTCTGCCACGAAGCGAGACTCTATCCGCGCGTCGGCGAGGTGCTCGCGCGGCCATCCTCGATCGTGACGACCGTCACCAGGTCTCGACCCTCATCGAGTTCGTAGACGATGATCATCCAGCGCCAAGGCCCGGCGATGAAGCGGTAGTCACCCCAGCGCCCTGGCAGTTTGGCGCCCATACGGGGAAAGTCGTGCAGCGGCTGTAATGAACGTCGCACGCGCGTTCCCGTGTCCGCCGGCAGGCTATGTGTTCGGATCAGGTTCTCGAGATCTGCACGCGCAGGCTCCGCGATTACGACGCGGGTCACGCTCAGAGCTCTTCGAGCTCAATCACATTGCCTTTGCGGGCCTGCTCCGAGCCATGCCGAGCACGCTCGAACGCACCGGGTATCCCGTCGAGGATCTCCACAATCGTCTCGGGGTCCGGATCCGCCTCGTCGAGCGCTGTGGCGAGCAGGGAACGCGCGAGGGTTCCGTCGGAAACATGAGCGCGCCTTGCGATTCGCGAGAGCTTCGCCGCATACTCCCCGTCAAGGGTGACGTTGATCCGGCGACTTCCGGCGGGCATGGCACGAATTGTAACGATCCGTGCACACGGAATCTCTAGGGCCCGGGGCGTGCCGGCTCGACCGCCGCCTCCGCCGCGACCTCCTCGGCCTCGCGAATCGCCGCGCCCTCGAGCGCATTCGAGAGCGCCCGCACGTAGGCGCGGGCCGACGCCTCGAGGATGTCCGTGGCCACGCCCTGGCCGCTCGCGAGGCGGCCGTGGGCGCGGAGCATCACCGTCACCTCGCCGAGGGCGTCCTCGCCCTCGGTGACGGCGGAGACCGTGTACTGCCGGAGCTCCGCCTCGACACCGGTGGCCTGATGGATGGCGCCAAAGATCGCGTCCACCGGGCCATCGCCCGTGGCCTCGCCCACGGACGTCTCGCTCGAGGGCATCCCCACCGCGACTTTCGCGCGGGGATCGCGATGTGAGCCCGCCGCGACCTCGAACGACTCCAGTGTGTATCGCTCGGTGGACTCGCGCATCTTCTCCGAGACGATGGCCTCGAGGTCCAGCGCGGTGATCTGCTTCTTCTTGTCGGCGATCTCCTTGAAGCGGGAGAACGCCTGATTCAAGGCATTTCCCTCGACTTTGAAGCCAAGCTGCTCCAGCGCGTCGCGCAGCGCGTGGCGTCCGGAATGCTTGCCGAGCACGATCGAATTCGACTCCAGGCCGACGTCGCGCGCGTCCATGATCTCGTAGGTGGTGCGCTCCTTCAGCACGCCGTCCTGGTGGATCCCGGCCTCGTGGGCGAACGCGTTGCGGCCCACCACCGCCTTGTTCGGCTGCACCGCGTAGCCGGTGAATCGAGTCACCATGCGGCTCGTTCGCGCGAGCTCGCGCGTGTCGATGCCGGTGTCCAGGCCGTGAACGTCGCGCCGGGTCCGCAGCAGCATCACGATCTCCTCGAGCGAGCAGTTACCGGCACGCTCGCCGATTCCGTTCACGGCGCACTCCACTTGCCGCGCGCCGGCCAGCACGCCGGCGTAGGAGTTGGCCACGGCAAGGCCGAGGTCGTCGTGACAGTGGACGGACACGCGGACATCGCGTAGGCCAGGCACCAGCTCGTACAGCCGCTCGAAGTAGCGACGGTACTCCTCCGGCGTCGTGTAGCCGACCGTGTCGGGGATGTTCACCACCGTAGCGCCCTCCTCGACCGCGATCGCGCAGACCTCGGCGGTGAACTCGACGTCGGCGCGGGTGGCGTCCATAGGCGAGAACTCGACGTCGTCCGTGTAGGACTTGGCCAGCGTCACGGCCGCCCGCGCCTGACCCTTGACGTCGTCGCGCGTCGTCTGGAGCTGGTGTTCGATGTGGATGTCCGAGGTCGAGATGAAGGTGTGGATCCGGGGCCGTGCGGAGTCCTTGATCGCCCCCCAGGCCGCATCGATGTCCGCCTTGTGGGTGCGCGCGAGGCCGCAGACCACCGGTCCCTCGACGCCGCGCGCGATCGCCTCCACGGCCTCGAAGTCGCCCGGCGAGGTGATGGGGAACCCGGCCTCGATCACGTCGACGCCGAGGCGCTCGAGCTGCTGCGCTATCTCCACCTTCTCCTGCGTGTTCAACGAGATGCCCGGCGACTGCTCGCCGTCGCGCAGGGTCGTATCGAAGATCTGAACCCGCTTTGAGTCGCCTACGTCGACGATTCCGCTTACCTCGGGGTCACTCATGGACCGCTTCTCCTTCTCCTTGTTGCCGATGACCTTCGTTCGCGGCTCACGCGCCGCCCAGCGCTACTCCCCCCGCAGGGGGAGGAGAAGGAGAAGCGCCAGGCTGTGGAGCCGAGGGGTCATTCGGTTCGAGCACCTTAGCGCATGAATCCGGTCGCGGCCTGCGCACGTAGCAGGTACTTCTCGCTCGGCGGGGAACCTCACGCCGGAAGGAGGAGCCCGTGGAGGCCGCCCGGATCCAGGCACGAGCCGTAGTCAAGGTCGCAGCGATCTCGCTCGCCGTGATCGCCGGCGCCCTGCTGCTCACCGTGGTCGTGCTGGAGGTGCGGACCACGATCAGGTGGATCTTCGCCGCGATCTTCCTCACCCTGGCCCTGCTGCCCGCCGTCGACCGGGCCGAGAGCCTGCGGGTCCGCGGGCGTAAGCTGCCGCGCTGGCTGGCCATCCTGGTCGTCTACGTGCTCCTGTTCGTGCTCTTCGTCTTCCTGGTCCTCCAGGTCGTCCCCCCGATCGTCAGCGAGTTCGAGAACCTCGGCTCGAAGGTCCCCGGCTACGTCCACGACTTCAAGCATTGGGCGAACCAGAACCAGCAGTTCCAGGATCTGAACCGAAGGTACGACATCACCCACAACCTGAGCGAGCAGGCCTCGAGCATCCCCTCGAACCTCGGCGTCGCGGCGAGTGAGCTCAAGAGCATCACCGTGAGCGTCCTGGAGCAGCTCCTCGCCGTGATCACGATCCTCGCGCTGACCTTCTTCCTGCTCCTCGACGGGCGCCAGCAGGGCGAGCGCATGCTCAGCCGCTTGCCGCCGGACAACGCGGAGCGTCTGCGCCGGATCGCGACGCGGATCGCGGCCGTGGTCAAGTCCTACGTCTCCGTGAACCTGGGGCTCGCGGTGGCCGCCGGGGTGTTCACGTGGCTCTCGCTCGAGCTCCTCGGTGTCGATCTGGCAGTGACGCTCGGCGCGATCGTCGGCTTCTTTGACCTGGTGCCGCTGATCGGCTTCACGGTGGGCGGGTTCTTCGTCGCGATCGTGGCCTCGTTCCACAACTTCCCGGCGACGCTGATCGCCTGGCTCGTGCTCTTCCTCGTCTACCAGCAGGTCCAGGACCGCGTCATCCAACCGATCCTCTACCGGAACGCGGTCCAGATTCACCCCGCGGTGGCGATCATCTCGATCCTGGTGGGCGCCGAGCTCGCGGGCATCCTCGGTGCCCTGCTCGCGATCCCCACGGCCGCGACGATCGGCGTCCTGATCGACGAGGCGCTGCTCTATCGGCGCGAGAGCGCGGCGCCGGGCGACGGCTCGGGCATCGAGCCTCAGCCCGAGCCGGCCGGCGACTGACCCGCGGCCGGCTGTCCCTCGACCGGCGTGGCATGAGTGGGCTCAGACCCGAATCGCTCGCGCGCGCGCGTCCTCTTGCGCTCGCCGTAGAACAGGCGAGCCCACAGCGACTGTGGCTTGCCGAGCCGGAAGGCGCCGGTAAGGCCCACGGGCCACAGAAACAGACCCACAACCGCGACGCCGAACTTCTCCTTCGCCGCGTTGACGAGGGCGATCAGGATCCCAAGCACGCCGGCTGCGCCCGCTGCGGCGAACACCTCGTCCTCGATCTCGGTCGCGACGTCAACCCACGCGGTGAAGCCGACCAGTGCCATGCCCGTCACGGTCGCGGCGACGATCACGGCGTCGATCGAGCGCCTGCCCTGCGCGGACCAGTAGACGTCCTTCAGGTTGAGCCAGAGGGCGAACTCGTCCAGGGTCAGGCCCGTCCCGATCCCGAACAGGACCGCGAGGATCTCGTGCCACGGCGATCCGGGCGCGACCGTCGTCCCCACCCAGCCCGCGATCAGGAGCAGCAGGATCCCCCACACGAGATGATGGATGTGGGTCCCGCCCACCTCGACGTTGCCCGGCCACCAGCTGACCTGCGCGCGGATCATGTGCGCGCTGGTGCGGATGAAGCCGAAGGTGACGAGGAAGGCAACGAAGAACAGGAACTCGGGCTGGCGCCCCGTGTCCACGATCGCGCGGTCATACAGGCTGCTGATGCTGGCGACGACGGGGAGCAGCACAGGCTCAGGCTAACGCCACCGGTACCCAGATCGATTTCCCGACGGGCCTTGAACCTCGATTGGACCCGGGGAGTATTTCTATAAGAACGATCGGCTTAGAGGAGGGTCCCGTGAGCGCAAAGCAGAGAAGCGGATTCCGACGTCCCGTCCTGTGCCTGGTGATCTCCGCGATCGGGGTTGCGGCGCTGGTGGCAGCGGGGCCCGCTCCGGGCGTCGTCGGAGGCAAGAACGAGCTCGTAGCCCATATGAACGGACAGAAGGCCGTCCCGATGGGAGATCCGGACGCAAAGGGGACCGCTGACATCACGCTCAAGCCCCGCGCCGGCAAGGTCTGCTTCGACATCACCTTCACGGGCCTTTCGCCCGACAACCCCTTCGCCGGGCATATCCACAAGGGCGCGAAGGGCGTTGCCGGGCCGATCAAGGTCCCCCTGTACGAGGGCGCGCCGCGGCCGTCCCCGTGGACGGGGTGCACGGAGCAGCAAGCGGTGACCGAGGAGCTCATGAACAGGATCCGCAGCCATCCCGAGCGCTTCTACGTCAACCTGCACAACGCGCAGTTCGGCGACGGGGCGATCCGCGGTCAGCTCAGGCAGTAGGAACGAGCACGACCTTTCCGACGTTGCGCCGTTCCTCGATGAACCGGTGTGCATCGGGGGCGCGGTCGAATGGGAAGGCCTCGGCCACGACGGGCTTCAGCTCCCCCTTGGCGAGGCCGTCGAGAAGGGGCTCGGTCAACCGGTCGATGCTTCCCTCTCGATCCCACCACGAGAGCATGTTGAGCCCGAACACGCCCTTGTTCTCGTTCATCACGCCGAGGCTCTTCCACCACGGCATCGTCGCCATCGGCATCCGGGCAAGGCTGCGCAGCGCGGCTCGCATGTCTCGCTTCCCGCTGCCGCTCTGCAGCTCGGAGGCCCCGAACATGATCAACCTGCCACCCGGACGCAGCAGGCGGTAATCCTTTCGAAACGAACTCGGTCCGAGCGCGTCCATGATCACATCGACTCCCTCGCCAGCCGTGATCCGCTCGACCTCCTTGGCGAAGTCCTGCGTGCGGTAGTCGATCGCGTGGTTCACCCCCTGCTCCCGGATCGCGTCGTGCTTGGATGCCGACGCGGTGCCGAAGATCTCGGCGCCGATCCCCCGCGCGACCTGAGTGGCGGAGATCCCGACCCCGCCGGCGGCGGCATGAATCAGGACGCGCTCGCCCTGCTTCAGCCCGCCCATGATCACCAGCGCCGCATACGCAGTGCCGTAGTTGACCAGGAAGGCAGCGCCCTGCTCGAACGAGACCTTCTTCGGCAATGGCAGGACCTGGTGTGCGGGCACCGTGACCAGCTCGGCCTGGCCGTTGAAGCGGGTGCCGGCGATCACGCGGTCCCCGACCTTGTGCGAGTCGACACCCTCCCCCACCGACTCGATCTCGCCGGCGACCTCGTAGCCCACCACGCAGGGGAGCTTCGGCGCGTCCGGGTAGAGGCCGATCCGCGCCATCGTGTCCGCGAAGTTGATCCCCGCCGCCTTGACGGCGATCCGAACCTCTCCGGGGCCGACGGGCGGATCCGGAAGCTCCTGGACCTGGAGCACCTCCGGGGGGCCCTCCCTCGTGATCACGACGGCGCGCACGGGAGCGACCCTATCCCTCCCGGACGGGCCGGCGCGTAGTGGCCCCCTAGAAGCTGACCGAGCGCCCCGAGTGGAACCCGTCGAGCTGGAGGATCTCCTCGAGCAGCTCGTCGGGCACGGGCGCGTCCGTCGTGAGCGCGAGCACGGCCTCGTCTCCGGACTCGGCGCCGACCGCCGCCGAGGCGATGTTGACCCCGTGCCCGCCGAAGATCGTCCCCACGCGGCCGATCATCCCGGGCTGGTCCTTGTAGCGGAAGACGACCAGGTGGTCGGCAAACGGCATGTAGAAGCTCTCCCCCCACACCCTCACGAGGTGCGGCAGGTTCCGAGGCCCGACCGCCGTGCCGGAGACCTCCACGGAATCCGAGCCGGACTCGAGCCGCACCGTGACGAGCTCCGTGAACTCATCGGAGGCGACATCCTTCAGCTCCGCGAGCTCGATCCCCCGCTCCTCGGCAAGCGCCGGGGCGTTCACGAGGTTGACCTGCTCCTCGGTGTGACCGGAGAGGATCCCCACGAGCACCGCGATCCCGAGCAGCCGCGTGTCGTGCTCGGCGATCCGGCCTCGAAACTCGGCGGCGATCCGGTCCACCGAGCCGTTCCCGAGTCCCTGAGCGAGGCGCCCCAAGCGCTCGCACAGCGGCACGAAGGGCGCCAGTGCCTCCATCTCCTCCGGCCTCACCGCCGCGATGTTCACCGCGTTGGTGACGACGCCGCCCGTCAGCGCACGGCGCACCTGATCGGCGGTGATCGTGCCCGCGCGGTCCTGGGCCTCCGCCGTCGACGCCCCCAGGTGCGGCGTGACGACGACGTTCTCGCGCCCGAACAGCGGATGATCGGTGAACGGCTCCTGCGGGAAGACGTCGAGCGCCGTGCCTGCGACCTTGCCGGAGTCCAGCGCGGCCTCCAGCGCTCCCAGGTCCACGAGCTCGCCGCGCGCGCAGTTCACGATCCGAACGCCGTCCTTCATCTGGGCGATCGCGTCGGCATCGATCCAGTTGACGGTCTCCGGGGTCTTCGGCACGTGGATCGTCACGACGTCGGCCTGGCCGTAGAGCTCCTCCGTGGTGTCCGCGCGCTCGACGCCGAGCTCGCGGAAGCGCTCCGCGGCGACGAACTTGTCGTAGGCGATCACCTCCATCTCGAACGACTGAGCGCGCTTCGCAACGAGCTGACCTATGCGGCCGAAGCCGATCACCCCCAAGGTCTTGCCGTACAGCTCGTGGCCGCCGAAGCGCGACCGCGCCCACTCCCCCTGCACGAGCGAGGCGTGCGCCTGCGGCACGTTTCGGAACAGCGCCAGCACCAGCGCGAGCGTGTGCTCCGCGGCCGCCACCGAGTTGGACTCGGGGGCGTTCACCACCACGATTCCGCGCTTGGTCGCGGCAGCCACGTCCACGTTGTCGACGCCCGTGCCCGCCCGGCCGATCACCTTGAGCCGGGATCCGCGCGCGATCAGGTGGGCATTGAGCTTGGTGGCGGAGCGGATCACGACCCCGTCGAATTCGCCGATGCGATCGGCGAGGTCCTCGTCCGACATCTCGAGGCCGAGCTCCACGTCGAAGTCGGCGCGGAGGAGATCGACGCCGGACTCGGCGATCTCCTCCTTGACGAGGACCTTGGGCCTTGCGTCGGCCACTACGTCTAGGCGACCGGTGTCGGAGTGATGCCCGCCTCGGCGAATACGCGCTGAGCAGCAGCGACACCCGCGCCCGGCTCGGGGTCGTGGCCGAGGTCGCGCAGCGCCATCTCGAGGGCGGTGAGGGCGATCACGATGTCGAACCCGCCGTAGTAGCCGCAATGGGCGATGCGTGCGATCTTGCCCTTCAGATGCCCCTGGCCGCCCGCGATGGTGACGCCGTAGCGGTCGCGCATCAGCTTCGGCACCTGAGCGCCGTCGATCTCGTCCGGGAGCCGGGCGACCGTGACGACGTTGGCGTTCTCGTCATCGGGGCCGAAGCGCTCCAGGCCCAATCCGTCGATTCCGGCCCTCGCCGCGCGGGCGAGCAGGGCGTGGCGGCCGAAGATCCGCTCGAGGCCCTCGTCCATGAGCAGGTCGAGCGCCACGTCGAGGGCGCGGAAGAGCGTGACGGCGGGCGTGAACGCCGAGTTCGGGGGCTCCTCCTTCTGGCCGGCGGCGGCCCGCTCCCAGTCGAAGTAGTAGCGGCGGCCGGGGTTCTCGGCGGCGCGGGCCATCGCCTCATCCGACACCGAGGCGAAGCCCAGGCCGGGCGGGCACATCAGCGACTTCTGGGAGCCGGCGACCACCACGTCCACCCCCCACTCGTCCTGTGGCAGGTCGACGGCACCGAGTCCCGACACGGCGTCGACGCACAAGAGCGAGTCGTGCGCCCTCGCGACCTCGTTGATCGCGCGGATGTCGTTCAGGACGCCCGTGGAGGTCTCAGACTGGGTGGTGAACACGGCCCGCCCTGGCCGGCCCAGGCCCGCGAGAGCCTCGTCGAGCGCCGCCGGGTCCACCCTCTCGCCCCATTCGAACTGGAGATGGAGCGTCTCGGCGCCGTAGGCGTCGCAGAGCTCCGCCCAGCGCTGGCCGAACTTGCCGCAGGAGGCGACAAGCGCGGGCTCGCCTGGCGCCACTAGGTTGGCGACTGCGGACTCCATGGCGCCTGTCCCGGTGGCGGCGAAGCAGAGCACCTCGTTGCGCGTCTGGAAGATGAGCGGCAGCCGCTTCAAGACCCGCGCGTAGATCTCCACGAAGGCGGGCGCGCGGTGGTAGAGGATCGGCTCCGCCATCACGGCGGAGACGCGCGGCGGCAGGGGCGTGGGGCCCGCGGTCAGCATGTACTGCTTGCCGAAGATGTCGGGGGCGTCGGGCATCTCGCTCAGGATACGGAGGGGCGCGGAGCGACATAGGATCGGTGCATGAGCGAGGGCATCGTCGAGGGCGAGGGCTACGCGGTCGGTCACATCGACGAGATGGGCGACCGCTACGGCTTCCGGAAGATCCGGCGCTCGCTCGGCGTCACGGCGTTCGGGGCGAACGCGATCGTGCTGCCGCCCGGGTACGAGACCGGCGCCCACTACCACGACGAGCAGGAGGAGCTCTACTTCGTCCACCGCGGGAGCATGGAGATCGAGTTCGGGGATGGCACGGTCCACCGGCTCGAGCCGGGGGGCGGCGCCCGGGTCGATCCCGCCACTGTGCGCAAGCTGCGAAACGTGGGCGACGACGACGCCGTCTACGTGATCGTCGGCGGCAAGGACGGCTACGTGGGGCGCGACGGCCGCCTGCCGGAGGGCGAGACGCGCTTCGGGGCGAGCGGTCCGCCCGGGGCCGCGGGCGACGGCCCAACGGACGCCGAGTGAAGGCCCACACCGTCTACCGGACGTTCCAGACCGAGGAGCGGCGCGAGTTCGTGCGCATCACCGACGACGTGCAGGCCGCCGTCGAGGAATCGGGCATCGCCGAGGGCATGGTCCTCGTCTCCGCGATGCACATCACCGCGGGCGTCTGGGTCAACGACGACGAGCCGGGCCTCCACGCGGACACGCTGGAGTGGCTCGACAAGCTGGCGCCGCCGAGCTGGAAGGAGCCCGCGAACGACGTCGCGCGCGAGCTCTCACCCGATCCCGGCGACTACAGACACCACGCCGGGGGCGAGGACAACGGCGACGCCCATCTGAAGAACCTCATGGTTCACCACCAGGCGATCGTGCCGGTCACGGACGGCCGGCTCGACCTCGGGCCCTGGCAGCAGGTCTTCTACACCGAGTTCGACGGCCGCCGCCCGAAGCGGCTGGTCATCAAGGTCCTCGGGGAGTAGCAAGATGTACCGGCTCGCCTGAGGCACCGCGCGGCTGGACTGGCGGGGCGGCCGGGAGTACGATCGGCCGAGCAATGGGCGCACGGAGGCTTGCGGGGACGTTCGTTGTAGTCGCCTGGCTCGTCCTGCTGGCGATGCCCACCGCGAGCCAGGCGCGGCTATACGACCCGGATGGAGACTGCGTCGTGCGCGCTGGCGACAGCGGCTACCGTGCGGCCCACCCCGGTGGCCGCTGGGATGTGCTCGGCAGCACCCGATCCACCCGGGCGCAGGCTGACCGGGCCGACGCGATCATCCGGAGAAAGGACATCTGGTCGACCTACTCGGACGAGCTCGGATCGCCTCGACACGACGTGAGCGCCGGCGGGCGTGAGCTCCCCTTCCAGATCTTCATCAGCGACGAGATCCCGCCGGCGTACGCCGGCTACACGCTCACCTACTGCGGCCCACCGGAGGCCGACTCCATACTCATCAACCCGGTCCTCGACGACAGCGAGCTGGCGAATACCCTTGCCCACGAGCTCTTCCACGCATTCTCGAACGGCCACGGCGCCGGGGACGGCTCCGTCAGCGGCTGGTGGGCCGAGGCGACGGCCACCTGGGGCTCCATACAGCTCGCTCCCCACCCGGTGCTGATCGAGAACCTTGACGAGCAGTTCCTCCAGGTCCCGAACCGTCCTCTCGACAAGGATCGCGCGGACTCAGAGTTCAGGAATCGCCCATATGGCGCGTGGCGGCTCGTGCAGTGGCTCGAGACCTGGATCGGCACCGACCACGCGATGTACCAGTTCCTTTTGGCGACCTTCCGCCGCATGGCCGCCGGCGAGGACGGGACACACTCCCTGCTCGACGAGCTGGCGGCCCGCCGGCGCGACCTCGGCGAGGACCTGGGCCACTTCTGGGGGGACCACCTGCGCCCCACCAGCCCCCTGAACGGGCCCGCAACCCGGGGCCGTCGGGAGGTGTTTTCGGTGGAGGATCCCGCCAGCGGGACGCTGACCGAGACTCGCAGGCTCACCGCGGAGGAGATCGCCGCCGATGTCGTCAGGCTGAAGCTACCTCGGGACTCGAACGTGCGGAGGATCACGATCTCGGCCGACCGCGCACCCAGCGGGGCCTACCTCTGGGTCCAGAACGGCAACGACCTCGATGACTGGACCGAGGGGGGCGAGGCCACCTTCTGCGTCGGCGGGTACTCGCCTGCGACCGGCGCCAAGGCGTGGGCGGGCCAGTTCCCGGTCGCCTTCACCAACGGCAACACCGCGCCGGGACCGATCAGCCACGAGATCACGATCGAGGTGGGCGCCGAGGAGTGCGATGAGTTCGTCGAGGATCCGACCGCGGCGGTCGATGAGAGCCCTACTCTGGACTTGCCCGGCCGCTGCCCCGGGACTCCCGTCTACTTCCGGCCTCCAGATCTCCACACCGACTACTTCGTCTTCCGGGAGCGGCTCATGCGCGTGTACGAGTCCCAGGTCGACTGGCAGCACGTGGCGGTCGGAAGAATCATCGAGCGAGATCTGGGCCGGCGATCCGCGGGACGTCTGCTCGCCCGCTGGCTCTACTGCGGCGCTCGCCGGGCGAGGGGAATCGACAACGTGCCGGACCGGAGGCTGCGCCGATGGCGCAGCAAGTTCGTCGAGCTGACGAGGCGGGCGGCGAGGATCTACGAGCACGGCGAGTTCCAAGAGCCAATCGAGCTGCTGGCCCAGGCCGGAGAGCAGTACGGAAAGATGATTGCTCGCGCCACCGCGCAGGACGTCGCGACAGCACCGAGCGGGTAACTTGCTTCGGTGCAGATCGCCGCGGCGGACCCGGTCGGGCCCACCGCGGCGGTCAGGCTGGAATCAGGCGCTCAATCCCAGACGAAAGGCGGGTACCTGGTCGTCATCCACAGGGTGTACGCGCCGGCTCTTGCCTCCCAGCGCAACGCGATCAGCACGATCTTGTACATCCCCTCCGGGAACTTCCTCGTGAACAGAATGGTGAAGAAGGCGAAGAACACGAGGATCTCCGCGAGATAGATCAGAATCGATGCCACGATCGCAAACGGGAGCACCAAGAGCCAGGCGAGGATCGGCCGCCACCGGTCGACCCCCTGCTCCGGATACTCGACGTCGAACCGCACCGGATAGCTCGGATCGTCGTCGAGCGAGAACGGTGGATACGGATCCACCATCAGGAACAGGTACGCGTATACGCGGTTGTGCCATCGCCCGACGCCGACCAGGAAGTTGAACAGTCCCGGCGGATAGCGCCCCGTGAAGATCACCGCGAAGAACGCGACGATGACCGCGAAGAACCCGACGATGTAGAGGACCGCCAGCGCGATGTAATGCGGGATCGCGAGCAGCCACTTGACAAGAGGCATGAACCGGCTGTACTCGGCCTGATGGTCGATGTCGAGCCGCACCGGATAGTCGGCCGCGGGGCCTACTGACGTCGGTGGCGGCGGAGGCGGAGGCGGTGCCGGAGGCTGCGTTCCCTCCGGTGGCCCCGTCGGCGTCTCGGGCACGCCTGGAGTCTCGGTCATCGGCTCTCCCTTCGGTCGTCCGCTGGCGCTCGGCAGCGCCGCCCGTCAGCGGCTCGGTCGGTTCGCGCGCATCATGTCATGTCGGTCGGTCGGTCGCTGGATTCGGCTAATCGCTGGGATCTTTCGCCCCGATCCAGGGCATCATCGCGCGCAGCTCGGATCCCACCCGCTCAACCTGGTGTCCCGCCGCCTCCTCGCGCATGCGGTTGAAGTTCTCCGCGCCGGCGCGGTTCTCGGCGATCCACTCCTTGGCGAACTCACCCGACTGGATCTCGGCGAGGAGCTGGCGCATCGCCGCGCGGGTTTCGTCCGTGATCACCCGCGGGCCGCGGGTCATGTCGCCGTACTCGGCGGTGTTCGAGATCGAGTGGCGCATGCCCTGGATCCCATTCTCGTACATCAGGTCCACGATCAGCTTCAGCTCGTGGAGGCACTCGAAGTAGGCGAGCCGCGGGTCGTAGCCGGCGGCGACCAGCGTTTCGAACCCCGCCCGAACGAGCTCCGTTGCACCGCCGCACAGCACCGCCTGCTCGCCGAACAGGTCGGTCTCGCACTCGTCCTTGAACGTCGTCTCGATCACGCCGGCGCGAGTGCCGCCGATCCCCTTCGCGTAGGCGAGCACCATCTCCCGCGCGTTTCCGGAGGCATCCTGGTGGACGGCCATCAGGCAGGGGACGCCGCGCCCCTCGGCGAACTGGCGGCGAACCAGGTGGCCGGGCCCCTTCGGCGCGACCATGCCCACGTCCACCTCCGGGGGTGGCTCGATCTGGCCGAAGTGGATGCTGAATCCATGGGCGAACATCAGCAGGTTGCCGGGGGCGATCCCATCCCGGATCTGCGCCTCCCAGGCGTCCGCCTGCTTCTCGTCTGGGAGCAGGATCATCACCACGTCGCCCCTGCTCGCGGCGTCGCCCACGTCGAGAACCGTGAGTCTCTGCGCCTCCGCCTCTGCACGGCTCCCGGAATCGGGCCGCAGCCCCACCACGACCTCGCAGCCCGACTCCTTCAGGTTCAGGGCGTGCGCGTGGCCCTGCGACCCGTAGCCCAGAATCGCGATCGTCTTGCCCTCGAGGCTGGAGAGGTCCGAGTCGTCGTCGTAGAAGATGCCTTCGCTCGCCATCCGCGGGACTCTAAGCGCTCACCGCCGCCGGCAACCTCGCGGCCTGGCGAGCGCGCGCTAGTCCGCGGGACGCTTCATGAACCACTCGGTGAACTCGCGGCAGCGCCCCTCGGGGTCGAATCGCATCACGTAGCAATTGTCGTAGACCTTCTCGACCGGACCGCCTGGCTCGGTGTAATACGTGCTGCTTCCAGTGGCCACCGCCACGTCGCCGGCGACCGCCACGGCCTCGTAGGCAGCGTCGTAGGTCCCCTCCTCGTCCCTGGTCGACGCGCCTTCGTGCTCGCCCTCGCCGAGCCACGAGTCGACGATGGCACCTCGGCCCTCGATGGGCTCGTCATAGGGGTGGTAGCGGTACGTCACGTCGTCGCTGAACAGCGCGCCGATCGCCTCGCGGTCGTACGACTTCCACGCCTCAACGTAGGCGGCCAACCAGCGGTTAACGGTTTCCTTGTCCATGGTGCCCTCCCCGGACGATAATCGTCTCGATGAGCGAGCCGCCTCCCGAATCCACGCCTCCGCCGGGCCTGCCCGATTCGCCCCCGCCCAGCGGATCGGAAGCCTTCGACCTGCGGCGGACGATGCTGATCCTCCTAATCGGCTCGCTGTGCATCGGTGCGTTGTTCGCGATCGTCGCGATTACCGGTGGCGGCGAGTTCGACGAGACGGGCGCCAAGGCGCTGGGAACGGCCGCGGCGCTGAGCGTCTACAGCCTGGCGGCTCTGGCATGCAACTCGTTGGGGCACAAGCGAGCGGAGCTCGCCCTTCTCGGAGCAGTCGGAACGATCGTCGCCGGCGTGAGCCTGCTGATCACCGTCGGGGAAATCTGGTTTGGCGTGGATGTCGGGGATGACGAGGGCGCCTGGCGGGCCATCGGCATCTCCCTCGTATTGACCCTGGCGCTCGCCCACATCTGTCTCTTGATGCGACGCGACCCGAGCGAGGAGGGCAACGCAGCAGGGCTCGTCCGCCTTGGAACCGTGGGCGTCATCGTCCTGCTGGCAAGCCTGCTCGTGGTCGAGATTGGCAGCGAGGGCGATGAAGTCGGCGCGCAGACGCTGGGCGTCGTATCGGTGCTCTACGTGCTGGGAACGCTTCTCCTGCCCCTGGTCCGCGTGCTCGAGTCGGGCGAACGGCGCTAGCGCAGCGCGCGGCGAAGTAGCTTGCCGGACGCCGTGCGCGGCAGCTCCGAGACGAACTCGAAGCGCTTGGGCACCTTGTAGGAGGCAAGGGATTCCGCGCAGTGGCGGCGCAGGTCGTCCGGCTCGGTCGCGGCGCCCTCGCGCAGGACCACCACCGCCTCGACGGCTTCCTGCCACTCGGCGTCGGCACGGCCCACCGCGGCGGCGTCGGCGACATCGGGGTGGCGGAGGAGCACCTCCTCCACCTCGGCCGGAAGCACGTTCTCGCCGCCGGAGACGATCACGTCGCCGAGCCGGTCCTCCACGTAGAGAAAGCCCTCGTCGTCGATCCGCCCCAGGTCGCCGGTGTGAAGCCACCCGTCCTCGTCGGCGCAGCCAGGCGCGACGACGGGTCCCTGCACCAGAATCTCCCCCTCCTGGATGCGCAGGTGGGTCGTCAGCAGGGGACGCCCGGCCGACCCCAGCTTGCGGCGCGCGTCACTCGGTGTCAGCGTCGTCACCTGCGAGGCCGCCTCGGTCAGGCCATAGCTCTGGACCACCGTCGCGCCGCGATCGATCGCCTCCTCGAGCACGTCCTCCGGGACCGGGCCGCCGCCGACGAGCACCACACGGAGCGGCAGCAGGTCGACACCGGCATCGAGGAGGCGAACGAGCTGCGTCGCGACCAGGGAGATCAGCGTGACGCCGTCACCCTCAAGCGAGGACGCCACCCGAGCCGGGTCGAAGCCGTCATGGACGACGACCCCGGTTCCATAGATCACGGAGCGCATCAAGATCGATAGCCCGCCGACGTGGTACGGCGGCAGGCAGCAGAGCCACCGATCGGTGGGCTCGACCCCAAGGTTGAACGCCGAGCCCACCGCGCTCCAGAGGTGGTTCCCGTACGTGATCCCGATCGGGCGGGCGTGGCCGGAGGTGCCGCTGGTGAGGACCCGGCAATGGAGCGCATCGAGATCGTGCTCGCCCAGCAGCGGCAGGTCCGCCTCGGTCATCGTCAGCTGATCCGACTCGCCCACCACCAGGGCAGGCTGGGCTCGCTCCAGCTCGGCCTCCAGCTCCCGCGGGGCAAGGCGCGGATTGAGCGGATAGGCGATCGCCCCCAGCTTCATCAGCGCGTGCAGGAGCAGCACGTACTCGGTCCCCGGCCGCCGGGTCAGCGCCACGGTGGCGCCCCGTCGCACCCCCCTCGCCGCAAGCCGCCTGGCGGCCCGGGTGACTTCGGCCTCCAGCTGCTCGTAGCTCAACTCCAGCCCGTCGGCAATGAGCGCGATCCGGTCGGGGCAGGTCTGGGCGCGCTGCGCGAGCCAGTTATCGAGGATCATCGGGAGCGGCGCTCGTGACTCATTGCCAGGGATAATCCCGAACGTGCCGATTCCTCACAAGGACGCACCCCCGCACGAGGAGCTGTACGCGCCGATCGAGTGGCAGCCGGCGGGCGAGTTCCAGGACCTGCTCTACGAGAAGGCGGACGGGATCGCCAAGATCACGATCAACCGGCCCGAGGTGCGAAACGCGTTTCGCCCGCAGACGCTGGCCGAGCTGCGGGAGGCGTTCGCACGGGCCCGCGACGACCTCGAGGTGGGCGCGATCATCTTCACGGGGGCCGGCGACGAGGCGTTCTGCTCCGGCGGGGACCAGCGGATTCGTGGCGACGACGGATACATCGGGGACGACGAGGTCGCCGAGCAGGGCGTCGGGCGCCTGGACGTCGGCGATTTACACGTGCAGATCCGTCGCACGCCGAAGCCGGTCGTGGCGATGGTGGCCGGCTACGCGGTGGGCGGCGGGCACATCCTGCACCTGGTGTGCGACCTGACGATCGCCGCGGACAACGCTCGCTTTGGGCAGACCGGTCCGCGTGTCGGGAGCTTCGACGGCGGCTTCGGCGCCGCGCTCCTGGCGCGCAACGTCGGCGTCAAGCGCGCCAAGGAGATCTGGTTCCTCTGCCGGCTGTACGGAGCGGAGGAGGCGCTCGACATGGGCCTCGTGAACGCCGTGGTCCCGCTCGCGGAGCTCGAGCGCGAGACCGTTGCCTGGTGCCGCGAGATGACGGCGCTCTCACCGCTGGCGCTCAGGCTGCTGAAGGCGAGCTTCAACGCCGCCGAGGACGGGATAGCAGGCCTCCAGCAGCTGTCGCACGACGCGACGCTCCTCTTCTACATGACCGAGGAGGGACAGGAAGGGCGCAACGCCTACCAGCAGGGCCGCCGGCCCGACTTCTCGAAGTACCCGCGGCGTCCTTGACCGACTGGCGCATCTGGCTCATGGCCGCGCGACCGCGGACGTTGCCCGCGGCGATCGCCCCCGTGCTGGTCGGCAGCGCGGCGGCGTACTGGCAGATGCACCACTGGGTGAGCAACGAGATCCAGGCCCCTGGTGGATACGTCCTGGTCTTCACCAGGCCGGATTTCCGCTGGCTCGCCTTCCTCGCCGCGCTGGTTGGCTCGATATTCATCCAGATCGGCACCAACCTCGCCAACGACTACTCGGACGCCAAGCGCGGCGCGGACACGACCGACCGGCTGGGCCCGGTGCGTGTCACCTCGTCCGGGCTGGTCGCGCCGCGACGGGTGCTCGTCGCGACCTGGATCGCCTTCGCCGTCGCGGTCGGCGCGGGCATCTATCTCGCGACGGTGGCCGGCGTGGTGATCCTGATCGTCGGCGCCGCGTCGATCCTCGCCGGAGTGCTCTACACGGGCGGCCCGCGGCCGTATGGCTACGCGGGCCTCGGAGAGCTGTTCGTCTTCCTGTTCTTCGGGCTCGTCGCCGTCAACGGCTCCTATTACGTCCAGCTCGAGCGCCTCGACTGGCTTCCGTTCGGTTTCTCGCTGGCGATTGGCTTCCTCGCCACGGCGATCCTCGTCGTCAACAACGTGCGCGACCTGGAGACCGATCGACGGGCCGGCAAGATGACGCTCGCGGTGCGGCTCGGTCGCGAACGCACGCGCCGCCTATACGCGCTGCTCGTCGCGGCCGCCTTCGTGACGGTCCCGATCACCCTTCTTCTGACGATCGACGACCGGTCCACCACCACCGGAAGCCCTGCCTGGGCCCTCCTCGCGCTGTTCGCGGCGCCGCTCGCACGCCGGCCCCTGGAAGCAGTGATGACGCGCACGGACGGGCCGTCGCTGAACGCAGCCCTCGCCGGCACGGGCGCCCTTTTGGCCGCGTTCAGCGTCCTGCTGGCGGCTGGGCTCCTGATCGGCGCCTGATGCGCATCACGTCGCTCGACGCGATTCCGTACGCGCTGGGCTTCAAGAATCCGTACGTGACGGCCCGGGGGCGGCTCGAACGTCGCGAGCTGGTGCTCGTGCGGCTGCGAACCGACCAGGGCATCGAAGGGTTCGGGGAGGCCGTCCCGCTGTCGCTGCGAGGCGGGCCCGACGTCTCGTCGATCGAGCGCGAGATCCGCCGGATCGCCGAACGGGGCTTCATGGAGGTCGAGCCGGCGGACGGCGAAGCCATCGCGGGCGCGATCCCGAAGGAGCTCGGCAATGAGACAAGGGCCGCAATCGAGATGGCGCTCCTGGATCTCGCCGCGAAGCGGGCCGGAGTATCCGCCTGGAGCCTGCTCGGCGCTGAATCGGCCGAGCCGATCCCCTGCAACGCGACCCTGGCAGCCGGCTTGCCGGACGCCGTCGCCCAGGACGCGGGGCGCTGGGCGGAACGAGGGTTCTCCACCTTCAAGCTCAAGGTCGGGGTTCCCGGAGACCTCGCCCAGGTGAAGGCCGTTCGCGACGCGGTGGGCCCAGACGCGAGGATCAGGGTGGATGCGAACGGCGTCTGGTCCCCGGGGCAGGCGCTCGAGCGCCTCACCGCGATGGAGCCGTTCGGGCTGGAGCTGGCCGAGCAGCCGTCGAGCGACCTCGCGGACCTGCGCCTGGTGAGTCAGGGGACGGCGATCCCCATCGCAGCCGATGAGAGCGTCGTCTCGGTCGACGACGCCGAGCGGGCCGTCGAGCTGGGCGCCTGCGACCTGACCACGGCGAAGCTCGCGAAGGTGGGCGGGATCGCCGCGGCGCGATCGATCGCGGCCGTGCTCCCCGTCTACCTCTCGAGCGCGCTGGACGGCCCCGTCGGGATCGCGGCCGCCGCCCACGCTGCTCAGGTGCTGCCCCGCGAGGGAATCTGGACGGAGCTCGCTCACGGGCTCGCGACCCAGCTCCTGTTCGCCGACACGATCGCCTCGGCGGAGTGCGAGGTGCGGAATGGCTTCCTGCGCCTGCCGGACGGGCCAGGCCTGGGGGTCGAGATCGACGAACGGGCGCTGGAGCGCCACCGCCTCTAGGACGCCGAAACCGTGTTCATGCACGCCATACGCCACTAACCACGGGTTCGCCGTACGGGGGCGGAAAGAGTGAGCCCCGCGCGAACCGTCTAGCGTTATCCGCGGTGGACGCGACCAACCGCAACACCGCGCTCGCATCGGCGATGGTCGAGGAACTGGCCCGCTGCGGCGTGCGAAACGCGGCGCTTGCACCCGGCTCGCGCTCCACCCCGCTCGCGCTCGCGCTGTGGCGACAGCCGGCGATCGACATCGCGGTGATCGTCGACGAGCGCTCGGCGGGGTTCTTCGCCCTCGGCGCCGCGCAAGCGACGGGTCAGCCGACCGCCGTTCTCTGCACGTCGGGCACCGCGGCCGCCAACCTCCACCCCGCGGTCTGCGAGGCCGACGAGGCGGGGGTTCCGCTGATCGTCCTCACCGCCGACCGCCCGCCCGAGTTGCGCGGCATCGGTGCGGGGCAGACGATCGATCAGCTGAAGCTCTACGGCTCCGCAGTCCGCTGGTTCTGCGAGGTCGGCACGCACGAGGCAGACGACGAGGGTCTGCTCCACTTCCGCTCCGTCGCCTGCCGCGCCTACGCGGCGGCGCGGGGAGAGCCGCGCCCTGGCCCGGTTCATCTGAATGTCGCATGGCGCGATCCGCTCGGCCCGGAGCCGCGCCCCGGCGACGTCACCGCGACGTCGGATCTCGCACTCGCGGGCCGGGGCGAGCGGCCGCTTGCCGCCGTTGCCGCGGGGGCGCCGGTACCCGACGATGCGCTCCTCGACGAGCTTGCTGAGCGCCTCTCGGATTCGCCGCGGGGCTTGATCTTGGCGGGCCGCCAGCTGGACGATCGCCTCGCCGGGCCGGCAGCGAATCTCGCGGCCGCAGCCGGCTATCCGATCCTCGCCGAGCCGACCTCACAGCTGCGCCTCGGGCAGCCCGCGTCCCAAGCCTGGACGTACGACGCGATCGCGCGGTTGCGCCCGTCCGCACTCCAGCCGGAGCTCGTAATTCGCTTCGGCGACATGCCGACCAGCAAGGCGCTTCGCCAGTGGCTCGCCTCGCTCCCGGAGCTTCGACAGATCGTCGTCGATCCCACGTTCGGCTGGAACGAGCCGTCGAACCGGGCCGAGACGATCGTCCGGGCCGAGGCCCGGTCGGTCGCGAGCGGTCTCGCCGAACGCCTCGGTGGTCGCCAAGGGGAGTGGCGGACTGCCTGGCTCGACGCCGGCGAGCGGGCAGCGACGGCCATTCAGGACGAGCTGTCCACCTTCGACGAGCCCACGGAGCCGGGCGTCCACGCCGCACTCGCCCGCCTCTTTCAAGACGGCGAGCTCGTCTACACGGCCTCCTCGATGCCGATCCGCGACCAGGAGGCCTTCGTGCCGGCCGGGCCCGCGCGGGTTCGGTTTCTCTGCAACCGGGGCGCCAACGGCATCGACGGGCTGATCTCCTCGGGGATCGGCGCCGCGGCGGCGAGCGGCAACCCCATCTGGATCGTCACCGGCGACCTGGGCCTATACCACGACATGAACGGACTGGCCGCGTTGCGTGAGGCGAGCGCCGATGTGCGGATAGTCGTCCTCAACAACGACGGAGGCGGGATCTTCGAGTTCCTGCCCCAGGCCGAGCAGGTGGAGCGCGAGGAGTTCGAGGCCCTGCTGGGAACACCGCTCGGGCTGGAACCGGCACGCATCGCCGCGCTCTATGGCTTGCCCCACGTTCGAGTCGAGGGCCTCGACGAGCTCGAAGACGTCGCGGGGAAGGGCACCGCGATGATCGAGGTCCCGGTCGATCGCCGACGCAACGTCGAGGTTCACAGGCGGATCGCCGAGGCGGTGGGCGACGCGCTCGGGTCCCTGCACCACTAGACGGATCAAACCAAGAAGGAGAAGCCAGATGGCGCGCACATTCGAGACGGAGCGCGCAGGTCGCGTGCTGACGGTCCTGTTCGACAACCCGCCGCTCAACTTCATGAACCGGGACATGGTGGTCGAGCTCGATGACCTCCTCGACTCGCTGGAGAACGACAGCTCGATTGGGTCGGTGATCCTCACGGGAAAGCCCGAGGACCTGTTCATCACCCACTACGACGTGGAGGAGATCCTCACCGGATCGGAGACGGTCGACCGCGGCGTTTCAGCGGGGGTCGCCCGCGCGTCGCTGCAGACGGTGCGCGGCGTGGCAAAGCTGCCGGGCGGGCGCGGCACCCTGCGACGCAGCCCGATGGCGGGGCTGCTCGAGCTGGAGCGGTTCCACGACGTCTTGATGCGCATGCAGCGGATGGACAAGGTCTTCATCGCCGCGATCAACGGCTCGGCGCTGGCGGGCGGGTGCGAGCTCTCGCTCGCCTGCGACCTCCGCTACATGGCCGAGAGCTCGAGGGGTATCGGCCTTCCCGAGATGACACTGGGCTTCAACCCAGGTGGGGGTGGGACGCAGCGCCTGACCCACATCCTCGGGCCATCACGCGCGCTGGAGCTGATCCTCGAGGCGCGCATTCTGAGCCCTACCGAAGCGCAAGAGCTCGGCCTCGTGCACCGCGTGGTGGCGGATGCCGAACTGGTCGCCGAAGCGCATGCCACCGCCGAACGGCTGGCTCGGCGTGCGCCGCTGTCGGTCGCTGCCGCCAAGGGCGCCGTCCTCGATGCCGCCACCAAGCCCCTCTCGTCAGGCCTTGCCGAGGAACGCAAGTGGTTCGTGGCCGGCTCCTCGCAACCGGCGGCACGACGGGCGATGCGCGCCTATCTCGAGGAATTGCGAGCTGCCGGTCCGCCGTTCTCGTCTGACGAGGGATTGGCGAAGTGGCAGGAGGGAACGGTCGTCGACCTGGTGAGCGAGGACTGAGAGCGCGTTATCCAGCCAGCAGCGGCAGCAGCGCGTCGAGCTTGACCTCCGTCTCGGCGAGCTCGGCGGCGGGGTCGGAGTTGGCGACGATGCCGTTCCCGGCAAAGAGGTGTGCGGTGCGGTCGCGAAGGAGCGCCGAGCGGATCGCCACGCAGAACTCGCCGTCCTCCGTGGCATCCATCCATCCGACGGGAGCGGCGTACCAGCCCCGGTCGAGGCCCTCGAGCTCGCGGATCGCCTCCAGCGCCAGGTCGCGCGGCTCGCCCCCCACGGCGGGAGTGGGATGCAGCAGGCCGGCGAGCTCGACGGCCGAACGCGGCTCGGACAGCTGGGCGTGGATCGGAGTCGCCAGATGCTGGATGTTCGCGACCTTGACCAGGCCCGGCTCCGGCGCCGCCTCCACCCAGACCGAGTGGCGCCGCAGGGCTCGCTGGATCCTGCGCACCACGATCTCGTGCTCGCCCCGGTCCTTCTCCGAGCGCAGGAGCTGCTCGCCGAGGTGGTCGTCCACCGACGGATCGGCGCTGCGCCGAGTAGAGCCGGCGAGGGCGACGGTGGCCGCACCGGCGCCGTTGCGGCGCACGAGGAGCTCGGGGCTGGCGCCACAGAAGGCGGCCTCCGCGGAGCCACAGCAAAAGCAAAAGCACGAGCTGAACCCCTCCCGAAGGGCGCCGTAGAGCGCCGCGGGGTCGTGCGCCCGCGGTGCCTCGACGGTGATCTCGCGCGCCAGCACCACCTTCTCGAGCTCACCGGAGCGGATCCGCTCCACCCCGCGCCGCACCGACTCCTCGAAGCGTCCCGGAGGCAGGGTGCTGGCGATCCGCACGTCGCCCGTGGGGTGAGGATCGGGCAGCGGCAGGGGCGCCTCGCGAAGCGATGCGAGGCGCTGCTGCAGGCGTGCCGAGACCCGCGAGGCGTCGACTCCGGGCCCGGCGAAGGCGGACAGCGTCAGGTGCGTCCGCCCTTCGGCCCTGTGAAGGGCGACCTCGGGCATGACGAGGAGCGCCGGCGGGAAGGACGACCAGTGCGGCTCCCGGCCGCCGTCGGGCGCGAATGCGAATCCGCCCACCCACACGGGGCCCGCGCCCGGAGGCGTGTCGGCCGGCTCGTTCGCGCGCCGCCCGCGCGCCAGGCGTGAGCATGCGGCCACCACCTCCCCGAATCGGTCCTCACCGCGAGAGACGATCTCGTGGGCGCTTCCCAGCGCGGCGAGAGCGAACCCGTCCCGATCGGGCTGCTCCCAGCAGAACCAGCGATCGCCGGCGAGCCGGGACGCGAAGATCGCGGCGCTGGGGTCCTCGACGTCGATCGGCACGGTCACGCTGACCAGCCGTCTGCTATCGCCCGCCTCGGCGAGCAGCGCCTCAAGCGACTCGAGGGCGGCTGGCGCCTCGATCAAAGCGCGGCTACTGGTCCGGGCGAGACCGGAGGATGGCGACCTCGCCGGTGCGCGCCATCTCGACCAGCCCGTGCGGGCGGATCATGCGCTCGAAGGCGTCGATCTTGTCGTTTGATCCGGTGACCTCGATCGTGAGGGTCCGCCGGGAGACGTCGATGATCTTCGCCCTGAAGATCTCGGCGAACTCCATGATCTCCGCACGGCTCTCCACGGTGGCCGCGACCCGGAACAGCGCCATCTCCCTCGAGATCGTCTGATCCGGCTCCATGTCGCGGATCTTGATCACGTTGACCAGCTTGTGGAGCTGCTTGGTCACCTGGTCGATCGGGTGCACAGCACCGTCCAGGGTGAGCGTGATCCGCGACACGTCAGGGTCCTCCGTCGGTCCCACGGCGAGGGTGTCGATGTTGAAGCCGCGGCGGCTGAACAGCCCCGCGATCCTGGCCAGGACGCCCGGCTTGTTCTCGACCAGAAGCGAGAGCGTGTGCTTGCGCCCCGTGAGCGCCCTCGATGCCTCGAGGTCTTCGAGCTTGACCAGGTCGGGTGTTCCGGCTTCCATTTCTAGCTCCTAACCGACCATGTCCCTGGCTGCGGCACCCGCGGGAATCATCGGGAAGCAGTTCTCGGTCTTGGACACGTGCACGTCGAGGAGTACCGGCCCGTCGGTCTCGAGGGCCGAGCGCATCGCGTCCTTCAGCTCCCGCTTGTCGTCGCACTGCATGCCGGTCCAGCCGAACGCGTCGGCGAGCTTCACCCAGTCGGGGCTCGGGCCCATCTCGACCGCCTTGTAGCGGCCGTCCCAGAACAGCTCCTGCCACTGTCGGACCATGCCCATGTAGCCGTTGTTCATCAGGAAGACCTTCACCGGGATGTCGTGGACCGCGGCCGTGGCGAGCTCCTGGCAGACCATCACGAGGCTCCCGTCGCCGGCGAGGCAGACGACCGTGTCGTCGGGGCGGGCGACCTTGGCGCCGATCGCGGCGGGCAGGCCGAAGCCCATCGTGCCCAGGCCGCCCGAGTTGATCCACTGCCGGGGCCTGGAGAAGTGGTAGTACTGCGCCGCCCACATCTGGTGCTGTCCGACATCCGAGGTGATGATCGCCTCCCCCCCAGTCGCCTCGTACATCGCCTCGATCATGAACTGCGGCTTGATCTCCGAGTCGGCCGAATCCTCGTACCCCAGGGGATATTCCGACTGCCAGGCGCGAATCTGCGTCCACCAGTCGTCGAGCCGCGAGGAGTCCGCCTTGAGCGCGCGGTATTCCCGCGTCAGCTTCGGCAGCACGTCCCCGGCGTCGCCGACGATCGGGATGTGCGCGGGAATGTTCTTCGAGATCTCCGCCGGGTCGACGTCGATGTGGATGAACTTCGCCCGGGGCGCGAACTCGGACAGCTTGCCGGTGATCCGGTCGTCGAACCGGGCTCCGATGGCGAGAATCAGATCGGCGTTGTCCATCGCGTAGTTGGCGGTGCGGGTGCCGTGCATGCCAAGCATCCCGAGCCACTGATCGTGGGGGGCGGGAAAGGCGCCAAGGCCCATCACGGTGAGGGTGATTGGGAGCTTGTCCGAGGTGACGAACTCGATCAGCTCCTTCGAGGCGTTGGCGTTGACCACCCCGCCGCCGCCGTAGACCACGGGCCGCCGGGCGTTCGCCAGCGCCTTCGCGGCAAGGCGGATCTGCTTGATGTTGCCCTCGGTCGAGGGCTTGTAGCCGGGCAGATCGGGCGGGCCCTCGGCCGGCTCGTACTCGATGTCCGCCCGCGAGAGGTCCTGCGGGACGTCGACGAGCACCGGGCCCGGGCGTCCCGTGGACGCGATGTGGAAGGCCTCGTGGATGTACTCGGGGATCTGGCGCGGGTCGGTGACCAGGAAGGAGTGCTTGACGACCGGCATGGTGATCCCGGTGACGTCGGCCTCCTGGAAGCCGTCGGTGCCGATCAGCTCCGTCCGCACCTGGCCGGTGATGAACACGGTTGGAACGGAGTCCATCATCGCGTCGGCGATCGCGGTCACCAGGTTCGTCGCGCCGGGGCCGGAGGTCGCGAACGCGACCCCCACCCGGCCCGAGGCCTTGGCGTAGCCCTCCGCGGCGTGGCCGGCGCCCTGCTCGTGACGCGTCTGGATGTGCAGGAGGTCCGCGTCGTAGAGGGCGTCGTAGGTCGGCAGGTTGGCGCCCCCGGGGATGCCGAAGACGTGCTCGACTCCCTCGGCCTTCAACGCCTCGCACAGTGCATCCGCAGCCCTCACAGGATCGCCGAGTGTAGAACAAGCTCTCCGCCGGCTCCTCGCCTGACGCGCAGGCGAATGCGCGATTTCGTCGCTAGCCCGGGCGAGTCTGCTGCGTCTGCTCGAGCTCCCCCTCCAGCTCCCCCGGCTTCCACTGGGTCCGCGGCAGGATCGCGCGCTGGATCACGCGGTCCTTGTACCGCGCGATGATCGCGAGCATCGAGCGGACGAGCTCCTCGCCAAGGTGGTGAGGCTTCAGGCCGAGGTCGATCAGCTTGGTGTTGACGGCGTTGTAGTAGTGGCGCTCGGCTTCGATGCGGGGGTTGGGGAAGCTGCGCACGCTGACCTCGTAGCCCAGCTCCTCGCCGCTTCGCCTCACTAGCTCGGCCAGCTCGGTGACCGAGAACTGCTCGGTGAACTGGTTGAAGACGCGGTACTCGCCGAGCTCCCCCGGGTTGTCGACCGCGAGCTCGACGCACTGGATCGTGTCGCGGATGTTCAGGAACCCGCGCGTCTGTCCACCTTCGCCGTAGACGGTGAGCGGGTGACCGATCACCGCCTGGACGCAGAAGCGGTTGAGCACGGTGCCGAAGTACTCGTCGTAGTCGAAGCGAGTGATCAACCGCTCGTCCTGCGCGGACTCCTCCGTCTCGATCCCGTAGACGACCCCCTGGTTCAGATCGGTGGAGCGAAGCCCCCACACCCGGCACGCGAACTGGATGTTGTGGGAGTCGTGAACCTTCGAGAGGTGGTAGAGAGACCCTGGCATCTTCGGGAACGGCAGCGTGTCCTTGCGCCCCTTGTGCTCGATCTCGATGAACCCCTCCTCGATGTCGATGTTCGGGGTCCCGTACTCCCCCATCGTCCCGAGCTTGACCAGATGGCAGTCCGGGACGCGATCGCGGATCGCAAACAGCACGTTCAGGGTTCCGATCACGTTCGTGTACTGCGTCTCCACGGCCGTCTCGCGCGACTTCATCGAGTACGGCGCCGAGGGCTGCTCGCCGTAGTGGACGATGGCCTCCGGCAGGGTCTCGGCGATCACCTGGTCCAGGAAGTCCGCGTCCTCGATCGAGCCGACGAACGAGCGGATGTCCGCGCCGGAGATCTCTCGCCATGCCTCGATCCGGTCGGCGAGCGAGCCGATCGGGGTCAACGAGTCCGTCGAGTGCTGAACGTGCCAGCGCCGGCGCGAGAAGTTGTCGACGACGGATACGTCGTGGCCGCGCGCCGAGAAGCGCATCGCGGTAGGCCACCCGAGATATCCGTCACCCCCGAGGACGAGGATTCGCATGACCGCGAGAGGGTAGCGGAGCGGTCCCCTGCCGCCGGGGCGCATCCGTGCGTGAGCCCGGGCCCCTGCGGCTATCCTCGCCCGCCCATGGTGTCTGTGAGCCTGCCAGCGGCGGGCCTCTTTCCACCCGAGCTGACCGCAATCCGGGCCACCGGCCTCATAATCGCGGCGCTGGTCGCCGCGTTCGCGATCTGGCGGCGGCGCACGCTGCGAAACGCGGACGTCCTCATCCTCCTGCTCGTCGCCCTCGGGCTGGCGATCGTCTCAGGCACCCAGCTCCTGGACGCGATCCTGGGCGCCTTCTCGTTCAAGCGCGAGAACGGCACCCGGATCGTGGGCGTCGCCGTGTTCGCGATCCTGATCCTGTTCCTGCTGGTCGTCCGGGCGCTCGCTCAGGGCTCGCGCGTCACGCGGGAGCTCTCCGCGGTCCTCGAGGGGCTTGCTTGGGAGCAGTTCGCAATGGCGGGCAATCCGGAGCGCTTCCGGGACAAGATCGCGGTCCTCATCCCCGCCTACAACGAGGCGGAGAGCATCGGCTACGTGCTCGACCGGATCCCCGACCAGGTCGGCGGCGTGGAGACCGCCGTCCTCGTCGTGGACGACGGCTCACGCGACGGCACCGGTGACATCGCCGCCGACCACGGCGCCGTCGTCGCCCGCCACGTCATCAATCGCGGTGGCGGGGCCGCGCTGCGCACCGGCTACAGGCTGCTCGCCGACTCGGGGGCGAAGATCGTCGTCACCCTCGACGCGGACGGCCAGCACCTTCCCTCGGAGATGGACCGGCTGGTGGAGCCCGTCCTCTCCGGAGAGGTGGCGGTCGCGCACGGCTCCCGCGTGCTGGGAGAGGCGGAGCCCAACGCCCGCGCCCGCGAGCTGGGAATCGTGTTCTTCAACCGCATCGTCTCCCTGATCACGCGAACCAAGGTCAGCGACTGCTCGAACGGCTACAGGGCGGTCCGCGGTGACGTGCTGCCCCAGCTCGCCCTCCAGCAGGAGCAGTTCCACACCTCCGAGTTCCTGATCGAGGCGATCAAGCGCGGGATCCCGGCGAAGGAGGTGCCGGTCACCGTCTCTAGGCGCCTCCACGGCCACTCGAAGAAGCCCGCCGTGGTGCGCTACGGCCTGGGCTTCGCGAACGCGATCGTCAGGACCTGGTTGCGCTAGCTGTAATCCTGAGCCCGTTGTTCATCCGGGCCTCCTTGGAGGCTGGGGGTGTATACCCACCCAGCTCCATAGGAGGACGCCGGATGAAGCTCCACGCTAACGCCGCGCTCAGCCTGAACAAGCGCAGGCTCATCGCAAGACGCATCGTCGAAGAGGGTTGGTCGCTCACCGGTCGAGCCGGCCGTCTCGCCGGTAGCGGGCGACGGTCATTCGGAGCGCACCACTTTGTTGCGGGGAGCGGGGTACCGGCGGTTGTGCCCGCCCGACGACGAGCATCTTGCCGTCCTCCTGGATCGCGACGGCGTTCGCCTGGTCGCGGTGGTGGAAGAAGTCGGTGAGCTGGCGTCCGTTGTGTCCGAAGGAGCGGTCGAGCGCGCCGGCCTTCGCCGCTTGGGCCTGTGGGGCGAGTCCGGC
>WNGA01001656.1_pt1 | contig 33914 bp, 29 predicted proteins | sample 5400061 | NCBI WGS metagenome assembly WNGA01 (sample SAMN13153366, study PRJNA577476) | soil metagenome | isolation source: 100 cm soil or saprolite under grassland replicate 2 | place: USA:California | collected 2016-06-15 | reverse complement strand
CTGCGTACCGATCGCCGCAGGCACCTGTCCCAGCGCGACCGCGGCGGCGGAGCCGGACGACGAGCCTCCGGGAGTGTACCCCGCGCGCCACGGATTCCTCGTCTTGCCGGGATGGACGAATGCGAATTCGGTCGTCACCGTCTTGCCCAGCACGAATCCGCCTGCGCGCCGCAGACGCTCAATGCAATCGGCGTCATACGCAGGACGCGCGCCGGCGAAGATCGGCGACCCCAATTGCGTCAGCTGGTCCGCGGTGGCGACAATATCCTTGACGCCGATGCCGATGCCCGCCAGCGGACCGACGGGAGCGCCGGCACGCCGCTCGGCATCAGCCTGGCGCGCGGCGGCTAGCGCGCCGTCAGGATCGAGATACGCCCACGCCAGAACGTTGGCGTCGGTCGCAGCGATGCGGTCGAGCAGCGCGCGGGTGTACGCCTCGCTCGTCAACTCGCCGGCGCGAATCAAATTCGCGGCCGCGCAGAGCGTCAAGGTATGAAGGGGGATGGTCACGGCTGGAAGCTCGCTCTCATCCTAGGAGCCTCGAACGGGAAGGGACACAAGCGCTGCCTCCGGCACCCGACGGCTTTTCGGTGGCAGAAACATGGCTTGCAAGTCGTTCAGAAAACGCCTGCCCAGCGGCGTGGGTGCTATGCGCTCGTGATCGCGCACGATAAGCCCGCGCCGTTCGGCGGCGTCGAGCTCCGCGTCGATGATGGCAAGCGGGAATCCCGTGCGTTCGGCGAACCATGCGACCGGGACGCCGTCGGTCAATCGCATTGCGTTGAGCATGAATTCGAATCCGATTTCGGCGCGCGCGACCTCGCGTTCTTCGAGCAACGGCTCGCCGCGTGCCATCTGCTCGAGGTACTGCTGTGGCTGCTTGTACCGCACCTGGCGCAGGACGCGCTCCGGGAATGACAGCTTGGAATGCGCGCCGGCGCCGATGCCGAGGTAATCGCCGAACTGCCAATAGTTGAGATTATGCCGGCACTCGCGATTGGCCTTGGCGAACGCCGAGGTCTCGTAATGCCGATACCCCGCGCCGGACAAGGCATCTTCTATCGCGTCGCCGATCCCGGCCGCCGCGTCGTCGTCGGGCAAGAGCGGGGGATGGCGATGAAAGAGCGTGTTCGGCTCGATCGTCAGCTGATAGAAGGAAAGATGCGGCGGCGAGAATTCCAGCGCGGCGGCGACGTCCGCGCGCGCGTCCTCGGCGCTCTGTCCGGGAAGCGCGTACATGAGATCCAGGTTGACGTTACCGAAGATGTCGAGCGCCGCCGCCGCGGCCGCGCGCGCTTCGCGTTCGTCGTGCACGCGCCCGAGTGCTGCGAGGTGCACGGGATTGAAGCTCTGCACGCCCAGCGACAGGCGATTGACGCCGGCGGCCCTGAACCCGGCGAACTTCGCCTGCTCGAACGTGCCGGGATTCGCCTCCAGCGTGACTTCCGCATCGGGCACAAACGGAACGCGCGCGCGGACGGCGGCGAGAATGCGGTCGATCGCTTCGGGCGAGAACAGGCTCGGCGTGCCGCCGCCGAAGAACATCGACGCGACCCGCCGGCCCCAGATCGACGGCAGCGCGAATTCGAGATCGGCGATGAGCGCGTCGACGTACTGCGCTTCGGGAATCGCGCCTCGCCGCTCGTGCGAGTTGAAGTCGCAGTAGGGACACTTCTTGATGCACCACGGTATGTGAACGTACAGCGCGAGCGGCGGGAGCGCGGCGAAGCGCGGCGCGGAAGGCGACGCTATCGGCATGCTGCGGCTTGCCACGCTAGCTCTCCGTCTCGAGCCGCGCGAGCAGTGCCCGCATCGCCTTGCCGCGGTGCGAGCGTTCGTTCTTCTGCGCGAGCGGCAACTCTGCGCCGGTGAGCCCGCTCTCGGCATCAAGGAAATGAGGATCGTAACCGAATCCCGCCGCGCCGCGCGGCGTATCGAGGATTGTGCCGTCCCATCGACCTTCGGCGAGGATCGGCTCGGGATCGTCGGCGTGGCGCATCAACGCGAGCACACAATAATAATGCGCGCGCCGATCGGCGATGCCCGCGAGATCGGCGATGAGCTTGTCGTTGTTGCGCCGATCCGACCGGGGCTCGCCCGCGTAACGCGCCGACTGCACGCCCGGCGCGCCTCGGAGCGCGGCGACGCATACGCCCGAATCGTCGGCCAACGCGGGCAAGCGGCCGAGGCGGCTCGCATGCCGCGCCTTGGCCAGCGCGTTCTCGACGAAGGTCGCGTGCGGCTCGTCGGCTTCCGGTATCCCGAGCGCCGCCTGCGGAATGACGTCGATGGCTAGCGGGGTCAGCAGCCGCCGGAATTCGCGCAACTTGCCTTCGTTGGTGGAGGCGAGGACGAGGCGGCGTAGGGCCGAATTCATTCGGCCGCGCCTTGTCGCGATGCGCCGCGTGCGAATGAATTCGCGCCTACACTGCTCTCGCCGAGGCGGAAGATCGACGTCATAGTGTGTTCGACCCCGAGGAATGGCTTGTCGTCATTGCGTTTCCAAAGCCCGCTTCTGCGCCGCGACCAACTCGCCGATGCCGCGCTGGGCGAGGGAAACAAGGTCGTCCATCTCCGCTCTGGTAAACGGTGCGGCTTCTGCCGTCCCTTGCACTTCGACGATGCCGCCGCGCCCGGTCATGACCACGTTCATGTCGGTATCGCAACCGGCGTCCTCCGCATAGTCGAGATCGAGCAACGGCGCGCCGCCGACGATGCCTACCGATACCGCAGCGACGAAATCGCTGAGCAGCTCGCCGGCAACGAGCCCTCGCGCCTTGCACCAGGCAACGGCGTCGTGCACGGCCACGCAAGCGCCGGTGATCGAGGCGCAGCGCGTTCCGCCGTCGGCCTGAATGACGTCGCAGTCGACGCGAATCGTCCGTTCGCCCAACTGCGTCAGGTCGGCGATCACACGCAGGCTGCGGCCGACCAGCCGCTGGATTTCCTGCGTTCGCCCCGACTGCCTGCCCTCGGCTGCTTCGCGGCGCGCGCGCGTGTTGGTCGCGCGCGGCAGCATGCCGTACTCCGCCGTGAGCCAGCCGCGGCCCTGGCCCTTGAGGAACACCGGCACGCCCTCCTCGACGCTCGCCGTGCACACGACGCGCGTGTCGCCGCATTCGATCAGCACCGAGCCCTCGGCGTGACGCGTGTAATGCCGCGTGATGCGAACCGCCCGCAACTCATCGGCGCGGCGGCCTGAAGCGCGTGTGCTCATCGCGTATTTCCGTCGCTCACGGCGGCAATTATAGCGTCGCGCGGGCGCCTCCCGCGGCGCGAGTCACAGCGTGCGCCGCATGCGCCACCACGCGGCCGTGGCGGCCAACCCCTCGTCGATGGAGTACGATGGCGACCAGCCGGTGAGGCCGCGGAAGCGCAGGGCGTCGACCTCGAGCGAGTCGAGAAGCCGGTCCACCGCAGCGCTGCGGCCGGACAGCGCCGCAGCGGCGCGCAGCAACGGCGCAGGCAGGTGATAAAGGCGCGATTGCAGGCGCAGCGCAAGGGCCAGTTTGGTCACCAGTTCCGGCGTCGCGACGGGCTTGGCGTCGGCGACCGGCAGCGCTTCGCTCGGCAATGTCGAAGCGACCAGCGCGGCTTCGATTGCGCTCACCGCGTTGCCCAGATACAAGAGGCTCCGGCGGTTGACGATGCCGGCGAGCGGCAGACGCCGCTCTTCGGCGACGGCCCGGAGCAGAGTGAGGAAGTTCCCCTTCACTCCCGGCCCATACGTCAGCGGGAAGCGCAGCACGATCGCGTCGATGCCATGCGCGCCGCAGATCTCGCGCAACACGCGTTCGGCTTCCGCCTTGCTTTTCGCGTACGCATCCTGCGGCGCCGAAGCGTCGCCTGCGCGGAACGCGCGGCCGGGCTCGGTCGACTCGCCGTACACCTTGACGCTGCTCGCGAAGACGATGCGCCGGACATCGCTTCGCGCTGCCGCTTCCGCGAGGCGCCGCGTGACATGCACGTTGGCGACGATGTAGGGCGTCGGCGCGTCCGCATCGCGACCATGGGTGTGCGTTCTTCCGGCGAGGTGCACGATCGCATCGACGCCGCGCAGGACCTCGTCCCAGTCCGCGGCAGCGAAATCGCCGAGCGCGAAGTACTCGGAACGCTTGACGTCGTGGCGGGCGATGGCCCGCACGGCGCCGATGTGAGGCACGCGGGTGGAGGCCAGCCTTGCGCAGAGCGCGCGGCCGATGAACCCGCCGGCACCGGTCACCAGCACCTTGCCCTGGAAAGATGCTAAGCCCACTTCCAGCCGTGCTTGTTGAAGAAGCGAACCGCGCTCTTCGCGAATTCGACGACGTGCCGCCAACCCTTGCGCGACGCGCCGCCGCCGTGATGAACGATCCGCACCGAAGGCACATATGCGCTCTGCGTGACGCGGTTCAGGCGCACACTCCAGTCGAAGTCCTCGAAATAGAGGAAAAACCCCGGATCGAAGCCGCCGGTTGCGTCAACCGCGTTTCGCCGCACGAGCATGAAGCAGCCGCTCATCATCGGCACCGGCGAGACGAGTCCGTCGGCGTTGGCGAGAGCGGCGGCGTCGAGCATCTCATAGCGATCGAGGCGCTTCCGGAACAGGCGGCGCAATCCGGCGGGCGCAAAGCCGCGCAGCGCGAGGTCGAGCACGGTGGGATAGCGCTTGCACAGGGATTCGTGCTCGCCGTGGGGACCGCATGCCGCGGGCGCCAATACACCGATTTCAGGATGCGCATCGAGAAAGCTCAAGCCGGCGACCAGCGCATCCGGCGCCAGCTCGACGTCTGGATTGAGCACCAGGTGATAGTGGGTGTTGCCGCCGTGCATGACCAGGTTGTGCGCGCTGCCATAACCGATGTTGGTGTGGCGGTGGAGGTAATTCATGGTCACGCCGGAATCCTTGAAACGGGTCTGCCCGAGACTCACCACCGCTTTCGCGGTCGCGCGCGAGACGGTGTTGTCGACCAGCACGACGTTGGCGGCGCGGAGCAGTCCTTCGCGCCGTGCCGCGTCGAGCGCGATCGCCAGCGTGCCGAGGCAGCGTTCGAGAAGCGCGAGGTCGGGCTGGTACGTGACGATGCTGACCGTCAGCGTTACGGGAGCCAAGGTGGGAGCTTCAGCGCGCAGCGGTGAGCTAGAATGCTCGTCGATTGCCGCTTCTGCGTCAATCGCCATGCTCGCGGATACCGGTCAATGTCATCGATGAGCGACAAGCCTCACCCGCGCTACGCAGCCGAGGACTTGCGCGTCTTCGCGCGCACGCTGCTCGAGCGCACGGACCTCGCGAGCGATATCGCCGCGGACGTCGCCAGCGTGCTGCTCGACGGCGACCTGCTCGGTCATACGACGCACGGTCTCGCGTTGCTCGCGCCATACCTCGACGAGCTGGCCCACGACAGAATGGCCAGAAACGGTGCGCCGACCGTGCTGCTGCGGCGGCTCGCCGCGCAGACCTGGGACGGGAACCGGCTGCCGGGGCCGTGGCTCGTCTTGCGCGCGCTAGCGACGGCGTCGATCATGGCGCGCGAGTGCGGTACCGGCACCGTCGTCGTCCGCCGTTCGCATCACATCGCCTGTCTCGCGGCGTATCTCAAGCGCGCGACCGATAACGGGATGGTCGTGATCATCGAGAGCTCGGATCCCACGGTGAACGCCGTGGTCCCGCACGGCGGCCTGACGCCGTTCATCACGCCCAATCCCATCGCGGCGGGTCTGCCGACTTCCGGCGACCCGATCCTTGTCGACGTGTCGACCTCGATCACCAGCATGGGCTACGCGCAACAACAGATGCGCGCGGGCAAGCGGCTTCCCGGCGCGTGGCTCATCGACGCCGAAGGCAATCCGACGTCCGATCCCGGTGCATTGTTCACCGAACCAAAGGGCGCGCTTCTGCCCTTGGGCGGCGTCGACGCCGGGCACAAGGGTTTCGCGCTGGCGTTGCTGATCGAGGCCCTCACCGCGGGACTCGCCGGTCATGGGCGCGCCGATTCGCCGACGGGCTGGGGCGCCACGGTATTCGTGCAGGTCTTCGATCCCGAAGCCTTCGGCGGGCTCGCCGAATTCAAGCGCCAGATGGACTTCATCGCCGACGCTGCGCGCAAGGCAAAACCGAGGCCGGGAGGCGATCCCGTGCGCCTGCCGGGCGAGCGCGGCATGCAACGCTATCGCGAGCAACTCGGGCGCGGCGTCGCGCTTTATCCGGCGATCCTGCCCGCGCTCAAGCCTTGGGCGGACAAGTACGGCGTCGCAGCACCGGCACCGATTTCGTAGCCCGGGCTGACCCCGGACTTGATCCGGGGGATGCCCGGGGCAACGTCTCTATGAAGCGCAGTCCCGGGCATCGCGCGTCGTAGCCCGGGGTGAGCGGAGCGATGCCCGGGGCAATGTTTCGATGAAGCGCAGTCCCGGGCATCGCGCTTCGCGCTCAGCCCGGGCTACACCGTCCCCGGGCCACATCGCCCGTATGTCATGCGCGGAATCCCCGCGAGGTCGCGCGCGGAAGCGATCTCGCCGAAGCCCGCATTGCGCAGCAAGGTCTGCACGGCCTGGGCCTGATCAAAACCGTGCTCGAGCGCGAGCATGCTTCCGCCGGCAAGATAGCCGGGCGCCGCCGCGACGATAGTGCGTATGGCATCGAGGCCGTCGCCGCCCGATACGAGTGCCGCCGCGGGCTCGAAGCGCAGATCACCGCGACCGAGATGCGCGTCTTCCTCCGCCACGTACGGTGGATTCGCGACGATCAACGTAAATTGCTCGCGAGGAATGCGGTGAAACCAGTCGGATTCGATGAAGGCTGCATTGCCGATGGCCAATCGCTCGGCGTTGCGCCGCGCGAGCGCGACGGCCGCCGGCGAAACGTCGGCGCCGACGACGCGGACGCGAGGTCGCTCGTGCGCGATCGCCAGCGCAACCGCGCCCGAACCGCAACCGAGGTCGAGAACGCGTGCGGCTGCCTGGTTGGCGAGCCACGCCAGCGCTAGCTCGACCAACAACTCCGTCTCCGGCCGCGGGATCAGGACGTCGGGCGTGATCTCGAGCTCGAGCCCGAAAAATTCGCGGCGGCCCGTGAGATAAGCCACCGGCTCGCCATTGCGACGGCGACGCGCCAGCGCCTCGTACGCGAGCGCTTGTTCGCGCGTCAGCGGAGCATTGCCGTGCGCTGCCAGCCACGCGCGATCGCGATCCATGACGTGCGCAAGCAGTAGCTTGGCCTCGAATGGAACGAGGCCGCTCAAGGCCAGCGCAGCAGAAATCGTCGTAGGCGTCATGGACCCCGGTCTAAACAGAGGGCGTCTTGCAGTGTACAAGGCGGATGCGCATAATGTTCGGCAGCCTCGGGCGCAGTCAACGCGAAGATCAACACTGCGGCGAGCGTGGTAATCGGCGCACCCGGACACTCGAAGCGGACGAGACATGCCGTCACGACGCGACTTCATAAAGGCGACCGGCGGGTTGGCGCTTGCCACTGGCGGGACGTGGCTCGCCACGCACAGCCACGGCGCGGTGCCGAATCCGCCCGGACTCGCGCCGCTGCCCGCAGGCGCGGTCGCGTCGGGTGATCTCGAAGCGCTCGCGGGCAAGGTTCCGCTGATCAAGCGGACGTGGCGGCCGCCAAATTACGAAACGCCGCTGTCCTATTTTTCCGAGGAGTTCACGCCGAACAAGGCGTTCTTCGTGCGGTATCACCTGGCGTCGATTCCCGAGATCGCGGCCGATAAATGGACGCTCAAGGTCGGCGGCGATGCGGCTGCGACGCCGTTCGAAATCAACTTCGAGCAGCTCAAGCGCGATTTCTCTGCGGTCGAGGTAGCTGCAGTGAACCAATGCTCGGGCAATCGCCGTGGCTTGTTCGACCCGCACGTTGCGGGCGTCGAATGGGGCGTGGGTGCGATGGGCAACGCGCGCTGGAAAGGCGCGCGCCTCAAGGACGTGCTCGCCAAGGCAGGCCTCAAGAAGGAAGCGCTCGAGATCAGCTTCGACGGCGCGGACGGCCCGGTCATGCCCGGCACGCCCGACTTCCAGAAATCGATTCCCGTATGGAAAGCGCTCGACGAGAACACGCTCATCGCCTACGAGATGAACGGCGAGCCGCTGCCGCACTGGAACGGCTTCCCGGCGCGCATCGTCGTTCCCGGCTGGACGGGAACGTACTGGATGAAGCACGTCACCTCGATCAACGCGATCAGCAAACCCTTCGACAACTTCTGGGTCAAGACCGGCTACCGCATTCCGGTCAATCGGTTCCCGCTTATTGAGCATTTCGCGTCGCAGGTGACCGACGCCAACGAGCCGATCACGGAGATGGTGGTCAATTCCATCATCACCAACCTCACTCCAGGTCAGAAGGTCCCGGTCAGGCGCGCTTTTGTAGTCAAGGGCGTGGCATGGGACGGCGGGCGCGGCATCGCCGGCGTCGACGTGTCGGCCGACGGCGGGCAATCGTGGCGCAGCGCCTCGCTGGGCACCGATTACGGCCGATTTTCCTTCCGCAGCTTCAGTCAGTCGTTCACGCCGGCCAGGCGCGGCGCGCTGACGGTGATGGCGCGCGCGAGCAATCGCGCCGGCGCCACGCAGACGATGGAGCTTATTCTCAACCCCGCGGGGTACCACCATAACGTGGTCCAGCGGATCAGTATCGACGCCGTCTAGAGGAGCGCCCGATGAAACCGATACCACTGACGCTGACGCTGGTCGTGGCGCTGGCCGCAGGCATCGTCGTCGCGCAGGAGCGCCGGCTAGAGCTCAAGGACGGACCGGGCCGCGCGCAGGTCGAAGCCAACTGCGGTTCCTGCCACAGCCTGGACTACGTGGTGATGAATTCCCCGTTTCTCGATCGCAACGGTTGGGACGGCAGCGTGAACAAGATGATCAAGGTCTTTGGTGCGCCCATCAACGCCGACGACGCCAAGGCGATCGTCGACTATCTGAACACCAGCTACGGCAAGTCCTGATCGGTCCCCCGGGTATCGCTTCGCGCGTAGCCCGGGCTGAGCGCAGCGAAGCCGGGAGCAGTTCGGTGGCCCCGGGCATCGCGCTTCGCGCTCAGCCCGGGCTACGGGGACTGCGTAGTTTGGGAGCGATCTGTCTGCCGCATGCTGTCCCCGGGCTTCGCCTGTAGGACTCTGGCTACGAGAACCAAGTCGGTCGCGCCGAGCGGTCATGTTGTCGTCAACAAATGGGCAACCTTTACTTGATAGATCGCGGCGCTGACCGATGCGCGCGTATCGACCGACCCGTTGCTGATGTATCGCATGACGCGCGGATCGCGGTTCAGGCGATAGAGATTCTCCGCGTCGTCCGGGCGGAATTCGCGCAACGCGAGCCGCTTCGTCGCGAGCAGTGTCTTGCCGGCGTGACGCCCAGGCATCAGCTCGTCTCCCCCAACGCGGCCAGCAACTCGGCCTGAAACTCCTGCGCCAGCGCCTGCGTCAATTCGAACAAGTCGCCGTCCATGATCTGATCGATCTTGTAGAGAGTCAGATTGATGCGGTGATCGGTGACGCGGCCCTGCGGAAAATTGTAGGTGCGGATGCGCTCACTGCGGTCGCCGCTGCCGATCAGCGACTTTCGTGTCGCCGCCTCCTTTCGCTGCCGCTCCTGCCGCTGCCGGTCGAGCAGGCGCGAGGCGAGCACCGCCATCGCCTGGGCGCGGTTGCGATGCTGCGACCGGTCGTCCTGGCATTCGACCACGAGGCCACTCGGCAGATGCGTGACGCGCACCGCGGAATCGGTCTTGTTCACGTGCTGGCCGCCCGCGCCGGAGGCGCGGAACGTATCGATGCGGACATCCGCCGGATTTATCGCGATGTCGGCGATCGGGTCGGCTTCAGGCAATACCGCGACCGTGCACGCCGAGGTATGGATGCGTCCCTGCGCCTCGGTTTCCGGCACGCGCTGCACGCGGTGCCCTCCGGACTCGAACTTGAGCTTCGAGTACACGCCCTGACCGGCGATGCGCGCGATGACTTCCTTGAATCCCCCCATGTCGCCCGGGCTCTCCGAGACCACTTCCACCTGCCAGCGATTGCGTTCGGCAAAGCGCGCGTACATGCGGAAGAGGTCCCCGGCGAACAACGCGGACTCGTCGCCGCCGGTGCCGGCACGAATTTCGAGAAACACGTTGCGCTCGTCGTCGGGATCCCGGGGCAGCAGCACACGCTGCAATTCCTCCTCGAGCCGCTCCATCGTCGCCTTCGCCGCCTTGGCCTCATCCTCGGCGAGCGTCTTCATCTCCGCGTCGGCGAGAAGCTCGCGCGCGCTCGCGAGGTCGCGCTCCGCCCGTTGCCAGTCGCGATGCAGCGCCACGACCGGCGCAATCTCGGCATACTCGCGCGACAACGCGCGGTAGCGATCGAGATCACGGGTAACATCCGGAGCGGCGAGCAAGCCGTCTAGCTCCTCGAGCCGCGAGGCGAGCTGTGTCAGTTTGGTGGCAAGAGATGGTTTCATCAGATCCGTAGCCCGGGCTGACCCCGGAATTGATCCGGGAAGCCCGGGGTGACGATCAGCGAGTCGATGCCCTGCTCCCGGGCATCGCGCTTCGCGCTCAGCCCGGGCTACGGCTACCGCTACGGCTCTTCGGGCAGGTGATACACCCGCTGCAGCACCGCGAGCAATTCCGCGCGCTCGGCTTCGCCGGCCTGATTGAGCGCCTGTGTCGGGCCGTGCAGCAACTTGTGCGTAAGTCCGCGCGCGAGCTGCTCGAGCGCTTGATCCACAGGTGTGCCGTTGGCGAGCAGCCGTTTCGCGCGCTCGAGCTCGGCGGCGCGCAGAGCGTCGTGGTGCCCGTGCAGTGCGGTGATCGTCGGCACGACCGCACGCCCTTCCAGCCAGCGCAGGAAACTTTCCGCCTGCACGGCGATCAGTGCCTCGGCTTCCGCCACCGCCTCGACGCGTATCTGCAAGTTGTCCTTGACGATGTTGGCGAGGTCGTCGATGCCGTACAGAAACACGTCGTCGAGTTCGGCTACCTCCGACTCGACGTCGCGCGGCACGGCGAGATCGACGATGAGCACCGGCGCGTGACGACGCGTCTTGATTGCACGCTCGAGCATGCCTTTGCCCAGGATCGGCAGTGAGCTCGCGGTCGAAGTCACGATGATGTCGAATTGCGGCAGGCGCTCCGGCAGCTCGTGCAACGTGATCGCGTCGGCCCGCATTCGCGACGCCAATGCCGCGCCGCGCTCGAGCGTGCGGTTGGCAACCGTGATCGATCTCGGCTGCCGCGCAGCAAAGTGCGTCGCGCACAGATCGATCATCTCGCCCGCGCCGATCAGCAGGACGCGCTGCTCGGCGATCGAAGGAAAGATACGCTCGGCGAGCTTGATCGCAGCGGCGGCCATCGAGATCGACGCGCTGCCGATGTCGGTATGCGTGCGCACGTCCTTGGCAACGGCAAAAGTGCGCTGGAACAGTCGGTTGAGCACCAAACCGAGCGAGCCCGCCGCCTCGGCGATCTTTACCGCCTGCTTCATCTGGCCCAGGATCTGCGGCTCGCCCAGCACCATCGAATCGAGCCCGCTCGCGACGCGGAACGCATGCGGAACGGCTTTCTCCTGCGGCAGAGTGTAGACGTACTGAGACAGCGACGCCTTGGGCACGCGATGGAAGGCTTCGAGCCATTGCACGACTGGGCCGGTCTCGGCGCCATTGAAGTAGACCTCGGTCCGATTGCAGGTCGACAGGATCGCCGCCTCCTTGACCTTTGGCTGCCCGATGAGATCGCGCAGTGCGGCACCCAGCGTGTCCATCTGGAACGCAACCAGCTCGCGCACCTCGAGCGGCGCGGTGCTGTGGTTGAGACCGAGTGCGAAGAGCGGCATGGGTCGGACCGTCCGAAGCTCGCTATTCTACCGCAGTGGGTAGCAACAACTTGATTTCGATCAACATACGCGCGCGAGGCGATCTTAGACGCGCGTTCGGTTGTAGCCCGGGCTGAGCGCTAAGCGCGATGCCCGGGGGCATCGTGCGGGCAATCCCGGGCTTCGCCGGCGGCTCAGCCCAGGCTACGCCGAATCCCGTGGCTCGCGCGAGCAATCCCAGTACGCCGAATCATGGGGCCGCGCGGGCAATCCAGGGCTACACCTTGATGAATTCCTGCTTGCCGCCAAGCCAACGCTCGAGGTGCGTAGAGGCGGCGCCAGGCTCGCGCCGGAGGAGTTCTTCCGCTGCAGCGCGCGCCGATTCGATCAGCCGCACGTCGCGCTCGAGATCGGCAAAGCGCAGCAGGGGAACGCCGGACTGCCGCGCGCCGAGAAACTCGCCGGGACCGCGAATTACGAGGTCCTGCCGCGCAATCTCGAAGCCGTCGTTGTTCTCGTAGATCACCTTGAGCCGCGCCTTGGCCGCCTCCGACATCGGCTCCTCGAAGAGCAGGACGCACACGCTCTCCGCGGCGCCGCGTCCGACGCGGCCGCGAAGCTGATGCAGCTGTGCGAGCCCGAAGCGCTCGGCGTGCTCGATCACCATCATCGACGCATTGGGCACGTCGACGCCCACCTCGATCACCGTGGTCGCGACCAAGACGTCGATCTCGCCGCGCACGAAGCCGTCCATCACCGCGGCCTTGTCGTCGGGTTTCATGCGCCCGTGCAGGAGCCCGACCTTAATGGGGTCAGAGCCCATTTTCCCCACGGGCGCGAGGGCCGCGCTCAAACGCCCGGAAAACGGGGTCTGTCCCCCAAGTTTCGCCGTAAGCTCCGCGTGCAGCGCAACCGCGGTCTGCAGCTCGAGCTTTTCCGATTCTTCGATCAGAGGGCAGACCCAGTAGACCTGGCGACCCGCGCTGCAGACCTTGCGCACGCGCTCGACGATCTCGCTGCGGCGCCGCTGACTGACGAGTCGAGTTGCGACCGGGGTGCGGCCGGGCGGCATCTCATCGATGACCGAAACGTCGAGATCGGCGTAGAAGCTCATCGCCAGCGTACGTGGGATCGGCGTGGCGCTCATCATCAGCTGATGCGCATCACCGATGCCCTTCTGGCGCAATGCGAGCCGCTGCGCGACACCAAACCGATGCTGTTCATCGACGATGGCGAGCCCGAGCCTCGGCAGCGTCACCTCGTCCTGGAACAGCATATGGGTGCCGATCGCGAATTGCGCCTCGCCGCTTTCGATCGCGGCCTTGGCCTGCCGCTTGGTTTTCGCGGGGAGGCCGCCCGATAGCCAGGCTATCTTCAGCGGCAGCCCGTCGAGCCATGCAGCAAGCTTGCGATAGTGCTGCTCGGCGAGGATTTCGGTCGGCGCCATGAACGCGACCTGGTAGCCCGACTCGATGGCCTGCAGCGCTGCCAGCGCCGCGACCACCGTCTTGCCGCTGCCGACGTCGCCTTGCAGGAGCCGCTGCATCGGCTCGGCCTTGGCGAGGTCGCGCCGGATCTCCGCGATGACGCGCTGCTGCGCCCGCGTCAGAGTGAACGGCAGCCGCGCGTACAGCGCGCGGGTGAGCGTCGTGTCGCCGGGCAAACGCGGTGCCCGCCGCCGGGCCCGAGCACGGCGGTGGATCTTGAGCGAAAGCTGTTGCGCGATGAGCTCGTCAAACTTGAGCCGCGTCCATGCCGGATGCGTGCGCTCGTCGAGTGCTGATTGCGAGGCATCGGTGGGAGGCTCGTGCAGGTAGCGCACTGCTTCATCAAATCGCCACAGCCGCCGCGGGTCGCGCGTCCAGGGCGGCAACGTTTCGGCGAGATACGCGGGATCGCGGACCAGCGCGCGCCGGACGAGCTTGCGCAATGCGTCCTGCGATAGGCCCGCGGTGGTCGGATACACGGGCGTTAGCCGGTCCGGCAGCGGCGTGCCGGGTTCTACCACCTGAAAGCTCGGATGCACGATCTCCAGTCCGAAATGGCCTTCACGGACATCGCCGAAGGCGCGCACGCGCTTGCCCGGCGCAAGCGCTTTTTGCTGGCTGGGATAGAAATGAAAGAAGCGCAGCACCAGCTGCGCTTCCCCATCTTCGACTAGACAGACGAGTTGCCGCCGCGGCCGGTACTGGATCTCGGTGTTGGCGATCGTGGCCTCGATCTGCCACGCTTGCCCCGGTTTGAGCGCCGCGAGCGGACAGAGATGCGTGTGATCCTCGTAGCGCAGCGGAAGGTGCAGTACCAGATCCTGCTCGCGCGCGATGCCCAGCCGCCCGAGCTTGTCTGCGAGCGTATTACCGGCCTTGGGTTCAGCCGCAGGTTTCTTCTTGCTCCCGGGCATCGCGCTTCGCGCTCAGCCCGGGCTACGGTAGAACGAGCACACCCTCGATCTCGACCCGAGCGCCCTTCGGCAGCGCGGCGACCTGGTAGGTCGCGCGAGCGGGATAAGGTTGCGTGAAAAAACTCGCCATGATCTCGTTAACCTGCGCGAAGTCGGCCATGTCGATCAACAGCAGCGTGATTTTCGCTATGTCGTCCAGCGTCCCGCCGGCCGCTGCTGCCACCGCCTTTAGATTGGCGAATACCTGGCGTGTCTGCGCCTCGGTGCCGTCGCGTAGATTGCCGGTAGTGGGGTCGAGCCCGATTTGCCCGGATAGGTACACGGTGCCGCCGGCGCGGATGGCCTGCGAATACGGTCCGATCGCCGCCGGCGCGGCGGCGCTATGAATCGCTTCTCTCGTCATCGGCGTCTCCTCGCCGCCAATGTAGCACGGCGAGCAGGCGGTGCTCGCCGTCAGTGCTCGACCTCGTGGCCCGCCTCGATCCAGGCGTCGATTCCCCCGAGCAGCGGACGAATGCGCTTGAAGCCGACCTTCCTGAGTTTTTGCGCGACCTTGACCGCGGTGGCTTCGTTGGGACACGCGCAATAGACGATCACCTCGCCCTCGACGGGAATGCCCTTGAAGCCTTCGTCGATTTTTTTCATATCGATCGCGCGCGCGCCGGGAATGCGGCCGGTCGCCGCCTGGGTCAAGGCGGAACGCACGTCGACGAGCGCCTGCACCTTCTTTTCGTCCAGCAGATTGCGCAACTCGTCGACCGTGACGCGATCCATTCGGAGCTGCTTGATGAACAGGAAGCGTCGATACCACTTGACGAGGATCCACAGCGCGAACGCGGCGACGACCAGCATCACGCCGTATTTGCCGAGCGAAGAGAGCTTCGCCATCACCTCGGCAATCGCATCGCGGAAAAGGTAGCCGAGCCCGACGCCAGCGCCGACCCATAGCCCCGCGCCCACGGCATCGAAGGCGACGAATTTGAAGTAGTTCAGGCGAATCGCACCGGCCAGCGCGGTGGCCACCGACGCGAAGCCGGGGACGAACTTGGCGAACAGCATCGACGACGGGCCGAAGCGTTGGAAGATCGATTCGGTCTGGCGAACGCAGGTGTCCTGCGACAGCGAGACGCGACACAGGGTGCTGAGGATGCGCATGCCGAAGCTGCGCCCCGCAGAGTACCAGCCGGTGTCCGCGATGAGCGCTCCCAGCACCCCGACGCCGACAAGCTGATAGACCGGTGTTCCCCCGGCCGCGGCAAGCGCGCCGGCCACCATCAGTGTCGGATACGCCGGCAGCGGCAACCCGGCCTGCAACGCGAGCACGTTCAGGAACACGAATCCCAAGCCGTATTGCTGAATAAGCGCGATCAGATGATCCATGAGTCCACTTACGTGACTAACCTAGACTAGATTGAGAGTTGTTGGGGCGGCGAACGCCGCTATCAACCTCAGCGCTGATAACATCGGGCTATGAGCTCAGTCGCAACGAAAAACGAGAGTTTACGCCGCAGCGCCGGCTGGCTATAATTTTGCCCCTCCGGGGACGTAGCTCAGCTGGGAGAGCGCGGCGTTCGCAATGCCGAGGTCGAGGGTTCGATCCCCTTCGTCTCCACCAATACTCCAGGCCGACGGCTCTTCGTCGGCCTGGTTTTTCCCATGGCCTCGCATCTCGCGTGGATGTCACGTTCCTGTCACATCTTCGGCGGGACAATGCGCCGTTGCCCTTTCCGGAGCGCGCCGTGACGGTGCATAGCGAAGGCAATACGTGGATCATGGAACAACTCGGCGAGAAGCAGGACTTCGAGGCCGAGCTCAGTCGCCTCGGGATCCGCCATGAAGATTTCACCATCCGCGTTCGCCGCGCGCGTCCGGCCGCGATAGGCTCCTGGGCTTACCACTACGCCGTCCGCGTCACCAACTGCCAGAGCGCGAAATCCAACATTTACTGGGGCGGAGCGGGCGAGAACTGGGTCGCGCAGTTCGCGCGAGATCTGGCCGATGGGTTTTTTGGTCAGACTCCGCTCCTCGACCAATCTGCGGGCAGACCGCAGCCCCGAATGAGCCGGTAATCCGCGCGACGAGAAGTCCACACGGACGAGCGGAGTATCGGTCTCATGCCCGCCTGCCGACGATGATCACGTCACGTTCAATTCCGTCCAGCATAGCCACCTTCGGAAGCTCGCCCCAGCGCAAGAATCCGAATCGCTCGAAGAGCGACAAGCTCGGCTCGTTATGCCCGAATATGAGCCCGAGCAGCGTATCCAGCTGCAGTATCGGCGCCTGTGCAATGGCTTGCGCCAAGAGATAAGACCCTACACCTCGACGTCGGCACGATTCGTGGATGTACACGCTCACCTCGGCGGTCCTGCTGTACGCCGGACGTCCATAAAACGAGGAGAAGCTCAGCCATCCGGCAATACGACCCTGGTCCTTGACCACCCACAACGGCCTGTGGTCAGGCGTATGTTCCTCGAACCACGCGATTCTGCTCTCGACGGAAATGTGCTCCGTGTCCGCAGTGACCATCCGCGTGGGGATCGTGGCGTTGTAAATCTCGACAATCTGAACGAGATCGTCGCGCTGCGCGATCCTGTGCCTGACTGTCATGAACCCTGCTCCCTGTTCGACACGTACGACCTGGGAGCCGGGGACGATAAATCAGGTCATGAATGTATTCAACATTCACGTAGGGCTATCCCGGATTTCTCGCAGCCGCTTTCGCCCGTACTTGCTGCGCACTCGTCGCCTGTTCCTCGCGCGCCGGCTTGGCCCGCTCCACGGTGCGACTAGTGACTACGATTAGCGGCGGCAAGCGGTAGACCGGTGTTCCATTGACGTATTCCCCGGTAAAGCTTCCAATCAGCTGCGCTCTGACAGGCGCGCTGCCTGCCGGCCGCGAATCCGCTGCCTCTGCAAGCGCGCCTAGCGTCGCTGTCGCAATCAGCGTAACAACCAACAGAGGCGTCGATAGCTGAAAGCCGATCCGCTGGCGATAAGCGGCATCGCTTCGTCCAGCGGCATGCGCGATCAGCCGGTCGTGTGCACCGATGTCTCTGAGCATGTGCGCGTTCATGCCCGAGATGCCATCGACGGCGCCCGCGTCGCGGCGGCGCGCCCTGTAGCCACGCCAGAGCGCCCGCAGGATGCCCGCCGCATGCTGCGCCTTGCCAAGTCCGGAAACGACGCGCTCGGTGAGGGAAAATGAAACCAGGGCGGACGGGTGCAAAAGTCGGGAGTTCATGAAAGGTTCCAGATGGGTTGTAGACGCTGGTAAGAATATACGTCCACGTTTCCCAGTGGAAACGATTTGTTCTTGCCACATTGGTAAGATATACTTACCGTTATGGCCCGTCTGCCCCTTAACACCCTCACAGCATTCCGCAGTGTCGCCGAGCTGCAGAATCTGCGTGCCGCAGCCGATGTGCTGCATCTGACGCATAGCGCCGTGAGTCAGCAGATCCGCGGACTCGAGGAGCAACTGGGCTTCGAATTGTTCGAGCGGCGAGGACGCCGCGTGGTGCTGAACCCCGCCGGCGAAGCGCTGCTGCGCAGCGTGCAGGCTGCGCTGTCTCAACTCGATGATGGCGTACAGGCGGCCGCCGCAGCAGCCAGCGGCACTGCGCAACGGATTCGAGTTACGGTACTGCCCTCGTTTGCCCAGCGCTGGTTGCTGCCCCGTATCGGCCGCTGGCGCGAACGGCATCCGAGCGTGGCGTTGGAGATCGACGCCTCGCACCAGCTCGTAGATCTGCAGCGCGAAGGCTTTCATGCCGGCTTGCGTCAGGGCCGCGGGCCGTGGCCTGGGCTGGAATCGGAGCGACTCTTCGACATGCCGATGCCGCTCATCGTCACAGGCTCGCCGTCGGCCGCGCGACGGCTCCTCGGCGCGCAGCCCGAGGCGCTGGCCCGCGAGCCGCTGTTGGGCGACAGCGAACTATGGGAGCGCTGGTTCGCGGCCGCCGGCTTGCGCACACAAGTGAGGCCTGTGGCGAGCTTCAACGATGCGGGTTTGATGTTGCAGGCGGCAGAGCAGAATCTTGGCCTGGCGCTGGGCCGCGAGCTGCTGGCCGCCGATGCGCTACACGAGGGACGACTCGTCAGGCTTTCGCCGCTGTCGATCACCTACGAGCATGCGCATCCATACCATCTCGTGTATCCGCCCAGCTTGCGCGACTGGCCGCCTCTCGCGGCATTGCGACGATGGCTGCACGACGAGCTCGACCTATCGCGCAAGAGCTTGCATCCGACCTTGCCAAAGCGACGTGCGAAGACCAGGGCACGCTGATTTGCAGCGATGCGGTGCTTTAGCCGCGCGCTTCCTGCGCGGCGAAATCGACCTCAGGGATGTCACGCGAGCAGCGCGTCGCGCGTATGGCTAGCAGCAAAGAGGACGAGATAGTCGGTGATGCGCGCATCGGCTTTCAGGCGTGCGAGCTCCGCTTCATAGACCCGCCTTACGACCGGCAGGGGATAGTGCATTTGCTGGGCAATGCTGGCGATTACATCCTGGTTGATTGCGTTTTCGCTGCGATCGGTTGAATCGGGCATCGCGTTGCTCCAGATCCGTCGATTGACCGTGTTGCGCGGGCTTGCTCAAATTTTTTGATAGCGAACGGCACCCGAGGTTCCGATCGAGCTTTGTAATTGTTGGCTAGAGACTTACAACTGAAAATTCCATCAATCCGGCAGGATTCTTGCGTAAACTCGACGTGACAATCCGGTCGTGCGCCAATTCATCGAACAAAAACAAATTTCTAAAGCGCAGCAGGTTGGGCAGAGCCACGTCGCCGCAACTCGCATCTTGCAATAGGCGTCGGCCGCGATTATGTTAGTTCGATGACTCGGCCCGCAGTGTTCCACCCCGCCGTCGAAGCCTGGTTTCGCAAGACCTTTCCCTCGCCCACCGAGGCTCAGGCCCGCGCGTGGCCCGCGATCCAGGCGGGCCGCCACGTCCTGGTCGCCGCGCCGACCGGCTCGGGCAAGACGCTCGCCGCGTTCCTCGCGGCGATCGACGCTCTCGTGCGTCGCGGCGTCGAAGCTGCATTGCCGGATGAGACCTGTGTGGTCTACGTTTCGCCGCTGAAAGCGCTCTCCAACGACATCCAGCGCAATCTCGAAGCGCCGCTGGCGGGCATCCGCAGCGAGCTCGCGGCGCTTGGGTTTCCGGACGTCGAAATCCGCACGCTGGTTCGCACCGGCGACACGCCGCAGAGCGAGCGCGCGAGCATGCGCCGCCGGCCGCCGCATATCGTCGTCACGACCCCGGAATCGCTCTACGTGCTGCTCGGCTCGGATTCCGGACGCAAGATGCTTTCGACGACGCGCACGGTGATCGTCGACGAGATCCACGCGCTCGCGCCCAACAAGCGCGGCAGCCATCTCGCGCTGTCGCTGGAGCGCCTCGCCGCGTTGACGGCGGCGCCACCGGTGCGCGTGGGCTTGTCCGCCACGCAGAAGCCGATCGAGGAGGTCGCGCGCTTTCTGGTGGGCGCGCAAGCGCCGGCCGAAGGTTGCACCATCGTCGACGCCGGGCACGTGCGCGAGCGCGACCTCGCGCTCGAGGTTCCGCCCTCCCCGCTCGAAGCGGTCATGTCGGGCGAGGTCTGGCAGCAGGTCTACGCGCGGCTTGCCGAGGTCACGCGCGAGCATCGCACAACGCTGGTTTTCGTCAACACACGGCGCATGGCGGAGCGCGTGGCGCGACACCTGTCGGAACTCATCGGCAAGGACGTGGTCACCGCGCATCACGGGAGTCTCGCCAAGGAGCGACGCCTTGCCGCCGAGCAGCGCCTGAAGAACGGCGAATTGCGGGCGCTCGTGGCCACCGCTTCGCTCGAGCTCGGCATCGATATCGGCGACGTCGAACTGGTCTGCCAGCTCGGCACACCGCGGTCGATTGCGACCTTTCTGCAGCGCGCTGGACGCGCCAATCACACCGTCAGCGGACAACCGAAGGCTCGGCTCTTCCCCTTGTCGCGCGACGAGCTGGTCGAGTGCACGGCGCTCCTCGACGCGGTGCGGCGCGGCGAGCTCGACCGCGTTGCGATACCGCCGAAGCCGTTCGACGTTCTCGCCCAGCAAATCGTCGCCGAGGTAGCGGCGCGCGAATGGAGCGAAGATGCTCTGTTCGGAGTCTTCACGCGCGCCTACCCCTACGCGAGCTTGACGCGCGACGAGTATCTTGCCGTGGTGCGCATGCTCGCCGAAGGGTTCACGACGCGCCGAGGCCATCGCGCCGCATACCTGCACCGTGATGCGGTGAATGGCGTCCTGCGCGGCCGCCGCGGCGCACGGCTCACTGCGATCACTTCGGGCGGAGCGATTCCCGACACCGCCGACTACGACGTCGTGCTCGAGCCCGCGGGCCAGCTCGTCGGCACGGTCAACGAGGATTTCGCCATCGAGAGCCTGGCGGGCGACATCTTCCAGCTCGGCAACACTTCGTACCGCATTCTGCGCGTCGAGGCGGGGCGGCTCCGCGTCGAGGATGCGCACGGGCAGCCGCCGAGCATCCCGTTCTGGCTGGGCGAAGCTCCCGGGCGGACCGACGAGCTCTCGCTCGCGGTATCGCGGCTGCGCGAAGATGTGGTAACGCGGCTAGCCGACGCTGCGGCGCTCGGCTATCTGACGCAAGAGCTCCGGCTCGGCTCCTCGCCGGCGGACCAGCTCGTCGAGTACCTGGCCGCCGCGCGCGCCGCGCTGGGCACGATACCGACGCAGACCACGATCGTACTCGAGCGCTTCTTCGACGAATCCGGCGGCATGCAGCTGGTCATTCATTCGCCGTTCGGCAGCCGCATCAACCGCGCGTGGGGCCTCGCGCTGCGCAAGCGTTTCTGCCGCAAGTTCAATTTCGAGCTGCAGGCGGCGGCAACCGAAGATGCGATCGTGCTCTCGCTCTCGACCAGCCACAGCTTTCCGCTCGACGAGGTGCCGCGGTATCTGCATTCGAACAGCGTGCGGCCGCTGCTGATCCAGGCGATGCTCGATGCGCCGATGTTCGCGGCGCGCTGGCGGTGGACCGCGACGACTTCGCTGGCGCTTCCACGCTTTCGCTCCGGCAAGAAAGTGCCGCCGCAGCTGCAGCGCATGGCCGCCGAGGACCTCCTCGCGGCGGTTTTTCCCGATCAGGTCGCTTGCGGCGAAAACCTCGTGGGAGAGCGCGAGATTCCCGACCATCCGCTGGTGAATCAGACCGTTCACGATTGCCTCTACGAGGCGATGGACATCGAAGGTTTAGAGAGACTGCTGCGGGCGATCGAATCCGGAGCGATCCGCATCGAGCACCGCGACCTGACCGAGCCCTCGCCGCTCGCGCTGGAGATCCTGAGCGCACGGCCGTATGCCTTCCTCGACGACGCGCCTCTGGAGGAGCGTCGCACCCAAGCGGTGATGAGCCGCCGCTGGCTCGACGAAGAGGCTGCCGCGGGTCTGGGCCGACTCGATCCCGACGCGATCGAACGCGTGCGCGCGGAAGCGTGGCCCAGCGTCGCCAACCCGGACGAGCTGCATGACGCGTTGCTGGGACTTGCCTTCGTCACCGAGCAGGAGGTCGCTGACAATGATCAATGGGCACTGTTTCTCGCGGAGCTAGCGGAGGCCAAGCGCGTCACCCGGCTGACCGTGCGAGCACCTACGTCGACGGCAGCGACCCCAAGCGAAAGAGCGCTATGGATCGCGGCGGAGCGCCTGCCCCAGTTCGCCTCCGTGTTTCCGCATGCGCAGCGATCGCCGGCGATCGCCGCGCCGGCGGAGTTTGCGGCACGTTCATGGTCCGCTGAGGAGGCATTAACCGAAATCGTACGCAGCCGGCTCGAAGGCCTGGGACCGGTGACCGCCAACGCGCTGGCGGACTCGATGTCGCTGCCGCTCGCGGACATCGAAGCGGCGCTGGCGAAGCTCGCGGCGGAAGGATTCGCCATGCGCGGTTCGTTCACGCCTGGCGCGAGTCAGTCCGAATGGTGCGACCGGGCGCTGCTCGCCCGCATCCATCGCTATACCGTCAAGCGGCTGCGGCAGGAAATCGAGCCGGCATCGAGCCAGGATTTCATGCGCTTTCTTTGTCGCTGGCAGCACGTGATTCCGAGCGAACGGCGCGAGGGCCCCGATGCGCTGGCGGCACTGCTTACGCAGCTCGAGGGCTTCGAGGCCCCTGCGGCGGCGTGGGAGGCCGAGATCTTGCCGGCGCGGCTCGACAACTACGACTTCACTTGGCTCGACGATCTGTGTCTCGCCGGGCGTGCCGTGTGGACGCGCCTCACGGCGCCAGCAATGGTCGCTGCAAGGAACGCCGGCCCGATCCGCACGACGCCGGTCACGCTTTTGCCGAGGCGCAACCTGGGGTTGTGGAACCGCGCGGTACCCGCGCCGGTCGAGCCCTCTCCGGTAAGTGCGCGCGCCCAACGCGTGGTCGAGCATCTGAAGGATCATGGCGCCTGTTTTTTCGACGAGATCGTCGATGCGACCGGCATGCTGCGCACGCAGGTCGAAGACGCGCTCGCCGAGCTGGTCGTGCTGGGATTCGTACACTCCGACAGCTTCGCCGGGTTGCGCGCGCTGCTCACGCCCTCCGATCGACGCAAGCCGCTCACCAAGGGCAAACGGCGCCGGCGCACCGCGCTCTTCGGCATCGAGGACGCGGGACGCTGGGCGCTGGTCCGGCGGCCCCCACCGAGACTCGCGGCCACCGGCGCGCTCTACGAACCCGAGCACGAAGTCGTCGAGCATATCGCCGATACCTTGCTGCGTCGCTACGGCGTCGTGTTCTGGCGCCTGCTCGAACGCGAGGCGGCGTGGCTTCCCCCGTGGCGCGAGCTGTTGCGCGTGCTGCGACGTCTGGAAGCGCGCGGCGAGATACGCGGTGGCCGATTCGTGGCGGGCATCACGGGGGAGCAGTTTGCGCTACCCGAAGCGGTGGGCCTAATGCGCGAGATGCGCCGCGCGCCGCCATCGCCGGCCTGGATTTCGCTCTCCGCTGCCGATCCACTGAACCTGATCGGCAGCATCTTGCCGGGTCCCAAGGTGCCCGCCCTGACCAACAATCGCGTTCTTTACCGCGATGGCGTGGCGGTGGCAGCGCTTGTCGCCGGCGAGACGCAGTGGCTGCAGCAGCTCGAACCCCGCCAGATGCGGGAGGCCGAAAGCGTGCTCGTCAAACGACAGGCGGGATCGCCGCTGCTGGCATACCTGCGGTGAGCGCCTAGCGGCGGCGCGCGCCTCGGCCTCCTTGAATGCTTGGCGCGGCATGTTTTGCCGTGCGTCGGCCTCAAGCGTCGACTCGCCTCGCGCGATCCCCGCGCACTGCGTGCGCAGGGCCCCTCGCTGCGGGCTCGCGCCGCTACCGCAGGAGAACGCCATCCACCGTCTCGGGCGAAGCCGGAGAACGGAATAGGAGCAGCGTCGTCCCGCCATCCGCGGCCTCGATGCGAAGCCCTTTGTGCGCTCCTTCTTCCGTCTCCTCGAGCGCGATGCGGGTCGGGCCGTTTATGATGTGGTTCACGTGATCGTCGGACCGATCTCCGGCGATGATCGAAATGGCGTTTGAGCCGTTCTTCAGATCGGCACTGACGCCGATCAGACGTTTTTCCCGCACCTCCCTGTGTGCACCGAGCCCATCGGTGACGACTTCCACGTTGACCAGCCACCCCTCATGCTGACGGCTGAAGCTGTCGAGGAACGTCACCCACTGTTCGCGTGGGATGTCCCGGCTTGGCATGGTGCGCTCCTCTCAAACACCCGTGGGAAATGTTTCCGCGACTTCGCCGCTCGGCGCCGCGACGCGCTCGAGAGGCTCCACGGCGCGCGTTTCGTCGAAATGCAGCACGGCATCGAACTGATCGGACAGCCGCGCATGGAAGTAGTGGCTCATCCGTTCGGTCTCCGGCCGGTAGATGACGCCAATCGCCCGCTCGAGTCGCGGTTCGCGCAGTCCCTCCATGGGAACGCCGCTGCGCAGTCCGACCATGAAGCGGCCGATGCCCACCTCGTGAAACAGCGCTTCATAGCTGCCTGGGAGAGCCGGGCGCACCCGCTTGCGTTCCGCAGGCGAGTCCCAATTCGAAGCCGCGGTCACCGTGCCATGATGGGTGGTGAAGCCGACGAGCACCGCTTCCCCGGGATAGCGTTCGCGGACGAGCTGACCCACGTTGAACTCGCCGCCCTCGCCGATCTCGGTTGCGCGCGCGTCGCCCAAATGCGAGTTGTGCTCCCAGAGCACGATCTTCGCTGCGCGTCCGCGGCCCTCGAGGTGCGCGGCCAACGCCTCCAGCGTCTCCGCCATATGCGCGTCGCGTCTGTTCCAGGATTCCACGCGACCGCGAAACATCGAGCGGTAATACTCTTCGGCGTTTTTGACCAGCCGGGCGTTCTGCTCGGCGAAGAAAAACTCGTCGTCGGCGACGCGCCCGTCCCGGCTCGCATAGGCAACGGCGCGCTGCTGCAGCTCGATCAGTTGCCCGAGCACTTCTTCTTCGCACGATTCGGCAAGCCCGAAAGTCGCCGCATAGCCGTACGCCTGCGTGTCTTCGCCGAAATGATCGAAGCACGAGTACCGGTTGCGCGCGCGCCTTGCTGCCTCCGGATCGACTTTGTGCAGATAAGTCAGCACTGCGTCGATCGATGCATGCAGACTGTAGAGGTCGAGGCCATAGAATCCCGCCTTCTTCGCAGGCGATACGCCGTCGTTGTGCTCGCGCAGCCAGCCCACGAAATCGAGGACGTCGGAGTTGCGCCACATCCACGTCGGAAAGCGCCTGAAACCGGAGAGCGCCTCCTCGCTGTCGGAATCCGTCGACGCAGCCTGGACGTAGCGGTTCACCCGATATGCGTCCGGCCAATCGGCCTCGACGGCAACGGCTGTGAAACCTTTCTCCACGATCAAGCGCTTTGTAATCTGCGCGCGCTGATCGTAGAAATCATGCGTCCCATGCGACGCCTCGCCCAACAGTACGAAGCGCGCATCGCCAATCAATTCCAGCAACGGATCGTAGTCTCTTGTCGATCCCGCGAGCCGGCGAGCGGCCTCACGCAGGCTCCTAACAAGCATCGCGTCTTTTGCATTCGTCATCGCATCCGCCTTCGATCAGCCCACGTAGGTTCGCGCTTGCGCGAGCAACTCGTGCACCTCGTCATCGCTCGTCTGGGAAAAGTCCTCGTACCAGCGACCGACGCCGTTGAACATCCGTGGCGTCGCGGCACAAACCGTTTCGTCGACCTCCGTCTTGAATTCCTCGCATGTCTCCGGCGCGGCGACGGGCACCGCGACGACGATCCGTGCAGGCCGTTGCTTGCGAAGCGCAGCCACGGCCGCGCGCATGGTCGAGCCGGTCGCCAGACCATCATCGACAAGGATTACCGTGCGGTCGCGGACGTCGGGTGGTGGGCGAGCGCCACGATAAATGCGCTCGCGCCGCTCCAATTCCCTTTCTTCTCTCGCCGCGACGGCATCGATCACCTTGGCACTCAGGCCCAACGGGACCACCACGTCCTCGTTCACGACGCGTACGCCGCCCGTTGCAATTGCGCCCATCGCAAGCTCGTCCTGACCGGGGACGCCCAGCTTGCGAACGATGAAGACATCGAGAGGAGCTCTGATCGCGTGGGCGACCTCGAATGCAACGGGCACACCACCGCGCGGCAGCGCAAGGACGAGCACATCGTCGCGATCGGCGTATTTTGTCAATAGCCCCGCCAGTACTCGTCCAGCATCGCGTCGATCGGCGAATAGCATGGGCAGAACCCGCGCTCACACGCCCTTGCCCGGCCGGACGCCTGCATCCGGGCGACCATGCAAATGCCGCCCGAACCATTCGCCGGCGAGGCGAGCGACTTCCTCCAGCGCCCCGGGCTCCTCGAAGAGATGCGTCGCTCCCGGTACGATCCGAAGCTGCTTCTCGCACCGCAAAAGCGCGAGAGCTTCCTCGTTCAATTTAATGACCGGTTCGTCCAAACCGCCGACGATGAGCAGGGTTGGCGACTTGACCCGGGTCAGCGCGTCTGCGGCCAGGTCCGGCCGGCCTCCGCGAGAAACAACGGCGCCGATTTCGTTGCCGAGCTCGGCAGCCGCGACCAGCGCCGCACCGCCTCCGGTGCTCGCACCGAAGTAGCCGATCTTCAACTCGCGCGTTTCGGGCCTGCTCCGGACCCAGCGGCTCGCGTGCACGAGGCGCTCGGCAAGGAGCCCTATGTCGAAGCGAAGATGACGCGTGACAAGGTCGACCGCTTCTTCTTCGCGGGTCAGCAAATCGAAAAGCAGGGTCCCCAAACCGGCGTCACGAAGACTCCGCGCAACGAGCTGGTTACGCGCGCTGTGGCGGCTGCTGCCCGAGCCGTGCGCGAACAGCACGATACCGCGGCTTTCCTCACCAACATGGACCTCGCCTTCGAGCACTGCCGAGCGCGCGGGAATGCGCGCTTCAAGCGTATATCCGTTACCGGCATCTGCGGTGCGATAGCGCATTGCGAAACCTCTGCGCCTGGTTCATGCGCCCACTACCTTTGCAGCCCTTGACGCTCCTCTAATCATCCGCACTGCCGAGGTCATCGCCTATAGGCGCGCATCCGATTCTGGCGTAGGCGAATCGGGCTCGCCGCGTCGGAAGAGCGCTGACAGAGCCTTCGCGTCCTGCCTACAGGCAAACCAGACAGCGGCCGCTACCGCGCCGGGATCGCAAGATGCAGCATCGCCGCTAGTTCGAGAGGGCTCCCCAAAGTCCGCGCATCAATCAATTAGGCGGAATTGGAGCCCGCTGCTCGAACCTCTTCAGGTCAACCCAACTCGTGGAGCATTCTCATGGCTACTTCAATTCCTCCAACCCAAACGACCCGCGCCCGCGGCGCGAACATCATTCCAGGCGACGACGAGTTCGATGCCTCCGCCGGACCCGGACCGGAAGTCATGGATGCCGGAACGCTGATCGGCGACAAGGTCGTCAACGCGCAAGGCGAGAGTCTCGGCGAAATCGAAGCGATCATGCTCGACGTCAGATCCGGACGCATCGCTTATGCCGTGCTGTCGTTTGGCGGCTTCCTGGGCATGGGCTCCAAGCTGTTCGCGATTCCGTGGAGCGCATTGACGCTCGACGCAAAGGAAAAGCGCTTCGCGCTCAACGTCAGCAAAGAGAAGCTCGAGACCGCGGAAGGCTTCGACAAGGACCACTGGCCGTCGATGGCAGACACGGCGTGGGCGGTCAAGGTGCATGAGTACTACGGGGTCGTGCCCTATTGGGAAGATCCGCTGCGCGGAACAGCGGATGCGCGCACCAGTAGCGGATCGCTCCGCGAGCGGCCGATCGAATCCTTGGGGGGCCTCGATCGGGAATAAGGCGAGGCCGTCAACTGACACCTCCGATCAGTCCTACAAACAAATCAGTCTTTCGCCGATAGCCGCGGCAATCCAGCCGCGGCTATCGTACCTGCGGTTCGCCCAAAAAAGGGAGTACGGGGATGACGATCGACGCAACCGGACTGCACCGCTGCGATGGGGCGACCAGAATGCGCCGGCAGATTTTTCATCGCGCGACTGCCCTGCTCATTTTTCCCGCAGTCGTCCTGGGGGGTTGCGCGACCGCACCGAGCGAGCGTGCATCGGCTGACGTCGCCCCCCTTGAGTTCGTACAGGTCGCCGCGCGCACCCAGCCTCGCCAGCTCGACGCAGCGCAGGAAAAGCGCATTCTCACCCTTGACCCGGAGCGGATCAGCGAGGCGGACCTGCGTACGACGCTTGCCTCCGCGCCCGCGCCGCGTATCGTTCTCGTGCACGGCGGCGTCGTCGGGGTTTACCTGCTCATGGAATCCTTCGCCAAGTTTCTCGTCGGCATGGGCTATCCGGAGACGAAGATTCGCGATCCGCACGACGGCGCCTATTCGCAGAATCCGTACGGGAGCAGCGAACGGCTTGCCGGCGAGGTGGCGTGGTACTACGAGCACGACGCGATGCGGCCGATGTTGATCGGTCACAGCCAGGGCGGAATGCAAACGGTCAAGGTGCTGCACGAGCTCGCCGGCGGTTTTGGCGACAGGATCGCGGTATGGAATCCCGTGACGGACAGGCGCGAAGAGCGCTACACCATCACCGATCCATTCGCTCACGTAGAAAAGCCGGTCGTTGGTCTTTCGGTGGCGTATGCTTCGGTCGTGGGCGCAGGCGGCGTCGAATTCTTTGCACCAAGCGTATGGAACATGGCGGGCCGCCTGCGGATCATTCCGGACAGTGTCGACGAATTCACCGGCTTCGCCATCGCCGGCGACTTCGTGGCGTGGACCGCGCCGGGCGGCGCGACCAGCGCCGACGAATATCAGACCACGGGTAACGCGGTCGTTCACAATGTGAATCTTCCCTCGAGCTACAACCACGTGTTCGTACCGAATACACAGCATCTGGCCGACGACCCCAGGATGCGCGACTGGATCAATCGCTTCGCCACCGGGAAGACTGCAGATCTTTCGAATCTGCCCGGGGGTCCGAGCGACAACGTGCTCTGGGCGGCGGGTGTCTGGCACGATATCAAGAAGCACTGGTGTCTCGAGGCGCAGCGCCTGATTCGCGCGCGCCAACTCGACGCGGCCCCAGCGAGCCAATCCGCTCAGCTACGCGAGACGACCGGCGAGTGAAGATGGCGTACAGCCGACATCTGCCGGAATCGAGGACTTCGCGAACGCAACGCTGCTTGCGAGCTATCGCCGTGCTGACGCTGGCGATGCTTCCGGTCGCGGGATTGCAAGCTGCGACGGACGAAGACATCGAGGTCCGCGTCAAGAAAAACGGGGCGGAAGTCGCGGTCGATGTCGATTGTCCCGTGAACGCGTCGGTCGCCGTGATATGGGAGGTTCTGACCGATTACGATCACATGTCCGAATTCCTGTCCGACGTCCAGCACAGCAGCGTGCACGCCCGGGACGGGCACACGCTGCAGGTCTACCAGAAGGGCAAGGCGACGAGAGGCCTGCTGTCGATCACCTTCGAAAACCTGCGCGAAGTCGAGCTCGTACCCCGTCAGGAGATTCGCTCGCGCTTGATCAGCGGCGATCTGAAAGCGTCGGCCTTCACGACCCGCGTGGTCGACGATGGGACCCTTGTTCACATCATCAACAGCGGGCGGTACACGCCCAAGATCTGGGTGCCGCCGGTCATCGGCCCGACACTGATCGAGGCTGAAACGCGCAAGCACTTCGGTGAACTGCGCAACGAGATCCTGCGCAGAGACGCGCTCCGCGTGAAAGCACCTTCCGCCTCGCCTCGTCCTTCCCCGCCGCCTCGGGGCAGCTCGCTCGCTTCCGAAGAGCCGCGCTAGCCGGTTGCCGGTCGAAATCACCTGAGAAATCAAGCGCGCGCTCCGCTAATAGGGGACGCCGCCTCGGTCCCGCCGCCTCCGCGCGCTGAACCCGCGCGCCGATACGGCGTCAAATAAGTGACGGCATAAAACCCTGCCGCCGGGTGAAGAATTGCATCATCAACCGCATCTCTACCGACCGCCCCCGCACGATCTTGGTCGTCGGGTGCATGAGCTTGTGCATGGCTATCGGCCATTCCACGGCGGCGGGCCTCCGCTCTCGGCACCGCATTTGCGCGCTTTGCTCGAGCTCCTCGAGGCAGAGGGCCATGATGTCATGGAGCTACGCGAAGAACTCGCGCATCTGCTGCGGGCGTTGATGCGTGCACGGCACAGCGCCGTCAAGCTCGAGAGCCGGAGAGGGCTGCGCTGATTACGAGCCCCTATGGCACAAAAACACGCCGCCACTAATCCGCGCAGCGTTCCGCGCGGCGAGATCCGCCCCGGGGCGATCGTGCGTTTGCGCGATCCCGACGGGAGAGTGTGCGAAGGCGTCGTACATCACCTCAACGCTTTCCACGAGCCTTATATCCTGCCCCACGAGGCGCTGAGCGAGCCGTTCTACGCGCAGCCGGCCGATATCGAGGAAGTGCTGGGCTTCCACGCGGAGCTCGTAGGGCCGCGCCCCGATACCCAACCTCGCCGCCGCCCGGCGAGCCGCCGTCACCGGCCGCATTGATGCAGTGGCCGGCGCGCTGCGCCAGGCCACGAAGGCCGCCGGGGCGCGTCATCGCGCTTGCCGCCGAGAGCGCATGGCGAGGAAACCCATCGCGATGATGAGGCACATCAGGCTCCATGCGCTCAAGGTCGGAATCGATTGACGTGTTCCCGCTGCGCCAGCGGTGCCGACGACGTCGATATCGGCTACTGAGTTGTTGCTGGCGTTCGGATCGCTGACGCCCGCCGGCGGGGTTACGCTCGCGCTATTGGACACGCTGCCTTTGGTCGCCGTGACGCTCGTCATGACGGTAAATGTCACGCTGCCTCCCGCCGGCAACGCGGGAATCGCGAGTCCAGCCTGCAACTGAGCGACCGTCGGATTGCTCGGGCACTGTGCGCCGCCCGTCGCATTGCCGCAGCCGACGCTGCTCTTGGTGAGCCCGGCGACTGCCGCATCGGTCACGACCGCACCGTCAGCGGCTTGCGGCCCGGCGTTGCTGACCACGATGGTGTACGTCGTGACTGTGCCGGACGTCACTATCGAGGCGCCATTGGTCTTGGTGACTGCAAGGTCGGCGCTGCTCGCCACCACGCCGATGCTGTCGGTGTCGGTTGCCTGATTGTTGGCGCCGTTCGGATCGGTGACACCAGCGGGTGCCGCCACGCTTGCCGTGTTGGATACGCTGCCACTCGCGGCCGTCACGGTGGCAAGAACGGTAAAGGTGACGCTGCCACCGGAGGGCAACGTCGGGATCGCGAGCCCCGCTTGAAGCTGCACGGGCGTCGGGCTGCCCGGGCATACTGCAGCACCGGTCGCGCTCCCGCAGGACACGCTCGTCTGGGTGAGTCCCGCAGCGACCGCATCGGTCACGACCGCACCGTCGGCGGCTTGCGGCCCGGCGTTGCTGACCACGATGGTGTACGTCGTGCTTGCGCCGGAATTGACTGTCGAGGAGCCATTCGTCTTGGTGATACCGAGATCGGCATTGACTACCCCGGAGTCGATCGTCACTGCGTCGGTTGCGCTATCGTTCGCGGTATTGGTTTCGCCGCCGCCGCCGACCGTCGCGCTATTCGACAGGCTGGCCGCCGCGCTCGACGCGACGTTCACCGTCAGCGTGATTGCGGCATAGCTCGATCCCGCGCCGAGCGCATCGCTGCGCGTGCAGGTCAATGTGCCCAGCGTGCAGGTCCAACCCGTGCCGGAAATATCCGTCGCGGTGAGCCCCGCGGGAAGCGTGTCGACGACGGTAACCGTGCCGCTGGTGTCGCCCGGGCCAGCGTTGCCGATGGTAAGGGTGAACGTTGCGCCGGTCTGCCCCTGAGTGAAATTACCGATGTGCGCCTTGGCAATCGTGAGATCGGGCAGCGCGCTCGCCGCGACGTAACCCGTATCTTTGGTTGCGGTGCCGCCGTCGGGCACGGCCACGATAGCCGGATCGCTGAAGCTCGCACCGAGCGTGAGGCCGCCGGGGATATCGGCGTCGTCGATGTCGACCGTCGCATTGCCGGTCGCGACGACGCGGCTGAACATGCCCGACGCGTCGGTCGTGACTGCGTAGAACGTGCTGGTGCTATCGGTGATATTCACGTCGACACCGCCGAGAGGCGTGTCGACCGTGGGATCGAAGGCGCCGTCGTTGTCGTTGTCCTGGAAGACGCGGCCTTGCAGCAACCCGCTCCCGCTGGCGAGCACGGTGACATCCTCCGCTGTGGTGCTCAGGAAATCGAATGCGATCGTGCTGCCGAGCGGCGTCGCGCCGGCGTCGTTCTGGTACGTCGCGGCACCGGCGGAGGCGGAGATCGCGGCGACAAACGTCACGGTGAGCCGCTTGCCGGGCTGTATCGCGAAGCTGCCCCAGACGAGCGCGGTGTCGCCAACCGCGGGCGACGTGGAAGCGGGCGTCGCGACGCCGTCGTTGACGATCGATGCGGTCGATGCATAGCTGAATCCGGGTGGTAGCGTATCGGTCACGGTGACGCCGGAGATCGCCGCGCCCGAGGTGTTGTCGACATCGACGATGTAGGTTGCGCTGCCACCCGCGACCGCGGTCGGCGTCGTCGTACGCTTGGTCACGAGCAAGCCGCCCGCGGCAGTGGTCGCGCTGGCGAGCGGCGTGTTGCAGGCGCCGCAGGTGATCGATGCATTGTTCACCAAAGTACCCGCGGCGCCGGGAATGAGCGTGACCTGTACAGTTCCGCTCGAACCCGGATCGAGATCGCCGAGGTTCCAGGTGACCACGCCGCTGCTCTCTGCACCGTCGTTCGACGCGGTCACGAACGTCGCGCCCGCGGGCAGCGTGTCCGTCAGCGTGACGCCGGTGGCGGTCGCCGTGCCCGTGTTCTGATACGTAAGAGCGTAGCTCACGCTGCCGATCACGCTCGCGCCCGCGGTTGCGGTCACCGGAGCGCCGACAGTAATGGTATTGGCCGTGGTCGCGGTCACGAGGACCGGCGCGCCGCCGCCGATCGCGACGTACTGGCCGATCGCGATCTGCGTCGTGTCGTTGACGAAGAGCGTCGTGGCGCTGGCCGCAGCCTGGGTCAGCGTCGCGGCCGGATACGCGACCTGCCCCGGCGCGTTCTTTTGCAACGTGAGGATGGGACTCGCGCTCGCGCTGGCCGGAGCGCTCGCCGTGCGCGACGCCGCGTTCGCCGCGCTGGCCGTCGCGGTGTTGTCAATCGTGGTCGCGCCCGCAGGCAGGCTCGCGACCGTCACGTCGAAGGCGAGCGTCGCGCTCGCGCCCGATGCGAGCGTACCTACGTTGAACACAACGCGATTGTTGATCGCATCGAAGCTGCCGGTCCCGAGCGTTGCGGCGATGTTGCCGCCGAAGCTCGAAGCGGCGGGAATCGGGTCGGTCACGACCACGCCGCTCGCGGCAGCGCTGCCGCTGTTGGTGGCGACCAGGGTATATGTCACCGTGTCGCCCGGCTCGAGGCCGCTGTTCGGGTTCGCGGACTTGGAAAGCGCGAGATTCGGATTGCCGCTGAGGCTGACGTTCACCGTATTGCTGGCAATCGGCGCGATGCTCGTCGCACTGGTGCTCGCCGTATCCGGGATGACGGTGACACCCGCCGGGAGGCCGCTGGTGCCGGCGATCATGGTGAACGTGTAGCTGACCGACGCGCCGGTTGCGAGCGCGCCGACGTTCCACGACAGCGTGCCGCTGCTGTTGACGCAGCCGCCGCTGCACACGCCGTATGCGTAGTATGTCGCGATCGGCAGCACATCCTTGACCTGAACGCTGGTCGCGCTCGCCGTACCCGTATTCACGACCGTCACCGTGTATGTGACGGTGTCGCCGGGATTGGCCGTGGTCCTGTCGGCCGCGAGACTGATCGCCAACGCAGGTGTCCCGCCGCCTCCGCTGCTCGCAACCGTCGTCGTCGCGGTGGCGTTGACCGCGCTCGTCTGCGCGCTGCTGATGCTCGCGGTGTTGACGAGCGAGCCCGAAGCGCCGGCACCGACCGTGGCATTGATCACGATCGTCCCCGACGCGCCGCCGCTGACCTCGCCCGCGACCGCGTCGGTCGACGAATTGACGTTCGCGAACGTGAGCTGCTGGCCGCTCTGGCTCGGCGTGACGGCCGAGCCATTCAGCATCGCGCTGCCGAAGCTCACGCCGGCGGGCAGCGTATCGATCACCTGCGTGCCGGTAGCCTTGGTCTGGCCCGTGTTGGCGAAGCTGAGCGTGTACTGGATCGGGGTCGACACGCCGCCGGTGACGCTCGGCT